>Ga0137366_10005158_pt1 | contig 10260 bp, 12 predicted proteins | sample SagtaG_8_FD_104938 | JGI IMG/M metagenome (GOLD analysis project Ga0137366, IMG submission 104938) | Vadose zone soil microbial communities from Sagehorn Ranch, Mendocino, California, USA - Sage1_L_60_16 metaG | ecosystem: Environmental > Terrestrial > Soil > Vadose zone | place: USA... | reverse complement strand
GGTCATCCCCCAGTTTTGCAACACTGGTGAGTGCGCGCCTCGACGGCCTGTCACAGCCGCTTCACGCTGCCCATGGATAGCTCACGTGGTTTCGGGTCGCATCGGCGCCACTGGGGCGGCTGGCCCACGCCAGGCGGCTCACACCCCCTGGCCGGACCAGCCGCCCGCACGCCCCCTTCAGACTCGGTTGCCCTCTGGCTCCCCCCCGTTACTGGGGGTTAACCAGCGACGCCGATGCACTCGCCGGATCATTCTACAAAAGGCACGCCATCAGTCCTACCGCGCGGCCCAGCCTGAGCCGGGCCCACGCGAGTGACCTCTGACTGCTTGTGAGTACGCGGGTTCAGGGTCTCTTTCATCCCCCTCGCGGGGTGCTTTTCACCTTTCCCTCACGGTACTGGTCCACTATCGGTCGCTGAAGGTGTTTAGCCTTGGAGGGTGGTCCCCCCAGCTTCCCACAAACTCACCGGGGTTCGTGGTACTCAGGATGCCAGCCAGGCGCGCCCGCCTGCCCCTACCGGACTCTCACCGCCTCTGGTGGCGTCTTCCACCGCCTTCGGGTCGGCGCGCGCGCCCTGCTGCTGGTCCTTCAACCCCAGCCGCTCTTGTGGAGTGGCTGGTTTGGGCTGTTCCCGCCTCGCTCGCCACTACGACGGGAATCTCGTTTGATTTCTGTTCGTCGGGCTACTGAGATGTTTCAGTTCGCCCACGGCCCTCCCCCTGCCTATGGGTTCAGCAGGGGGTGTCCAGCCATCACGCTGGACGGGTTGCCCCATTGGGAGTCTCAGGGCTCTTCGCTCGCATGCAGCTCCCCCTGAACGTTTCGCCGGTCTCCGCGTCCTTCTTCGGCCTTCAGCGCCAAGGCCTCCACCGCGTACTCTCTGTCGCTTGTCTGTGCGCGGGCGCGCACAGGGGCCGGGTCGGCCCGCAGGCCGACCGGCCACCCGCTCCCGCCACGCGCGACACGCGCGTTCCTCTGCGTCTCTCTTCTCTCTGCTTGCTCTCGGCAAAATTGAAGTAATTATTCTTAATTCAGTTGGAAATGTACAGCATTTTGTGATGCCTCGGTAATATGCCATATTTTTCAGTTCTTGTCAACAGCTTTCCCAACCAATTTAATCATATCGTCTGTGATTAGTCAGAATGTACTAGATTATTGTAGAGGATTGGCATAAATTTCATAAGTACAGTATGCTCTTTGTGTTAAATCACAAAGGGGTGCCAGTTTACCAAGACAGCTACAGTACCCGACACTGGCTCCAGGGGAGTAATCAAAACGGTAAAACTGACCTTGACGTTTACCTAAACACTATGGTAAACTTATTTGATGTGATGCAAGATTTACACGCTGCTTAGTCAAGCTTTGCTATGTCGTTTTGCATTTTGACAGTGCAGTCCACCAAAGTACAATGATTGTCAATCTCCAAGACTAACTTAATGGGAGGGATCAATGCGGGCCACGTTCAGTTACGCGAGCATCCTACATGCTATTGGTCAGGTGCTAGATCAAGTCGGCGTGAAAAGTATCGCAATTCAAGAGGAAGAGGATGGTCTCTTCGTCGAAGGGTTTAATGGCGAGGGTCAGCTTCAGGTACAGATGCATTATGACATCGCCAGTCTCTACGACCTGGTATGTCGTTCAGCGGGTCAGGCAGAAGAGCGCAGTGAATACATTTCAGCAGAAAACGAAGGAACACTCCATCGATTCCTCGCTGATCACAAACTTGAACTGGTTGGCGCTTCCCGCTAATGCGCCATTCCATTGTGTCCTGAAAACCCATCTCGCCCGACCTGATGCCATAGGGCAGGCGAGATGGCTGGAATTCTCCTACATACCAATCTCGCCAACGGTACTAAACATGTACCCTACCGGGCAAGGCGAGGTGAAAGAAACGCTTTAACCAATAACTAAAGAACCGGGAGTAAGCCCCGGTTCTTGAATTCTGTGAAGTTTTACTTTTGCTCAGCAAGCGCTCTATTCTTGATTGTTCACTGGCATCTCATAACCATTGTTTCCCATAACAACGCATGCATTCTATCACATTAACGAGGTCTTGACCCTTCTCAGTGAGCGAATATTCTACACGGGGAGGAACCTCTGCAAAGGTTTGACGAAGAATGATCCCTTCTTCCTCAAGGGATCGTAATCGTTCGGAGAGGGTTTTGGGGCTAATCCCATGAAGTGAACGTTCAAGTTGATTAAAACGTTTGACACCGGTAGCCAAATCACGGATAATAAGCAAAGTCCACTTCCCACTGATAATCCTAGCAGTGCGAGCAACGGGACAAATCGAATTATCGAGGGAATCTAGTGTTGTTGTGAGTTCCATAATATTGTACTCTTGTACTGATGGGTGGCCGCATAGATAAACTCTTACGTAATCCCAGGAAAGACTATATCATAGTTACTACGTATTGTAAAGCGCAGACCTCTCGACTTTGCCTTTAAAGTGTGATATGCTCATAGCTAATAGGATTGCAATAAAAGCATCCGAGCACCTGAACAATCATACTCTATCTTGGCTTGCGCGGTTTCTCCCTATGAGAGGAGAAGATTGTGCCCGAAGATATTGCTCTATTCATCGATTTTGAGAACATCCGTTATAGTATGCTGAATATCCAGCGGCGGGAACCTGACCCACAGGAGCTAATTGCGGTTGCGCGCCGATATGGGACCGTTATGGTAGCCCGCGCCTATGCGGACTGGTCTCGTCAACCGGAACCATTTAAGGGAAGCTTAACGGCTGCAATGATCGACCGGGTTGATTGCCCCGCTAAACAGCGAGATCGCATTCGTATGGGAACGGTTCATTACACCTCTGGTAATCCGCCTACGGGAGCCTTAGGTTCGTCAACGGGGGCTTCTGAACAGGGAACTGGTAGCCTCGCATCAGCTCCTTATCAGCGCAAATGGCCCTCTGGACCTCTCAGCAACTCTGGTCCTCTACCCGCAATCCCTTCGCAAGGGATTGGCAATGAGTGGCCAGGGTACCAGGATCCATCGGAACTTGGACAATCCGCAAGTGATGAGAACCTTCTATCCGAAGATGAAACGTTGACTGATGACGGCTATCAATTGCCTGAATACCCGCAGCGTGATACCTCTCGACAAAGTGCACCATATCAAAACCCTTATGGTCAATCTGCTCCTACAGGCCCACTTGGCTTTAGTAGCAGCACCGGCCCTTTGGGATACTCAACTCCTGCCCCTGCTCAGTCTACAGGTAATACAGGTCAAATGCCTGCAATTAATGCAAGTGGCTCGAGTACGATAGTCCAAAGTACAGTGGTCCAAAGTACTGTTGACTTAAATATGCTGATGGATATTATTGAAACTGTTTTTGATCGTCCTACTATCTCTACATTCGTCCTGATGACTGGCGATAAGGATTTCACCCGTATCAGTGCCCGTCTAAAGCTACGTTTAAACAAAACTGTGATTGTTGTTGGTATACCTGGAACCGTCAGCCGAGATCTAATTAGCAGCGCCAATCAGTTTGTACCCTTAGTGCCAGGAGGAAGCCCGATCCCCGTTACACAGACGGGCGAAAGTGGTCTTGGTTCTATATCTATGACTGGCAATACTGGAAGCATGCCTGCGATCTCCTTAGGTGCGCCTGCCTCACAGTTCCAGCCATATCCGGTGGATGTGCTTGATCCCCAATTCCTCCAGTTTCTTGATTATATTGACCGCAACTGGTCCTGGCGCACTATTATCGGTGTGTCTAACTTTATTGGTGATCCCGTGAATCCTAAGAACCGTTTTCGAGGTCGTCTTACACGCGAATCTGCACGCGAGTTGCTTAATACTTGTATTCAACAAGGTATTCTGCTCCTGCAAACAGATCCAACAGGCGCGGAGGATCTCAGGCTGAATCGTTCTCATCCTGGGGTCGATGAAGTACTCAAGCAATTTGTGCGATAGGATAGTGATGGATGAATCACTTGTAAAGTTCTCTTGCACTTCATCAAGTGAGCCAGTATCCGCTACTCTTCCAAAGGAGATTGTCTATCAAACGTGTAGAACATACATGTACAGCTACCAAAAGCAGTAAGTCAGGAAGGATATCACCTCCTATCTCCTCTATCTCTTCGAAGGTATCGGGGTCACAAATGGCTGTATAGTCCAGTTTCACTAACGGTTCACTAGCAATCAAATCAGCCATAAGCTTTTCAATGATAGCAGGACGACGTTCACCTCTTTCGAGCATAGTCTTGCCAGCAAGTAACGCTTGATAAAGTATGGGAACTGCCTGGCGTTCTTCTGGAGAGAGCATGTGATTACTTCTACTGACTGCTAACCCATCGACCTCACGCACGGTCGGAAGAACACGAACGCTGAGATCGATGTTGAGATCTCGCACAAGTTTTCGAATCAGAGCGACTTGCTGAGCATTCTTCTGCTCTAAAAAGACCACGTCCGGGCGCACCAGTTGAAACAGTTTCGTCATGACTGTGGCAATTCCATCCCTGTATCCCGGTCGAGCTGCTCCTTCTAGCCGTTCGGCTATCGGGCCGGTAGGAGTGACATGGGTGGAAAAATTCGCGGGAAAGAAATCTTCAGAACGAGGAATAAATACTACATTCACCTGTTCTATATCTAATAATTGCAGATCCTTTGCAAGTTCATGTGTATCATATGCTAGACCATCATACGAACCAAATTGCAGAGGATTGACAAATATACTGACGATAGTCAGTTCGCATTCTTGAAGAGAGGATCGTACTAATGTTACATGCCCTCTATGTAAATGACCCCTCGTGGGGACAAAGCCAACAGATCCACTAGCAAGCCATCCTCGTGCTGTCTCTGTCATTTCGTCGAGGTCATGAATAACTCGCATATAATTCCCCATTTGTTACTTGCATCTTCCTAATATATTAAGACGTATGCGCATTGTAGTTTGCATACTGTTTGGCACTTAAGAGAAGACGTACACGTATTGTAGTTTGCATAACGTATGGCGTCAACTACGGTTACCTGCTATACTACACGAGACGAAGGAGGTGATCTCTCTATGGAGAAAGTCGTACGTAACAGAAGTACCAGGCGAAAAACTATACGCAGATTGCTTGGTTTTAGCTTATTAGGTGCGTTTGTCTTTGCTGTCGTTGTTGCCCTACGACATATGTTAGAAACTCCCCAATGGCTAGAAAGCCCCTTACCAGGGGAATCCCATTACTACAAGTGGAAGTATGGCTATATTTTCTATAAAGTGCTGGGTGCTCCAGAAGCTCCTCCACTGCTTCTCCTACACACCCCTGAATTAGCTGGATCAGCATATGAGATGCGTAAAATTATCGAGCCGCTGGCAGAGCGTTATCGCGTTTACGCTCCAGATTTGATCGGTTTTGGTCTCTCAGATCGTCCCATAATAAGCTACTCGGCTGAAACATATGTATCTCTCTGCCGGGATTTTCTTACCGATGTTGTAAAACGACCTGCAACGATAGTTGCAAGCAGAATAAGTTGCAACTACGCTGTAGCAGCTGCAGCTTCCCCCAGTCTCAGCGAACGCCTGGTTTTAATTTCACCCATTGCCCTGGATGGCAAACAAGGAAATGAAGCTCATTTACCTGCGCTGAATAGCGGAGTTCCCTTTTTGAATGCCGGGACCTCATTGCTCCAGTCAGCGCCGATGAAGTGGCTGCTGTACCCGGTACTCAGCAGTCGTTTTGCTCTCCGCTATCTAATGGCAAGGCAGCATGCACTTATCAGCGATGCTGACCTTGACTATTATTATGCCACCACCCATCAATTTGGCTCTCAACACGCTTCTATGGCTCTGCTTGCAGGAAAACTGGCGCAAGATCAAGACATGTCGCAACAATTAGAGATGTTACAGCAACCAACGCTGGTTATCTGGGGAGCCAGAGGACTCAACGATACCAAGCATATCGCAAACCAGCAGGATGTGTCATGGACCAAAGCACATACTCGATTGGCATTGCTCCCGGATGCCGGTCTGGATGTTCACGAGGAGCACCCTAAGACAGTCATAGCTACTATTAGCGCGTGGAATGAAGAGGGAAAGACTGATGTTATTAAATCTAAGGTGAGTACATCGATTGAAGCTTATTGTGTGAAATGCAAGCAGAAGAGAAGGATGCTAAACGTGACCGAAGTTACCCTGAAGAATGGTCGTAAGGCTCTACGGGGTACCTGCGAAGTATGTGGAACGAATCTTTTTCGCATGGGCCAGGCTGAGCAGGGAACCCCAAGCCTATAGGGGCTTGATTTATCGTGCCCATGGTGGGAGAGGGGGCACTATGCATCATGAGAGGGGGCGCTCTCATCCCGACAAGAACCTGCTTGGCGACTTTCCGTCTATTTATCGTTCTGGGGATGGAGCTCTCTCAGAAATATAAAAAGTAACTTCAATCACTTGACGTGCGAATGATCAGAACGTATAATCACCTTCGTGTCTTTAACAAGGTTCTCAGGGGGTTAGCCCCTGTTCGGGGTTTTGGGGGTAAGGAGTCCAGGCCAAAGGACCCGGTATACTCTCCCAATTGTCCTCCCCTTCTAGCTTTTTTATCGTATTCTTATGGGGTACGGGAGGCTTCCTCCCGCAAATTCCCCTTTTCCCCTCAACACCAGGGAGGAGTTTACTATGAGTATTGGTGGACAGAGTGAAGCTAGCCAGGCAAAGTCCGAGCAAAAAGTTTATCGTTTGACTCCTGAAGGCTTTGCTAAGAGGCAAGAACGCCTGGAATACTTGCGCACTGTGAAACGTAAAGAGATTGCTGATTATATTCACGAGGCGAAAGAAGCCGGCGACATCAGCGAAAGTAGCGCATACGAAGACGCAAAGAATCAGCAGGCAAAAGTTGAAGGTGAAATACTTCAACTGGAGCGGCTGCTGGCAGTTGCCGAGATAATGACTTCCGATATGCATGATTCTTTCGAGGGACCCCTCGTTGTCCGTATTGGGACGCAGGTAGATGTCGAGAGCGATTCCGGTGCGACACGTACCTTCAAGATTGTCGAGACATATGAAGCTGACCCGAAATCAGGCTTGATTTCCGATCAGTCACCAGTGGGAAAAGCGCTCATGGGACACCAGGAGGGCGACTCGGTAAGTGTATCTACTCCTGGCGGTGAGACAAACTACACCATTCGTTCTATTCGCCCCATGCTTTGAGCCAATAGAGGTCAAAAGACACTCAAGAAGTGCCTCTTCATCGTGGATTGTATCCATTACGTATGAAGAGGCACTTCTTTGGATAAGGTATCTCCTGGTGCCATTCAAGTTTTTTCAGATCTGTTGTAGCACTGCCTCGAACTGTGTGCGGTTCAGTTGCTCATGCTCTATAAGCAACTGCGCAAGTTTGGTGAGCTGATCGTGGTGCTCGCTTTGCACAGTATAGGCGGTTGCTCGCCCCTCATGCAGCATGTTCTGTATCTCGCTGTCAATCAATGTCGCCATCGCTTCACTACTGATATAGCGGGCAGCAGGTGTCATCATGGCATATATTTGCTGATGTGCAGTTCTCTTCATACTGTTCCGCAGCAACCACCAGGCTGATGCCCGCGCCTACTCCGGGCAGAATGAAGCCTGCAAAGGTACACCCAAGGATGGCTGTCGTGAACGCGAAGGCGCTCAGGCCAAGAGGGATAGGATCGGCGACGCCACTCACAGCAGGTTCATTGTGTGCAGTTTCAGCAGAATATTGAGCCATTGAAGTTCCCACCTTTCATTGGGAGACGAACAAAGATGTACATACCAGCGCATCCTCAGCAAACATGGGATGAAGCCTCGAAGCGTCTGCTCGTCTGGTCGCGGGCGCCAATGCCTGCTGGTGGATGGTCATCCACACCGTCGTGGATGGCTTCTGGCTCGCCCTTTCAGGACGATGAATACTAGCTACACATAACTACCTTACGGGATGAAGCACAATCAAAGAAAGGTCTGCCGCTCTTCCTCCTTTCTGATCTGCTGATGCGGTGACCGGTACTATCCCTACAAGGAGCAACGTCCTTGTCGCTCCCAACAGCAGTAGTAGCAGATCAAGCAGGGTGACACGTAGCGTCATCCTTTCCACACGTTGAGAGCAGTCACCCTCAGCGTTGGTACGCATCAATTCATTGTACTGTGCCAGGTTGTCCTACAAAACGTATACACACACCTCATCGTAGTGCGATAGTATCGCACTACGATGTAAAATATTGTAGCATACTGAGGGATGCTGTGTCAAGTACAGCTGTGCCAGTATGTTTGCTTGAGGAGCTTGACAGGACAGCTTCGTTCTAGTATTTTACGTCGTAGTACGACATAACAGAGAGGTACGATGCATTCTACTGATGATGACCTTTCAATGGCCGATTACCACGCCTTAGCCGAAATTCGCTATCAGATTCGGCATTTTTTGCACTTTAGCGAGCAGGCCGCGCGTGAGGCAGGTCTCATGCCTCAGCAACACCAGCTGTTGCTTGCGCTCAAGGGATTGCCCGCCGGGAGAAAAGCAACGATCAGTGAGTTGGCCGAGCGACTCCAGATTCGGCATCATAGTACGGTTGAGCAGATTGATCGGCTGGTGGAGCGAGGTCTCATCAAACGTTTGCGGGATGAAGCCGATCAGCGACGCGTCATCATCCACCTCACTCCACAAGGGGAGCAGGTCCTGCGAAGGCTTTCGCTCCTTCATCGTCAGGAGCTCCAATTGGCAGGACCTGCCTTCGTTCGTGCACTCGGAGCGCTCCTTGCAGGCGACACTGATACTGCTGAAGTTTCACAAGGCAGCACCCATGTACCTCAAAAACACGTGGAGGAATGACCATGAGCGTAGAAAAATCTGTTGTGCGTCTTTCACTCTCCGATATAGAGAGGGTATGTCAATCCTTGTAAGAACCATCAACGCTTTTGGCTGGCGCAGCAGGTGGACTCCAAAGCGGGAGAGGCATGCCAAAGAGGCGATTGATGGCGATGGCCTGGAGGGTCAGCAGGATGATAGCGCTCATGAGCACCACCAGTTGCCAGGGCTGGGTGAGGATGTCAAGAGAGATAATCAGTGTAGTTGCCCCGGCGGGTGCGTGTGATCTACGAAACAGAATCATCAATCCCGCCGTCAGTCCCAGGGAGAGTGCGGCGGCGAGCACGCGTGGCCACGTGACGCCATTCGCAATGGCTGGTCCCGCTGTCGTTAAGCCTGTCACCACCAGGCTGAAGTAGCCAGCAACGGTGCCGATGAGATGGCCGATTATGGCGTTGCGCGGAGAGGCAGTGGGCGCAGTCTGCCTAGAGAAGTAGTGGAAGGCGGTAGGGCCAAGCGAAGGAAAGATGAAAGGTGAATGCAGGATGACGGCAAACGCCGCCATGAGCCCGATACTCAAAAAGCCGCTGAGGAAGTTATAGAGCGCGAAGACAGGGATGCGTGGATAGTGTTGCATGAGCCAGGGAAGCTGTACATATCTGAGCAGAGTCCCCGGAGGGGTGATATCAGTATGATGCCGTGCCTGTGTGTGCTTCTGCATGCTCTTTCTCCTTAGGAGTTATGCAACAGGAGGTCGTGTAGGACGACGGCATTTGAATACTCTGCATCATGTGCGGCGAAGACGAGGGTAAGCCGTCCCTGCTTCGCAATGTCACGTAGCTTTGTCAATGCCTCCTGAGCAGTCTCAGATTGCAATTCTGCTTCATAGCGACGGCGAAACTCTGGGAATTTCTGAGGATCATGGTGAAACCATGTACGCAACTCGGTGCTGGGCGCAACATCCTTTAGCCAGAGGTCGATATGCGCGCGCTCTTTGGAAAGGCCTCGGGGCCAGAGGCGTTCTACCAGGACGCGAGTGCCGTCGCTGGCTGCTGGCTCCTCGTATGCACGCTTCAGTGCTATTGATACTGTTTGTGTTGTCATGAACGTTGCCTCCTTTTCGCGTGCTGAGTCTAATACTATCGCAATACGATATAATGATCATACCACGACATCGGTGTGGTTCATGTGTATGAGTGGATGTCAACCGCCGGTCATTGACAAAATGCACGCTTGCAGCTATATGCTTCCAGGTTGATTATGCGGCATGTGTAAGTGGCAAAGGAGCCTCCTTGTCGGGTGCAAACGGGCTGCCGATATGACGAAGGACCTCGGTAGGAGTCCGAGCCAGTGTCTGAAAATGCGTCTCCAGGTCCGCGAGCAAAAGGTCGAAGGTGCTGCGATGATGATTATGTGTGACAACCCGTCGTGAGACGCGCCAGAGCCATTCAATGCGGTTGGCGTCAGGATCATAGGCAGGTGTATACACCAGGCGCAGATGCTCTT
>Ga0137366_10005133_pt1 | contig 10282 bp, 12 predicted proteins | sample SagtaG_8_FD_104938 | JGI IMG/M metagenome (GOLD analysis project Ga0137366, IMG submission 104938) | Vadose zone soil microbial communities from Sagehorn Ranch, Mendocino, California, USA - Sage1_L_60_16 metaG | ecosystem: Environmental > Terrestrial > Soil > Vadose zone | place: USA... | reverse complement strand
GAAGAGGAACGAGAGCGTGCGCACCGGCAACCGCTGCTGGAGCGTGGCCCCGCCGGCAGCACCTACAGCAGCGGGGATGCCGACGAGCAGCGCGTACAACGGCTCGACCTCGCCGTGCGGAAGGTATGCAATCACGCCGGCGGTGGCGGTGATCCCGATCGCGGCGAGCGAGGTCGCCGTCGCCATGCGGATGTCCCACTTCGCGACGAGCAGCAGGAGCGGCACGATCACGGTCCCGCCGCCGACGCCGAAGAGCGCGCTGAAGAAGCCCGCGACCAGCCCGATCAGGACGAGACGCACCGGCCTATGCTACGAGGCGTGGCCGCGACCTCCGACGCGCTGCTCGAGCACGTGACGGCAGCTCCGGGCGAGGCCGGGCTCTTCCTCGACTTCGACGGCGTGCTCGCACCGATCGTCGAGCGGCCCGAGGATGCGTACCCGCCCTCGGCAACGCGCACCGAGCTCGCACGGCTCGTCGAAAGCTACGGTCTCGTCGCCGTCGTGAGCGGTCGTGCCGGCTCCGACGTAAAGGAGCGCGTCGGCGTTCCCGGCGTCGTGTACGTCGGCTCGCACGGGCTCGAGCTCGACCGCCAGGCCGACCGTTGGCGGCAGCAGATCGTCGACTTCTCGTCGGCTGCGGCGTGGCCGGCCGCCGAGATCGAGTTGAAGGGTCTCTCGGTCGCATTCCACTTCCGCCACCGCGAAGACGAGAGTGCGGCGGTACTCGAGCTGGAGGCTCTGGCGGAACGCGCCCGCGACGACGGGCTCGTCGCGCGCTTCGGGCGGAAGGTGCTCGAGGTGCTGCCGCCCGTCGGCTCGAACAAGGGCACCGCTGTGCGAAGCCTGATGGAGGGCGCCGGCCTCTCCCGCGCACTCGTCGCGGGTGACGATACGACGGATCTCGACGCGTTTCGTGCGGTGGAGGAGCTCGAGCACAAGTTGCGCGTAGCCGTGCTCTCCGACGAGTCACCGACGATCCTCCGCGAGCACGCGGAGCTCGTGCTCTCGAGCACGGCCGAGTTCCTCGAGTTCCTGAAGCGTTTGTAGTGCACGTCGGCGAGGCAGTGCTCGAGCCGCTCCGCGCACAGTTCGGCGACCCGGCCGTGCTGCCGTGGGAGGGTGAGATCACTGATCGCGAGTGGGAGATCGCGACCCACAATCCGACGCGAACGCACGACGTGACGCTCTTCATCCTCGACCCGTCGCAGCGCATCGCGCTGATCCGCAAGCCGCACTTCACCGAGGACGTGTGGCGCCCGCCCGGCGGGGGGATCAAGCGGGACGAGGACTTCGTCGCCGGCGCCGTGCGCGAGGCGCTCGAGGAAACCGGGCTGCATGTCGAGCTACGCCGGTACCTCGTCGCATCGCAGGCGGTCTTCCGGAACCGCAGCCGCGAGCTCGCCTGGCGGACGCATGTCTTCCTCGCGGAGACGAACGACGACGAGCTCGCACCCGAGGACTCCGCCGAGATCGCAGCCGCACGCTGGGGCACGCTGGACGAGCTCCGCGGCCCGCTCCGCGAGCGCCTGCTCGCGACCGGTCGCGCGTTCTGGCGCTATCGCGTCGCGCTGCACGATGCCGCGCTCGAGCAGCTCGAACGAACAGCGCCTACCACCGGCGCCGTTCTACTTCCTAGTAACAACGTGTCACTAGGGCGGAAATGTGACGCTAGCCGAAGGCCTTCTTGACGCGGACAGCCGTCCCGTACGCGCAGATCTCCGTCCAGTTCTGGCCCATCTCCGAGGTGTCGAAGCGCATCGCGATGATCGCGTTCGCGCCCTTTGCCTCCGCCTCCTCGGTCATGCGCTCCATCACCTCGTGGCGGCTGTCGACGAGCGCCTTCGTCATGCCCTTCAGCTCGCCGCCGAAGATCGACTTGAGGCCGGCTCCGAGCTGCGAGCCGATGTTGCGCGAGCGGACGGTGAGGCCCATCACCTCGCCGTAGACCTCCTCGACCTCGTAGCCGGGAATGTCGTTCATCGTCGTGACGATCATCTGCGGAGCACCTCCCAGGCGCGCCTCACGTCGGCTTCTGTGGTGCGCGCGTTGCCGATTGCCAGCCGCAAGACGTAGCGGCCGTTGAGCTTCGTGTGCGAAAGGAAGATCTCACCGCTGCGATTCGCGCGCTCGACGATCGCCTCGTTCTCCTCGTCGGTGCCGTTCCGGCGGAAGACGACGAGCGAGAAGTGCTGAGGAGCCGCGAGCTCCCACTCGGGGTCGGCGTCGACCCAGTCGGCGAAGAGTCCGGCGAGCCGGATGTGCTCGCGCTGGAGCGCCCGCAGGCCTTCGGCGCCGAAGCAGCGTAGTACGGCCCAGAGCTTCAACGAGCGGAAGCGCCGCCCGAGAACGGGGCCGTAGTCGGAGAGCGCGTACACGTCCTCCGACGTGCGCAGATACTCCGGCACGAGCGAGAAGGCCTCGCGGAACGCGTCGGGTCTCGCCGTCCACAGGAGCGAGCAGTCCATCGGGACGAGCAGCCACTTGCTCGCGTTGACGACGAGCGAGTCGGCGAGCTCGACGCCGTCCTGCGACCACCGCTCCTCCTCGCAGATCCAGGACGAACCGGCGTACGCGGCGTCGACGTGAAGCCACGCGCCGGCGCTATGCGCGCGCTCTGCAAGCTCGCGCACCGGGTCGACGGACGCAAACGACGTGGTGCCGACTGTTGCGACGACCGCAGCGACGTCGTCGAGCCGGAGGTCTGTGCGCATGCGCAACTCGTCGTCGACCGGTGCCTTGCGGAGCTCCATCCCGAGCATGCGCGCGTCCTTCTCGACCGAGGAATGAGCGTGCTCGGAGCAGACGACGACCGTCCGCCCGGTCGCCTGGCGCGCCGCGATGAGCGCCGCGAGCGTCGAGGTGGATGCAGCGTCCTCGATGTGGCCGTGCCAGCCGTCCGGCAGGCCCAATAACTGCCGCACCCAGTCGAGGACGCGCAGCTCGAGCTCGGTCGACGCCGGCGCCGAGCGCCAGTTGAGCGCAACCGGGTTCAGGGCAGCCGCCAGCAGCTCCGCCGACAGGTCGCCAGGCTCCACCTGCGCGAGCACCGGTAGGTCGCCGACGCCATCGAGGTAGCGGGCGACCCATTCGACGGCGGCGTAGCCGTCGTCGCGGAAACTCATGGTCGTTTCCTGCGCAGCTTTTCGACCTGGCTCCAGGTGCGCGTGTTCACGACGTCGTCCTTGGCCAACCACCCCCGCCGCGCCTGGCCGATCCCCAGCTCGACGTAGTCCTGCGCGCGGATCTGGTGCGCGTCGGAGTTGACGACGAGCTTCAGGCCCGCCTCCTTCGCAGCTCGGGCGTGCACGTCGCGAAGGTCGAGCCGGTCCGGTTGGCCGTTGATCTCGAGGAGGCAACCCACCTCGAGCGCCTTCTCGACCACCCGCTCGACGTCCACGTCCCGTGGCCCGCGCGTGCGAATCCGGCGGCCGGTGAGATGCCCGATGCAATCGACGTACGGGTTCTCCATTGCCTCGAGCACGCGCTCGGTCGGACGATTCTCGGGCGCGTTGTGCACGGACGCGACGACCCAGTCGAGGCGGGCAAGCTCCTCCTCCGGCACGTCGACCTCGCCGTTCGAGCGGATGTTCGCCTCGACGCCCGCGAGGATTCGGAGCTTCGGATACTTCTTCCGCAGCTCCTCGATCTCCTGAAGCTGAAGCGCAAGGCGTCCGTCGCGGAGGTAGTGGGAGTGGTCGGTGACCGCGTAGTACTCGTATCCGCGCGCGAGCGCCGCGGCGACCATCTCCTCGAGTGTGTTCTTGCCGTCCTGTGACCAATGGCTGTGCGTGTGCAAGTCGCCGCGAAGCTGCGACAGCTCGACGAGCTCCGGCAGCTCGCCCCGCCGCGCCGCCTCGAGCTCACCCGAGTTCTCCCGGAGCTCCGGCGGGATCGGCTGATAGCCGAGGAAGTCGTAGAGCGCGTCCTCGTCCTCGGTCTTGAAGACCTCGCCCGTCTCGACCGTGGTGACGCCGTACTCGGAGATCGAGAGGCCGCGACGGACGGCGTCCTCGCGCATCGCGACGTTGTGCTCCTTCGAGCCGGTGAAGTGCTGCAGCAAATTGCCGTACGACTCGGGTGGCACAACACGCAGGTCGAAACGCAGGCCCTCGTTCGAGAGGACGGTCGCCTTCGTGTCGCCGTGCGCCGCGACCTCGACCACCCACGGGAGCTGCGTGAAGTACGTCGTCAGCTCGGCAGGGTCCGTCGCCGTCGCGATGATGTCGAGATCGCGGAACGTCTCCTTGCGACGCCGCACCGAACCGGCCTCCGAGACGTGCACTGCGGCCGGATGCTCGCGCAGGACCGCAACGACCGCCTGCACCGCAGGCAAGCCTTCACCGAGCAGGCGGCGCCCCTCATCCGGGTTGTCCGCCCGGAAGGCCAGCGCCTTGAGGATCTTCTCCTCGCTCTTCGCGCCGAGCCCGGGCAGCGCGCGCAGCCGCTCGGCCTCGGCGGCGGCCTTGAGCTCGTTGAGCGTCGAGATCCCGAGCTCGCGCCAGATGCGCGCAGCCGTCTTCGGACCGAGGCCGGGGAGCCGCATGAACTGCACGACCTCGGGCGGAATCGTCGACCGGCGCTTCGTGAGCGCCTCGATCTCGCCCTGCTCCACGATCTGGACGATCTTCTCCTCGATCGTCTTGCCGATTCCCTGCAGCTCCTTCGCACGGCCGTCGAGTGCAAGCTGTGCGATCGAGCCGGAGGTCTCGCGCATCCGCGTTGCCGCCCGCCGGTAGGCGAGGACGCGGAACGACTCGGCCCCTTCGAGCTCGAGCAGGTCGGCGAGCAGGTCGAACTGGTCCGCCACGTCCGTGTTGCCAGGCAGAGCGGCCATGCGATCGATCATATGTAGCCTCCGGTCTCGTGCCGGTCGCGACCGTCTGCCTGCCGACGTACAACGAGCGCGAGAACCTCGAGGCGATGCTGCGGGCCCTCGCGCCCCTCGGCGTACGTGTGCTCGTGATCGACGACAATTCACCCGACGGGACGGGCGAGATCGCCGACCGGCTCGCCGGGGAGTTCGACTTCGTGTCGGTCCTCCACCGCGAGCGGAAGGAAGGGCTCGGCCCGGCATACCTCGCCGGCTTCCACCGCGCGCTCGCCGACGGCGCCGACTACGTCCTCGAGATGGACTGCGACTTCTCCCACGATCCGAGAGACGTGCCGCGGCTTATCGCCGCCTGCGAGGCGGGCGCAGATCTCGCGCTCGGATCGCGTTACGTCGAGGGCGGCGGCACCGAGAACTGGGGAGCCGGGCGGCGCCTGGTCTCCTTCGGCGGTTCCTTCTACGCCCGCGCGATGCTCGGGGTCGGCGTCCGCGACCTCACGGGCGGCTTCAAGTGCTACCGCCGCCGCGTGCTCGAGACGATCGATCTCGACGCGATCCACTCGAAGGGCTACGCGTTCCAGATCGAGGGGACGTATCGCACGCTTCGCAAGGGCTTCCGGGTCGTCGAGGTGCCGATCCGCTTCATCGACCGGACCGCGGGCCATTCGAAGATGAGCCGTGCGATCTTCCTCGAAGCGGTCGTGAGGGTCCCGCGACTGCGTCTCGCCGCCCTAGCTGGACGCTTGTAACCCGGCTACGCTGCGCGAGCCATGCGGGAGCTCGACGCGACGACGTTCGACGAGGCCATCGGAGGTGAGCCGGTAGCCGTCGACTTCTGGGCCCCGTGGTGCCGCCCCTGCCGCGCGCTCGAGCCGATCCTCGAGCAGCTGCAGAGCCGGGTGGCGGTCGTCCGCCTGAACATCGACGAATACCCGGAGATCGCCGCCCGCTACGAGATCCTCTCGATCCCGACCGTGAAGCTCTTCGTCGAAGGGGAGCCGCGCGGAACGGTCGTCGGCCTTCGTCCGCTTGCCCATTTCGAGAGCTGGCTAGCGGAAGTGCTCCCAGCCGGAGAGCTCGACGGGCTCGCCGTGCAGGGTCAACCCGACGCCTGAGCCCTCCTCGCAGCGCCCGATCACGGTGAAGCCGAGCGGATCCGGCGTCGCCGCCAGGAGCTCGTAGTCCTCACCGAAGCCGAGGTCCTCGACCATCGCGCCTTCTGCGAGCGGCACGCGCTCGAGCTCGATCGCGAGCCGGCAACCCGAGCGGTACGCGATGTGCGCCGCGTCAGCCGCGAGCCCGTCGGAGATGTCGAGCATCGCCGTCGCTACCTGCGCGAGCCGGCGGCCCTCTTCGACGCGCAGCGGAGGCCGCGCGAGCCCTCCGCCGCGGAACCCGGCACCCGCGGCTCCGAGCGGCCCGGTCACGACGAGCCGGTCGCCCGGCCGGGCGCCTGCCCGACCCGGGACCCGCTCGGACCGGCCGAGCGCCGTCACGCTGAGCAGCACCGTGTCGGCGCGGGTCGTGTCGCCACCGCGAACCGGAACGCCCGCCTCGTTCAGCCCTTCGTACAGCTCGAAGACGTTCTCGGCGTGCGTGTGCCTCGGTAAACCGAGCGAGACGATGAGCGCGAACGGTTCCGCACCGGAGGCCGCGAGGTCGCTGATGTTCGCCGCCGCCGCTCGGAAGCCGAGTCCGCGCCACGAGACGAGGTCGAAGCGAAAGTGCACGCCTTCGAGGAGCGCGTCCTGCGTGACGACGAGACCGTCGATTTCCGCCGCGTCATGCTCTATCCCCTGCGCGAGCCCTCGCCGCTCGAGCTCTGCGAGCAGACCGAACTCCCCCAGCTCGTCCAGGCTCACAACTCCTCGATGCGTATTCGTCGATCGAGTGTTGCGGGGTCGAGCGCGTAGAGCGCGTCGTAGAGGCGGGCATGGAACGTGCCCGGCCCCTGCGCTCCCGCGGCGGCGTCCTCAGCCGCGACCCCGAAGGCGGCGAGTGCCTCTGCGGCCGCCTCGAGCGGCTCGGCGGGTTTCGCCGCGAGGAAGCACCCGGTCAACGCGCTCGAAATGCAGCCGGTACCCGTGACCGCCGCGAGCAGCTCGTGGCCGTTCGATACGGCGAGCACACGCGCGCCGTCGCTGACGTGATCGACCGGGCCCGTCGCCGAGGCGATCACGCCGAGCCGCTGCGCGGCCGCGCGCGCGAGCTCCGCCGGCTCGATCCCCGCTCCAATCGACTCGACGCCGCGCACCTCGGCCTGCGCTCCCACGAGCGTCGCCACCTCGCCGGCGTTGCCTCGCAGCACCGTTACCTCGATCTGGTCGAGGATGCGGCGGGCAGTTGCGGTTCGATACTCGGTCGCGCCCACGCCAACCGGGTCGAGGACGACCGGGATCCGCCGCGCAGCCGCCGCCCGGCCCGCGAGCAGCATCGCCTCCACCCAGTGGCTCGACAGCGTCCCGATGTTGATCACCAGTGACGAGGCGATGCCCGCCATCTCCTCGACCTCTTCGACTGCGTGTGCCATCACGGGCAGCGCGCCGAGTGCAAGCGTGGCGTTCGCCGTCTCGTTCATGACGACGTAGTTCGTGATCTGGTGAACGAGGGGCTTCTGCTCGCGCATGACACGCAGCGTCTCTCCGGCGGCGATCATCGCGTTCTCACCTCCAGGACGTCGACAGGGCCTTCGCCTGCGCCGAGCTCCTCGAGCCCGTTCGCGACCGCACGCGCGGCGGTTTCGGCAGCTCCGCGTGCGGCCTCGCGGAGACCGTCGCCACGGGCGAGCAGCGCGGCGAGTGTCGCCGAGTGCGTGCAACCCGCACCGTGCGTCGCGGCGATCGCGTGCCGAGCAACGGGAATTTCGAGATGCTCGCTGCCGTCGAAGAGATGGTCGACCGCGGGCTCGCCGTGCCCGCCGGTGACGATCACCGCAGCGGCGCCGAGATCGTGCAGGCGTTCCGCAAGCTCACGCCGCGAGGCGTCCCGCCCGGTCAACGCCTTTGCCTCGATCAGATTCGGCGTCAGGACGGTCGCAAGCGGAAAGAGCTCCGAGATGAGCGCGCCGACCGCATCGCCGGCGAGAAGCTTCGCTCCCGAGCTCGCGACGAGCACGGGATCGACGACGAGCGGAACGGGATGCTCCTCGAGATACCCCGCGACCGTCTCGATCACCGCGCGCGAGAACAGCATCCCCGTCTTCGCCGCGTCCACGCCGATGTCCGAGAAGACGGCGTCGAGCTGTGCGCGGACGAACTCCGTCGGCACCTCGTGGACGGCCGTGACGCCGACGGTGTTCTGCGCCGTCAGTGCGACGATTGCCGACATCCCGTGGGCTCCCGCAGCCGCGAACGCCTTCAGATCCGCCTGAATCCCGGCTCCGCCCCCGGAATCGGAGCCCGCAATCGTCAGTGCGCGTGGGATTTGCATCTGCTCCCTTCGCCGGTACTAACCGGATCAGGTTCGACGGGTGTGATCTCAGCCGCGTCCGCGGCACCCCGGTGTCGTCAGGCTAGCAATGCACCATTGAGCACGTGCGGCTCCTGGCGGCGCTGGGACTGATCGGAATCTGGCAGGCGGCAGCCTCGCTGGGAGGGCCGGTCCCCGTCACCGCCGCATTCACCCTCGGCGCCGTCGCGGTCGGCGCCTGGGCCATCGCCGTCCTGCGCGAAGGGTGAGGCTCCCGCCGGCGCTTGCGGCGAGCGCGACGCCGCGGATCCTCGAGCTGCTCGGCGAGCCGCCGGCGCGCGTGCTCGAGCTCGGGTTCGCCGGCATCCATGCGACCCCGCTTCGGCTCGCCGGCTTCGAGGTGGTCGTCGTGGAGCCGGATGCCGCCTACGCCGCCCGGGCGCGGGAGCGAGCCGGCGAGACCCTCGAGCGAACCCCGGCCGAGCCGTTCGACGCGGTCGTCGCGCAGGACGGCGCCGACCTCTCCGGCGTTCGGGCGCGCAGGGTGATCCTCGTCGGGCAGGATGGGTCGGTATGGAGCTCCGGCTCGTCCTGACCGTCGACGACTTCGAGCAGGCCCTCGCGTTCTACCGCGACACACTCGGGCTCCCCGAGCTCGCGGTCTGGGAATCGCCGGGCGATGCGCGCGTTGTTCTCCTCGACGGCGGCCACGCGACGCTCGAGCTCGTGAACGAGGGGCAAGCCGCGTTCATCGACGAAGTCGAGGTGGGAAGACGCGTGGCCGGACCGGTGCGCATCGCCTTTGAGGTCGACGACAGCGAGGCCGTGGCAGGGCGGCTGGTCGCCGCCGGCGCCGAGCAGCTCGCCGAGCCGGTGACGACACCGTGGAACGATCGCAATGTCCGCCTCCGCGCGCCCGACGGGATGCAGCTGACGCTGTTCACCGTTGTGGACTGAGCTTCTCCAGGGCGAAGAGCTCGCCTATCTGACGACCTCGCCGGCTACGGAGCCGCGGACCGCGGCCCTTCCTGACGAGATCCACCCGAAGGTACACGAGGCGCTCGCACGGCAGGGGATCGATCGGCTCTACTCGCACCAGGCCGACGCCTGGGAGGCGGCACGGCGCGGCGAGCACCTGATCGTCACGACGGGCACCGCGTCGGGCAAGACGCTCGCGTTCAACCTGCCGGTGCTCGACGCGCTTGCAACCGAGCCGAAGAATCGCGCGCTCTACCTCTACCCGACGAAGGCGCTCGCTCAAGACCAGGCGCGGGCGGTCGGCGAGCTCGCCGTCCCCCGAGTGCGCGCCGCAATCTACGACGGCGACACCCCGCAGGAACGGCGACGGCAGATCCGCAAGTGGGCGAACCTCGTGCTCACGAATCCCGACATGCTCCACATCGGCGTGTTGCCGCGCCACGACCTCTGGGCCGACGTGCTCCACAACCTCCGCTACGTCGTCGTCGATGAAGCGCACGTGTACCGCGGCGTGTTCGGCTCGCACGTGGCGAACGTGTTACGGCGCTTGCGCCGCATGGCGCGCGTCTACGGATCGGAGCCGCAGTTCCTGCTCGCATCGGCCACGATCGCAAACCCCGGAGAGCTCGCCCACTCGCTCCTCGGGGTCGAGGCGACCGTCGTGGGAGACGATGCGGCCCCGCGCGCCGAGCGGACGATCGCGCTCTGGAACCCCGAGCTGATCGACGCCGAGCTCGGAATCCGCGCGAGCGCGCTCGGCGACGCATCGCGCCTGATGGCCGAGTTGGTGCAGCGAGACCTCAGGACGATCTGCTTCGCGAAGAGCCGGAAGGCTGCGGAGCTCATCCATCGCATGACGGCCGACCGCGTGGACGCAGCGACCGCCAAGCGGCTTGCGCCGTACCGCGCGGGCTACACGCCGCAGCAACGGCGTGACATCGAGCGGCGCCTCGTCGAGGGCGAGCTGCTGGGCGTCGCCGCGACCGACGCGCTCGAGCTCGGGATCGACGTCGGCCTCCTCGACTGCGTCGTCTCCGTCGGCTTTCCCGGCACCGTCGCCAGCCTCCG
>Ga0137366_10005131_pt1 | contig 10283 bp, 8 predicted proteins | sample SagtaG_8_FD_104938 | JGI IMG/M metagenome (GOLD analysis project Ga0137366, IMG submission 104938) | Vadose zone soil microbial communities from Sagehorn Ranch, Mendocino, California, USA - Sage1_L_60_16 metaG | ecosystem: Environmental > Terrestrial > Soil > Vadose zone | place: USA: California... | reverse complement strand
GCAAGCCTGGCCGTCCAGGTCACATTCCAGGCGCAATCAATATCCCGCGCGAGGAAATAGTGGACTTGGAGACGGGTACATTTCGCAGCAACGAGGAACTTGAGAAGGTTTTCTCTAACGAGCATATCGCACCACAGCAACATGTTGTGGCGTACTGTAATGGGGGAGTTGCTGCCACCACTATTCTCTTTAGCCTATCGATGCTCGGTTATCCCTCGCTGACAAATTATGATGGCTCCTGGAATGAGTGGGGCAAACGCCCGGACCTACCAACCGAACTCTGATGCGAGGAAGGCTTTTTGGAACTCCCACATGCAAGAAGATCAACTGGAACGTGGACAGGAAGACCTGCTTGAGATCAAGCAGGTCATGCAGGCCTTTGGTGTCGGTGAATGGATTAATCTTGGTCCAACCGAATCCATACAAAGTGGGCTGCTGAGTATTCTTGTCGAGATATATGGGCAACGCTATATCCTCAAAGAACGGCCTGGTGGTTTTGTTGGACAGGACGCAAGCAACGCGAACCATAGCTTTGCCTTCCAACGCTATTTGCGGAAAGAAGGTATTCCCATTCCCCCATTATGGCTCAATCCCCAGGGAGATCCACTCGTGACAATTGGCGAGGATTCCTTTGAGCTACAACAGTGGGTAGACGGCGATAGGTATAGCTCTACTGATCCTCGTAGCCTATCGTGGGTAGCATCAGCCGGAGAAATGCTGGCTCGCTTACATCAAGCATCGCTTCACTATCCGGGGCCAGTATATCATTGGCCTCCGGAGGTACAGGCTGGAGGATTGGTGCAAGGCTGGCTGAACTTTGCTCGAGGCAAGGCTGAACAAAGTGAGATATATGCGCTTGCTGCTGCGCTCTCAAACCTGGTCGATCAATGGGAAGCAGTCCTACCTGCTGCAATGATGAGTATTGGTTCAGTGCGAGGACTGCCAGAATTCCATATTCATGGGGACTATCACGCACTGAACTTGCGTTTTGACTTCCAAGCTATCAGCGCTGTTCTGGGACTGGATGCGTCTCGTTGGGAGAAACGCATCATCGAGCTTGCCTATGCCCTCTTCTATTTTAGCGCCCTAGAATGGCAACCAGGCAGTAGTATGACTCGACCGCTCGTGAAACGCGGTCTGGAGCCTGAACGCGCTCGCAGATTCCTGGAAGCGTATGGCGCAATTTATCCGCCTGTTGCTGCTGAAGCGCAACTGCTGTTAGATGCTCTAACGCTTGTTGCCCCGATCATTACTATTAATGGCCCCCTCGAGGATCTCTTTTTCACCCAGGAAGATATTGAAGAAGCTTTGATCGAGGATGTGTTGGAAAGGCTGGCCTGGGCCGTTTCACTTCCATCCTGGCTAGGTCGGGTGCGCCGTTCGCTGGCTGAGATGTGGCAGTAGGAAGTTTGCGTTTATTGGCGCTCCTCTCTTCCAAGCTTGTCTGATATCTTGATGGTATCGTCCGTATAAGTAATATCCTCAAATCACTTTACATAATAATCATGTGCCTGTTGCAATAAGGGGCATCGCACCTGGTGTTTACTGGCTCGACTCAAAAGAGGACTGAAAAGTGCTTCCGCTTCGTGAGGCCGATTTGCCCAGACATCGCGTGCAAATGAGGAGTCTGCCTGTGGATCAAAACGTTCCGCTACTGCCAGGCTAGCAGCAGCGGGATCGGTGGGCATGGGAACACCGCAAGCTTGAGCTATATGCGCGATTTCGCTCGCTATTTCTCCCCATCGTTCGCGGGCGTGCTTGTCTTCACGTATTTTGCCAATGGGCTGGCGCATTTCTGAATTGATGATTGAAAACGGTACAAGAAAGAGTTGCTTCATCCACATGCGGCGCTCAATATCATCAACCAGGGCGGCTTCAACACCGGCATTCTCCAACGCATTCACCAGTGGTTCCAATGCAGCTCGATGTGACATGGGAAGAAATAATTGCGCTACTCCTGGCTTTACATCTATGACGCCAGGTGAGACAATGTGTGCCCCAACGTACATTACGCCCATGATGGATCTTTCTGGTCCAATTACCTCGCAAACATTATCGTACGCAGCAAAACCATTTTGCACGGTAATGACAAGCGTTTCCGGTGCAATACGCGGAGCTATCTCCTCCAGGAGTGCAGGTATATCATACGATTTTGTGGTAAGCAACAGGATTGGAGCAAACTGCTGTACGTCATCAAGCGCTGAGCAGTTGATCGGGGAGTAATTATAGCGTTTGTCGTCTGATATGATTGTCAGGCCAGCCTCGCGGAGCTGACGCAGTGCTGCCCCGCGAGAGATAACGCGGGGGCGTAAACCTCCACGGTAGAATGAGGACGCCAGGAAGCCTCCTGCTCCTCCTACTCCTATCACGTCAACTGCTGAATCCATAACTCCTCCTTATTTCGGTAGATCCTTTGTTGGTCATATTGTGCTACGTTGTCGTTGTACCGTAATAAGGTCGCTGAGTACACCATAGGCTGTTTGAGTAACGCCCGGTTCATGTTCCATAAATGTGATAGTACCCATCGCCTCGGTTTCGAGTGAGATCACGCCTGTCGTGTCCTTGCCCACATGCAAGATGTCATCCAAACTGATACGGCGAGGTCGCACTTCAGCTATAAGGACACCGTATTTACGATGGGCTTGACTTACCAGGCGAAAGGGTGAACCCGCCAGTGCAGCCGCGCAAATTTCATCAGAAGTAAGGTCACGAATGCCCTCGCGTTCGACCATGTGCGGAATGAGTTGGCCCTCAAGAAGCGTATTTGCCAGGATGGTAGTCTTCATGACTGCATCCCAGCCATCAAGATCATACCAGGGATCAGCTTCTGCTACACCGATTTGCTGCGCTTTGTGGATTGCCTCTTCCCGTGAGTAACCCTGCTCAATCATATTCAAGACAACGCTGCTGGTTGAGTTCAGTATAGCCCTGAATGACCGTATGCCGACCGCGGGCAGAGTAAATTCAGCCAGGTTAATCAAGGGTAGCCCATCCATTACTGTCGCTTCGTAACGGAACTGTACCTCGTGGAGGCGCGCCAGGGACTGAAGCTCAACTTGTGCATAGGCCACCGGCCCCTTATTCGCTGTAATTGCATCCATACCAGCTTCCATGGCTTTGCGAATATGCAGTAGAGCTGGTTGGCCATTTAAGGGATTGAGCGTGGTAAGCTCGATGAAAAGCGATGCTCCTGCGTCTTTCCCCATCTGAATGAATGCCTCAACATTTTCCGCACGGGATCCTACACTGCTAAACCAGTATAGAGGATCTGGTTCGCTCGCAAGCAATTCAGCATTAATTCCTTCAGGATGGATATAGAGGCCACGACTACGTGAGCCTATCCCAGCGACCACCGGACGTATGCCTAACTCGCGACCCAACCATTCGCTCCGTGAAGCTAGCAGAGGGAGGAAAGCTTGAGCGACGTGTCCGTAACCCAACACGAGCAAACGGAGCGGCGGAAGCAGTGCAGAAAGAGAAGTTTCGCTCATAGGTACATACCTGTGTTACAAGGTCAAAGTGTTGTTCGATGCTACGACTCGGGGGATGATGCCCGGCCCGGAGCAGTACAAAGAGCGCAACGAACAACAGAATTGCGACTAAGACAATAATCACCAGGATGAGTATCTTACGGGTCCCGCTGAGAACAGCAGTACTCGAAGGTCGCGTATTTGATGAAGCGGATAGTGCTTGTGGGACTTGCGGAACTTCCACTGAAGTGTGGGCCGAGGACTGAATGAACGGTTTTGGTACAGTCTCCTGTGGGGCAGGCGAAAACGTCCTGTTGTGTACAGGTGGTTTCGATGGTAGGCGGGCCATTCTTTGCGAATCGGTTGGAGGTGCCGGAGTTGGTGAGGCCGTAGGTGTCTGTTTTAGCATATGCGCTGGCATGTGTATTGACTTTGGTAACAGCTGTGGATCCGCAAGTGTAGGTCCCGGCGAATCATTGGAAATTGCACTATTATTTTGTTGAAAAGGTGCTTTTGTGTTTGAGGTAGTGAAGGCTGGTGCTGATTGTGAAGTTGCTGCCATATTTGACAAAGGTGTGTTTGCGAGCGAACTACCGCACTTAGGACAAAAAGTAGCCTGCCGTAGCAGTTCTGCATTACATCGCGGGCAATGGATGGTTGGGGATGGCGATACTGAAGGCTGTGGTGATGGTGTAGGCGATGTTGCGGACGCATCTCGTGAAGACTGATCCGTTCTTTGCGCATTTTGCATGGTCTCGAAGAGCAGCGGCAAATCTGGTTGTGTGCTGTGCGGGTCTGCAGGGCGCATGGACGCAGCGGGTGGTTGCGTTGACGATGGCAAAGCCGCCAGGACCATTTTGAGGTTGTTGCTCAGCTCTGCAACAGATTGGTAGCGATCCTTTGGCAGCATTGCCATCGCTTGCTTGATGATAACATTGAGATGCTCTAATAGTTCAGGTGGAAGCGTACCCAACTGTGCCAGGTGCCTTGAATGGCGTGGCGGAGGTTTCGCTGGCTTCGAAATACCTAGCCGGAATTGCCGGCCGCTGCTTGCCTCTGCACCCGTTTCGGGTGGATTATGCGCAAGCTGCTCTTGTAACGATGGCAAATCTGGCAGGCCTTGTTGAATTGATTGATTGCGGGTTGAAACGCTTGGAGGCTCGTGAGTAGTGAGCGCGAAATAGAGCGTTGCGCCTAAGGCATACACATCTGAACGCGTATCGGTCCCACTGCCCCCTGGATATTGTTCCAGAGGAGCGTAACCGGGTGTGCCTTGATGGCGGATGAAAAAGAGCGTGCGCGCTCCATCCGCCGCCGCTTTAGCATTACCTAGGTCTACTAATATTGTAGTCCCATTTGGTGTGATGCGGATATTATCTGGTTTGATGTCGCGATGAATGACAGGCGGATTCTGACTATGCAAGAAGGTAACGGCATCACAAATGGAGATGATCCAGGTCATAATACGAGCCAGGGGCACAACCTCGTTGCGCTGGCGCACGACACGGATGTAGTCGGTGAGATCACTGCCCTCAATATATCCCAAGACTACATAGTAGTGCCCGCGCTCATCAAATGCTGCCTGGAAAGCTGGCAGGCTTGGATGGTGCAAGTGGCTGAGGACGCGCGCTTCATGCTCTAGTTGTGCCTTCCCGCTTGTCCCTGTCACTAGATATTCTTTGATTGCGTACTGTTGATTCGTCTGCAGGTCTATCGATAAATACACATGCCCAAAGCCACCACTGCCCAAGACACGCTCGATACGGTAGCGCCCGTGCAGTACAGTACCCGACGGTAGCGTTTCCATCATCATAGAGGGCGTCTCCTTTTTCGCTTTCACGAACATTGTAACGGCAAGGGGGCGACTTATAAAATGAGCTGCGTAACTTTTTGGTATAGGTATTATGCCTTCTCAGGCATTATACACCAGATGAGGTGATACTGTCATGTGTTAGGCTGATCTCTTAAACAGATACTGGGTGTATATTGGAGATTTATTCATTTGATGTACGAGCTTGAATTTGTGGAGGCGACGGAGAAACACGTGCTTGAGAGAGGAAAGCCCAGTTATTCTGTTTGCAGACACGCAGGTACATAAATGTTTCTGTTTGCTGTACCCCTTGCACTTTATAGAGCTTTTCGGTTAAAAAACTCAGGAGGTGATCGTTATCACGACAAACAACTTCTGCTAATAGATCAAAGCTGCCGGCACAGATAATGAGATAAATTATTTCTTCGAATGCCGAAATTTCGTTTGCTACTTCCATAAGCCGGTCGCCAGAGACACGGATTCCAATCATACTTGCGTGTGAAAAACCTAATTTCACCGGGTTCGTGATTGCCACGATCTGCATGACGCGTGTATTGATCAGGTTGGCGACCCGCTGACGCACGCTGGCTTCAGAGATGCCAAATTCTGCAGCCAATTTTGTGAATGGGCGCCTGCCATCCAACTGCAGCGCTTCAATGATGCGCTGGTCAATCTCGTCTATCGAATTTTTACTGTTATTTTGTTCCATGGTTGGATTATAGTATCACCTTGGGGCCACGTATGCAATAAGTTGTTGGTCTTATTTCTCATATCGTAAGATAAATGATGGCACTTGCGAGGAAAGCCACAACTTTTTGCTATGCTTTATTGATAAAGTGGCCACTATCTTAGGGTCTATATTTCCAGCGCTGGTTCGAGAAAGGAAGCCATCTATGCAAATCGACCGTACCGGGCTCGTCTTCGATGAGTGTTATTTGCGCCATGATACTGGTATGCAGACAAACGTTGTCATGCGCAATGGTTCGTTTCAATTAGAGCCAGAACCGCATCCCTCATCGATATATGTCACACAGCGCATCAAACAATTTCTTGATGGATCCGGTCTAACAACTCGGATGCAAACCATACCAGCGCGAGCTGCCACGGAAGACGAACTTGCTGTGTATCACACCCGAGAATACATTGTCGGAGTACGTGCCCATGTAGAGGGTGGTCCCATGAAAGGAAACTGGGGTGAGATCGAAAGCGATACCCCCTTAAGCAGCGGTTCTTTTGATGCCGCTATATATGCGGCTGGCGGAGCAATCAATGCAGTACAGGCAGTAATGAATGGTGAGGTGCGGAATGTCTATGCGCTCTTGCGCCCTCCTGGTCACCATGCGATGAGCAATCGAGCAATGGGCTTCTGTATCTTTAATAACGCCGTAGTAGCTGCTCATTATGCACGAAATATCTATGGTCTTGAGCGCATCATGATCGTGGACTGGGATGTACATCATGGTAATGGCACCCAGGATGCTTTCTATGTTGATCCTGGCGTGCTCTTCGTCTCACTGCATCAACAGAACTGGTATCCCAAACTCGCTGGCGAGCTGGAGCAGGTTGGAACTGGCGCTGGTGCTGGCTATACGGTGAACATACCTCTCCCGGCAGGTACAGGAGATAGGGGGTATTGCGCGGCATTTGAGCAACTGGTTATCCCAATTGGATTGCAGTATCGGCCGCAACTGGTGCTAATCTCGGCAGGACAGGACGCCAATTGGCTTGATCCCCTGGCTCAGATGATGGTCACAATGGCAGGTTTCCGTAAGCTATCCGAACTCATACGTACCCTTGCTGAAGAAGTTTGCGAAGGGCGGCTGGTGATGTTGCAAGAGGGTGGCTATAGCGCGGCATATGTACCCTACTGCACCGTTGCTGCTGTTGAGCCGCTATTAGGAGTCGATCTGGGTATTGTTGATCTATATGATGGTACTTCAGAAGTTGAACGCAGCGCGACGATCTTTACACAGGAGACACAGAATGCTCTGCTAGAAGCGAGAAGGTGGCATAGGAACTGGTGGATGATTTAGCCTGGAATTTCCTATAGCCATAGGCTATTACACCCACGCTTACCCGCCAACAACCACTTTTACATCAGCAACACAAACTGCCCGTTTTTCAAGAACAACTCTCCATCAACCCACACCTCACCATACTGGCGCAGGTCACATACCATATCCCAATGGAGCGCAGATACATTCAGCCCACCGGATTCAGGATAGCTGCGGCCCATAGCAATATGGATTGTACCGCCGATTTTCTCGTCGTAGAGAATGTTGCCAGTAGTCTCTCGTATACCATAATTCATACCGAAAGCAAATTCACCAATGCGGCGCGCCCCCTCGTCGACATGCAGCATGCTCAGCAGGTAGTCCTCACTTGACGCAGCATGTGCTTCTACAATATTCCCCTCATCAAAGCGCAGCCGAATGTCGTCTACGGCATGCCCATCATAGTTGGTAGGCAATGTAAAGTGTATGATCCCCTTGGCACTATTCTCAATGGGTCCGCAGTAGACCTCCCCATCTGGGAGATTTATATGCCCATCGCAGGCCAGAAACGGGCGATCCTCAATCGAAAGGGTCAGGTCGGTATCCTCGCCCAGTATATGTACCTCCTTGTGGCCCTGTAGCCAGGCAATCAATGTTTTTTGCTGTGCAGCCATCGCATTCCATTGCGTAATGGGGTCTGGATAGTTGAGCATACAGGCATTGCAGACGAATTCCCAGTATTCTTCCAGGGACATATTCGCATTTTGTGCATAGGCTTGTGTCGGGTATTGGGTATAGCACCAGCGCATAAGTCCCTGGGCTGCCCGTTGTGACCAAAGCGTATCTACAGCATCGTAGGCTTTGCGGTACTTCGCAGCATGAAGTGGATCGATTCTTGAGAGACGGCGCGTGTTTGTTTCGGCATCGACATAAAGTAGGCAATCGAAACGTTCATTGAGCAGTTGTGTGATAGGTGAAACGAAGTTTAGCTGATCCTCATTAGCCTCTTTGAGATAGATTTCGCGAGCATCCTCCATTACAAGATTAAGTTCGGGATGCCCTCCAACCCGCAGAGCCTCTCGGTATACCTCGCGTAGTAGGGGAATAGCTTCGGTTCCTCCCTGAATGGCGACCAGATTGCCGGGCTGAACATGTAACGAATAGCGAACCAGAATCTGCGCCATACGGCTCAAGCGGCTATCAACAAATGGCATAACGATATACTCCCTTTTTCTTGATCCAGCACCAGCGCACCTCTACTGAGAGGTTGCGTTAGATATGGTATACTCTACTTACGCCAGCCTTGACTTAGACGACGAGGAGGTCCTCCATGGAGCAAACGCCACATGCCCGGTACGATGAATTTGCCGAACAGTTTACGTCCGTATTATACGAAAATTGGTCGGAAATCCTCCAGGACGTTAACTGCTAACATGAGCAAACCATTCACCATTTTGTGACTACTGTGGAGGTGCCATACCATCAATAAACCCAAGCGAAATGCTACTTATACTCTCGTCGGTTACCTAATGGTAATGATCGCAGCCATATTGTTTGGTGTCAATGGAACCCTCTCGCGCCTGCTTTTCGACGACGGCATTTCACCTCTTACATTGATTGAGTTTCGTATGCTCATTGGCGGGATCTGCCTGATGGCTGTACTGTTCATTGGGCAGCGCAAGGGATTGAAAGTGCAACGCCCTTATTGGGGTTGGGTTGTTGCCTTTGGTATTTCCCTGGCATTGACTACCTATACCTACTTACTGTCGATCAGTCGCCTGCCAATCGCCGTTGCATTAGTTATAATCTTCACTGCGACAGCCTGGATGGCCCTCTGGGAAGCTATTCGACGTTGGCGCATGCCTTCGAGGCATGTGCTAATCGCATTAAGCCTCACTTTTAGTGGAGTTATTCTCCTGACTGGTATCTGGCGCCAGAATCTCAATGGTCTGGATCCCCTTGGGATTTTTTTCGCCTTCCTCGGCCTTATGACCTACATAGCTTACCTCTTGCTTGGCCGTCGCGTTGGAAGATATCTACCTTCGATTACCTCGACAGGGTATGGTGCCCTTGTAGCCAGCCTCTTCTGGTTCATAGTACAGCCCCCGTGGGCTATACCCGCCAATACCTGGACCCTCTATCACTTATTCCTGATACTACTCGTGGGTATCGTCGGCATGGCCATTCCATTTACTCTCATCCTTGGTGCATTGCGGCGCATCGACGCAATTCGCGTTGGCATTGTCAGCATGCTTGAACTCCCTGCTGCAGGAATAATTGCGTACTACTGGTTAGGCCAGCGCCTGGATACCTGGCAGATTACAGGCTGCGTTCTGGTGCTTATTGGGATCACGATTCTGCAATATGAGAAGCCAGAGATCAAACAGATAGAGTGAGCAATATATTCTTAATTTATCAAGTGCAAGGTAGCGCGAATCCGTCACCAAGATGCTCAGCGAGTTCCAGCAAGCAGGTCCAGTGAACCTCTCCCGTGGGCACATCATCCTGCGGGATGAGGCAGCGCTTGAGCAGTAGAACGGGAGGAGAACAACATGACCCGCACCCACTACGATCTGACGATCATCAGTCTCATCTCTCATCAGGCACTCACACGGAATACAGACTGCTCATCCTCAGCGAAAGCGATTGGACGCTCCTCCAGTGACCATCATCAGGGACTCCCGGATCTCTTTGATCTGCTCGACGGCCTCGCGCAGGGGAAAGAGGCGGGGTGAGATCAGCAGATCGGGGGCGGTCGCAACGGGGTGCCAGTAGACCCCATCGCGGTTCACGGTCACCTCCGGTTCGAGCGCGGGCAGTGAAATAGCCATGCCCTTCGCCGAGAAGCCGCGAAGGACGAGAGGACGGATGATGTGATCTTCATCGGGGATCCCAAGCGCGCGATGCAGCCGGCACATGGCAGCGAGGTCCTGGCTATTCTCGGGAGTCTGGGTGGTTCCTAAACGCGCATGGAATCCTGCGGCCTTGAGGCGTATAATGGCATCGATG
>Ga0137366_10005130_pt1 | contig 10285 bp, 10 predicted proteins | sample SagtaG_8_FD_104938 | JGI IMG/M metagenome (GOLD analysis project Ga0137366, IMG submission 104938) | Vadose zone soil microbial communities from Sagehorn Ranch, Mendocino, California, USA - Sage1_L_60_16 metaG | ecosystem: Environmental > Terrestrial > Soil > Vadose zone | place: USA... | reverse complement strand
GCGCATTCCGTATCGGGAGCTCGGAGCGAACTACTTTGACACTGTAGATCGCGAACGCCTCACCAAACACACGGTCAAACGCTTAGAAGCCCTGGGCTATGAAGTGACCCTGACTCCAAAGGATTCGAAGGCGGTAGCGACACCGAAGTTGCCGCCCCCGCCGCGCAGCCCCCAGAACAGCTCAGCGTGCGCACACTCGCTGGCTCGCAGAATCTCTCCCTCAGCGGTGACCAGCTCGACCGCCCGCAGGTGGTCGATGGCCAGGCCATGCTTGCGCACCATCCACCCGATCCCGCCGCCCAGCATTAGGCCCCCGACGCCCACCGAGGCCATGTCGCCAGAGGTCAGCGTCAGTCCGTAGGCATGGGCAGCCCTTGCCACCTCGCCCCAGGTGAGGCCGGGTTCTATACGCGCGATGCGGCGTATCCGGTCGATATTGATCGCCTTCATAGGTGAGAGGTCGATCAGCATCCCGCCATCGGTGGTGCTATGCCCGGAGAGGCTATGGCCCCCGCTGCGCACGGCCACGGCCATACCCTGCTCGCGTGCGAAGGTGACGGCTGCGATGACATCGGTTGCGTCAATGCAGCGTACGATGAGAGCCGGATACTTGTCAATCATGCCGTTTCAGACCTTACGAGCGTTATCATAGTCCTCATCGTGCCTGCTGATCAGTGTGCCGGACAATTTGGCTTGCAAGTCGTGCACGGCCTGGGGGTCGAGAGCTGTCTGAAACATGAATAAACCTCCTGAACATATTTCCTTAGCCCACGGACTTTAGCGAGGTCAGATGCAACACTAACTCCTGGGGTGCTGAGAAGAAGGGCGAGTGACTGGTCTCCATCGACAGGATAGTTTGACACGGCGTTGCCATGTACATCATTTTCTGAATGGATGGGGAGATCGTCCGATCACGAAGACACTCAATGTAGACCCTTGGCACCCGACCAAAGTGTTCCGCAGTGATCCTCACGGGAGTCGCCATGGGAGCGATGGCCTGGAGAACCAAGAGCGACTTGGCCCGCGCTACATCCTCGTCGGGGCAATCGGCATAGAAGATTTCCTTGAGAGAAGCCCTTTCTTTGAACGTGAGGTAGCCCTGTTCCTCATTCACCATCAGGTTTGGCGTCAGCAGGGAATCACTATTCGTTCGGGCGATCTGGAGTAACGACTCGCCATTCTGCGGGAGAAAAGCCGTCAGGTACACGAGCATCTGAATCTTCTCGGGCCGCTCCTCAGCAACCTGCGTGATGACAATCCCACCCATGCTGTGGCCCACCAGAATGACCGGCTCAGCTTGAGCGTCGAGCGTCTTGCACACGCGTTTCGTGTAGGCCGCCAGGGTGATCTCGCGAATTGGGGTCCTGTCCTGACCATGCCCCGGCAGGTCAAGGGTCTCCACCTGGTGTCCTGCCTGTCTAAGCAGAGGTACAACCTTCTCCCAGCACCAACTTCCATGCCACGCGCCGTGGACGAGGACATACCTACTCATCATCTCTCTCCTTTCTCATGGGCATGGCTGCCCTAAAGCCTTGAGCCTTTTCATTCGTAGCAGACATGAGCTACTGTGCGGGAGCCAGCTTCATTCGTCCCCTTCCCATAACCCTTGAGATGTGGGCTGCTGCACCCGCTTGCCTTCCTTCGTCAAACCTGCCGTGGGGAAGTATACAACGCATAGACCGGAAAGGTCAGCTACCCCATAGCTAAAGCTAGGGGCTTGCAGCTACCCTCACCCTTGCCGGTGGACCAGGGAGCGCTACGATAGGCCGGCTGACATCGGGGTGCTACCCTTACGACGCACTGCAAGCAGTGGACTAGCGGCCCACACAGAAAGGAGACACAAGCTCTACATGTCCGAGCAATTTCTCACTCACGTGCCGATCTGTGCATGTCGAACAATCCGACCGATAGGGGTAAACACCTATCACAAACAGTTTCTCTTGAGTCAGAGGAGTGCCTTTGTGCTGGCTTGTTCGTACTACCATTCTATTGTCCCATGGCTGTCTAGACTTTGGTTGAGTATTCACAGACAGAGTACTCATACATTGAGTACTGCCTGCGGGCAGCCATTTTATTCCTCCCTATGGCTGAAGCCAGGGGTCTCCAAAAATGGAGGACGCTGATGATCGGCTGGACAGGAGGAATCCCTGCGGTCTGAAAAGCCTGCTGGACTCGTCTTGAACCAAAGAAATGGTCGGCAGCTTCTTGGGAGGGCCAGACTTCCACGATGCGCCAGCCCCTTTCCATTGGACCTGCAATGTGGACCAGCGCTCCCGGCTCGAAGGGATTGCCGAGTTGCCGGTGCGCGATCTCGTACTGCTCCTGTGTCATACCAGGAGTATCCAAGATGAATGCAATGGGCATGATTTCCTTTCCTTTCTGCACTGTTGCTGCACAACTAATATGGAATCAGGTTGCCTGAACGACACGTAGCCTCATTCGCTGCCAGAAGCGGTAAGACTCGCCCCCGATAGCAAAATTGTTGCCAGGGTGTGGCTCCCCGTTCTCGTTGATTGTGACTTCCTCGTTCACCTGGGTGAACATCTTTCTGTCCAGAGTCTACTCAATTCGTGGAGGCAGGACATCGGCAGAATTACGCGATGGATTACCTGTTTTTCAAGGCAGGAAAAGGAAGCGATTCAGGGTGAATCCCAGTAGGATTACCTATCTTTTCTCAGCAGAGCAGCAAGTCGAGGAGGCGTCGACCACATAGGACAAGAGCTTTTGCCTGGGGACGACAGAGCGCTGTTCAGACGAGTTTGTGCTCAACCGTATAACGAGTCGCAGCACTGCGCGAGGTCACGTTGAGCTTGTTGTAGATGGAGCGCAGGTGTCCCTGCACCGTGCGCGGGCTGAGGATCAGTTGGCCAGCTATCTGCGCGTCGGTCATGCCCAGCGCCACCAGGCGGAGTACTTCCACCTCTCGTGCGGTCAGCCCATCAGGGTAGGCTGGACGAGGTGAAAGGGGGGTGGACTGCTGCGTCGTGGTCACTGGCCCTTGGGAGGCCAGGGCTTGCTCTAGTGTCATGGTACGTCCCTCTTCCCACGCGGCGGCAAAGGTTTTCTCCCCGAGCTGAGCCCGTGCGGAGGCCAGCGCGCGTTCATAGTCAGCACGCTCAACAGGCGGCATGGGTGCACCGGTTGCCTCTCGCATGGCCTCTGCCGCACCCCACAGCCGTGTTGCCCACGTAGATTCTCCTTGCGCCGCAACCACTCCTGCCAGTCCTTGCAGGCACGAGGCCATATCCAGCTTGCGACCCACCCTCCTGGCTAAGTCCAAGCTCTCCTGGTACAGGGCACGTGCTGTGGCGGGATCCCCCTGGTGGGCCGCCACCCCTCCTAAAAGGGAGAGCAACTGGCCTGTAGACCACCTATCCCCTGCCTCCCTGGAGAGGGCCAGTCCCTGCTCTGCCAGTGAACGCGCTGTAAGAGCATCTCCCTGACTGAGGGCTAACCGCCCTGAGAGGTACAAGGAGCAGATCATCCCACTCTTTTCACCCACCGTTTTGAAGAGCGGAAGACTCTCCTCGAGCAAGGAGTGGACTGTTGCAAGCTCGCCCTGTGAAAGAAAACACGCCTCCGCCAACCGATAGAGCGACCAGCCTATGACGTGTGGGCGGGCCATCTCCCTGGAGAGCGCGAGACTCTCCTCGAACAAATCATCTGCCCTAGCGTACTCGCCCTGCAAGCAGTTCAAAATCCCGCATTGCAAAAGCGACCAGGCAATATCCTCCTTGTGGCCCAGATTCCTCCGGAGTGCTAAGGCTTCCTCAAACAGCGAGCCTGCCACGGTCAAGTTTCCCCTTTCCCTGGCAGCCCACCCTAAGTAATGCAGGGAGTGCGCAATGCCCTGTGTTTCTCCGAGTTCCCTGAAGAGGACCAGGCTCTCCTCACACAGCACCTCTGCCCGCTCATAGTCGTTCTGATAAATAGCCATCCTCCCAGCAGCTCTGAGAATCTTCGCTCGCACCGACGTCGCCACCCCCTCACGTGCCACCAATGCCTGTTCCAGAAAAGTTTGCCCCTCGCTGTCATAACCCCGTATTCGCCAGAACTCAGACAGCGCTCCAGCCAACCGCAAGGCCATTTCTCGGTTCTGCTCGATCTCCCCGTGCTCGAGCATCCTTTGCAAGGCCGCTCGCAGGTTATCGTGCTCTCGCTCCAAGTGCTCCAGCCAGGCAGTTTGCAGTGGACTTCTTATTCCCAGTTCGGCCTCCTCCGCAAGTCGGAGGTAGTACGCACCATGAGCCTGCTGGATGGCCTCCACTTCCCCAAATGCCTCGAGAGCCTCCAGCCCGTACTCGCGGATGGTCTCCAGCATCAAGAAGCGTGGCTGGCCATCCTCTTGCTCCTTTTGTTGCAGTAAGCTCTTGTCTATGAGCGAGGCAACCCCATCCAACACCTGATTCGCTCCATCATTAAGGGGAGCGCAGATTGCCTCTATCGCTTCCAGTGTGCTGCCCCCGACGAAGACGCAAAGCCGACGGAAGAGTTGTTGTTCTTGAGCATCTAACAGGTTGTAACTCCACTCGATAGTACTGCGCAGCGTCTGCTGTCGCACCGGTACATCCTGCGCGCCGCTTGTCAATACCGAGAGTCTATGCTCTAGCCGTGCCAGCAGTGCCTGCGGTGAGAGGAGCTTGATGCGTGCCGCGGCCAATTCAAGCGCCAGTGGCAAGCCATCGAGGCGCGAACAGATTTCTCCAATGGCCCGGGCGTTGGCAGGAGTGATCTGGAAGTCAGGCTTGACGGCCTGTGCACGGTGGAGGAAGAGCTCTACCGCCGCATACTGCGAGAGAGACTGGCTCTTCGGGAAGTGCTTGAGATCGGGGAGCGCCAAGGGTGGCACGGCAAATTGGCGCTCGGCACGCAGATGTAGCACTTCACGGCTGGTAACCAGCAGTTTCAGCTCAAGGCACACCTCCAGCAGTTCACTGAGCAAGGGTGCTGCTCGGACCACCTGCTCAAAGTTGTCGAGCACCAACAAGAGTTGCTTGTCTTGCAGGTAGTCTTCCAAGAGATCCAGGAACGGCCGGTCACTCACCTCTCTGAGCGTCAGGGTCTGAGCGATGGTGGGTACAACCAGAGCATGGTCGCTGATGGGAGCGAGTGGAACGAAATAGACCCCATCGACAAAGCCATCGAGCAGCTCAATGGCCACGTGCAGAGCGAGACGGGTTTTGCCCACACCAGCCGTGCCGGTCAGCGTCAACAGGCGTATTTCCGGCCGTCGCAAGAGCGCAGCCGCGCTCGCCGAATCGTGCTTGCGTCCAATCAGCGGGGTAAGTTGTACGGGAAGATTATGTTTTGGCGCTGGTTTAGGCTCTCTGAGTTGCTCAGTTACAGCGCGTGTCATTGGAAGGGAGATGATGGAGGCCTGGAGAACCTGCAAAGCATGGTCTCCAACCCCCCACAGGGGTCGATGAGTCCCGCCCTCGCGAGCATCTCCTGCTCGCTCAAGGGCTTCTGCGGTTGTGTTGAGTCGTTCGAGGGTCAGTTCTTCTGACTTACCGAGGTAGGCAGTGTGCAGCTTGCCATGGCTGCGTCGGTACGCATACCAATAATGGCCCCCCGGTCGCTGTTCCTTCCGTGCCGTGAAGGTCATGCGGCCAGCCTCAAAGCAAAACGAACGATGCTGCTCCAACCAGCTATACCATGCAGCCGTCCCAATCATAATGGGATCGAGAGAGGTTCCTCCCGCAGTATGCTGGTGCAAAGAGCCATCACGAGCCTTCGGAATGCTGCGTGCCATCGTCGATTGCCTTCCTGCCAGATCAGTTACACAGACAGCATAATTCGTTCTGTGTAACCTGTCAATACATGATCACGGTTTTATGTTAGTGGTTGTCTTGACAAAGACGGATGAGTTAGATTAAGCTACAAAAGGTTTCTTGTCCCGTTAGAAAGTTTTTCCGTTATTTTTTCTTCATACTTCATACTTCATAATTTTACGTCGTCTGAATAAGCAGTGGTAATGCGTTGCGTAAAGATGGATAGACCGCCCAAAGATATGAGCTTATCGGAGCTTGCAGACCTGTGCTGGCTACCTAGCACATCCGTTCTCAAAAGAGACAGTATTCACCCTCGTATTTCGCCGATGCGATCCGTCTTTTCCCGCTTTCTTACCAGGGTCTCGCAGCTTGCAGGTCAAGGTTGTCCAGATCACGACGGCCTTTCCGTCTGTTCCCCAAGTGCAATCCGCCTTTTGTCCAGGCGTGACCCGTCTTCACCTGCTATGCTACTGGGGGCCAGTGAGGCGATGTTCCCCTGTGCTGGTTACTCAACTTTCAACATTCGTTCCTGAACCATGAGGAAAACACGACGCGGGTCCTTATCACGATCGATGGTACAGTTGAGTGCGCCGTGAGCCGCACCTGCTTCCCGCCTGGCCTCCGTTCTTGAGCTAGATACTTCCCGTGTGTGCGCACCCTCCTGTGGTACAATTCTGGTGTGCCACTGGAACCGGGAGCACACGATAGACTCGCACCGTGCTTTGCCTGCCCATGCAGACGCTGCGTGTGGTATACTGGCCACGTGGGTGATCCGCACTCACCCGTCCCACTCAGCGGCGACGCGCGGCACGAAGTACACGCCGGACCGCTTCATACGACACGCCATAATCACGCGCGATGTGACGGAGCGGTTCCCCCTGCTCGACCCGTTGGAGCACGGTTTCCCATGCCGAGGGCGGGATCTTCCAGCGAGGATCAGGTGCGGCTTGAGGATGGCCAGGTAGAAACACCTGTAGCGGATGGTCGAGGGCAGAGGTGAACGGATCATCTCGGGGTAGGGAAGTGGCAGCGCGTTCCTGGTAGAGAAGCAGATCGCCTCGGCCAGAAAAGAGCTTTTCCAGCGGGATGCGTGCCAGGGGCGACCGATGGTTCGATGCCCGTCGGTTCCGCTCAGCAAATAGTGTAATTTACTATTGATAATAAGTTACACTATTTATATTTAATGTCCCTGCCACGGCCATTATAAAGGCCTACAATAGAGAGGGGAAAGAGTATTATCCTCTGCAGCTCATCCGCTGTCACTCATTTTCCATGAGCCTGGGAGATGCATCCAGTACATCGGAAAGCGGTATCCCTCCACAACCAGATGCAATGTCTTGATTTTTTTCGCTTTTTGACGACTCCCTATTTCACCTTGCATCGCGGTTCGTTGCTCACAGGATACCAGGTGCCTGGTCGTGCTTGCCTTACTCAGCTCTCTGTGACAAAAGGTACACGTTCCTTTTGAGGTCTGTCTCCTCATACGCTTCCTCCTCTGCTGGCTGCTCACTATTTGTCTGTAACTGGATACGATATGAACAGCCGAAAGAAAAGCACCGCCGCCATGCCTAGCCACCTATGATAAGATAGAGCCATTACATGAAGCCCGTCAGTAAGGGGGAACGTGAATAGACATGTTGAAGAAGAACCTGGAACAACGCGAGAAACCCGAACTCATCGCCATTATTCAACACATGCTGCGCCAGGAGCCAGAATTGCAATGGCTTCTCATGACACCACTGCCAACAGTCTCATCTCGGAAGTCCTCTGTTGATCCAGAGGTGTACCGCCAGCAGGTTCTAGCCGCAATGGCCGCTGGGGAGAGCCAGCGCAAGCGCAAACGCGGCGAGGTCGAGAGAAGACTGACTGCTATCAAGACCATCGCCGACGAGTTTGCCGCACAGGAAAATTATGCTGCCGCTCTCACCATTTACGAAGTGCTGATCACCGAGGTCATCGAACACTTCAATGACTATCGAGATGAGTATGTCGCGTTTTGTGTTATTCTCATCGGCTGTATCGATGGACTGGATAGCTGCTTCGCAGGGGAAGAGGACAACCCGGAGATGCGACTGCGCGTCCTACGAATGCTGTTTGCCATTTACCGCTTCTATACGGATAGCGGGATGGACCTGGATGAGGATATTGCCGGTTTGCTTGTTGGCAACACCTCGCCGGAGGAACGACAGGTTATCGCGGGCTGGGCACAGGATGCGCTCGAGCAAAAAGCAACTTGGAGCAGCGGCGAACGATATGAGATTCTGCTGGCAGCTTTAGAACGGGCCAACTAGCTATGAGTACCATCCCAACGTTAACCGAACAAAAAATTCGCACTTTCGTCGGCGAGCAGAACTTTCTGAAAGGCCAGCAAGGTGTTCGTGATGGAGCTATCGTCAACCCAGCACAACAGGCAATGGCGTTGAAAGCCTATTGCTATGGCTCACTCCCTGAACCATATCGCGTACAGGTCACATTCGATGGCTCTGGTATCACTGCTGCCCTCTGCTCCTGTTCAGCCGACACGCCGACATATGGAACTCGCAGCTGTGAACACGCTGCTGCATTGCTCCTCGCATGGAATGAGCAGCCGGAGGCCTTCACCCAAATGGACGACATCGATACCATCCTGGAACGACAGAGCAAAGCCCAGTTGATTACACTCATCAAACAGTTACTCCAGAAACAGCCAGAGGTGGAATGGCAACTCACCATGCCGCCTCTACCCGGTCATAAGAGCGTGCCCATCGACACCGAAGAGTATCACCGCCAGGTCGATGAAGCTTTTCGACATGCCGGTCGCGAGTGGGATGCCGTCTACGGTATCTCGTCCGATCTCTACAGCATTACCGAGACTGCCGCTCGCTTCGCTCGACAGCGGGACTATACCAACGCCGCGGCGATCTACGAAGCGGTGGCGGTAAGAACACTGAGCCATTACCTCTCCTATCATGATGAGGATGGAGCGCTGGGTCGCGTTGTTCAAGTTTGTGTCGAGGGTCTGGGCGCTTGCCTGGAGAGCGAACGAGAAGATGCGATCCTCCGCGAGCAGATTCTAGAGGCCATTTTTGCAGTGTATCGCTTTGATGTCAACCATGGTGGCTTTGGTCTGACCAAGGATATTCCACCTGAATTCCTCCAGGGTACGACTTCTCAAGAAAAGCACCTGATTGCGCAATGGGTTCGCACTGCACTTGCCGAGCTTCAGGAAAAGAAGTCGGAGAGCGAATGGCGTCGTAAGCGCTTCGGTGGCCTCTTGTTAGCTTTGGAGGCAGACCTACTGAGCGACGAGGAGTTCCTGCGCATCGGTCGTGAGACAAAGAGCATCCAGGAAGTAGTCACCCGGCTGCTGGAACTAGACCGGGTGGATGAAGCCGTTCAGGATGCGAGCCAGGCTAATGGCTGGCAGTTACTGAAGCTTGCAGACCTCTTTGTCCAGTACGGGCAGGATGCCGCAGTTGAACGCATGATGGATGAAAAGGCTCAGCAGGAAATGTACACCATTACTGCGGAATGGCTGAAAACCCACTACCTGGCGAAAAACAATCTTGCTACCGCGCTTGAGATGGCCGAACTCATCTTTCGTAAACGACCCTGGTTCGCGGAGTACCAGAAAATGCGTGAGATCTCCATGGAGCTTGGAAACTGGGAAGCAGTGCGACAAGAAGCGCATATGTTCCTGGAGACTACCAAAAATATCTCTACACTGGTGGAAGCTGCACTCGATGAGGGAGATATTGAGCGGGCGCTCCAATTACTACAAGCTACAAAGCCCCCTGGCCCTGAGAGCTATCAGTGGCAGTACGACTATGCGCGCACTCCTGAAGTTGCTCTTAAAGCCGCTGAACGCACGGAAGAGGCATACCCCCGCGCTTCGATAGACCTCTATCAGCAATATGTTGAGCGTCTCATCACTGGACGTGGACGATCCAATTATCAAGTTGCTTGTAGTTACCTCGCAAAAATTCGGTCTCTTTATGAGAAGTTGGATGAAACTGAGCAGTGGACAACCTACATCGCCTGGTTACGCAAGCGACATAGTCGACTCTCCACCTTGAAAGAAGAATTGGCGGCTGCCGGTTTGTAAGGAGAAACACGATGGCTGAGCGCATCAACAAAGATGAGCTTGTCCGCCGACTGGCTGCACGGATGCATGCCGACGAAGCGACAGCGACAGCCTGGGTCGACGGCATCGTCGAAACACTGTATGAAAGCTTTAAAGATGGCAAAGGCGTGACTTTGCCTGGCTTTGGAGGTTTTTATGTCCGCCCAGAGCCTGAAAGCTGGGTGTTCAAGTTCAATCCAGGCCAGCGATTGCGGGCGCTTTTTGGCTGGTCATCAACATTCTCAGGAGAACTCTAAAGACAAGGAGGAATTGGATGCCAAGGGAAATCAATCGGTGGGCGATGTACCCACGCAAAACCTCTACGGCTTCTCTCCCCGAATCGCTGAAAATGGAAGTCACCACAAAGGCGAATGCACTCATTGAGACAGTACTGAAGCCGAAATATATCCAG
>Ga0137366_10005119_pt1 | contig 10289 bp, 12 predicted proteins | sample SagtaG_8_FD_104938 | JGI IMG/M metagenome (GOLD analysis project Ga0137366, IMG submission 104938) | Vadose zone soil microbial communities from Sagehorn Ranch, Mendocino, California, USA - Sage1_L_60_16 metaG | ecosystem: Environmental > Terrestrial > Soil > Vadose zone | place: USA... | reverse complement strand
TGACGAGCCCTAGAGCTCCGACCTGGAAGGGAACATACTTCACTATTTTCTGTGCCGGAAAGCTCAGCTGGATCGCGCCACCGACTGCGAGTTCCTCGCCGCCCGGCCTCGTGTCCTTTGCCGCACTGAGCAGGGTTCTTCCATCGTGGAGACTGTACTGTAGCTTGCCACCTGGAACGTTCTGTTTTCCGACTATCTTGCAGATCTTGTAAGCAGCCTCCTTATCTTGAGCGGGAGAGAGGACGAGCCCTCTGTTTGGCTTCGGTAGTGCTCTGTAGACTTGTGGGATGCCTTCGATCTGGACGATGTCCATCAATCCGACTGGGAAGCGGCGATCACGTCGGACGACGCCGTCAACCTTGACTTTGCCCTGGTTGATGATTCTAATTGCCTCCTTCGCGATATTTGCAAGTCCCAGAGATTCGCGGACGATTACGACTAGTGGTAGGCTTTTTTCGCGCGCGTGGGGTCCGGGTCGTGTCCTGGGTGCCCAGGTGTATTCTTTCCGGTGGATTGGCCAGAAGCCTGGTGAAGGTTCTCGTTTCAGTTGTCTGGGACCGAACTTTCTAGCCATCTCTCATTCCTCCCTGGATTTTCCTCTCTCAGCCAGTAAACCGCTCCGCCACTTGTCTGAAAGGTTGAGGTTGGTTATCCGGACCTTTGTGACATGTATGGGCAGCTGGGACGAGACGCCGGCGGCCTTCTCTCGAGCCATCCCCTCAACGAAAATTCTACCGTTGGAATAGTCCACGCGCTGGACTTTTCCCTCGAGTCCTGCGAAGTCTCCTCTCATCACGCGGACGCTGTCGCCAGTTCTTACTGGAAGCCGTCGGACCTTGTGGTTCTTGGTGAGATCATTGGATAGCCTGGCGGAGAGCATTCGTCGTCGACGGTGTTGTGGAGCGTTGAAGAACATCTTCCTTTGCTTGGACGGCTTAGAGGAAACCATTCTAGATCACAGTGCTCGCTAGGTTCGCGACTCGGGGCCATCGCTCAGCAGCCTCCTTCGCCACAGGTCCCCTGATCTCCGTGCCTTTGAGTTCGCCTTCAGGGGTCATTATGACCGCGGCGTTGTCTTCGAAACTGAGACGTGTTCCATCGGGTCTTCGAATGGCTCTGGCCTGTCGTACAACTACGGCGGGAAAGACTTGTTTCCTAAGACTGGGTGAGCCTTTCATGACTGTTATCATTACCATGTCTCCAACGCAGGCCGCCGGGACACGTCGTAGTCGGCCGTGGTAGCCGCGGACGTTGATGAGCTTCAATTCCTTGGCGCCAGTGTTGTCGGCACATGTCATCCGAGACCCGACCGGTAGACCCCGTGCGACCTTTGGCCGGTATTCTATCATTCCCCGGGCGCTAACTGCTCGGGTCTTCGGCGCGGGCGTTAAGCTACGCCTCCTGTCTTCTCAACGACGACGAATGTGACCTCTTTGCTTAGGGGCCTGCACTCCGCGATCGTGACCCTATCGCCTTCTGCCGCTGAGATGCATGGTGGGTTATGGGCGAGAGTTTTGCTTCTTCGTCTCTCGTATCTGCTGTATTTTGTGTAGTAGTGTAGGTATGCTCGTTCGACTGAGACGGTTTTGGGGGATCGCGATCCTGCGACTGTCCCTTCGAAGACTCTTCCTCTGACCGAGAGGTGTCCGTGGAATGGGCAGAGGGGGTCATTGCATCCTGTCTTTGGCGGCTTTACGTCTAGACCGGTGTTTCGGACTACCATTTCCGCAACCCCTTCTTTACTCTATCTTCTGGCCGGAATCGCAGGAGAGAGCCATCGACTTCCACCGTCTCTGTCGGCAGCTCTGCGCGGAAGGTTGTCTTTTGTTTCTGGACTTGTCGGAGTTTTCCGCTGGCTTCTATCGTGAACGTGTTCATTGTCTCGTCTCGGACCACGCCTTCCAAGCCTTGGATCGTCGGGTCTGGAGATTTTGTCACCTTGACCTTTAGTCCGATCCATTCGTGAGCCGTAATATTCTGCGATGTGATCATGATCTACGCGGCCTCCGGCACTGGTTTCGTAGGTAAGTTGTCAGCTGTCAGCAAGCGAGCGATTGTTTTTCGGAGCTCGCGTATTCGCGCAGGATTCTCCACTGTTCCGCCTGACTTCACAGATGTTCGGATGCTAGTCAGCTCCGCTCGCAGTTCTGTGACCTTCTTCCGTCGCTCCTCAGGGAGCATCTGGTTGAGCTCACGCTTTCTCAGAATCGCCAGTTTCCTCTTCCTCCTTATCCTCTACAACAACCGCAACATCCCCAGCCGTAGTCTCCACCTCGACCACCACCTCAGGCCCGATCACCGGTTCAACCTCCTTTACAAGGACGGCTGGTTGGGGCGCGGTCTGTGCGGGCGGGGTTAGCATGATCGGCTTGTCAATGTAATCGATCTGTGGCGGTAAAATGCGAACGTTGATCCCGAACAAGCCCTGCTTCAACTGAACATCAGCCACCGCAGTCTTCACGCTCTTCAACACTGGATCTCCGACTCGGGGGAGATAGCCGGCCTTGAACTTCTCAAAACGTGATCTTTCCGTTGTGAGTTTTCCTCGGATGGTGATCTCGACGCCGAGGGCTTGGGACTCCATTACTCTCTGAATGGCCCAGTAGGCGGCTCGGCGGAAGTGGACGCCTCTCTGGAGAGCCTGAGAAACCTGGGACGCGACAACCTTGGGATCTTGCTCAGGGATCTCGATGTTAGCAACGGAAAGCTGGGGATTTTCAATATGGAATTTTTCCTCCAAAACCTTCGTTAGATCTCTAATGCTCTGGCCTCTTCGGCCAATAACCATCCCTGGCTTCGCGGCGTAGATGACGACTCGCGTGCCCACAGGACTCTTTGTTAGTTCGACGTGGCTGTATCCGGCGCGTTTTAGCTCTAGCGCGAGGTGCTCGTCAATTTCGAGGCGTCGAGAAACGTCTTTGACAAAATACTTGGTAACGGACAAAGAATTATTCCAGCTCGTAGCCGACAAGTTCGATATGCGTCATGGTTCCCTGCAAAAGGTCGGATCGACCGAAGGCTCTCGGATTCCTCTTCGGAATCTTGGTTCCGCGCTGGGCCGCGGCATGGATTATCTTTAGCCGTTCCGTGTCGAGATTCCTATATTCGGCGTTCGCTTCTAACTCCTCTAGAAGCTTGAAGAGTCTGCCGGCGGCTTTCTGTGGGAAACGGCCGGCGTAGAAGTGCTCGTTGAGCTGTCGCCGGTGCGGGACTTCTTTGTGAAACCGGCGGTAGGCGACTGCTTGTTTCAATTCGATAACGCGTTCGAGAAGCCTCTTCGCGTCAGGGAGCTTCATTCCCCTGATTGTGCGACACAGCTCCACTGATGCTTTCGGGGATATGCGGAGTTCTCGGCCAGAACACTTCACAGTACGGTCCGGGTCCAAGCCCGTAACTGAGTATCCTCGTTCTGGCATTCGTTTTTCACTGGAAGCTTCGAGGAGCCCCTGTCCTCATGCTAAAAACCCTTTGCGGAAGCGAGACGGAGAATGCCCGTTTTCCCGGCGGTGCAAGGTCCAAGAAATAACCAGCATCACTCGTGTCATATTGTCGCAATTCAAAGCTGGCTGGCGTGCCATGGGCTTGGCGGCTCTCGTTTCGGAGGATAGCTTACTCGCCTCTACCGCCTCATGATTGTACCTAGGTATCCAATCTCCAAAAACGGCCTGGGCCAACGCTCCCCTAGGAGGAATAGCGTACATTTTTGAAGCCCGTATGGACTTTCCGAGCGCCGTGGTCTGTTTCGAAAAAATAAGCATTCTTTTCTCGACCCCCCGGGGGGGTCTTTTTTCCCGCGCCGCGCCCTTCGTGAAAACGCTAGGAATCCACGTTCACCGGTCACAGCCCGGAGCTTCTTCCTTCGTGAAATCAGCCCCCGGCCACCATTATCTCGCCAAGTAGCGAACGATCGAAGAAAATAGACAGCGAAGGTTGTCCGTTAAGCGCCTGGCCTTCTTTGAAGGGTCTGATGAGCGATGATTGGTGGTGTAACCTGTGGATTGGCCACAGGGTTACTGTAGCCTTATGGTAGCTTCTGCCCGCCCTAGCCTTGGTCCATTATGGAAACTGCGATCGAAAGGGTCCATACTGGGATCCCAGGCCTGGACCACGTTCTCGAAGGCGGCTTCCCCAAAGGCGCCCGAGTCCTCCTAGCAGGGGGAGCGGGCTGCGGGAAGACAATATGCTGCGGACAATACCTCTACAAAGGAGCCACAAAGTTCGGCGAACCAGGAGTCTACGTCAGCACCGAAGAACCACCCTCCGAATTCAAGGCGAACATGCTACGCTTCGGCTGGGACTTCAAGAAACTAGAAAACGAGAAAAAAATCGGCATGGTCGACGCCGTCTACCAACGCGTCGAATCAGAAGTCACAGAACAGGAAAGCCTACAATCGATCCTCTACAACCTCCGATCAAAACTGTCAGAAGTCAAAATACTCGTCGAACAGTTAGGAGCAACAAGACTCGTCGTTGACTCACTACCAGGATTCGGTTTCCGCGTAACCGACCTGAACACTCTACGAGAGATCTTCCTCGAGGTCGGACTCCTCTTGAAAGACGTCGGAGCCACCACACTAATGACCACAGAGATTGTTGAAGGCTCCGGACTGATCAGTCGCTTCGGTATAGAAGAATTCCTAGCAACCGGAGTCATGGTCTTGTCGCTCGTCCGCCAGAGCTCGCCGATAAGGAAACTATTCGTCCGGAAGATGCGTGGAACAAGCCACAGCCTAAACGACTACGCCTTCGCCATCGGACCCGACGGCATCGTCATCAAAGGACCAGTCGGAGTTCGAAGTGTTAGCCACGGCCGCAGGCGCCTCCACAGCAGTAGCGGGAGAAAGCGCCGAGGCCGACGGTAGCACAGGCATCGAAGAAGTCGTTGAAGGTAACGTCCCAGTATCCCAAGGGGCAGGGGTAGTGGAACAAGGGGTTCAAGTGGAGCAATCAGCATCCGACCAAGCAGAATACCGGGAAGGATACCGGGGCCAGTACCAGAACAGGCAGGGCCAACAGGGGCATCAGCAGGCGTAGAGAGAGAAAAAAATGGCGAATATTAGAAGTGGGATCGGAGCTTTCGACGAGTCGCTCGGCGGCCTTCCATCAGGGAGCATTATCACGTTTCTCGGCGAAGCGGATACCGGGATGACCGCCTGCGCCGAACAGATCCTCTACCAAGGTTTGAGGGAAGGTAGGCCGGCTGTCTACTTCACAACGGGACGGTCGTGGGAAGATGTTGTCGCCGAAATGGCGGTGTTCGGCTGGAGCCTTGATAGTTATTTTGAGAAGAGGAAGATGTGGTTCATCGACAGCTTCAGCATGAAAAGAGAAAAAGTCTCTGGCGAGGTCTCGTGGGACATCGGCCCCGCCAACCTGCTGGCCAAAGAGTTTCCGCGGGTTATCACACCTCTGGGGACAACAACCATCGTGATCGACAGTCTGAGCGATATTATCCGTTCAGCACCGTTTCCAGCGGTCGAGCAGACTCTGAAGATCTTGCAGAATCACGTCAGATCCACTGGAGGGCTAGCATTGTTACTAGCCTCGAAGGGAATTCACACCGAGCACATTGAGAATACTGTTCAGCACTTGAGTGATGGCGTGGTTGATTTGTCAACCGAACCGTTCGGGAGTGAGGATTATGCGAGGAAGATGCGAGTATTGAAAATGCCTGGTGCACTGGGCGACATGAAGGTCTACGCGTACCGCGTAGGTCCTGCAGGAATAGAGATGGCAGCACTGCACAGGGTGAGATAGAACAATGGTGATGACCTTACAATTCGAAGATATCGTCGGGCTTCTAGGGAATCGGAAATTTCTCTGGTCACTTCTCGCCGCAACCTGGGGTGTGATCAGCTATAGAATCATCCGCCGTAGGAGACACGGGCCGAAGACCGGCCCGACACAAGCGTCAGGTGCGGTAAGTTTCATGACAAAACCCCGTCTCTCAGAAGAAGAAATATTCCGGATACTCACTACAACAGAGGTCAATATTCAGATCGTCAGAATTTGCGAGACCCCAAAGAGCGCAAAGGAAGTCGCGAAGGCGCTAGGCGATGTCTATCCGGGACACAAAGAAAAGGGATTTCCAGCTGAGAAGCTCGGAGAACACCTCGCTAACCTTGAACGGCTAGGGGCGGTCAAATTCAACGGAGAAAAATGGGCCGCTAGCGATGTTGGCGTCAAAATGGTCCGCAAATACTTCGGCTAGGCATTCTTTTTCAAGGCGGTTTGCAACCAACTCTTCGACATGCCATTAAGGAAAGGGTCAAAATAATCCCTTGAATGATCGCATATCCATGGAACCCCGACGACCGTTTGACCCGTTGCATCCCACACCCATTGACCCAATGCCGTCACCGCTCAGACCATCAAGCCAGTACATCCCGAGAAACGACGACACCACTCGAATCCTCAAGGAAATACTTGACCGACTAACAGCGATTGAAAGCAGACTCAAAGCGGTAGAAGAGATTCTGAAGACGAGAAGATAGGCCGACGAAGATTGGATCCAGAAACCCTTTGACTCGATAGACATGTAAACGATCGGAATCGGTTATCTGACCCCAGTGCAATCACAAGCGCCGGGATCTTACGCTCTTTCAGAGAGAAGCCTGCGACACGGGAGGGTGAACAAATTTGATTGGATCTTTTAATCTTAGAATCCGTCTTATGAGGCGTGTTTCCAATGAAACTTCCTAGTCAAATTTGCGGAAGATTTTAATCCATGCATGAAGGAGATCGACCCCTTGGCTGGGACAATGACAAGATTCAAGATCGCTTCTATCCTAATCGCATTCTTCTTGGCTACTCTAACACTGCCCTCTATGATTCCACATGTAAGTTCCTCGGGGACGACTGGAACAGTCTCATTTGTCTCGGATACGAGCTGGCAAGTTTACAACGCCGACCCTGCACTTGGATCAGCAACATCTCTCGGTTTTGCGCAGTTTGTTTGTCTAACCTCCGCTATTCCTTCATCTTGCCCCGCGGGGGCTACGATCTATGGACATAGCACGGGGGGCTGGTTTGCAGACCTCTCCGCGATTCCAGGCGCCCATTGGATATGGGCACCCCACATCAATGGGAGCACTACACCAGCGGAGCTTAGTCAATTCTTCTTCTCCAAAACCTTCCAATTGAATGGGACCAAGCCATTCGGGTTGATTTCAATTGCGGTTGATGATTTTGCAGAAATTCGAGTTAACGGGCACGTTGTCGGAAGCACAGGAAGCACCTCAGACTACTCGGCCGCAACATTGGCTCAACGCTATTTGACCACTTTCAACCTTACACCATTTCTAACGTCTGGGACGAATACCCTAACGATCCGAGCAGAGAACGGGCCCTTCGGAATATGCTGCCCCAGCAACTACACCGGGAACCCAGCAGGAGTTGTGTTCGGTGGTTCCTTTATGGTTCCATTAATCCAGATTAGTCCCGGCAGCGGGCCCATAGGAACAAAGGTCTCGGTGCAAGGCACAGGGATTCCATCTTACCAAGTAGAAATGACATTTGACGATGCATTCCTGGGTATTGCAAACCCTACAAACGGGACCTTCACCTTCACCTTCAACGTCCCAGATGCTCAACCTGGACTTCATCTTGTAAAAGCTCAGGACATAATCACGGGAATCTCGGCCAACGCAAATTTCACAGTCACTCGGATCGATACCCTGACGATCAACGCAGATGTAGGAACGCTGTACTTCCCCGGAGACACAGCCACAATATACACGCTGGCGACCCTCGGCGGGTCTCCTTTGAACTCGACAACCCTCCTATTACAGCTAACGCTGACGAGACCTGATGGATCTAACGTTACTCTCACCAATACCTTCATCGGCGGCGGTATGTTCAAGTCCACATATACGATTCCACCAGCGGGGCTCATAGGAACGTATGCGATCGTTGCAAAGGCCCACGTAGCAAATGCCCAAGATGCGTCGGCTCTCGCAACCTTTGAAGTAAAACCAAGCTGGCTGAGCACACAAGGCCCAACTTTGACGGCCGCTGCAGTCGCGTTGACTGGAGTAATTGGGGTTGCAGCGGTCGGATGGAGAAAAGGTTTCTCCAGAACTAAGATTGGTTGAGGACTAGACCAACCACTTCAGCCTATATTCTGTCGAGCTTCGACTCAATCAAAGCTTAATTCTCGGTATTTGAGCTCGGACTTTGCAGCTACGATGAAGTCATTTTCGCTCAACCCTTTGACAGAATGAGTAGACAGGGTTAGCTTCACGTGCCTCCATCTTATCAGAATATGCGGGTGGTGATCTTGTTCCTCTGCGATCTTTCCCACCGAGTAGGCAAAATCCAATCCATCTTGATAGGACTTGAAACGGAACTCCTTTTCGATCGACCCATTTGCCAGTGTCCAACCTTGAAGGACCCGCAAGAGCTGTTCCGCATCTCGCTGAGACATCGGTGGCACTCCTTTCCGTTCAACAGATTTCCTTGACGCAAGCTCCTCTAGACTCAACATAGTACCCTTGCGAATCGTTCCCTACAACAGATAATAATCTTGCAGTAAAGTCATTCATCCCTGCTCAGCAAATGGACCATAACATCTTCTCCGACCATAGTTCCATCGAAAAGTGTTCGAGAGAATAACCAGGTGTCCCAAATTCGTCATTGAGTCAAGTAGTTTATAGTCGGCTTGAAGTCCGATGGTAGTCTAGTACGAACTTGGTTTCACCTAAGACAAGAGAATCCTTGAGCCCGATCTCAATTCCAATCGAGAAGTGCCGGTTATGCCATTCAGAAAAATTCGTACGAATACTGTCACTTGGTAATCAATACGTCTCTGATTTTGTTACTTCTAGAGGAGGCAGTCCTCGATCGCCTCTTGAATTAGTGCGATGCGCCAACTGCAATTTGGTTCAACTGAAACATACTTTCCCCCGAGACTCGCTCTATCGTCATTACTGGTATCGTTCAGGAATCAGCTCTACGATGCGAATGGCTCTGGAGGACATCGCTGTGAAGGCCTACAGTATTGCGAAGCCCAGCCAGGGCGACCTCGTGGTGGACATTGGATGTAACGATGGCACGCTTCTACGTGCTTACAGGCCATCCAAGTTACGGCGAGTTGGATTTGAACCCGCCACTAATCTCGTCGAGGACGCGAAGAAAGGAACAGATTACATCTTTAACGACTACTTCGCGTTCGACCTGTTCAGAAAAAAATTCGCCGATTCAAAGGCTAAGATCGTAACCAGCATTGCCATGTTCTACGATCTAGACGACCCTGCGGGCTTTGTGATCGACGTCTCAAGGATTCTTGATCCCCATGGAATCTGGGTCATACAGCAAAACTATTTGCCAACGATGCTAGAACAGAACGGATTCGATAACATAGGGCATGAACATCTTACTTACTATTCTCTACAGACATTGAGCCTCCTCTTGAGGGAGCGTGATCTTGAGATTTTTGACGTTGAGACAAACGACGTAAACGGGGGTAGTTTCCGCACCTACGTTTCACATGAAGATAGATTTCCCGTAAACAGGAGTGTCTCGAGATTGAAAGATTACGAAAAGAAGCTGTTTTCGAGGACACCTCAATCTACACGGAATTCGAAAAAAATGTCCAAAGGGTGAGTTTGCGATTGCGGAGGTTTGTCGCGAAAGAAATCGAGAATGGCAAGAGAGTCTATGTCTATGGTGCTTCGACGCGGGGGAACACAATTCTGCAGTTTTGCAAACTTGATCATCTTCTGATCCAGAAAGCGACAGATGCAAACCCCGAGAAGTGGGGACGAAAAACACCTGGAACCGGAATCCCGATTGTGTCAAAGGATGAGGCTCGAAAGGACAAGCCCGACTATTTTCTTGTGCTCCCTCACCACTTTCTCAATGAGATCAAACGACAGGAAAGCGATTATTTGCATTCCGGAGGCAAATTCATTGTTCCATTGCCAAAGTTCAGAATAGTGACCCAGGGCACCAAGAATCTTCAACCTAACCCAGGGCAATTCAACCCTAGTTCCTAGAGTGAGGAGCAAAGCAAGGCATCCTATGCCCAAATATATGGGGGCAGTCTCTTCCCAGGATCAGGATGCCATTGAAATGGCACGGAAAACTCTCCGAGCTAGGAATCACAGCTCAGTTCTCTGAGAGACGATTTAGATGAAGGAGAATATCGTCGCGGTTTGTATCAGCGGAAAGGAAGAAGCTTGGAGCATTCCAGAGATTCCGTTCTATTGCCATGCTGAAGGATACAAAGACTTTCCACACTATCCGCCTGTGAAGACCCGGGAAAGGATACGTTACTTAGCCACACGTCG
>Ga0137366_10005118_pt1 | contig 10290 bp, 3 predicted proteins | sample SagtaG_8_FD_104938 | JGI IMG/M metagenome (GOLD analysis project Ga0137366, IMG submission 104938) | Vadose zone soil microbial communities from Sagehorn Ranch, Mendocino, California, USA - Sage1_L_60_16 metaG | ecosystem: Environmental > Terrestrial > Soil > Vadose zone | place: USA: California... | reverse complement strand
GCGCGTGTTGAGTTGATTCTCAGGTTCCTGTTTCCGCGAAAAGCCTCTTAGGGCCTTGCTTGTATGTGAACTTCCAAGTGAAAAAGGAAATGCTTATGAAAAACTCGAGACGACATTACTTCGCTACACTTGTGGCGGTCATTGTTGCTTGCTCAGCGTCCCTGCTCGCTGTACCGCAAAACTCGGCTACAGTACTCGAGAATCCCGAACTCGCGCGGGTTGTACCACCTGGATTTTACTTTCAGGGGCAGAGTGCACAGACACAGATGCGCAACGCCGCCGCCGTCCGCTTTGGGAGCAACCGTTACGTGATTGCTGGGCTCGTAGATACTTCAGGTTACGCTGCAGACGTGCGAGCCAGGTACCAGGGGTTTCTGATCACTGACTCGCCGATCACTCTCAACGGTTCTGATCTTCCCACAGGCGCATATGGATTCGGCTTCAGTGATAACGGAAAATTGAGCATTCTAGATCTCGCGGGTCATGAGATCCTCTCAGTCTCTACAACAAAGGACACCGCGCTCATGCGACCGCGCCCGCTAACAATGGTCAATTCGGCTGGTGCCGTTCGTCTTTACAGCGGGAAAGATTACATTGCGATAGCAGCCAAATAGGCCCGACGTGGTTCCTGAATTTGCGATATCTTAGCGGAGTCCGCCGGAGAGGAACTGACCTCGCTGCGCGATATCGCTGAACCGTTCAGCAAGATTTAGCGAAAGTCTTCCGCCATCACGAGATCACTACCGCTTTGGTCCATCTGAACCACCAGGAGCCACTGCCCATCAGGCGAGACGGCCAGGCCGGGATCCGTTTTGAAAAGAGGTACGTCGAGTTTGGCGATTTGTGTGATCTTGCCGGTTGTGAAATTGAAGAACTCGACGAGTGGGTGTGAAGCTATTTCAGCCGTGGCGAAATATATGCCCTGATCGGTAATGGCCCAGTAGCGCCACATACCGGCGCGGTGTTGGTCGAGCACTGGGCTCTCTTCGCCACCGGCGACCGGCACCCTCCAAATGCCGGGCATGGCGCGTCCCTTTGAGTAATAGAAATACTTGCCATCAGTGGATTCGAAGCCTTCAAAGCCGCCTTGTCTTGTCACCTGCACTGCTGTTCCACCCTCAGCAGGCACCTTCCAAATCTGCATACTGCCGCTGCGCGTGCAGCCAAAATAAACCCAGCGACCATCACGAGACCAACTTGGGGTTATGTCTTCATCGGCATCGTACGTGAGACGACGCGGTTTGCCACCGTCGCTGTTGATCACATAGATATCTGCGTTTCCTTCGATCCAGGAATCAAAAGCGATCTGCCTTCCGTCGGGAGACCAGCGTGGCGTCCCCGTGAGCGGTCCACCGATATTTGTTAACTGACGGGGATTCGATCCCTCGGCATCGCAGACCCAGATTTCAAAACTTCCGGAGCGACGCGAGGCAAAGACAATTCTCTTGCCGTCCGGCGAATACTGAGGACCACTGTCCTCCTGCGTTGAAGAGATCAGCTTTACGGGCGGACTTTCCTGACCCTTCGAACCGTGTAATCCAATTCGCCAAATATTTCCATCCATCATTGACTGTGTATACGACAAGCGGTTTCCACGGCGCGAGATCGTGGGGCTATAAACGTCACGATCGCCGGCTGTCAAACGTTCAGGCTGTCCTCCAGCAGTTGAAACCTTCCATAAGTTGTAGATACTCCCTCCCCGTCGTGACGCAAAGACAATCTCCTTACCATCCGAATTCCAACTCAAGCCGCGGATAGAAGTATTGTCGAAGGTGAGTCGCGCCGGCTCGCCGCCGGCAAGAGAGAGAAGGTAGATGTCCGCTGTTGCAATGCTAACAGAGCGCACAAAAGCGAGCGTCTTTTGATCCGGTGAGAAAGCTGGAAAGAAATCACCAACAGATCCGGCAGCAGGCGCAGTGAGTTTCGTCTTCTCACCCGTTTCGGTTGAGATCGAAACAATACTAAAAGGTTGCTGCTGGGAATTCTTGTCTGGTGCCGCAAGGAGTTTGCCGTCTGGTGAGTAGCTCAGCGTATTTCCAATCACTACTGGCCGGTAGGGGAAGAGATCAGCTAGTTTGCGTTCGGCTCCGCCTAATGACGGAATGACAAAGACGCCGCCGTTTTCGGCAGACTGTCTAAGAAAAGCCACATAACGAGTATCTGGCGACCAGGTAGGATCGGTATCCGGCGCGGGGTCAGAGGTTAGGCGGAGTGGTTGCTCCGCTCCGATCATCTTGACGTAGATGTCACTATTGTCTTCCTTCTCGCCATTCCAGACGAAAGCGATCTGATTACCATCTGGTGAGAAGGCCGCCTGGTCTTCGTTCCCCGGGAAGCTGGTTACTGGAGTGATCTTTAGAAGCGGAGCCGGCGGAGCGGTTATTGGCCGCAACATTAGAAACCAGATTCCGAGAGCAACTATTGCACCCAAGGTGACGAAAGCGATCGGCACACCAAGGCGACTCGCTAGAGATCGCTTGCCGTGTGAATACGCAGAAGTCTCGTCAGTCAAATCAGCAACGCCGGAGAAGGGCCTGCCCTTTGGTTGGGCTATCGAGTCAGTGTCAGCCCCTCCCTCGTCATGCCACACAGTGCGAGGAGACAACATGTTGCCTTCCCGTGAGGCTGACGGAGGTTCTGACGCCCATACTTCCCGCACGCCTGCCACAAAACGATAGCCTCGTTTTGGAATCGTCTCGATGTAATAATCAGACTGCTCGGCGCCAAGGATCTTCCGGAGTGAGGAGACATTCTTGGCCAGGTTAACCTCTTCGACAAAAGTATCGGGCCAAACCTTCCTCATCAATTCATCTTTATCAATTACGTGCCCGCCATGCTCGACCAGAACCAACAGAGTCTCGAAAGCCTTGGGTGTGAGCGGAACGTGCTGTTGGTCGCGCAGGAGTAGTCGCTCCGTCACGTCCAGGCGAAAAGGGCCGAATTCATAGAGGTGTCTGACCTGTTCGCTCATAAGGTCACAATACAATTCCAGCGGGTTGGGGACACTTCCAAGACTTTACCAAAACATTCCCAAGACTTCGGAAAGACTTTTACACCCCATGGGTTCATAAGGTTATCAACTTAATAAGAGTTAGTAAGCGTCTCCCCCCGAACCGATGGTATGCGTCTCTCCCCCCGACCGAAATGCCTCGAGCCATGGTCGACAGTCCGATAGCGCGTGGCTCCCTACTACTGCGCACTGATCGATCTTATTCATGTTTGCTCTTACGCGGAAGAAAGCCTTTGAGGTGGGCTCATTCTAGCTCAGAAGGAATTCTTGCACCAGCATCACAAGAGCACTCGCGTCTCGTAACTGGTCAGATGCTCGGGACTTTTCGGTTTCCTGGTCTAACACCATTCAGTTTTCAGGATTGATGCGAGATTCCTGAATAACGGAAGAGGTCTTGCTTCAGCCGGCATGATGTTATCAGCTCACTACAGAAACAACCGGATTTCTGCGCCAACATCTCCTCTCTCGGCAGGCAGACTCATCCAGGTCGATTACGTCGCTTAAGGAGGCATCCATGAGTAGAACAAGACAAGTTTGGCTATCCAGGACTTTAGGGGTTGTATTGGTGGGCTTGCTGTGCGCGGCGTTCCTTCAGGCCCAGGAATTTCGCGGGTCAATCACCGGGCAGGTTGTCGATCCTTCCGGCGCTGTTGTTCCCAATGCCTCGATCACTGCACTCAGAGAAGGCACTCAGCAACCTTACACTGCGCAAACCAACAGCAGCGGCGTTTATTCGATCCCCTACGTCTTACCTGGATCGTATGCAATCATCGTGGAAGCAGCCGGGTTCAAAAAAGCTATCCGTCAATCGGTGAATCTGGATGTGGCTCAGAAACTCAATCTGAACTTTGTTCTCGAAGTTGGGTCTATCGCAGAAACTGTGACCGTGCAAGAGTCTCCTTCTTTGCTCAGCACTGGAGACGCTTCGGGTGGTACGGTCATCGACGCCCAGAAAACGCAAGACCTGCCGCTAAATGGAAGGCAGATCTATACGCTCATGCTGTACGCGCCCGGAGTGCGTTACACAGGTGGCAACACGACACGGGGTTGGGACCAGACCAACGCTTACGTGATCAATGGGGTCCAGAATAACTACAATCAGTTTACTCTCAATGGTGCGCCCATCTCACAGCAAATCAGCACGGGACGCGGCACATGGTTCATTGCACCCAACGTAGACTCGGTACAGGAAGTTAAGATTCAGACCAATACTTACGATGCCAGTTATGGGCGGTCTGGTGGCGGCACTGTCAACGTCGTTACTAAAGCAGGCACCAAAAATTTTCACGGTACTGCGTTCGATTTCTGGCGTGGCTCGGTTTTGGAGGCCAACACCTTTCAGAACAATCAGCGCGGTGTTCGGAAACCGTTCCACAATCAACACGATTTTGGAGGGACTGTCGGTGGTCCAATCCCAAAGCTTGGAAAGGACAGCACCTTCTTCTTTTTTAGCTTTGAAGGATGGCGCGAATCTGCACCGCAAAGTATTCTCACGAGCGCTCCACGTGTCGACGTTCGGCCGCAAGCCGATGGCAGTGTGGATTTCCGCGCATACTTTGCCAACCAATTGGGTTCGCAATACAACCCCAATGGTCCAACACCGAAGGGTGGAATCTATAACCCTTTCAGTTGTGCAACGACCAATTCGGACGGGACCTGCAAGACACGCAACCGTTTTTCCTTTAACGGACAGCTTGACGTAATTCCACCCAATATGGTCACCGCCATTGGGAGGAAAATTCTCTCCCTCTACCCGCTGCCGAACAACCCCGGCGCGGGAGAATTCAATAATTACATTGCCAATGCGCCGGGATCGTTAAGATTCAATCAGCCGATAATTCGGATCGATCACAACTTCAGCGACAAGACGCGCTTCTACGGCATGTTCAGCTATTGGTCCGGGCTTCAGTTCCAGAACAACACAGGCTACATAGAGCCTGACTCGCTCAAGATAGTCAGGGGAAACATCAATAGCTATCGTTCATTCATTCATCAGATCCTGGATCTCACGCACACCTTCGGCCCCACTTTATTCGGGGATGTCCGCTTTTCGTTTGGGCGCTCAGTTGATAGGGCGCCGAATGGTGCTGTAGCTGCCGGCACGGTGAAACTCACTCCTGCTGACCTTGGCTTCACCAATTATCCGCTACCCCCGACCACCACCGAGGTCGAGGCCCCAACAATTCAGGTGGGAGGCTATCCCGATATTATCGGCAACAATAAATACGGAGACTTTGGCCATCCGCCGATGAACGAATTGTATGAGCTGTCGCCCACGCTCACTCACATCTTGGGCCGGCACAGTCTTCGGTATGGAGCACAGATCATGCAGCTACACGCAATTCCTTGCTGCGGCGCTGCTGATGCCAGCGGTATTGGTGTTGGTCCAGGCGGGAGGTTCAGCTTTTCGGGCACCTTCACTCAGCAGAATCCCAACACTGGGAACAACGACGGAGCGGCAATTGCCAGCTTGCTGTTGGGAGCCCCAAGCGCTGGATTCATTCCGTTCAGTTACGACGTTTATGAGAGCTATCGCTATTTTGGTTTGTACGTGCAGGACGATTTCAAAATTCGCCGGAACCTGACGCTTAACCTGGGATTGCGTTGGGATATTGAGACTTCACCGAGGGAGCGCTTCCATAAACTAAACGCCGGGTTCGACTACACGGTACAGAATCCTCTTCAGAGCGTGGTAACTTTTCCCGCGAACAACATACCAATAAATAACGCCACCGGATTACCGGTTACTGGCGGACAGGTGATCACCAGTAACCTTTTAGGCGGTTTCAATTTCTCGAGCGACAAACTCGCTCCCTACGACACGCAAAAGAACCACTGGCAACCGAAATTCGGTCTTTCCTGGGCCGTCAATGACAAAACGGTATTGCGCGGCGGCTGGGGACGCGGTTATGCGTTTGCCATTGAGCTAGGGGGAAACACTACCTGGACTCAAAACACGAACTACAATCAACCCAGTACTACTCCGAGCGCTCAGTTCAACACTGGAAATCCTTATCCCACGGGATTGGTCGTTCCGCCGGGAAGCAGCTTCGGACTATTGTCGGGCGTGGGCAATGGACAGTCCTTTGATCAGCGCAATCGCGAGATACCGGTTGTCCAACAGTACTCGTTCGGCGTTCAACGACAGCTTCCCGGTTCGATTGTGCTGGATGTCTCGTACGTGGGAACTCGCACCAACAAACTGCGGGTGGGGACGCAGTTCAATGCATTGCCAACGGACATTTTTAACAAGTGTACTCAAGACCCCACCTTTTGCACGACACAGGTGAGGAATCCATTCTTCTGGCAAAACCTCAACCCTGTAGGACTGCCGTCCGGTTTCCTGGACAGTTACAAAAACACCTCGTTGGGCGCCGCCGCGTCCGTGCAAGTTAGTGCCCTAATGGTTCCATTCCCAGAATTCTCCACAAGCCTGTTTTCAAACACGGAACCCATTGGCAGTTCCAACTACAACTCTCTCGCCGTGAGGCTGGAGAAGCGCATTTCTGGAGGTGGGGCGTTGATCAGCGGACTGAGCTTGCTCACGTCCTTTACGTGGTCGAGAACGATGGCTGCCAATGCCTTTCTTAATAATGGGGGAGCTGGTTTGCGAGACGCACAGCTTTTCTATGCAGTGACTGGCTCTGACCGCCCGTATGATCTGGCTTTCGCCGGAACCTGGGGAATACCAATTGGCAAGGGAGGCGTAGTGGCGAGCAATGCTCATGGCCTGTTGGGGCAAATGCTGAACCATTGGGATCTGGGCTGGATTCTTACCGCCGACTCCGGCACACCCATCGGCCTGCCAAATGGACTCACCTTTAGTTGTCCCAACCACCCGAGCTATTTGCCAGACAAGGGCCACCAGAGTTACACGGAGTGGCTCTACAACGAAAACCCGGGATGTTTCAAGACATTCCCGCAGTTCACACCGACGACTGTAATACCGAGGGTGAGCTACGTTCGCGGTCCGGCCAATCGCCCTCAGCTTGCGCTATCTTTTGGCAAGAAGTTTGGGCTCTGGGGAGAGGGAAAGTTCTTGCAACTCAAGGCTGAGATCTTTAACGTGACCAACACCCGCATATTCGGCGGGCCGAGCACGGGAAGTCCTAACGTAGCGCCGCAACCGGTGGCTAACATCAAGGCTGGTGAACCCGGCTCCTGCAGTGGATACGGATGCATCGGTTCAACGCAACAAAATGTTCCGCGTCAAGCGCAGCTTTCGCTGAAGTTCTTGTTCTAATGATCCAGGCAAGTGAATGCGAGCAATCCTTTAGTGGCTAGCTGCAACCGCAAGTACTAAACGGCAGGTTCCTGTAGTATCTTTCGTTCTGTTTAGGTCATCGATTCCTGGTTTTAGTCTTCAAGCAAACACTATCGTTTGGGAAAGGACTCTATGCCGCGACGTTTGAGTAGTTCTCTCTTATTACCGTTTGTATGCTTGCTAATGATCGGTGGCGCCTCGAGTCAAACACCGCAGCCAGCGGTTCAAAACAAGCCGGCTAAACGTCAACCTGCTCAAGCGAAGGAGAAACACGAGGCACATGGACCACCAACAAAGTCGCCCAGGCCGAACCTTGCCAGTGAGCCAACTTTATACGTGGTCGGTTACGCACATCTGGACACGGAGTGGCGCTGGGAGTATCCACAGGTCATCCAGGAATATCTCACCAAAACAATGCGCAACAACTTCGCCTTGTTTGAGAAATACCCGCACTACATTTTTAATTTCACAGGCGCCAATCGATATCGGCTGATGAAGGAATATTACCCGGCGGATTTCGAAAGGTTGAAGCAATATGTGGCCGCCGGACGCTGGTTTCCCGCTGGATCATCGATGGAAGAGGGCGACGTGAATTCTCCCAACGCTGAGTCGATCATCAGGCAGATTCTTTATGGCAACAATTGGTTTCGTAAAGAGTTTGGCGTGGCGAGCGATGAATACATGCTGCCGGACTGTTTTGGATTTCCCGCATCGCTGCCCAGCATTCTGGCCCATTCCGGCATAAAAGGTTTCTCAACACAGAAACTATCTTCCGGCTGGCAGCCGGCTCCTCACGTAGGTGGCCCAGACTCGCCGGAGAAAACGCCGGTCGGCATCCCCTTCAACATCGGCATCTGGGAGGGTCCGGACGGCAAGAGTGTGATCGCGGCATTGAATCCACTCAGTTATGGCAGTCAGGTGCTCTACGACATTAGCAAGACGCCGCCTCCACCTCCAGCGCCTGATCTCAACCTTACACCACAACAGAATCAGGCCCGGACAAGAGCGCAGGAGGATTGGGCCAAGCGAATTCAGATCAATGGAGAACTAACGGGAGTCTTTGCTGACTATCACTACGTCGGCACGGGCGACGTTGGCGGATCGCCAAACGAGAGCTCGGTGAAATTGATGGAGGCAATCACCACAAAGAGCAAGGCCTCTCTACCTTCTCCATTCCAGTTGGGGCAGCAGAACGCATCGCCAAATGGTCCTATGGTCCAGGTTGGCGACGGCCCTGTGAATGTCGTCTGGTCTAAAGCCGACGACATGTTTAAGGACATCCTGAACTGCTGCACTACGAACCGTTTGCCCCGTTACAAAGGCGACCTCGAGCTAATAAACCATTCTGCGGGCTCAATCACTTCCGAGGCTTATCAAAAGCGTTGGATGCGCAAGAACGAACTGCTTGCCGATGCTGCCGAGAGGGCATCAGTGGCAGCAGCCTGGCTCGGCGGACGTAAATATCCACTCGAGCGACTAAACAGCGCATGGACGCTGGTAATGGGCGGCCAGTTCCACGATCTGCTGCCGGGAACCGCCACGCCAAAAGCGTTTGAGTTTGCCTGGAACGACGATGTGATCGCCATGAACCAGTTCGCAGGCGTGCTTACCAGTGCCACCAATGCAGTTGCTTCGGGTTTGAACACGCAAGTTAAAGGTAAGGCGATTGTCGTCTACAATCCTTTGAATATTCCGCGTGAGGATATCGTTGAGGCCGCTGTCTCTTTTCCGAATGGCATGCCGAAGGCGGTCCGTGTTTTGGGACCAGACGGGAACGACGCGCCCGCGCAACTGAATAACGGGAAAGTTCTGTTCCTGGCTAGGACGCCTTCGGTTGGCTTTGCCGTCTACGACGTTCTGCCGGCCGAAGCTGCCGGTGCGTCGACCCTCAAGGTGACGGAATCATCCCTGGAGAACGATCGCTACCGCGTCGGTCTCAACGGGAGCGGAGACGTATCCAGTATCTTCGATAAGAAAATCAATCAGGAGCTTCTTTCTGCACCCATCCGTTTGGCTATTTCGACCGATAATCCGCGTCAATGGCCTGCCTGGAACATGGACTTTGAAGATGAACAGCGGGCGCCGCGCGCTTTCGTGAGCGGTCCCGCAAAGATCCGTGTTCTGGAAAATGGTCCCGTCCGTGTCGCTGTCGAAGTCGAGCGCGAAGCAGAAGGGTCAAAGTTCGTGCAGACGATCAGTCTCTCCGCAGGCGACGCCGGTAATCGCGTGGAATTCAGTAATGCGATCGACTGGAAAACCAGAGAAGCAAACCTGAAGGCGACATTCCCGTTTACTGCTGCAAACAAGATGGCGACGTATAACTGGGACATCGGCACTATTCAAAGACCTAACGAAGAGGAGCGGCAGTTCGAAGTCGCTTCTCATCAATGGATCGATCTCACCGACCAGGGAGGATCTTATGGTGTCACGGTACTAACAGACTGCAAGAACGCCTCGGATAAACCGGATGACAAAACGTTACGTCTCACGCTGGTGCGCACACCCGGCACCAGGGGCGGCTATACAGACCAGGGTACGCAGGATTTGGGCCATCACGAAATCTCATTCGGCATCGCCGGGCACGTGCGCGATTGGCGTCAGGGTCAGACTGATTGGCAGGCTTACAGGCTTAATCAGCCACTTATTGCTTTTGAGAGTCCCGCACATTCAGGCGATCTAGGTAGGACATTTTCGCTGCTGAAAGTGAATAACGACAGAATTCGAGTCATGGCTCTGAAGAAGGCTGAACTGAGCGATGAAGTGATTGTCCGTTTGGTGGAAATGAATGGCCAGCCCGCGGAGAACGTCCACATCTCATTGGCTGCACCAATTGTCGGCGCCCGCGAGGTGAATGGACAGGAGCAGCCGGTTGGTTCAGCCGTAATAACGAATGGTGAATTGGTAACGTCTTTTGCTACTTATCAGCCTCGCACATTTGCAATAAAGCTTGCCGCCGCGCGCTCAAAGGTTCCAGCGCCGCAATTCCAAACGGTGGCGTTGGATTACGATTTGTCAG
>Ga0137366_10005117_pt1 | contig 10291 bp, 15 predicted proteins | sample SagtaG_8_FD_104938 | JGI IMG/M metagenome (GOLD analysis project Ga0137366, IMG submission 104938) | Vadose zone soil microbial communities from Sagehorn Ranch, Mendocino, California, USA - Sage1_L_60_16 metaG | ecosystem: Environmental > Terrestrial > Soil > Vadose zone | place: USA... | reverse complement strand
TCCGTTCGGGGGCGGGGGCTGCAGGGGCTCGGCAAACAGATCCCTCGCCCGCAGCGCCAACGTCGACTTTTTCGTCAGGACAGGAGCAGGCGATCGGCGGCTCATCCGATATTTATTTGTTCCTTGCCCCGTATCCTTCCCCGCTGTTATTACAAGCAGTCGATGGCACCGACCTTCACAATCCAAGGCCAGTGGATCGGCGGAACGGGCAAATACAGCGGTCTTGAAGGCACATTCGAGATTCACCATACGCCACTGAAGCCTTTAGTGGAGGGCGTGGTGCAGGGGATCGGCAAAAAAATCGGGAGCTACAAAATCAAGGCAATGTGAATTCCCAGGACTATTCCCAGGTACCGAGACCCACACAAAGGGAGGTAACCAAAATGAAAAACCCGAAGGCCGTTGCGGACCGGATTGCAGAACTTCACAATGAAGGTGTGAAGTCTTCGGTCAAGCGGATAGAGGATGCGAAGCGTTCCGTTGAGGAGGCCAGCACCCTTGGAGAGAAGGGGATCTGGCTTGTTGAGAATGCTGTAGAGGACGCTTCAGCAAGAACCACCGAAGAAACCGTGGAGTTGGGTCACAAGCTTGCAGGTACCCGACCGCAGTGCTTCCAACGGTGCGGGCCCTGTTTTCCGTATACAAAACTTTATACGTCGTTCATCTGTTATTCATGTTCAGTGAGTCCACTTGAGGCCACGGGAGTTCAGCATTATGCCCTTAAGCCGAAAGCAGAGGATTGTGTCATGCACCGTAGCGAGGCGCAGTTCTGCCGTGACGAAGCAGAACGCTTATTGAATCTGGCTCGACAAACCACTGACTCGACGGTCCGAGAAGATATCACGAGGATGGCGACCGAATGGGCTCAACGGGCCAAGGCGAAGGAAGTGAGCCCTGCCATGACAGTCGAAACTGAACGCCCTCTTCCGCATTGATTTACGTGTCGTCGCTGGAAGATGGACCCGGCTACATTGTCCGGCACGGTTATCTCGTGGACAATTATTCCGGAGGCGGGCGGAACTCACTGACCTTACGGGTGTTCCTCGGGTGAATGGTTCTGTCGAACGCAGGAATTGCTACGTCCGAACTTGATTTTGATTCGTCTACGGGCCAAACGAGGCTACTACGTGACCGTGTTGTATGTCATCAAGTGGGTACCTAGAGACCAGGACGTCATCATTGATCACACCAAACGTTATGAAGATCCGGCAGAGGCACTAACGGTCGCCCGGGAACCTGCTGCAACTCAACCCGAAGAAAATCTGGATCGAAGACGAGAAGGGGGTATTGCACACGGATCACAATGCCATACTGAAATATGCCTGGGGTGGATGAATATTGCACGACTTCATTGAGCCATGCCTCGACATGACCTCTGCATGTTAACCGCCGTCAACTGGCAGCGGAGGTATATCGTTCTGGACAGGAAGGTCGGAAGGTTGCTTCAGGGCGTTCTGGATTTCGTCTCGATGCCTACTGGGACGACCTCTGGTAGTCGCAGAGGTTCGCCCGAGGTTGACGCCCGCTAGACGGCCATCACAGGGAACAAGGACTGGTCTGGGATATTCCGATTCCCAAAAGCCCATTCCGAAGGAGTCGAACCATCAGGCACAGAGCATTACGAGAGATTTGCCGAGGAATGCACCCGCCTGCCTCAGATACCGGTACCGCAACGTGACAAAAAGGCTCTCCTGCTGATGGCAGAGGCGTGGCTACTCCTGCCGAGCACGCCTTCATTCCCGCCGAGGAATAGTCACGGACGGGCGGTAGGACTCAACGGTGACGAGGGTCTACTTCTGCAATCAAGCGATACCCCTCTGCCAATGATAGCCACTTACGCTCCATTCGCAGGTGAAAATCCCGCTCCTCGTCTGCTTTCGCCGCCGCCGCCATCTCCTGATTCTGGATGGCCTTCATGAAACAGTCCTGGACTTCCCGCATATCCGACCATCTCTCAGGGGGAACAAGGATGGCCTCTCGTTTCGTCCAGTGGTGCTCTTTCCCGCAACGTGGACAACGAACGGACGATTGAGTGGCTTCATCAAGACGGTCGAAATCGTCCGCCGAAATCTGGACCCCGGTGGAGATGTGCCTGTGAGTTTTCGGACACTCGATCAAGACCAACGACATGACACTTACCGAAGGCAACAACGGCCTCCATGTCCCAAGGTCGCAACATTCTCGGTTTTTGTAGTTTAACCGGGATCTGGGGTCAGGACATTGATTGAGGTCAAATCCTGTAGGTTTCAGGGGCATTCGGCCCGAGGTTCCGTAGGATTCCGAAGGATCAAGACGTCATCATCGAATCACACAAAGCGATACGACGACCCCGGATCTTCTTTGTGGGTGAAGTTGTAGCAGGTTCTCGGCGACGATTCATGTCCGAGTATTCGGCCATTCACGTGCCAGTGAACATGCCTGCGCTCGTGTTCTGACCTCTTGGCTTCGGATTGCGCTGGATCAATGTCCGATTCCCACAAATGGCTACAATCCGCAAAACAAAACGGGAACCGTAGGAGGTCATCATGGCTCACTACAGCCCGGATTTCACCCTGAAAATCAATGAGATAGCAGGCGTTTGCCCGGCCGGAGAGGCGTATGCCCAGAAATGCATGGCCGAAAAGAAAATTCCGGTCTTCTCCTGCGAAGGACCTTGCATCCGTGGAGAGATCGCCCGGCTCGCTGCGAACATTGTGGCGAACGAGATTCCATCGTTTGCCCGTGCATGCCATGCCGAGACGTTCTTTGTGCCACACTCGTCTATGCTCCGGTGGGTGAAGGACGCTGAGAAGGCGATCATGATCGATGGCTGCTTTCTCACATGTCACGGACGGGTACTGAAGAACCTGATCGGGGAAGCAAAGTCACACAGATCGACGCTTTTCCCCTCTACAAGAAATACATCGACATCTTCTCGATGGAGGACGTTCCAGAGGAGGAGCGGAAAGCGGTGGCACGACAGGTGGCCGACAAGATTGTGGCCATGCTGAGGGAAGAAAAACACGTTGAACAAAGAACCCATGTCCCGCCTCCGCCCGCAACTGGTATGTTGCCCTCAACCCTTGTCGATAACCTGGGATAGGGCAAGAAGGATAGGAGGCGGTCATGTTGTGGTGGTGGAATGACTACGGGCCTTGGATGTTTGTCCCGCTCTTGATGATGATTATCTGCGGAGTGATGATGCTCTCCATGATGGGCGGATGGGGCATTCCCGACGACATGACTCACACGCTCTGGAAATCCTGAAGGAGCGGTTTGCAAGCGGTGAGATCAGTCGGGAACAATATGAAGAACAGCGGCGACTGTTGCAGGCTTGACTGTAAGATTGCCTAGTGGGTTGCGGGCCGTTCTTGAGCCTTGAGTCACCCCTCAGGTGAGGAGAAAGCAATGTGCTTCCTATTCAGTTTGATTCCCGCCACATTCGTCGTAACGCTGGGCTATTTTATTTTGTTTTCGTCCACCAAGACCGAAGGGGCCGTGCAACTGTTCGGCCAAATCTTGGCTATTTGGGTGTTCGTTATTGCTGCGTTTTTCCCGGTGATGGGGGCTTATGTAACGTTGGCGGGTCTCTGTCCTTCAATAGAAACCATCATGAAGTCAATGCACTCTAGAATCACCCCCTAGCCTCAGGCATGATGATACCCTTCCACTCTGTAGGGGATCACGGCCGCCTCGATCCAGTGGCTGGTCAGCGTATTCCCGCCAAGAGCCTGCTACCCATCTATCTCGGGAAACGAACTAGCGAGCGGGTGCTGACCGGCGACGCCAAGCGTGGCACTGGTGAGAAAATCCACTCAGTCATTTGGCTGTGCGACCTGCGGGACTCAACACTGTTATCCGAAACAATGTCCATAGAGAAGTTCTTTGCACTCCTGAGTGATTATTTCGATTGCACTGCGGGTGCCGTTTTGACCAACGGCGGCGAAATTCTGAGTTACATCGGAGATGCCGTATTTGCGATCTTTCCCATTGGCGAAAGTGGAGCGGCCTGTAACCCAGAAGAACGTGCCTGTGCAGCAGCACTGGAGGCGGCCCGAGATGCATGTAGGAACCTGGAGTTATTGAACCAAACACGTCAAGAGCACGGTGAGGCGATTCTCAAGTTCGGTCTGGCACTCCATATTGGTGATGTGATGTACGGAAACATCGGAGTTCCTGAACGACTCCAGTTTACCGTCATCGGAGCCGCCGCCAACGAGGCCGCACGTTTGGCTGCACTTTGCAAGACGCTTGGTCAATCGGTTTTGATATCCTCCGTCTTCCCCCGGTGTTTTCCAAATCAGATGACCTCACTTGGAGTCCACCGTCTTCGTGGAGTAAAGCAACCTCAGGAAATATTCACTCTCTGCGGTGACCCGTTGAGGCAAACGTCCGCTATACTCTCAGGCGGTAAGCACGTCACGCCATGCCGCCCAACGGCACTGGCTGAATAGACGGGGGGACGCCTCGGGGGCCGGACTTCGCTTAGTACCGACCCATGGTTTGGGTATTGACACCCAGCGAGTATTTCAGTATTCGTTGAAATATGGAAAAGACGGATGCCGTGGCGGCCCTATCGGCTCTTGCACAGTATAATCGCCTCGACGTGTTCCGGCTGCTTGTAAGGGCTGGACCGGAGGGCATCGCAGCGGGCGAGATTGCCGAAGCCCTTGATCTCGCCCCCAACACTCTGACTTTCCACTTCGACCGTCTGCGGATGGCTGGCCTTGTGACGGTGCGCCGTGAAGGTCGCTCGATGATCTACACAGCCGCCTACGAGAGAATGAATGCTCTGCTGGCCTACCTGACCGAACATTGCTGTCAAGGTACATTTTGCAAGCCTGCCGACCGCAAAGCTAGCCGCACGACAACTCGCAAACGTGAGCGGGTGTCTTGAGGGATTACATCTTTGAGCCATAAGGAGAGATGAGCCATGAAGCGTCTACACGTCCATGTCGCCGTTGACGATCTTTCCCAAGCCGTGAAGTTCTACTCGACCCTGTTTGCGGCAGAACCGAACGTCACGAAACCGGATTACGCCAAGTGGATGCTCGACGATCCCCGGGTAAACTTCGCAATCTCAATGCGTGGTGCTCAGACCGGCCTCAATCACCTCGGCATACAAGTCGATAGCCAAGCCGAACTTCACGAGGTCTACGGCCGGTTGCGGGCAGCGGATGCGCCAATGCTGGAGCAAGGGCAAACTCAATGCTGCTATCACCGGTCGGAGAAGGCGTGGATTGACGATCCTGCGGGCATTTCGTGGGAGGCATTCTTCACCACGGGAGAGAATACGGTTTACGGTGACGGCACAGGAGAACGCAGCGGGCAAGCACGTCACGCCCCGGAAAAGGATCCCGTCGCCGAATCACCGGCTCCGACTTCCTCATCTTGTTGCAGAGCGTCGGCAGCGTAAAACCTAGCTCCCGGCAATGATAGGGTTTGCCGCCTCAGCCGTGTATGCAGTCGTCACTCGGAAACGTCGCAGAAACCAGGGTAGTCAACATCGTCATGATCCTGTCATACGGTCGCAATAGTTGAAAGCATATGCCAGACCGCCCCTACAATGTCCTATTCCTTTGCACTGGCAACTCGGCTCGCTCAATCATTGCCGAAGTGCTGCTGAACAAGTTGGGGGCGGGCAAGTTCAAAGCCTACAGTGCTGGAAGCCAACCGAAAGGCAGGGTCAATCCAACTGCCCTGCAACTTCTCAAGCGACTTGGCTACGATACTTCTACTCTGCGTTCAAAGTCGTGGGATGAGTTCGCCAAGCCTGATGCACCCAAGTTCGATTTCATCTTCACCCTCTGCGACGATGCTGCTGGTGAAGAGTGTCCAGTATGGCCCGGAAAACCACTTACGGCGCATTGGGGTATTCCTGACCCGGCAGCGGTCCAAGGTTCGCCAGCGGAAATCTCTCTCGCATTCAACGAAACCGCCCGGATGCTGTCTCAAAGAATCGGCGTCTTTGCAGCCCCTTCCTATCGCCAAGTTAGACGAGGTTTCGCTACGGGCTGGACTCCGGGAGATCGGGCGGATGGAGGGCGCAACGACAAAGGTGAAGGCAGAAAGTTGACGCCGTCTCTTGCTCAACGGGCTACAGCGGAAGGTCTCGGAACGGCATTCCTGCTCGCCACTGTCGTTGGTTCGGGAGTGATGGCCTTCAAGTTGGCAGGCGGGAACGGGGCGATAGCACTTCTGTGCAATACGATCCCGACCGGTGCCATTCTCACGGTTCTCATTCTGATATTCGGGCCAGTTTCCGGTGCACACTTCAATCCGGCTGTCAGTGTTGCCTTCGCCATTCGTCGTGAACTTCCCGCATCTGATGCCTTCGCCTGCATCGCCAGTCAGATTGTCGGGGCCATCGTCGGGGTCTGGATGGCTCACCTGATGTTCGAACTGCCGGTGTGGCAGTTTTCGATGACGGTAAGAACGGGGTGGGGACAGTGGCTGGCAGAAGGAGTAGCAACTTTCGGATTACTATTGACGATCTTCGGATGCTTGGCTTTCAGAAGTGACGCTATCCCCTATGCCGTTGGCTTGTACATCACGGCGGCATATTGGTTCACGGCTTCCACGTCGTTCGCTAATCCTGCCGTGACAATCGGACGGGCTTTATCGGATACTTTTGCGGGAATCGCTCCGGGCGGCGTATTGGCGTTCATCGTCGCACAGCTTATTGGAATGCTGTTGGCGATCGTGTTGGCTGGATGGATATTCGACAACGGTCACATTGGTCCTGATCGACTCAGTTAGCATCCGGAAGCTGGCAAGAGCCCCGACTGTACCCCGCTGGAAAGCGGACCCGATGCTTGCAGGGGCTGCGGGGGGGTTGGGTTTTTCCTCAGACAATTCTGGCGGCGGTCTTGCTTTGCTGCCCCTCAGAAGTAGGCTGGGGCGTCTCTCCCGGAACGCTTGAACACCCGGAACGGACAGGACGGTCTCGGTCGGCTATGCGACGCCTAACCGAGACCGTTCCGTTTTTTGGCGAGTTATCCCGGTCGTCGTTGCGGGCTTTTACTACGCCCTTTGAATTTTGTGGCACGTCCACCCATCGCAGCCAAAAACCCATCCTCGGGGGACTTGTCCAAGCCCGTGGAAGCCCCGCCAACGCCCTGGGGACGCCATAGGGCCGTTTCCACCCTGACCCTGCTGCCCGAGGTGGCGTTTTGGGAGAGATTGCCGCTAGCCCGAGAAAAGGAAAAGGGGCCCAGTCGTTGCCGAGCCCCAGTTCAAAGGAGGGAGAAGAACTCCAGCCCCCGTCGTGAAAGGGCTGAAGAACGGTTCAGCCTAGTCCCATTGGTCAAGAAAATCAAAAGACCCCTGGCTGACGGAGACACACGTCCTCGGTGCTTACTCCGTCTGCCGGTCCCGCCGCAGCCGACCTCCAGTTTATGAACGTGCGGCCGTTTTGGCGTTCCCACCTTCGTCGTACCACAGGTCTGCACCATCATGCCGTCAATCGAAAAATGAAACTGTCCTAACGAAACGATGCCGAAACACCGCCCGCCGCATGACACGATCATACAGCGCACGATGGGCTATGAGGTATTCGTCAAATGTCTTCCAATTCTCTATCGCCAGCCCAGCAGTGAGCGGCGGTTACCGCTTCGCTGAGCTTCCTTTCGGCAAGCGAACACAGCTGTCCTCCGCTGACCGTACTGACGTTGGCCTTGAAGGTAATAAGTTCTCTTCTTCAAATCGAGCCAGACCACGGTGTCGTTCGGGCAATGCTGTTGAGCTTGCCCTTCGGTCCGAAACAGACCCAGCCCTTGAGCTTCCGCCTCTGTGGCAGTCAATATGAACAATGTTGTGGTCAGGGTGGCGATGAGAGGGAGCACCTTCACGAGCCGCACATGTCTTTGAATCAAGCGACAAGCCCTTATTTGTTGGCGCCCAGCACAGATTCGATGGCTTGCATAACTGTCACGTCGGGAGTCATGATGCAATATGTCCTCACCTTACCGGCATTTGTTTTGATTGTTTGCGGGTCAATGATGGTGTTTCCACGTCTGCCGTTGTAATAGCCAGATAGCCAGATCGCCACGCTCTCGTCGTTTGTTATTTTGTATTGGGTAAACTGCTCACACGTAATCTTGGCGACGTCGATAGTGACTTGCGCTTGGACGCCTGACATCGAAAGAAGGGTTATCATGAGTCCCAAAAGCGCATAAGAGTTGCGAGTCATGAATCGTGTCCTAGCTGTAGGATAGTCGATAACACAGATTGCTCGCCGATACTAGACCGGGATGCTAGCTCCTCGAAATCCGAGACAGACCGAGCCCCTGACTTTCCGGATCCGTTGCAGTCAATATGAACAAAGTTGCCAGGAGCACAGAGACGTTCCATGCTGCGGCGTTCATGATTGCTCGCTCCAGGCTGCGTGCCACTGATTGCGGCGAGTGTAGAAATATGCCGCCATGAGAAAGTCATAGGAGGCGCAAAAGAAGGCATAACCTAGTGGCACAGACGTGATCTGCCGAGGGCCCAACGGAGTGAACTCGTGGACCGCATCCCATAGGCCATGTAGCAGGTATCCGACTATGAGAACAAATGAAACTCGGGCTCCTACTAAACCGAAAACAGTAAAGACTGCGACTGCTGTCGCCTCTAACTGCCACGCATCTTTGTTCCCAAAGTAAGCCGTGAACGCCAAATAAAAGCCAGCGATTGGGATAAGGAACAATCCGAAAAATATCTGCTCTGCCCTTGCAGCAAAAATTGACTTAGCTATGTACACCGATCCAGCGGCCGACATACCGCCAATACTGATGTAGAGTACGACGATCACTATGAGCCCTATTGCGCTCGACGGTTCCATTTCGTTCTCCTGATTAGCAAGAGGCACTTGTTCGACGCCCAGCGTGTCATGCCCCTCAATCCAAATCGCATCGAGTGCGGTCGACAGGAGCAGAGTTGCGGTCAGGAAGCGTGGATGCAGGGGTGTTTATTAGAGGGCCCATTGCCATAGCCGGAAAATGAGAGTATCTCATTATAAGTTCCAATGATATGAGGTTGAATCATGGCTACACGTCGAAAAAGAGCCCCGTGGCTCGCAAAGCAAGTTCGGCAACTAAGATCACTAGCAAAGAGCACACCCGCTCGGACTATTGGACGCAGGTTGCGGCGAACCGAGGGTGCGATCCGGCAGAAGGCATTCACGCTAGGTATTTCTTTGAGAGCGGGGCGGAGATAGCGGCGGCGGAGGACATGACGACCGCAAAGATCGCTCTTCTTAGAACTGAATAAGGCCCCGGCCCCGAGGCCGGGGCCTTCTCTTCCTGCGGCGGCGTCGGGATATTTGCCCGGAACTAAGTCGGGTGTGATTTACGTCACATCTCAAAGATCTATTATTTGCGCATGTCCGGCGACTACCACGGCTAAGCTCCCAGGAGTCATTAGGGCCGTTTAGCTAGGTGTCTCCGCTCGGTACCGCATCTTTGGCATCTGTATACGTACTCGTCCAAATCCTGAAATGAAGGATGCGGCACAATCACCGACACTCCTATTGGCTTTCGACACTTTGGACAGATTGCCTGCAACATTTCGATTGCTGACGACTCGATGTCCGCAGAGCGACCGTGCACGGAACCAGCTCCCTGAGCCTGCTATGTTTACTCATCGTCTTCAAAGAGATTCCGTCAATCCATACGAAGGTACTACCGCTCTCCCGGCACAATCTCGCAAAGAGGCGCAATCATGACCCGCAATGGTCACAATCTCGCCTTCCAGATGCGGAACATGCTGAGTTGGCAAACAGGTTCAGTCGAGTCGCAAAGATGAGTGCCCTTCGAGCTGGGTTGCTGCTGCTTTTTGTAACCGTGGGTGTAGCCGTACTCGGACACAGCCGAGCGCAGGCTGAAAATTTGGAATCCGGAAGATCAGCTCAGAAGCTCTTCTCAGGCAATTGCTCGACATGTCATAGTAATCCTCGCACATTAGCAAGGCGCATGAACAATTGGGCGCTCACGCAGTTCCTCCAGGAGCATTACACTGCGAGTCAAACGGCGGCCTATGAACTCGCAGCCTATCTAATTGCAGTAGGCGACCACAGCCCCCGTGGGAAGCAGCATCCTGCGGCGAGCGAGGCTAAACCCCAACAGTCCTGGGCAAGTCAAACGAGCGCTCCGGTAGAGCGTCCGCCTGAGAGCGTACCTACCCGATAAGGTCGCCTTCGGGCCTCTTTGGATGGCCAAAGCGGAATCTGTGGTTCCGGTTCAGTTGACCACGCTCGACCATTCCTGAACCACCTGCATCTTGAAGTCGGGCATTTGCGGGAACGCCCGGCGAAGTTCGGTAAAGCCCTCCC
>Ga0137366_10005112_pt1 | contig 10297 bp, 5 predicted proteins | sample SagtaG_8_FD_104938 | JGI IMG/M metagenome (GOLD analysis project Ga0137366, IMG submission 104938) | Vadose zone soil microbial communities from Sagehorn Ranch, Mendocino, California, USA - Sage1_L_60_16 metaG | ecosystem: Environmental > Terrestrial > Soil > Vadose zone | place: USA: California... | reverse complement strand
TCAGAACATTTCCAGCGTCTGCTGAACGAGGGCGTGATCAAGCCAGAGCGACTGGAAACTCCCTCACCCCTGCGCGATTCCACGCGGGACATCTTGTCTCACGCCGGGCCAAAGGCACTGGAAGCCGCGAATCGACGCTGGCGCGAGATCCTGGCATACACCCGTGGGGAAGCGATCACGGTGACGGTGCGCTCCGTCCAGAACTGGATGGCCGCCTTTCGTCGTGCGGAGGCAGAGTCGGGATGTGGGTATCTTGGACTCCTGGATCAGGTGGCTCGACGCGGCAACCGCAACGCGCGTGTCCCAGATGCCTCCAAGCAGTTGTTAGAGGAGTTTTTGACCACCCATTACGCTCAGCCTGTGGCCAAACGTGCGGCGGCAGTCTACCGACTCTATCGAGAGGAATGTCAGAAGCAGGGGCTTGCTCCCATCGGGGAGCGAACTTTTTACCGAGAACGAGCTCGCTTCACGACGCAGGAAGTGACGACTCTGCGCCGAGGCAAACGAGCGGCCTATGCGTCGCAGCCTTTCTTCTACTACCTGGACCAGACGACTCCGCGACACGGAGGGCGTCCCTTTGCACGAGCGCATCTGGATCACACCGAATTGGATCTGGTCCTGGTCTCCTCGGTGACAGGGAAGCCCCTTGCCAGGCCCTGGGCCACCTTCATGACCGATGCCTACAGCCGACGGGTGCTGGCTTGCTATGTGACATTTGATCCCCCAAGCTACCGCTCCGCCATGATGGCCTTTCGGCTGTGTGTCCAGCGCTACGGGCGACTCCCCCAGGAACTGGTGGTGGATCAGGGTCCTGAGTTCGGCAGTGTGTACTTTCAGTCGTTGCTGACCCGCTGTTTGGTGACGCAACTGGATCGTCCCCCACACCAGCCGCGTTTTGGATCCGTCGTGGAACGTCTTTTTGGAACGGCAACAACGGAGCTGCTCAACCAACTACGAGGCAACACTCAGGCTAGCAAAACGCCCCGGCACATGACCCGTGATGTCGATCCAAAGCGACTTGCCGTCTGGACGCTGGAACGTTTTGCCTCCCGCCTCTCTGAATATGTCCATGAGGTGTATGATCAAATGGATCACCCCGCCCTCGGCCAAAGCCCTCGTGAATCATACGCGCAAGGAATGACGCTCGCTGGGAGCCGTTCGCATTGCTTGATTCCTTACTCAGAGGACTTTTTGATGCTGACGCGCCCCTCGACGGCGACGGGAACCGTCAAAATTCATCCCTCGCGTGGGATTACGGTGAATGGATTACATTACTGGCATGAGAGTATGCGATCTCCTGATCAGTCTGGTCGTTTGGTGCCTGTGCGCTACGAACCCTTCGATATGGGCTTTGTATACGCCTACATCGGCGGCCAGTGGCTCGAATGCATTGCCGATGCCTTCGCTTCTGTGCATGGTCGATCAGAACGGGAGTGGAACCTGATTCTGGATGAGTGGCGAGAACAACAGCGCCAGCATGACCAGAAGCGAATCACCCTCAATGGACCACTCCTGGCACAATTCTTGCAAACCATGATGAACGACGAGGCTCTTTTGCTCCAGCGCCAGCGCGATCTCGAAGAGCAAACGCAGCGAGAGGCTCTCCTCTTGAAGAGACCGAAAACGCTAGAGAAAACGCGAGATGTGCCACCACGCATTGAATTGGACCTGACCAAGATTTCACGGTATGAGGAGTATCGCTAATGCCACCGTTAGAACCAAAGCTTCAAACGCGCTTAGAAGCCTTCATCGACTTCAAAGTCAAGCATCCTCGCCTGGAAGAAATGGATCGTGACTTGATGCGACTCATTTCTGGGCACAGGAGATACACGATGTTGGCCCTCTTTGGGGCAACTGGGGTGGGGAAATCAACCGTCATGAAGCGTGTGGCCAAGCGACTCCGAGAAGAAGAACCGGACCCATCGGTCGTGCCGGTCGTCGTCACTCGTGCCTCCCCGGAAGATATCGGTGCGTCTGCCCGTCTGGATTACTACCGCCAGGTCCTCGCACAGCTGCAAGGGCATGTGGGAGTGCGCGACCGGGTGAAGAATCTGCCGCTGTTTACCAACCCGGAGAGAAAGAGTCGTGATCCCGCAGAATGGCTGGATATGCGAGCAGCGGTCCAATACGCGCTTTCGCTGCTCCGGGTGAAAGTGGTGTTCGTGGATGAGGCGCAACACCTGATGTATGTCGATATGCCACACAAGCCCACAGCTCAACTTGATTGGTTAAAGACCTTTACTGAGCAAACAAATGTTCTGCATGTCTTAGTCGGGAATTTCGATTTGTACGACTGTTGCAACCTGAATGCGCAAGCAGCGCGGCGGATGCGTGATCTGCCTTTTCATCGCTACCATCTCAACAACGAAACCGAGTGCTCGGAATTTGCCACCGCGTTGCGCACGTTCCTGGAAGAGGTGCCGCTTGCTGTCGATGTGCCAGGCTTGCTCTCTCACTGGCGCTGGTTTGGAGAGTGGAGTCTGGGATGCATCGGGGTGCTGAGTGACTGGTTGGTAGAAACGGTGGACGCGCTATGCAAGCAAGGGGAAACCACCTTAACCATAGAGGCGCTCAAAAGACATGCGTTGCAGCCGGACCAACGGGTCCGTATGGAAATGGAGGCCCGCACGGGGGAGCGCAAAGTGGAGTTGGCAAAAGCCCAGAGCGAGCAAGAACTCCAGCGACTGCTTGGAACCCCGGCCACTCTTCCCGGTACCACACCCGCCGATCATTCGGCCAATGGTGCATCGGATGTGAGTGCAACCCCTAAGCAGACCGTGAGCACAGGCAGCAAAACACGGATTGAGCGTGCCGCAACCCGCGATCTCGTCGGAGATCAGGTGAAAACGGCGAAGACCCTCAAATGTACCTTTGCGGGCGTAGTCGCGATCGAAGCAAAGCGTTTTCTGGAGAGTGGCATCAAGCTAGTGGAATGCCCCAACTGTGCAAGCACGCGCTCGCTCTCCCCGCGCAATGGCGTCCTCAGGTTTCCGTCTCATGACAAACCCATACCCCGAATACTGATCAACGATGGGCCATGGGTGAAGCGGCCTGGGACCTGGTTGGAGGATAGAGAAAGCAAGATCGAGTCAGGTACCATCTGGGCAGCGGCTCGTCTCTCACAGGAGGTCGACATGGCAAAGCAAGAACAAAAGGAGGTCAACTGATGGGAGACCGCGTGGGACAACAGTTTGGTAACTATCGCTTGAGCCGTCTGCTGGGACAGGGCGGCTTTGCCGAGGTCTACCTGGCAGAGCATCTGCACCTCGGGACTCCTGCGGCCATCAAAGTGCTCACGACTCGGCTCAGCGAGCAGGAGCGCGAGCATTTTCGTCACGAGGCCCGCACCCTGGCTCGCCTCATCCATCCCCATATCGTGCGCCTCCTCGATTTTGGCTTGCGGGAGGGCGTGCCTTTCCTGGTAATGGAGTATGCCAGCGGCGACACCCTGCGCACGCTGCACCCCAAAGGAACAGCCCTGCCTCTGGAGACCGTCGTTTCCTACGCCATACAAGTCGCCGCAGCCTTACAGTATGCCCATGAGCACCAGGTGATCCATCGCGATCTCAAACCCGAGAATCTGCTGCTGGGGCGCAGCAACGAAGTGCTCCTCAGTGACTTTGGCCTAGCCGTCCTCATCGAGAGTGCCCGCTCCCAGCCCTCCCAGGAGACGGCTGGCACCCTCGCCTACATGGCGCCAGAACAACTCCAGGCCCATCCGGTCCCTGCCAGTGATCAGTACGCCTTAGGGGTTGTGGTCTATGAATGGGTGAGTAGAACATGCCCCTTTTCCGGCTCGTGGGCCGAAATGGTCAGTCAGCACCTCACGGTGCCTCCTCCCTCCCTGTGCGCACGGGTGCCCATGCTTCCCGCAGCGGTGGAGTCCGTCGTCTTCAAGGCCCTGGCCAAGGACCCCACGCGGCGCTTTGCCAGTGTGCAGGACTTTGCCCAGGCCCTGGAAGGGGCCTGCCGAACGGAAGCGTCGTCAGGACGCACGCTACCGCTTCTGGACGCGGCAGACCCAGCCGAAGCCGGACGAAGGCCAGCCTCCATCCCTCACCTTCCCAGGGGCACCGTGACCCTGCTCTTTAGCGACATGGAGGGCTCCACCTCCCTGCTCCAACAGATAGGCGAGCACTACACACAGATACTCGGCGAGTGTCGCCGCTTCCTGCGTGCCGCATTCCACCGCTGGCACGGGCACGAGGTCGATACGCAAGGGGATAGCTTCTTCGTGGCCTTTGCGCGTGCCACCGATGCCCTTGCCGCTGCGGTCGACGCCCAACAGGCACTGTCACGCCATGCCTGGCCCGAGGGGGTGGGCGTGCGTGTGCGCATGGGGGTGCATACCGGCGAACCGCAGCTTGGCGCTGAGGGCTATGTGGGCCTGGATGTGCATCGCGCCGCCCGCATCATGAGTGCTGGGCATGGAGGGCAGGTGCTGCTTTCGCAGACCACACGGGACCTGGTGGAACAGAACCTGCCGGAAGGAGTGAGCCTACGCGACATGGGAGCCCATCGCCTCAAAGACCTCGGGCACCCTCAACGTCTCTTTCAGCTCGTCATTGCGGGTTTGCCTGCCGACTTTCCGGCCCTCAAGACAGTCGACGCCTCTCCCAACAACCTGCCCGTTCCGTCTACTGTGCTGATCGGGCGTGAGCGGGAAGTGGCGACTGTAGCGCACCTGCTGCGTCGTGAAGATGTACGGTTGCTCACGCTCACCGGTCCTGGTGGCATCGGCAAAACCCGCCTGGGCTTGCAGGTGGCCGCCGAACTGAGTGAGCTGTTCACTGAGGGCGTGTATTTCGTGAACCTGGCTCCCATTCGCGATCCTGAGTTCGTCGTACCTACCATCGCCCAGACGCTCGACGTCAAAGAGACCGCGGATCAAACACTACTGGACCATTTGAGCGCATTCCTGCGAGAGAAGAGGTTGCTCCTCCTGCTGGATAACTTTGAGCAGGTGGTCGATGCCGCCAGACAGGTGGCAGCCTTGCTCGCTGCTTGCCCAAAACTCAAAATTGTAGTAACGAGTCGCATGACGCTCCATGTACAAGCCGAGCATGAATACGCCGTCCCCCCGCTGGCATTGCCCGATCCCAAGCGCCTGCCCGATCTTGCGGCGCTGTCGCAGTATGAGGCAGTGGCCCTCTTCATCGCACGTGCCCAGGCCGTCAAACCCGATTCTCAATTGACCAACGCCAATGCTTCAGCCATCGCAGAGATCTGTGTGCGCCTGGAGGGGTTACCGCTGGCGATCGAGTTGGCGGCAGCCCGTATCAAACTGCTTCCGCCACAAGCTTTGCTTGGACGGCTGGGTCAGCGGTTGACGGTGTTGACCGGCGGAGCACGGGATGCCCCTGCAAGGCAGCAGACGCTGTGCAACACGATCGCCTGGAGCTACAATCTTTTAGATGCTACCGAGCAGCGACTCTTCCGCTGGCTCTCCGTTTTTGTGGGCGGCTGCACACTTGAAGCGGTCGAAGCGGTTTGTGCCTTCCTTGACATCAGCACCGAGGCGGTGTGGGTGTTGGAAGGGGTAGCCTCCCTCATCGACAAGAGCTTCCTTCAACAGAAGGAGCAGGAGGATGGCGAGCCACGCTTCGTGATGCTGGAGACGCTTCGTGAGTATGGGTTGGAGGCTCTCGCGGCGTCTGGAGAGATGGAGTCCACCCGCCAGGCTCATGCTACCTACTACCTACGGTTCTCAGAGGAGGCCGAGCCCAAGCTCCATGGTCCACAACAGGTCATGTGGCTGGAGCGGTTAGAGCAAGAGCATGACAATCTGCGAGCAGCACTTCGGTGGTTGTTGGAACAAGGACAGACCAACCAGAGCAGAAGGGAGATGGCCTTGCAATTAGCAGGGACCCTCTGGCGCTTCTGGGCGGTGCGTTGTCACTACAGTGAGGGACGGACTTTCCTGAAGCAGGCATTGGCAGGAAGCCAGGAGATCAGGGCAGCGGTACGGGCGAAGGCCCTCATCGCTGCGGGAGAATTTGCTCTTGACCAGGGGGACTCTGCCCAAGCAGAGGTGCTCTTGGAGGAGGCTCTCGCACTTTTCCGACAAATCGGAGATAGACGAGGCAGCGCACACACTCTGTGGGTGTTAGGGAAGGTAGCCTCGAGCAGTGGCGACTTGACAGCGGGACGCACATTGTTGGAGGAGGCCCTCACACACTCGCGGGAGGTGGACGACAAAGAGTACATTGCCTGGTCGCTCTTGAGTTTGGCCTTTATAGAGAGCAACCAAGGAGAGTATGTCAGAGCACGTTCCTTGCTCGAGGAGGCACTGATGATCCAGAGAGCACTAGGGAACAAGAAAGGCATTGTCTCCTCGCTTCTTAACTTAGCAGAGGTTCTGTTTGTTTCTCAAAGTGATCGGGCAACTGCGGACTCCCTGCTCGAGGAAGGTCTCAGGCTCTCGAAAGAGCTGGGCGACAAGGAAGCTCTTGCCTCCTCGCTCCAGCTCTTAGGGCAAGTAGCTCTCGAACGAGGTGATATTGACATGGCAGGTTCGCTGGCAGAGGAGAGTGTGGTGCTCTGGCGGGACATGGGGGATCGGGCCGGTACCGTCTGGTCAATTGGTCTTCTAGCAAGGGTAGCTATTTCGCGGGGTGACTACGTGGCAGCACGTGCCCTCTACGAGGAGGGCCTAGCTTTAGCCAAGGAGATAGGCGACAAGTGGAACATTGCCTCCTCCCTGGAAGGACTGGCGCAGGTCGTCGCCCTCCAGGGAGAGCAGCTATGGGCAGCACGACTCTGGGGAGCGGCCAACGCTCTGCGTGAAGCCATCCATACACCTCTGCCACCTGCCGAGCGTGCTGACTACGAGCGCTCGGTCGCTGCAGCCCGAGGCTCTCTTGGCGAGAAGGCCTTCACCGCCGCATGGTCTCAGGGACGCGTTATGTCGCCAGAGCAAGCTCTTGTGGCGCAGGGATGGGAGACGATAATGACGCTCCCAGCAGATCAGCCACCGACATCACCAATGAAGGCCACACCCACCTATCCCGAGGGCCTGACCGCCCGCGAGGTGGAGGTGCTGCGCTTGGTGGCCCAAGGGCTCACTGATGCTCAGGTGGCCGAACAGTTGGTCATCAGTCCCCGCACCGTTAACACGCACCTGACGTCGATCTACGGTAAGATTCAGGTCACCTCGCGCAGTGCTGCGACCCGCTATGCCATCGAGCACCAGTTGCTGTAACGCTTCCCCTCTGGTTTCTGCTCGTCCTCTGCCAGAGTTTGGCCTCCTGCTTCCACTGAAGAAGTGCCCTGGTGTAGTATCACCACATCTCGGTGAACCCCGTCGTTTCGCCTCCTAGTTAGTAGGGAGCAAACACCACCTACAGCTTTACTCCTTTCCTTTTCACTCTCCCCTTCGCCTGGGTTTTTGTGCTTTGCCAGGATTAGATTCCGGCATTGTCAGATAACCTTGCCACTTTTTGAGCGTGACTGGCAGAGCTTAAAACTGGCACTTCGCCAGAATTCCTTGCCGAAAGTGCAGGTTGCCACTTCTGGACTGCCAACAGGATTCTTCACCTGGCAGGTCAAAAGGCAAGCCGTATCTGCCTGTCAAATCGGTTCTTGCAGCCGCCTTTATCTGACAACGCGGCACGGTTATTTGACAATCATTTTCCGCGAAAGCTCCGCGAAGGCCGCGCCTTCCGCTTCTCATGAGGCTTTAGCCGTGCTGGCGCTGATTTTTCAAGATGCAACCAGAATTTTTAGACGGGCAGTGTTGAGGCCGAGCTTCTCGCCAGGAATCGCAGTCCTCGCGGCAGGGATCGCCATCATTTCTCTGCCACAGAGCCATTTATGTGGCGAAGTGGCATCATTATTTGGCAAAGCACAGTTTTTCGTTCCCATTGTTCCTCAGAGGCCAAGGACACTCGGTCCTAACTCATGATACCCCATGAACAGCCAAAAACGAAAAGTTATGCGGCAGGAAATGACCTGTTTCTGTTTCCCGTGTTCTGTATTGTGACCAAGAAAACGGGAAATACAGGCACGGAAAAGTTATGCGGCAGAACTCACCCGATAGCGGATGGTGCTTATCTGCTCCACAGGCTGCTCGAGGACGATTCGACGAAAAGTTATGGAGAGGAAAAAACGAACCGAAATTCGACAAACAACAATGAAACTCTTTCTCTAGAAGCTGGTGAAAGTGGAAATCGCTATGCTCGCGTCCAGACTCACGGAGTTGGTCGTAATCTTTGGTGTAGAGTTTAACAGGTTCTTCACGGCCCGTCTCCTGGTTGGAGCCAGCACCCGCAACAACGACATGCACATGAGGATGCTCGGTGTTCTGGTGGTGGACCGCAAACCAATGGAGTTCTTTCCCCTGCGCTTCCTCTAAATCGTGCATGACCTGGCGTATCCATTCTCGCCAATCGTTGACGGGTTCCTCGTCACTGGGAGAAAGGACAATTTTGTGATAGTTCACGCTGGTACTCGTGTGGTCCATCACCTCCTTGACCGCATCGCGGCGATTGACGACATTGTTGTCCTTGCTGAAAATGCGTCGATCGTCGCGGCTTTCAAGGGCGATCTCTCTACTTCGGTGTTCGATATATTTAAAATGGGACCTTAGTCTTGCACGCGCGGCTTGACGATTCCCACGTACATATCCGCTCCCCTTTGCTATCATACGAAATGTCCTAGAACTCCCTTCTCTTTTCCGACGTGGCTTATCAGGCTGGTTCATGAGGGATACATACGAAATATGTATCCCCCTATGTATCTGGTATGTATTGGCAGTTGGAGGGAAAACACCTATCCACGCCCTAAGCGCTTCATGATCGCTTCAACATGGTTCTCGTAATGGTGGCGTAATTCGCGTTGCATCTCATCGTCAAAGGTCAATGTAATGCCTCCGCCTGCTTGTGTGTGGATCGTTGCTTCTAATTCGACAGTGTTTAAGGTGGTTTGTAGCTCACGCCAATTTACAGGCGGTCCCGCAAGTAGGGAAATGGAACCTGTTTGAGAGACGGTATCAATAATGGTATACCATTCCCGTAGAAATATGGGGATACGGAAAGAGACACGAACGGGCGTATGCATGACGACGTGAAAAACAAAGTAACAATCAAGGCGGCTCTCATTAATGTAACTCCAAGTAAGGGTACTTGTACCTGGGCCTTCGGTGGCATGGACACGGGCAAGATCGCGTATTTCAGGTCGTTTTGTAACGTCAACCCAGAGCATTGTTTGTGGTGGGAATGGGGCGTCAGGAAACGTGAAACTGAGTCCAGACAAGCGCCCGTTTTGTTGTGGCGGTGTCATCGCTAGAATCAGAGCATCCTGAACAGAGAGAGTTTCAGACGACTCAAAGAACGCTCGTAGCTCTTTATCGGACATGTATGGTTTGTATCGCTGGTTGTTATCAGACATGCCTATCTTCTCCTTGTGTGGATAGATACATGTTTAGCTCTTTGCAAGAGAACCCTTTTCTACTACGAATCAGCAGGCATATTGTTACACAAACTTAGGACAAATTTTCTTGTGGGAACAACGAAACTGATCAGGCGTACTTGTATGTTTGCAAGGATGCCAATATATTGGGCTACGCTGCCTGTAACCACTCTCTTAGATCACTAATGAGATTGCGAATATCTTGCGGCGCTGGAACCTTAAACTCAGTAGTTTGGCAGGCCCATTTCTCATCGTTGGCGTTTCCGCGTCCCTCGCACTGCATTGGAAGGTCAATACCTGTAGCTGGGCAACCCCATCTCGGTGGCCGTCGCGCGATTGCCGTTGCTCCCATCCGATAGGTAGTGCTCCGGGAGCTGGGCGCCAACGGCGATCATGAGCTTAATGGCCCTGCCATCTTCGGCGGCCTCGTTCGCGTTGATCTCAGGCTTGACCGCCGACCATTGCTCGGACTCGTTGTGGATGACCACGCTCCCCGGTTCGGGCGGATATGCATACTCCATTTTCTTGCGGTCGATCGCCTTCTTATCGGCTCCCTGCAATTGCACGTCCCACAAAAACGCGCCTTTATACTTATTTATGCGTACCCTATCGGTGAGCCAGTCTTTGTAGCGACGCAGCCAGGGAATGAGCGTCGCCAGGTCGCTCTTGCCCCTTTTAGCGTTGGAGACCTTGTTGATGCAGAACTGATCTCCCCTGCTCAAGTGCTCACTTTCCTCAAATTTCCTCTTCCGTACCAGCTCAAACGGCACCATACGAACTAGAATGAACTGGTGTGGAACGGTGCAGGGAATAGCTGCACGTTCAAATGTTCTAACTCGGAAAGAAGGAGTGAACTGATGGACTACAGAGTTGCGCTCTGGCGAACCAC
>Ga0137366_10005111_pt1 | contig 10298 bp, 5 predicted proteins | sample SagtaG_8_FD_104938 | JGI IMG/M metagenome (GOLD analysis project Ga0137366, IMG submission 104938) | Vadose zone soil microbial communities from Sagehorn Ranch, Mendocino, California, USA - Sage1_L_60_16 metaG | ecosystem: Environmental > Terrestrial > Soil > Vadose zone | place: USA: California... | reverse complement strand
TGAAAGGGAAAAAGAACGTTGCCGGATGGAGAGTACCAGACAGAACGGCTGGATCACTTAGGAATAGTAGCAGGAGTGTGACGGGAAGCAGGGATAGCAGCATGGCTCGACGAGCAAGCAGGCGAAAGTCGGCGGTGGTGGCGATGATTTTGAATGGACTCGGCTTCGCCAACCGCCAACTCTATCTAGTGCCCCAATTTTTTGCGAACAAGCCTGTCGAGCATTTGTTGGGAGAAGGCATAAGAGCCGATATGCTCAATGACGATTGTTTGGGAAGGACGCTGGATTGGCTCTACGAGCATGATCTGACGACCTTGTTTGCGGGATTAGCGTAAACACAAGTGTACTCGTAATCACTCCAGAGCAAAATGGCTAGGGAAAATGGGTATGTTTCTGATAAAAAACAGCTTGATCAATCAATCAAAACGTGAAAAGTGAAACTACCATTCTACAACGAAGCGTAACAGATGAAAAAAACGTTCGTCAATTATTCCTAGATGCAAAACATTACCTGTTTCCCTTGCTCTCTTTTCCCCTCATACTTATCCATCTACTAAAAATATTTCTGAATACTCAGTTGCTATGGCTTGGGGAGCATATCGCTGGCCATGCAATCGCATATTTAATACACGAAGGCGCATACCAGCGGATGCCCTAGAAAGATGGGGAAACTGTTCTTGGGGAACGACCATACGGATCTCAACATTTCGCCATTTCATTTTTATTTTCCAGTGAGCCTCCTTCTGTTCAATGCTCAACAACGTTCCTTCAAAACCGTGCGTGGCGCGTTCTAATGCCTGAGAGTGAACAGGCTCACGTGCCTGCCATCTCCAGAAAGGTTTGCACCAGGGGCGAAATTCACAGATAGAACATACATCGCCAGGGGAGGCGAGTTGCTCAGCGCTCAATCCATCTTGCATTTTCTGGGCTATCTGGCGAGCCTCCTCTCCAATTCGCTGACACGTGTCAGCATCGATGCTGACCGTATGCACTGTTCTAGTAAAGGGATAGACAACCAGGGCTTCCACGGGCCACTCACCAAAAGTCTCGTACCAGAGCAATACATAGAGTTGTAATTGTCGCTCATATCGCTCGGGAACATCAGACCGTAATGCTGATTTATAATCCAGCAAACGGATACCTCCGCCAAGAAGTCTTTCGGCATAGTCTATTCTTCCAGTCAAGAGACCATCTAGAGACTGTACCGGGATTTCCACCAATACTGATGCCGTTCCGATGCTGTTGGTAGGGAAATTTTCGTTCAAAAAAGGAATTTCCTCATTTTGGGTTTTTTGAACCAATTTTCCCTCTGAAAGGGCATCTGTTAATCGCAAGGACTCTGCCGTAATCGCCTCTAAAGCTCGTTGAATTCGTTCATCCGCTCGCGGGAGCGTTTGCTCGCGGGGACGCAAGCTTTTCTGGTGGTCTTGTTTGGCCAGTTCTACACGAAATCGATCTGTGGATTCTTTGAGTATGTCACTACGAAGAGAAGATTCAATAGGATGTTCCGTCAGCGATTGGAGGGTCCTATGGAATGCAATGCCAATACGTGCGGCATATGCAGTACGACGCTCATATCCTTTTGAAAATTCAAAACACACACGTAGTGAACAGGAGCGCATCACTTCTATTGCGGTTGGGCCAAAAGGGGGTTCTGGTCGGCCCCGAGGTGGCCACTCATTTCTTTCATTCACCGTATAGTGAAAGGCTTCATCTGGTGTGTTTTTCATACTATCATCCCGTGAGATTATTCATGACCCAAAACGGACGGCGCTCCAAATCAAATGTTGTATGAACGGCACAACGTAGTCCATGAACGCTGTAGAAAGCGTGGCATTCATCACTTGTAGGGCGTCCTTGAAGTGGATGGATCACCCACACTCCTATCTGCTCCTCTTCAGGATCACGAAGAACAAGCGGGAAATATTGTCCATCAAGGGTTATTTCTGGCATCACTTGCCATCCGGTTTCTACATATTCTTTCAGAGCGACGATACCTCGCTTGACCTGGTTGGTATTCATCGATGGAAATTGATTGGAGAGGATGAAGCGGAGTAATGCCGTGCCTAATTCCCGATCAAGGAGGTGATGGAATGCCTGGTTGCGATAATCAAACAGGCAATGATAACAGGCACCTTGGCAATCCGGGTTTGGGCAGAATTCCCCGAATTCCAACGCCTTGCGTAAAATCTGCTCCAGGTTCTGCTCAATAGCTCGTGCATAGCCAGCGCCGCCTGGAACATCATCATAGAGAAACACTTCGCCATGCAGGCGATGACCGCGCTTTACTGCCCGTACCCCCACCTTGAGTTCAGTCTGATCTATTTGTAATATGATTGAGGCTGCGTTTGCGATCAACTTTCCGAAGGAATGCCAGATCGCTTTGCCAGAAGGTTGTTGAAATGGTGCATCGAGTGTCTCTGGTAGATCAACCCCAAGCAGAATCACCTCGGAGAAAAATTGATGACCAAGAACGACCTGATTCTGAAATTTGGTGGTGTTCGGACACTGCTCACCAGCTCGTGGGCCTGCATTTCTTCCATGAAGGGGAGGAACATCCGCTGGGTACGTGTGAATTCCTAGATTATCTGGATCAAGTGCGCGTCCACAATCAGGGCAGATGATAAATCCAGGAAAATCTGGGTTAGGACCTTTATTACAGGTAAACAAAGCTCCCTGGCGAACATGGACGTAGAGATTTGGTGCAAAAGAGAGTTGGGGCCTCCCCGTTTTGAACGACGTCTGTCCCACTTGAAGGCGTGCTGATTGAACGAATCCACTCCGCTCGCGCCCACCTCGCTGATATCGTACACGTCCAGCATTGGGTTCAGCACAATCAACAGTGAAACCCGGGGGGCGCAGATAGGGAAGAGGAGTGATGAGAAAGCTGCTACACTCTTCACATTGATCGGGGGGATCCTCATTGGAACGGACAAGCGCTATTGATTGACACTCCGAGCATTCTATGAGGGTGTCCTTGGAACTATAATTTGGCTTCTGATTAAATGGGTCATAAACCCCCACGCTGCGATAAATATACGTATTCGGGAATTCACCTTTCATCACTTCAGCACCTGGAGCATACTCCCCCAGAGCAATGTTGAGATCTCGCTGCATTGCATCCCCTTCTCGAAATCCTGGATCGTCATCACCATATGCTCGATCACCTGGAATGAAGAGCTTCACGACGTCAACAGGAAAGGCATATTTTGGAAGCAGTCCAGCATTAACTAAAATGCTCAGCACACTCTCCTTTACATCACTTTTATGGACAACTTCCTGAACCTCATCAACAAGTTCACGAAGCCATGTTTCCAATCTGGGAGCAAATACCGGGCCTGCTATGCGCTTACATCGTTCAAGAAGCGCTGATTGATTTTTTGACAGAAAGCCCCTCATTTGGCTTGCACCTTGTCTGTTAATAAAATCTGCAACCGTTCCCCAGGCTTCAAAAAGTGTCGTCGATGACGATCCTAACTGAGATAGCGGTCGTTTCTCGGACAATACCAGGAAGAATCGCTGCAAGAGCAATGAGCGGATATGACGCCGGGTGAAGACGTCATTTGTCAGATAGAGTGCAGGAACACCGGGAGGATGACTGACAATTTCAGGCGGATGAGCGAAATAATATTGGTCATGGCTCCGAAATTGGGCAAAAGAAAGGACCGTCGCCAGGGCACTCCCACGTCGCCCAGCGCGACCTGCACGTTGTTGGTAATTGGCAACAGTCGGGGGAATATTGCGCATGCCCACACTGAGCAAACTGCCGATATCAATTCCCATTTCCATCGTCGTTGTCACCGAAAGAATATCAACGCGGAAATCGTCAGGGTTTTGATGATCCTGAAACAGATCCTGAAACCAGCGTTCCTCGTTCCGTGCCTCCTTACCAGGGATCTGGGCAGTATGTTCTACTGCTCTCAGGGGATAGGGATCGTCAAATAGTGAGCCGGGGAGCGCATGCAAGGCAGATCGACGATAAAAGCTTTGAATCGAAGAGGCCGGAATCGGTTTGGTCATCTGTCCGCAACGCAGGCAGACGTTGAAGAGTGCCTCGCTGACAATGTAAGCGCAGGCGCTACAGCACTGGACAGAGGAATGAACAGGAGAGAGATGGAACATATCAATCCGAATCCCAAAAGGTACATGGTCTTTGTATCGTTTTCCTGCTGGGGAAAGGATATGAAAACGGACCAAGGCATCCCAGAGCGGCTTGCGTAGATTTTGTACCCACTCATCAGCTGCTCCCTGATCTGATAATCTCCCCAATACCACAAGTGCTTGAGATACTGCGATAACATATCTTCCCAGTTTCCGCTTTGGACCGAGGTTGTATGGTATAATCTGACGCCCCTGATCTGGAATGGCGCTATATCCCCATAGCATGACATTGCGCTCGAAATGTTGTACCTCTTCTGGCCAGGCCCACGGTTCAAGTGGCTGAGGAGGGAGGAGAATACTTTCAGTCGCAAGAATACGAACCACCGCCTGAAGAAACAGCAGCGTTTCTGGTTCTGAGAGATGTGGAAAACTCCCCGTTTGTTCGGGGAATGTAACGCGCCAGGAGGCCAGTCCTAACGGTTCTAACGCGAACTCTCTTTTTTGCGAGAGTTCACGGCGCAAACCCACATGAAATGCATCCTCTGCTAATTTATAAACGATAGGATCACTTTTTGCCATTTTACTAAAATAATCATGCCTCTTTCCATTCGTAGGATTAATGCTTCGTTGAAATTGAGAGGCAAGGACAAGCGCACGTATCTCCTCAAAAGAAAGGGGCATAGGATTGGCTTGTACCCCACTTCCTTGACACACAGAACACACAACATGGTTTATGGATGCTTCCATGCCAATGATATACGTTTCAGTCTGTTCAACCTGACCTTCTCCGCGACATTCAGGACAGACCACCAAGGCACGATAGACGAGTTGACGAAACACGTCATTATGGTGATCATCGCGAATATCAGCTGCTAATTGGGCTGCGTTTTGCCGTGAATCACTAAAGAGGAGTGCTTTTCGTCCGTAATTGGGAGAAGTACCTTGGGTTGCTCTCGGTTGAACGCGAAATCCATCTTCAGCTACAATCGAAAAGGTGCGGGGACCTTTTGTTCGTAGCGGTTCGATAATTTCGCGCCCACCCCCACCTTCTGGCATCGTGCGATAATTACGACAGCGTGGACATTGATCTGGGAAATTACGAGTTTGGGCATTCTCGTCTTGGTCTGGTATCGCAGCGTATGCCAGACGAGCATAGACATCTTGCGCTGGGACAGGCAGTGTTGTCCGCGTGGAGCGATATTCAACTGACGCGTGAACATCAGGTGCTTCAACTCCGAAAATTTCAAACTGAGCAAAGTCTGTACGGGAACCACTTCCATCATCACTCCATGGCCAAAGGCTTCCTCTTATCTCATCTGGTATGCCGCCCACATATAACAAGCCACATTCACGACAGGAAAATAATTCTAGCACACGAGCACCACAAGCGCACCAGGGGCGAGGATCCATATAGAGCTTTCCAACAGGACGTGACAGTATCCCCGGAGGTAAAGGAGGGACCTCTGGGCAGGCAGGATCTATACAAGCCCAAATCCCATAGACGCCTCGGAAAAAGCCATGCATGCGAACAGAGATGAGCGGTGGTGTATCTGGCAGGGCCGATGCGCGTGCGAAACTTCCTGCCGATAAAATTCCAGCAATGGCTTGTTCACGTTCTTCAGGCGTACCGAGTCCAGACCAACACTCTTCGGCCAGCACATCCAGAAGCGTTGCTTTTCGTGCAGTACGTTGTCGCACCCAATGTATATCATGTTGCTGTTCTAGCAAAGAATAGAGTGCGACCTGTGAGGGTTGATGCTGACCAATTGGTGGTTGACCAAGATCAGTTGCTAATTGCTCAATAGCAGGAGATGGATTGTCTAATGAAAACGTCTGATGAAAATGCCGAAAGGCTGCAAAAGAGCGGGCAGATAGGTGACGATTTGGAATGGCATGCGCAGCAGCACCAACATGAATCAAGGTAAAATTGCTTTGAGGCTCGCCAAAAAGATCCGCAACAAATTGAATAAGTTGGTCGTCTGCCCCAGGCGGCACGGATGCGGTAGTGGCAATCGCACGGAATTGAGGAGAACCTGAGAGAAGCCCTAGCCTCTCTTTGAGACGCCTGACAAGGTACGCGACTTCCGTCCCTTTTGCGCCTGTATAGGTGTGTGCCTCATCCAATACTAAGGTCAAACGTGCACTGGGATCACTGGCTAACCACCGACGTGTACGTTCAAACATACCTGCCTCAATGGGCCGTACCAGCATATATTCAAGCATAGAATAGTTGGTAACAAGAATATCCGGAGGGGCCGCTTGCATATCCCACCGACAGAGCATCTCAGGACTTCCAGGCCGAGGCCAATTCCCAGTCTCCCGCAGATCTTCCCGCAATTGTTCCCAGTCGCTGTTCACTTTTTTGAGATATTGCGCAAAATCATCGCGTTTCCCTGATTTCATCCAATGCCCCGTTGGCAGTGAAAGACCGGTATACATCCCAAAGTGAATCACATTGCCATTCCACTGCTCCCTTTGCCATTGCGGGGAGGCACCACGCGCAAGAATACGACGCAGGCGAGACAACTGATCATTGACCAGCGCATTCATCGGATACAGAATGATTCCTCGCATTGCTGCCGGTCGCTGTTCGTGTCGTCGGCTATGGAGCCAGATCTTATTCCGATGATCAAATTGTCCAGGACGCTCCTGAACTTGTACTGTCTCCCACGATGAAGCCTCTTGCAAAAGATCGTTTAAGATGGGAAGCATGAAACTCTCTGTTTTCCCTGAGCCTGTTCCAGTTGCGACGAGCAGATGAGGACGATCACCAGTTGAAGCAAGTAAGCCTTCTTCCTGATGGGTATACAGAGGAAAGCGATCAACCGGTACTCCATGCTGCATGAGGGCTGCGAGTCCTGAAGATACCTGATTGGGATACAGCTTTTCAAGCTCTGCCAACTTATGCGCCGGAGGGAAAGCAGGAGTTGATTCAATAAAGGGAGCCTGAGCGACGATACCTCGTTGACGTAGGATATCCCCACGCTCAGCATAGACAGCGGGATGAGCGATCTTATACGCTGTCTCCAAATATCCAATCATTGATTCTTTAATATGTTCAAATGCTTCACCCGGTGTTAAACGCATATGCAATCCATCTCTTATCCCGCCCTGTTTGCTTTGTGCCTGAACTATTACGGATGAGTTTTGCCGATTAATTGTTCCCAAATAATTTCTCGGGTCCACTGTTGATATTCTGGTCGAGTCTGCGCACGCGGAAGGAGCCACCGGTTCACCGCAGATGCCCCAATCATTGCCGCAGAAGGACGCTGTATTGGTTCCATCTCTTCTTTCCCACAGAGCCCCTCTCGCCAGTTTGAAACCAGCGGAATCCCATAGACTTCCCGGCTGATACCGTGCCGGAGAAGGTGGGGATCAAGTCCGACACTCCGCACAGCTTCCCTTGCAACACGTAAACGCCAATTCGGACCTTCTCCAAAACTGTGTCCGGATGCATAGGAGTGTCCTTCTCGTTGAAGCAGTTCACGCATAAGCAGGAAAAGTGGTTGTGGAATATGAAAGTGTCCCCAGCCTGTTGTTTGTCCAATGCGCTGAAACTCAACAATGCTAGGAAGTTTCAAGCGATTGTACAACGATGAACGACCAAGTGCTGACGTCACAGTAAGAAGGGAAAGTTGCGCATGTTTGTGCTGCTGACTGATGATGCCACTACTATGGTAGTATTTTTCGGCAAAAACGTCACACACCTCTTGAGAGGTCATGAGTGCTGCCGTGATTTTTCCACCCAGGAGAGACGCATAGGGGGGAACGGCACCAACAATGTGGGCATCCATGACATGGACAAGCCGTTGCCTTCGATCATCGACATTCCATCCAATCCAGGTATCGCGTGCCCGCAAATTAAATACCGGGTCGGTTAACGCAAATAGACCAATAAGCTTTTCGTTCGATCGATCTCGAACAAGAAAGCGCATACGGCGGCCAAATCCACGAGATACTGGCACTGACCATAACAGAGTAGCCAGTCGAAATAAAGCGGCATCTTCTGTGCCAGAATGAACAAGTGAGAGATAGGGATCAACTGCTTCAGGGACAATGTCGCGACCCTCGGCAAAATGGCAGAGAAGTGAGTCTCCACGGCGCTGAAGAAATTGCTGTTCGCTTTCTCTAAATTCCGTTCGTTGAGCCGCATGACGAGAACGAACCAAATCTTTGGTATATGTTTGCTCAGGCGCAGAGGCAAGAGGGTCAAGACCAATAAGAGCCAGATGCGTGAGAAGCTCAATGCGAATCCGCTCTCGCAACTCCTCTAGACTACACGACTCGAAAAAGCTGCGCTCTCTTAACGGAACCTCTTCAAGGTGCCTCTTCTTTAACGGTAATCCCATAGAATAACAACTCCAATCTTTGCATCAGTTGCCTGACTCCTCATTTTAGCAGCTCTTTACATGGCTTGTCCATAAATTGGTGAAAATAACAGATTTCTTCATACATTCAGACTAAACTGCTCTGTTTGAGCGTGATGTGTTCTGGATTAACCGCTTGGATGAGCCACTCAAGGAACTCCAACGTGTCAGTAGAGAGAGTGCATTGCTTCTACTCTCTGGCATGTGATACCTACCCTCTCCGTTGATCAACAGGAAGTGGAGGCGCAGATCAAGAAACAAGCGAGCTTCATTGTCGCCACCAACGAGCTCGATGAGCAGAAGCTCTCAAACGTCCAGATGTATCCCACGTACAAAGAGCAAGGTATTAACGCCGACGTAATTCTGCGTCGATATAGGCTTGGAGGAGAGCATGAGAAAAGCGTGATCACAACCATCCTTTTTGTTCAGCCAGACGCGCCGCCCCCATCCGATTGCGTGCCCCCAATTTTTGCATCGCTGCGGAAAGATGGTTGCGTACCGTCCCTTCGGACAGAGAAAGGCGTGCGGCGATCTCCGCATTCTCTCTGCCAGGGACCGCTGCGGCGAGTACCTCCCGCTCTCGATGGGTCAGGGGGTTGTTTCCCTCGGAGAGTGCCAGCAAGGCTAGTTCGGGATCAACGACTCGCTCCCCTTGCATCACACGCCGTAGTGCGCAAGCGAGTTCCGAGGCTGGGGCATCTTTGAGTAGAAAGCCGACGGCTCCACTCTCCATCGCCCGACGCAAATAGCCGCTGCGTCCAAATGTCGTTAGCATCACGACACGACACGATGGCAACGCTGCGCGCAGCGCGTGGGAGGCCTCGAGTCCGCTTCCACCGGGCATTTCAATATCCAGCAGCGCTACTTCCGGTCGAGAGGCAAGAGCTGCTTCGACGACGGTATCGCCTCGCGCCACTTCCGCGACGACCTCGATATCGGCTTCTCGACCGAGTAACGCCGCAAGCGCACCACGCACCATCGCCTGGTCTTCTGCCAGGAGCACGCGGATCATCGTCATTCCTCCAGCATTGATGCCGCTTCCACCTGGCGCTGCAGCGGCAGTTCCACGCGCAAGCGAAAAGACGGTTTCCCTGACATGGTGAGCGAAGCGGCCTCTAAGGTTCCTCCTAGCACCTTCACCCGTTCCCGCAGGCCAGGCAGTCCATTGCCCTGGCTTGCGCGTTTTGCTGATGCGTCTACGGCTCGTACCCCATCATTGAGCACCTCTATCTCCATCATTCCCTGCTTCTCTTCGAGCCGCAGGAGACAGTGCCGCGCTCGGCTGTGACGAATCACGTTGGTGACTCCTTCCCGCAATGTCCATCCCAGGACCGCATCAAGCGCCGGAGGAAGCTCTCCTGTGTGTTGTTCGATGGAATACGCGATCCCCGCTGCTTCCAGAAGTTGGCGTGCCCCATCCAATTCATTGGTCAGGGTCGGTTGTCGGTAGCCCGCGACGGTCTTGCGGACTTCGCGCAGCGTCTTTCGCGAGAGCTGTTCGATCTCGGCGAGTTCCTGGGCGCAACGTGTGGGGTCACAGGCTACCAGGCCCCGAGCTAACTCGCTCTTGAGCGTCATCACCGAAAGGGTTTGTCCCAGCAGATCATGCAAATCCCGCGACAGACGAAGACGCTCTTCTTCCACTTTCGTCCAGGCGAGGGTCTGACGTGCGGCATGCAGTTCTCGGATGGCGCTACCCATGCGGGCCACGCCGATCATATCCAGGCCCAGCCCGCGCACCAGCAGCATCAGCGCGATGAGCCACCAATCGACTCCCGTAATCCCTCCATGCATGCCGACAGTGATGAAGAGAGGGAGAAGCGTCAAGAG
>Ga0137366_10005110_pt1 | contig 10298 bp, 9 predicted proteins | sample SagtaG_8_FD_104938 | JGI IMG/M metagenome (GOLD analysis project Ga0137366, IMG submission 104938) | Vadose zone soil microbial communities from Sagehorn Ranch, Mendocino, California, USA - Sage1_L_60_16 metaG | ecosystem: Environmental > Terrestrial > Soil > Vadose zone | place: USA: California... | reverse complement strand
GGCTCCCTGCATGGCCAGCAGCACGGTGGTGACCAGGGCCGTCGCCGTGACCGGCATGCCCTGGTTGATCCGCCACGCCACCTCGAACGCGGTCTTCTGCAGGGCCAGCCGCCGCGCCGCCGGGTCCCGAGCCACCACACCACCGACAGGCCCGAGGAACGAAGACATCAGCACCGGCTCGTCGAACCGCACGTAGACCTTGCCGTAGTGGCGCGCCCCCTGGGCCTTGATGAAGCCGTACAGCCAGCCGAACCCTTCTGGCTTCTTCGTCCCGCCCTGGGCGTAGTCGGCGTACTCGGAGATCTCGTGCAGCTGGTCGAACGTGATCGACACCGGCAGCAGCACGATGTCGTCCACCCGCCCGGACAGGTAGACGTCGGCGGCGTAGGACAGCAGGCCGAGCCGCGGCGGCAGCGCCTTTCCCGTCCGCGACCGGGTGCCTTCGATGGACCAGGAAAGGTTGAACCGCTTCTCGAGCACGTACCCGACGTACTCACGCAGCACGTACTTGTACAGCGGGTCGTCGCTGGTCGAGCGCCGGATGAAGATCACGCCGGCCCGGCGCATCAGCGCGCCCATCGGTCCGAACGCCATGTTGATCCCGGCAAACAGGTGGGCCGGCGGCAGGCCAAGCTCCTGCATGGCGGCGGCGAGCACGAGCGTGTCCAGGTTGGACCGGTGCGACCACAAGAAGATGCCCGGGTGGCGCTCCATCGCCGCGCGCACCCGTTCCACCTGGGACTCGTCGTAGTCGATCTGCGGGTCGAAGCCGCGCTGGAAGATCAGCCGGCCGACGGTCGGCATGACATCGATGAGCCGGCGGCTCCAGCCCGCGGCGAGCTCGTCCAGGATCTCCCCGGCCTCGTCCAGCGACGGCACCTCCGAGCCAGGCCCCCGCCGGACCGCGCGCAGCCCGTTCCGGAACCGGCGCGAGGACAGGATCTCGTCCTTGACCAGGCTCGGCGTCTTGTACCTGGGGCCGCGCAGCCGGTACTCGGCCCGGTCGAGCGCCAGCTTGGCCCGGCGGGCCACGTAGGCGGCGAAGTCGTCGTCGTCGGTCGTCTCGGCCCAGCGCTGCCGCAGCGACCCGAGCGTGGCGGGCTCCCCGGCCAGCACCACCGCCCGCCCCGGCTGGCGCGCCAGGATCCGCTGCTGCTGCCGTTCGCCGGGGTGGTACGGATCGTGTCCTGGCCGCAGGTCGGCCACCCGCGCCACGCGCAGGCCCCCGTGCTCCTCCGGCAGCCAGGCGACTCGCACCGGGACCAGCCGGACGTCCCCGTCGCCGTCCAGCAGCGACCGGGGCAGCTCCTCGCCGGCCGGCCCCAGGCTGACCGGCGGCACCGGGCTCCCGCCGGCCGCCGCGATCCGCTCCCGGATCAGCCGCGCCTCCGTCGGCGTGGAGCTCTGGGTGAGCACCACGGTGCCCGGCTGGCCGGCCACGTCAGCCAGCAGCCCGGCCAGATCGTCCGCCGAGGTCACGGCGCCGTCCCAGGGGCGGGCCATTCGGCTAGCAGCTGCACGTACGCGATGCGGATCTCTTCGATCCGCTCCCGCAGATCCCGCACCGTCCAGTCGGCCGTGCTGACCGGCGGCAGCACCGTCACGTCCACCGTGCCTGGGTTGAGCGTGGTCGAGCTGCGCCCGGCCACCGAGTCGGAGTTCCTGATCACGATCGGGACGACCGGCAGGCCGGTCGCCATCGCGATCCGGAAGGCGCCCTTCTTGAACGGGCCGATCCCTTCAGCCGACTGGGTGTCCAGCCGGGTCCCCTCGGGCGCGACCACGATGGACAGGCCCTTGCGCGCGGCCTCCTCGATGGGCGCCAGGGCGGCTACCGCCGAGGTGGTGTCGGCCCGGTCGATGAACGCCGCGTCCATCAGCTTGCCGAGCGGGCCGACCAGCGGGTTGGTCTCGAGTTCCTTCTTGGCGATCCCGGTCCAGTTGTCCTTGACCAGCGCGGCCACGATGAAGATGTCGAAGTTGTTCCTGTGGTTGAACAGGAACACGGCGGGCCGCTGCGCGGTCAGGTTCTCCTCGCCGGTGACGTTCAGCTTCACCCCGCTCAGCGTGAGGACGGCCTCCGGCCAGAACCGGGTCAGGAAGTTGACCCCGACGCGCTTGTTTCTGGTCAGCACGCCCAGGCCCAGCGCGCCGGCCGCCAGGGGGCCGAGCGAGCCGATCGCGGCCAGGTTGCGGATCCGGCCGAGCGGGCCGCCGCCGCCCCGGCTGCTGAACCGCAGGATGGGCCAGCCGCGCCGCTCGGCCACCTTGGTCAGCTCGGGCCCCGGGTTGACCGCCCGCGGGTTGCCGACCAGGTGCATCAGGGCGAGGTCCTCGTCGCCGTCCGCGTAGAAGTAGCTGGACCGCAGGTCGACCCCGTGCTCGGCGGCGAACTTCTGCACGCTGGTGGCCTTGCTGGTGCCCCAGATCACCGGGCGCTGGACCTCGCCGGTCAGCACGCCGTGCTCGTCGACCACGAACCTGTTGCACACCACGTGGTCGATGCCGAGGTAGCGGGCCACCGGCTCGGCCTGCATGGTCAGCGCGGACGAGCTCAGCACCACGGTGTGGCCGCGGCGCTGGTGAGCGCGGACCAGCGCCCGCATCTCCGGGTAGATAAGGTCGACCACGGACTGCCGGAAGATCCGCTCGCCGACCTCGTCGACGTCCTCGGCCAGCCGGCCCTTGGTCGTCCGCACCGCACCCGCGATCACGTTCTCGAACTGGTGCCGGCCCAGCCGGTACTCGACCGCGAGCTGCATCATCTGCAGGAACTCGGCCGCGCCGACCTCCCGGTGGCGCAGCCGGTCCCTGGTGACGGCGGCCACGGTGAACCCGGCCACCAGCGTCCCGTCCAGGTCGAAGAACGCGCCGGTACCAGGGCCAGGCGGGCTCGCGTCGACCTCGGCCACGGAGCCGGGCAGGCGCAGCGGGCCGGTCATGAGGTCCGCCGTCCCAGCTCAACGATCTCGTCGAACCCGGCCTGGAGGCACTTCTCCAGCTGGTCCGCTGCGGGGAACGACGTGGTGTCGTAGCGGAACGCCACGGTGCAGGTGCCCGCGCGGGAGATGAGGATCGCCATCATGGCCACCCGCGGCAGCGGCCCGAGCCCGTACTGCCGGTCCACCCGCGCCCCGGCCAGGAAGGTCTCCTGGGCGTAGCCCGGCACGTTGCTGGCCTGGATGTCCGGCGGGGTGATCCGGTCGATGACCTCGTGCAGCGCCTCGTCGGGGAGCAGGGACAGCACCGGCGCCAGCCGGCCGATTACGTCGATGGCGGGCTCGCTCCGCCCCGCGATCACCTGCTGGCGGACCTGCCGCATCCGCTCGACCGGATCGGACTCGCCGACCGGCGCCGCGATCGTGACCCCGGCGAACCTGTTGCCCGAGGCCGGGTCGTCCGCACCGCGCAGGCTGACCGGCAGGGCCAGCGGAAGCGCGTCGACCGGGACGCCGAGCACCTCGTGGTACCGGCCAAGCCCCCCGCACAGCGCAGCCAGGTATGCGTCGTTCACCGACCCGCCCACAGCCTTGCCCGCCGCGCGCAAGTCGGCGAGGGGTAGCTCGAGCACGACCGTTCGGCTGACCAGGCTACGGCGGCGCAGCAGCGGCGACGGCTCGGCCGCCGGCGGGCTGAGCACCCGGCGGGCCGAATCCGCGAACCCGACGGCCCCGGTCACCGTGGCGCCGGGCCGCGTGATCAGCCGGGCCGCGGTGCCCGCCGCCCGGCCCAGCAGCTTGCGCCCGGCCGTGAACGTGGTCTGCGGCAGCTGCCTGATGCTGTCCCGCAGCAGGTCGCTGCCGCTCACGTCGCGGGGGACCGGCACCGGCGGCATCGGCCGCGGCTCCGGGGCCCGTTCGGTGTCGTAGACCTGCTCGAACAGGGCGATCCCGCCGAGCCCGTCGGTGATCGCGTGGCTGAGCTTGGTCAGCAGCGCGGATCTTCCGTCCTCCAGGCCCTCGACGTACACCGCCTCCCACAGCGCGCGCGAGGTGTCGAGCGGCGACTGCAGCGTCAGCTCGGCGAAGTCGAGCAGCTGGCGCAGCGTGCCGGGGGCGGGCAGCGCGACCCGGCGCAGGTGGTAGTCGAGGTCGAAGTCGGGATCGACCACCCAGTGCGGCGGCGTGGCGGGCAGCGGCGGGATCACCACCTTCTGCCGCATCCTGATGACCACCCGGCTGGCCCGGTCCATCGCCTCGCGCAGCCGGCCCCAGTCGGCCGGGCCGTCGAGGATCTCCAGGTTCAGGAACGCCGAACGCGTGGCCGGATACGCCTCACCGCGGTGCAGCAGGTAATCCAGCGGGCTGAGCTCGTCGGCCATGCAGGCCCCCTGAAGGACGCGGACTATATGGTGAAACCTTACGTCGGCGGCCGGGACACGCACTGGGCGAGGTACAGCTGCTCGCCGAGCGTGTTCATCAGCTCCAGCTGGGTCTCCAGGTAGTCGATGTGGAGTTCCTCGTCCGCCATGATCGTCTCGAGCAGGATCGCGCTCGTCGTGTCGTGGCGTTCCCGGCACAGCGCGATGCCGGGCCGGAGCCGCTCGGCCACTTCTACCTCGATGGCCAGGTCGGCTTCGAACTGCTCGCGGATGGTCTGCCCGATGCGCACCGAGAACAGCCGCTGGTAGTTCGGCAGGCCGTCCAGGATCAGGATCCGGTCGGTGAGGGCCTCGGCGTGCTTCATCTCGTCGAACGACTCGGCGCGGGTGTGCGCGGCCAGTTCGGTGTAGCCCCAGTTGTCCTGCATCTTCGAGTGCAGGAAGTACTGGTTGATGGCGGTCAGCTCGCTGGTGAGCTGTTCGTTCAGCAACTGCAGGACTTCAGCGTCCCCGAGCATGTACGTCCCCTCCCGTTCCTGGTGTCCGGAGCCTATACCGTACAGTCATCCGAACCTTCGCTAGCTGAATGGCGACGTCGCGATGTCTCTCGTCCTTGCCGCCGACTACCGGGTGCCCGATTTCGACCACTGGTGGGCCGCGCTCACCGCGGGCCTGCCCCGGCTGCCCGGCCTCGGCGCGCACCACGTCGTGGTCTACCGCTCGCTCGAGGACGCCAGCCGCGTCTTCGTGACCATCGGGTTCAGGCAGCGCTCGCCGGTCGACGCGCTGCTGCGGTCGCCGCTCATGTTCTCCTGGTTCGATTCGGCCGGGGTAGACGAGCTCCCGCCGATGTTCGCCGGCGAGGCCGTGGAAAAGCTCGATCTGGACCTGCTGCCCGGCGCGGCGGCCGACATCGCGGCGGAGGGCGCGGTGTTCGTGGCCACGATCGCACCCGTCGGCCGGCGCGACGGGGTGGCCCGGCTGCGTGCCAGCGTGCACGCCGCCGTCACCAGGCTCGCCGATTCGGGCGTCCGCCGCTTCTGGATCTACCGCGCCCTGGACGACCAGGCCGAGGTGATGATCTTGCAAGAGATCGCCACCGAACGCCAGGCCGAGCAGTGGATCCGCCACCCTGACGCCGCGACGGCGTTCATGGCGGAGGCGGGGGTCGGCGCGTACCCGCCGCTGTTCGTCGGTCGCTTGGTGCAAGTCCTCGAGGTGCCCGGGACCTGAGATGTACATCTGTCTCTGCCTCGGCGTGACCACCGGCACCGTCCAGCATGCCATCGACGCGGGCGCGCGCTCCACCAAGCAGGTCGCCGAGGCCTGCGGGGCAGGCTCGATCTGCGGCCGCTGCGGCCACACCATCCGCACCATGATCGAGGCCGCCGCCCCCGACCCGCCGGCCAGCAAGCCCGCCCGCCTCCGCCGCCGCTGGGGCCGCAGCTAACCCGCCATCACCACCCCGCCGACCGGCGCCTCACCCCGCCAAGTGCACCACCTGCCCTGGCTGCCCCATCCACCCTGCTAGCCACACCGGCCCCGCTAGTCCCGCCCGCCCTGCTAGTCCCACCCGCCCATCTGCCTTGCCGCCTCCCGGCGTGCTTTCATGGTGTCAGTCCCGCGGAGGAACGGAGGGTGCGGTGTGAGGGAGCAGCGGCGCAGTCGGGTGATCGCGATGAGTGAGGAGGAGCGGGACGCCTTCCTGGGCGTGCAGCGGACCTGCCGGCTGGCGAGCCTCGGGCCGGGCGGCCCGCATGTCTCGCCGGTCTGGTTCGTCTGGGACGGCGCCGCCCTGTGGGTCTACTCGCTGACCCGCAGCCAGCGGTGGACCGACGTCCAGCGCGACCCCCGGGTGGCGGCGGTGATCGACGCGGGGGAGCACTACCACGAGCTGCACGGCGTCGAGATCGAGGGCGATGCGGTCGTGGTCGGTCCGGTCCCGCGCGCCGCCGACGCGGCCCCCGACACGCCCGAACTGGCCGGGCCCGAGCGCCTGATGGCCGCCAAGTACCAGCACCCGGCCGGCGCGATGATCCACGACGGCCGGCACGCCTGGCTGCGGATAACCCCCGCCAAGATCACCAGCTGGGACTTCCGCAAGCTGGAAAACCTGCCCGGCCGGAGCTAGCGGCCAGAGCTAGCGCACGGAGCGAAGCCGCCAGGCGAGCACGCATTCCATCACGCCGAAGATCACCAGCCAGATCCCCAGGATCACGGCCAGGCCGAGCAGAGTCAGGCCCGGGTAGGCCACCACGATGATGCCGGCGAGGATGCTGAGCACACCCATGAATACGGTCCAGCCTCGCTCGGGCATACCGCTGTGGGAGAGCGCAGTGAAAAGCTCGATGGTGCCGTTGACCACCCAGAAGATACCGAGCAGCACGGCCAGCGCGAGCAGGGTAAGCGAAACGTGGCGGACGGCCCACAGGCCCACGATGATGGACAGCACCGCCAGCAAGGCCAGCAGCACCCTCGTACCGCCCGTCAGGTCATCGATCGCCAGCGCGGCCACGAACCTGAATATCCCGGACACGATCAGCTGGATGCCGAACAGCACCGCTATGACCAGCAGCGTCTCACTCGGCCAGACCAGCACCGCGACCCCCGCGGCCAGCGTGATGATGCCGTAGGCCAGAACCCAGCCCCACTTCCGGCCGAGACGGGCGAGCATATCGGCGGGCTGCTGCACGGTCTCTGTCATGGCGTCCCCATCCGGATCCAAGGGCTGGCGGTACCACGATCTCCGCTAACTACAGCCTCACCAACCTCGGGCCGACCCAAACATCGCGGGCACGGTCTACGCAGGTGATGGGCCATTCGATACAATCATCGAACTATATTCGGAGCGAGCGTACGGGACGGAGGCGCGATGAGCGACGAGGTGCTGGTCGAGCGCCGTGGCGCGGTACAGGTCATCACCATCAACCGGCCGCAGGCCCGCAACGCCCTGAACGGGGCGGTCGCGGCCGGGATCCGCGACGCGGCCGACGAGCTCGACGCGGACGGCGCGCTGCAGGTGGGTGTGCTCACCGGGGCCGGCGGCACGTTCTCGTCGGGCATGGACCTCAAGGCGTTCCTCAAGGGGGAGACCCCCTCGTTTCCCGGCCGCGGGCTGTGCGGCATCACCCAGACCCCGCCGCGCAAGCCGCTGATCGGCGCGGCCGAGGGCTGGGCCCTGGCCGGGGGCTTCGAGCTGCTGCTCGCCTGCGACCTGGTGGTCGCGGGCGCCTCGGCTAGGTTCGGCGTGCCCGAGGTCAAGCGCGGGCTGGTGGCCGGCGCGGGCGGGGCGCTGCTGCTGGCCCGGCGGATACCGCGGGCGCTGGCGCTGGAGATGATCCTCACCGGCGACCCGTTCGACGCCCGCCGTGCCGCCGAGATCGGCCTGGTCAACCGCGTCGTGGACGAGGGCCAGGCGCTTGAGGCGGCGATGGGGCTGGCGGAGAAGATCGCGGCCAACGGGCCGCTGGCGCTGATGGCCAGCAAGGAGATCTCGAACGGCGGCGGCGACTGGACCGCCGAGGAGCGCTGGGACGAGATGGCCAGGGTGATGAGGCCGGTGTTCACCTCGCAGGACGCGCAGGAAGGCGCGCGGGCGTTCGCCGAGAAGCGCGCTCCGGTGTGGAAAGGCCAGTAAGCCATGCGCAGGGACCTCTACGAGCCCGATCACGAGGCGTTCCGCGAGGTCGTACAGGCCTACGTCAAGCGCGAGGTCTCGCCGAACCAGCAGCGCTGGGAACAGGAGCACATCGTCGACCGCCAGGCCTGGCTGGCGGCCGGCAAGCAGGCCATCATCGGCCATCTCATACCGGAGCGGTTCGGCGGCCTCGGCACGCAGGACTTCCGCTTCCGCTGCGTGGTGATGGAAGAGTTCGCCACAGTGGGCGCGACGTCGCTCAGCTCGGGGTTCGGCCTGCAGGACGACATCGCCATCCCCTACCTCGTCGACCTGGGCACCGAGGAGCAGCAGGCCCGCTGGCTGCCGCCGATGGCGGCCGGCGAGTGCATCGGCGCGATCGCGATGACCGAACCCGCCGCAGGCAGCGACCTTCAGGGCATCCGCACCACCGCGGTCAGGGACGGCGACGGCTGGGTGCTCAACGGCGCCAAGACGTTCATCACCAACGGGATCAACTCCGACCTGGTGATCGTGGTGGCCCGCACCGAACCGGAGGCGGGCGCGCACGGCATCAGCCTGCTCGTGGCGGAGCGCGGCATGCCCGGCTTCACCCGGGGCCGCAAGCTGGACAAGATCGGCCTGCACGCGCAGGACACCGCCGAGCTGTTCTTCGACGACGTCCGGGTGCCCGCGGCCAACCTGCTCGGCCGCGAGGGCGGCGGCTTCGTGCACCTGATGGAGCGGCTGCCGCGGGAACGATTGTCGATCGCCATCCTGGCGCTGACCTCGGTCCGGGCCGCGCTCGGCTGGACCGTCGACTACACCACCCAGCGCACCGCCTTCGGCAAGCCCCTGGCCGCGTTCCAGAACACCGCGTTCGAGCTGGCCTCGGCCGTGACCGAGGTCGACGTGCTCGAGGCGTACCTGGACCAGGCGGTGCTGGCGCTGAACTCCGGCGAGCTGACCGCGGTGGACGCGGCCAAGGCCAAGCTCTGGGCCACCGAGGTGCAGCACCGGGTGCTGGACCGGTGCCTGCAGCTGTTCGGCGGCTACGGCTACATGGCCGAGTACCCGATCGCCCGGGCCTACGCCGACGCCCGGGTACAGACGATCTACGGCGGCACGTCCGAGATCATGAAGACGATAATCGCCCGCGACCTGACCGGCCTCCGGACCTAGACTTCTACGATCAGTGCAACCAGTCTCTAACAGGATGTTAGAGAAAATGTTAGAACCGTGGGCCTCCGGTGAACCCGTGTCGTGTAGTGGAGGGCGTTGGCGTCCACTGTCCTGCATGGCCTATCGCTGAGCATCACGGGCTCTGGTCCGATAACGATCAAGATCGGGCAGGGATAGCGTGCGCCGTGACCGCAATCTTCCGATGAACGTCCTAACCTTGGGCCACCAGGGGCGGGTAGTAGCTGTCTGGTAGGGGTCTCCTGCGCCTGCGCCAACCGCCGCCCCGGTATCGCGGTCTTCGCGATAGCCCTGATGGCGCCTCGGTGCCTCTTAGTGAGGTCATGCGCCACGGCCTGACTAGGGCTAGCAAGTTCGCTCTACCGGACTCACTGGTGCCTGCACCGCCAATTGCGACGTACCTCATCGCGGCACCCATAAGGGCCACCAGTGTCAAGAGGGCGAACGAACCTGACCTGGTGACTACGCGCGCCGCCGGGCTGGGCTGACTGTTCTTCTGGATCCTTCCTCGCAGCTGCCCGGGTCTTCTCGCCGCGCGGCCAGGGGTCAAGCTGGGGGGCGCCCGCAGCCGCGCAGCGGCGAGGACGGACGAGCTTGACGCCGGCCAGCGGCGGGAGATCCTCGAAGGCGAGGAAGGATTCCTCTGCGGTTGGCCTGTCTGGGGTCGTGTGCGTGTTCTCGGTACGTGGCGGGCGGAGTGGTCTCGCAAGCACCCATCCGGCGCCGCGCTAACGCGCGGCTGCCATGACCATGTGTCCGGGGACCGGGCTGCTCAATCAGATGATCGAGCGCGGCCTGGCGGCCGGCTCATGCCGCAAGAGCGAGCGTGCCCGGGGCCTGGCGACCCTCCTGTCTTCACGGCCGCCGCGGCGGCGTGGTGGTGGTGTCAGTGTCCTGCATCTCGGAAAGCAGGTGCCAGGCACGGGTCAGCAGCTTGCGGGAGATCGCGATGGTGGCGATCTTCTTCCCGCGGCGTTTCGCGATGGTGGCATAGGTGGCGGCGAACTCCGGCGAGCGCTTGGCAGTCTGCGCGGCCTGATTCAGCACCCGGCGCAGCCAGGCCGGGCCTTGCCTGGAGATGTGCCCGTGCCGGACCTTCAGGTCCGAGCCGCGCACCGTCGGGGTCAGCCCGGCCCAGCTGGCCAGCTCGCGGGCGCTTCC
>Ga0137366_10005107_pt1 | contig 10300 bp, 7 predicted proteins | sample SagtaG_8_FD_104938 | JGI IMG/M metagenome (GOLD analysis project Ga0137366, IMG submission 104938) | Vadose zone soil microbial communities from Sagehorn Ranch, Mendocino, California, USA - Sage1_L_60_16 metaG | ecosystem: Environmental > Terrestrial > Soil > Vadose zone | place: USA: California... | reverse complement strand
TCTGGTCCTGGGAAAAGCGGTTGGCGGCCATCACGATGTCGTCATAACCGTCCATGGCGTCGGCCTGCGAGCTGCGGGCAAAGGTGAGGTTGCGCCCCAGGCGTGAGAGCGCCTGGCGGATCTCTCCTTGGAAGATCACGATGAGGGCGAAGATGCTGTACGGCAGGATGGTGCCGACCAGCCAGTCCAGAGTGCGCAGCGTGCTCAGGTGCGCGACATAGAAGGCGACGACCAGCACGCCGACCCCGGTCAGCATGGGCACTGCGCGCGTGCCCCGCACCAGCAACAGGAAATGATAGATGACGAACGCGACCAGCAGAATGTCCAGCACGGCCCCGACGGTCAGGTGCAGCGGATTTCCGGTCAGGCTGTGCAGCGTCGGCATGGTCTCCTCATTTGTGCGCGTTTACCCCGGGCTGCACGCGCACGGCAGGCGGAAGTCAGATGAACATTGTAAAACAGCGGCAAAACAGCAGGGAGCCAAAACCCTGCACGGGAGTCGGTAACCGTCCCGCTTGGAGGGCTGCTTCAGGACGAACCAGCTTCGCCCGGGCTTCTGGCGGGGTCTGCAGGAAGTCCCTCATCCCGTTGCTCGGGGGAAGGGCCGCCCGCCCGCAGGGCCTCCACGCGGGCGTCGACCTCGCCGCGCGCCAGCCGGGCGCGGATGGCATCGCCGGGCTGGAGTTGCGCGGCATCTTTGACAAGCGAGCCTTGGGCGTCGAAGACCAGCGAATAGCCGCGCTCCAGGATGGCGACCGGCGAGAGCGCCGCCAGCTTTGCTCCAGCCTGCTCCAGGCGCGACTGGCGGCGCAGAAACGCCTGCCGCATGGCCGCCGTCAGGGAGGCCAGCCGAGCTTGCAACTCGCGCTGCCGGAATTCAACTTGTTGTCGCAGGTCGCGCCGGCGCAGCCGCGAGAGGGCCAGCTCCAGACGGCGCGAGCGCTCCGCCAGGCGGGCGCGCGCCAGGGCCTCCAGGCGGAAGCTCAGGTCGTCAACCCGTTGCTGGCGGCGGGCGATGGTGTCCTCCATGCGAACGAAGACGCGGTGCGCGGCGAGCGGGCCCAGCCGCTGTCGTTCGTAGAGCAGCCTGTACTGCGCGGCGCGGCGCAGCCGCTGGCGAAGGGCGGCGACCGTCTCCTCCAGCTCCTGCTGCGATCGCACCACGATCTCCGCGGCAGCCGATGGCGTGGGCGCGCGCAGGTCGGCAACGAAGTCGCAGATGGTGAAGTCGGTCTCATGGCCGACGGCAGAGATGACGGGAACGTGGCTGCCGGCGATGGCGCGCGCCAGGGCCTCGTCGTTGAAGGCGGCAAGGTCCTCGACGCTGCCGCCGCCGCGCGCAATCAGGATCACGTCCACCGCGAACGGGCCCCGCATCTGCCCGACTTTGGCAGATGTGGGATGGAAGCCGGAGAGCGCGCCGGGGACGTCTTGCCCCGATTTGCCGACAACGGGCAGATCGGGGACCTCGCAGGGTACCGCCTTGCCGCGGCCATCGGCTTTTGCCGGCTGAGCGCTCGCGCGCTGCGATTTCTCGTATTGGGAGTTGAAGAAGCGCACCCCGGCGGCCACCTCGCCTGCGGCCGTGGCGCCCTGCACCTGCGCGGGATAAATCAGCACATTGAGCGACTGGTGGCGGCGGGCGAGCACGTTGAGGATGTCGCGAATGGCGGCGCCGCGTGGCGAGGTGATGATGCCGAGGCGGCGTGGCAGCAGCGGCAGCGGCTTCTTGCGCTCGGCCGCGAAGAGCCCTTCGGCGGCGAGCCTGGCCTTGAGCTGCTCGAAGGCCACTTGCAGCGCGCCGGCGCCCATCGGCTCCATGTGTTCGGCCAGCAGTTGCAGCTCGCCGCGCGCCTCGTAGAGCGTGACCCGGCCGCGCGCGATCACCTGCATCCCGTTCTCCGGGCGAAAGCGCAGCAGCCGCGCCTGGGTGCGGAACATCACCACGCGGAGCTGCGAATCGCCGTCCTTCAATGTGAGATACATGTGGCCGCTGCCGGCCGGGCGGAAGTTGGAGATCTCGCCCTCGACCCACACGTCGAAGAAGCCCTTCTCCAGATGCCCGCGCACGGCCGAGACCAGCTCGCGCACGCCAAAGATGCGGCGCGCGGGCACGGCAGCGGAGAAGTCGAAGGAGAACTGAGGTTCATCCACGGGGGAAGTGTATAGAGGCAGGTTGCAAGGTTTCAAGGTTTCGAGGTTTCAAAGGTGAGAGCCGTTGTAGCTGCGGGTGCCCCATTCAACCTTCTGTTGGCTTGAGTGGGGTAGTTGATGTTGGTCCTATCGTCTGATGTTGCTTTTATCGTCTAAAACTGCGCACCAGCCAGAGGATCAGCGTGAGCAGAATGCTCAGCAGGATGGATGTTGCGATCGGGAAGTAAACCTGCGTGTTGCCGCTCCGGCTGCGCCAATGCAGGTCACCGGGAAGCCGGCCGATGGGAAGTCCGAGGCGCGAGCCCAGCAACAGCACTGCGCCGAGCACGATCAGCAGCAGCCCCAGTCCAAGGAGGATTTTCCCCATCTCCGCCATGGGGAGATTTTACAGAGTGGGATGGCGCGGGGAAAAGGGGCAACCGCAACTGCGTGAAGTTCGCAGAGTTGGAGTGCCCTGCCTCCCACCTTAGCCGCAAAAGCGGCGGCGAAGGTGGGGCACCCTCACGGTCCAACCTTGAAACCTTGAAACCTTGAAACCTTGAAACCTTGAAACCTTGAACTTTGAAACCTTGAAACCTTGAAACCTTGCACTCCCCTAGGATTGCAGCGGTAGCGATTCCGCTGCGCACGAAGCTAGCATTCCTTGAAATCGGCCGGGCTCTTTGGCAGCCTCCCTGTTTTCATCCGTGCAAGCCTTATCAGGCTCGCTGGGCTCCCCGGCTGCCAATTCGACGCCGAACAGTTCGCGGCGGTAGGCCGCATAGACTGCATCGAAGACCGTGTCCCAGGAGGCGCGTTCGGCCCTCCGGCGCGCAGCGACCGCCATGTCGCGCTGCAACGCGCTGTTGGCGGCCAGGCGAAGCGCGCTGGCGTTAAACTCCTCTTCGCTTGAGCAGACATAGCCGCAGCGCTCGTGATCCACGATGAACTTCGGCCCGCCCTTGTCCGTCACCACGGCCGGCACGCCCGAGGCCAGCGCCTCCAGCACCACGTTGCCGAAGGTGTCCGTCTCCGAGTAGAAGGCGAACAGGTCCATGTTGGCGTAGGCGCGGCTGAGGGGTTCGCCTCGCAGCACGCCGGTCATCTCGGCCTCGGGAAGATTGCGCCGCAGCCAATCTTCATCGCCGCCGTGTCCCACAAAGACGAACTTCACATGGCTGTAGCCGGCGTCCTTCGCCGCCTTAGCCAGTCCGGCGAAGCTGCGGATCTTCTTCTCCGTGGAGAGCCGCCCCACGTAGCCGATGACGAACTGGCCGTCGTTGCCGCGGGTGCGGTGCGCGGGGTTGAACACATCCAGATCGACGCCGCGCTCCATCAGGTAGCAGCGCCGTCCGCTAACGCCGTGCAGCATGTCGATCAGCTCCTGGTTGGGAGCAAAGTGGAAGCGGCCCACGGTGTAGTAGAGCATGGCGAGGCGGAAGCTGATCTCTTCGATCTTTTTCAGCAGCCCGGCGCGCGCTTTGCCGCGGAGCACGCGCGGCAGGATGAGGTTGGCGCGGCGCGCGGCGTACTCGTGGATATTGGTCTGCCAGGAGGCGGCCACCGGTATCCCGGCCTTGTGCGCCGTGATCGCGCCCATCATGCCGATGTCGCTGGGGCCCGTGATGTGGACGATGTCGGGACGGAACTCGCGCAGCGCGTCGACCACCATCTTGTGCCGGCGGAAGGTCGCCAGCGTGAGGTCGAAACGCATGTCCTTTTCGACCTGGAACGAGATGGGGCCGCGCTCGATATCGAGCCGCGTGATGGTGCCCTCCTGCCTGACTTCGGTCTTGGCGGCGGCGCTCACCAGCAGCATGGGAAGCTGGTTGCGATGGACGTAGGCGGCCCAGTTGCGGCTGGTGTTGGCGACTCCGTTGATCTCGTTGATCGAGTCGGGAAACAGTGCGACACGAATGGGCCGCTGGCTCATCAGGCGCCTTCCTCCTGTCTTGTGGTGCCGGTCATATCTCCGGAGACCTCTCCACCTGAGATGCGAACCAGAGCGCGCAGGGCGTTCAGCATGGGCGTGGTTTCCGCCAGGCGGGCGACGTCCAGGATGAGCTGCAGGAATCCTGGTACATGGTCCCATAACGTGCTGATCGGCTGTACCTCGCCGTTGCGGCCGGGATGGAAGGTACGCTGGTCCCAGCGGACCGCGCCATCGGGATGGTTCGGATTGTCGCGGATAGCATCGAGAAAGACCTGGTAGAAGCGGGCCACGCGCGATTCGTTGTACTGCGGCATGAACAGCAGCTCGCTGCGGCGCTCGACCCGGATCTCCTGGACCCATTCGCCAAAGCTCTCGGCATGGGTGAGGTTGAGATTTGCATTCGGCTCAAACGAGTGGCGGTCGCCGCCGGAGATCAGAAGCTGCTGCCACTTTGCCGTAAGGTGCGCCACACGTCGATTCTCCTCCCAACCCCGCGTTCCGTTTAACTCGAAAGCATGGAGATGGCCGTTGTTCAGGGCGAGGAAGTCTTCCAGGTTCTGGGCGAACTCGGCGGCCGGGTTGGCATAGAGGTTCCACAGCGGATGATTGAAGACGATGAGCACTTCGCGGATTTCGTGGAGCATGCGCAGCGTGTCACAGACGCGCTCGGTGCTGGGCTGCGCCGTGCAGGCCTTCAGTTCCTCCAGAATCTCCGCGGCCCGCGCGCCGGGCAGATTGTGCACCCCGAGATGAAATTTCGAGGTCTGGAACGGCACCGTCCATTCCAGCGAGATGGGCAGATCGCGCAGGGCGGGGACCACACGCAGCAGCAGGTTGGCGTCAATGCAGTCGTGGTCCGTCAGGGAGACCATGGCATCTTTGCCGAGCCTCTGGTGGATCTGATTGACCTCCAGCTCATAGGCCGAACGCGGACACACCGGCGGCGTCCAGTAAGCGCGGTTGAGGTCGATGGGAAGACCGCGGTTTCGCGCCTTGCCATCATGGGAGCGAATCCAGGCGCGAAGCACCGGGTGGGAGTCGAGGATGCGCCCGACGAATTCCAGGCTTTCCTTGGAGCAACTGGTGTGGCTGTGGATGGAAACGGCGGTCCGGAAATTGCGGAGGTGGGCTTGGTCCCTGTCAAACCACGCAATCTTTGCTTGCACGAGCATTCTCCTCAGCGGACGTAGGTGCTGTTTTCGTGTTTTCGCGCTTGTGGTTTTGTGCTATTGAGACCATGCAATATGTTGAGTGAAGATTCGATGACGAAATAAGAAATGAAAGATGAATTCTTTGCCGCGCGAACCCGATGCGTACTCCGCGCGCAGTTTTCACCGAAGTTTGATCGCTCCATAAAGTGGAGTTCACACGAAATTCGGCGTGCGCGAAGTATCCTGTGTTTATGCATACACTCAGCGAGGAAGCCGCACAGGCGCCCTCCCATCCGAAAGTTTCGATCGGGCAGGCATTGCGGCCGCTGCTGCGCAATCCGTGGCGCAACATCGTTCTGCGCTGGAATGCGAAAGCCGCGACGCTAAGCGCGATCTGCCGCTTCGCGATCTTCCTCATCGCCTCCATCAAGTCGCATCACGCGGGACGCTCCGGCGGCGCGCTGGCTGAGGCGTTCTGGGGCGCGCTGAACGCCGGCATCTTCGGCACCTTCATCCAGTCGCTGCGCTTGGCGGAGCCGCAGTGGGCCGCCGAGTTGCTCATTGCCTTCGCATTTCCTGTGATGTTTCAGCTCGGCGATTGCTGTTTCCACGCCGCGCTGGGGACGCAGCGCTTCCTGGCCGGCATGATCGCCTCGGCGGTCTTCACCGCTCTGTCGGCGGCCTTCAGTCTTTACATCATGCGCCGCGGGACACTGCTCACAGGCGCCGAGGGCAGGACGTTTACGAGCGACCTGGCCGCATTGCCCCGGCTGGTTTTGCTCTTCGTGGCCTCGGGGCCGCTCAACATCTGGCGCTTTGTGGCGCAAAGATCCGGCTTTGGCGCAGAGGGCGACGCGGTGTCCTGAGGACGGGCGAAGTCCGGGCCGAAGGAACGCATTGCGGGCGATCGGAACGTAACGCGCAAGAGATTGTGGCCGTTGTGGACCACCCAGCAAGCCATCTGCAGCTCGCCGGGCACCCCAGCAGCCACAGCTGTGATCTAATTCACTGCTCTGGAGCGCCGCTCCAAGTATCTTGAACGTGTGTTTCTAAAGGACCAGCAGGAGGTGCGAATGATGCAGGGCATAGGGAAGTTGTTTTTTGTGAGCATGATGGCGGGCCTGCTCGTCTGCAGCGCAGCGGCGGCGAACGGCCCCGAGCTGGCTGCGGCAACCATCGCTGCCCCTGCCGTCAGCGCCGGCGCGCTGGTGCAGGGACTGACGACGGCGCAGATCGTCGAGCGCCTGGAGCGCGGCAATGCGCAGCGCTCCGCCGACCTGCATGCCTATGAGGGCAAGCGCAGCTACCATCTGGTTTACAACGGCTTCCCCAACACGCGCGAGGCGGAGATGGAGGTACTGGCGCATTACCAGGCGCCGGAGAGCAAGAGCTTCGATGTGGTCTCCGAGAACGGCTCCAAGGTGCTAAAAAATAAGGTGCTGATGAAGCTGCTGGAGGCCGAGCGCGAGGCCGCCAATCCCCAGAACCAGCGCGAGACCGCGCTGACCATGGAGAACTATTCATTCACCCTGCTCGGTTCGCGTCCCAGCGCCTATGGCGGCTGCTACCGCCTTGCCGTTGAGCCCAAGCGCAACAACAAGTTGCTCTATCGCGGAGAGGTCTGCGTCAACGCCGCGGACTTTGCGGTGGAGAGCATCGACGCCGAACCGGCCAAGAACCCTTCGTTCTGGATCAAAAAGACGCGCATCGAACACCGCTACCAGAAGATCGGTGAGTTCTGGGTTCCGGCCTCCAACAAGTCTGTGACCAACGTCCGGCTGGGTGGCACGGCGAAGCTGGACATCGTTTACTCAGGGTACGAGCTGCGGTAAGACAAGCAACAGATCACTAAACAAACGGCCGGAGCAAATTGCCCCGGCCTTTTGTTTTGGTATCCCATTCAAGCCTCTTTTGCTTGAGTGGGGCAGGTGCTTTTCATTTACGCAACTGACTTACGCAACCCAGCGTCCTAGAAGTGATACACCAGCTGTACCGAAGGCTCGGCCACGTGGGTCTTCAGCCCGGTCCCGAAGGGCACAGCGGACAGCTTGAAGTCCGGCGAGCTGCGGACCAGGCCGCGATATTGCAGGCGGAGTGCGAGATGGTCGCCGAAAGGGAAGTCGGCGCCAAAGCCGTAGGCAAAGGCGGGCTTGGTATCGACCTGGGGCACGGCCCCTAATACGGTGAAGGCATTATTCGGGGAGAAGCGCACCGCGCCTCCGCCGAGCAGCGCGTAGGGCTTTACGAAATCACTGGAGGGAAGCCGGAAGATGAAGCTTCCGATGATCTCGGCATTGTTGGTCTGCACGCGTGACACGATCCCCCCACCGGAGAGGGTGTTGAGGACGAAGCGTTCCGTATTGCGGTTCACGGTGACCGAAATATCGAGCGCGCTGTGGTGCCCGAAATCGAAGCGCAAGCTGCCCAGGGCGCCAACCGAGTTCGTGGTGGACTGCGTGCTGTTTGTAATGTTGATGTCGTCTTCCTTGAATGTCGCCCCCGGGAAGATGCCCTGGAGACCGACGCCGATGGAGACATGAGAAGCGAATCCCTGCGCGTGGGCCATCGCGCCGAGCGCCAGCACGGTGATCAGAATCAGTTTGGCTTTCATAGGTCTCTCCTTCTTGCTTGGGGACGTTACTTCCACCCCGGCAAAGCCAACTACGGGCTTGCCGGGGGCCCGGAACCTACTTGGGAACAACCGCGACAAAACTCGGCTTAACAGTGACTGGAACTGCATTGTCTTCCATGAGCGTGCCCGGCGCGCCCGTGCTGGTGGCGAGATCGATGCGATGCAGGACCGCGCCGCGCGCGTCAAAGCTGCCGTAGAACAGCTTGCGGCCATCGCTCAGCACGCCGCCGCTGAGTGGAACCACCGGGTTTGTGGTCGCGAGCGTGACTTCTGCCGGAAGCGTGGCGAATGCCGGAGGAGTGCCAAACGGGGCATAGCCGTGAATGACGGACTCGGCAGTGGCGCACGCCGGGTCCACTCCGGTGGCGAACACCTCCTGCAGCTTTGCGGCAAAGCTGACCTCCGTCGCGGGGCACAATAACGTGGTGGCGGTCGTGACCGGCGCATTCACCGTCACGGTTGAGAGGCACACATCGCCCACCGGGGCCGGTGTCGGTATGAGGTCGCTGGGTGTTGTCTTCACTGTCTTGCTGGGGACCTGCGCGCTATTTGTTACCGAATAGTCGAACCACTTAGTCGTATTGAAGTCCAGCCCCAGCAAATGCGAGGTCTCGCTGAAAGGTTCAATGGCGGGCGGGACCGTCGCCACAAGGCCGTTCGGCACGCTGGAGACCGGCGCTGCGAATGTCTGGACGACCTGGTTCTCGCAGGTGCGGTAGTCGACCAACTGGTCCCCGCTGGCAAAGTAGGACTGCCCATCCGGCATCCATAGCATCGAGGTGACGTGAGTGCTCGCATTGGTGGCGATGGGAACGAAGGTGTCCGCCTTAAAGACAAACACTCCCGCATCACCGCCAATCCAGATATTGGTGCCGTCGGCGGCAAAGGTCACCGAGCTGATGTTGGGAATGCGGAAGAGCGCGGCTGCCTTGGTCCCTGTGGTGTCGATCAGATAAAGCTGGTGATTGGGCGGACTCGCCGGATTCGAGGGGACCGACGGGCAGGAGTTGTCGGAGACCACTACATAGCGGCCGTTGGGCGAGACCCCCAACACCTCTCCCGTCACTACCGCTGTGCTGGGTTGGCCGGAAACCGGGAAGCTCTGCAGGGACGATTGGAAGCTGTTCAAATCCACCACAATCAGACCGTCGCAACTGCCCAGATATGCCTTGGCGCCGTTGGGCGCAACCACTAGAGAATTCGGAACATTTCCCAATGCCACAGTCCTGCTCAGCGCCATGGACTCGCTGTCATAGATCAGCAATCGGCGGGCCGGTGTAACGCCATCGGAGGCGAATACGGCTCCCGTGACCAGCACTGCACTGCCACTGATTCCCTGCACCGTCGCGCCGATCACGTTGCTGTACACGGGGTAGCCGAAGCCTGCCGCCTGTGCTGTCTGCGGCCCGGCCGGCGAGACGAAGTCGGCGACCGACGGATTGCAGGCGGGTGGCTCGCAGGCTGCCGTGACCGTGAACCGTCCGGCAGTGAGCGCCGTGAGCCTGACGCTCAGGTTGATCGGAGTACCGAGGCTGGCGGCCTGCGGATCGGAGACGATATAGGTCAGCGGCGAGGCGACCAGCGTGTTGCCGTTGATATCGGTCAGGGTTGCGTTCAAATACCGCTGTTCGCCCTTGTTCAGCGTCAGATCATCGGTGGTGAACGGCGGGACCGGATTGGCGTTGAGGATAAAGGGCGAGGTGGACAGCAGAATCGAAGTTGGCGGGCAGGTGACGAACGCTAATGGCTCGCTGACGGTTCCGTTGAGCGTCGCGAATACGTTGGTGACACCCGGATTGTGCGCGACCGCAGAACCGAAGCTATTGACCTGCGCCACCGAAGAGCTCTCGGTCGTCCATGTGTAGTCGTTGTCGTGGATGCAGCCAGATGTAGGCGAGTTCGTGCAACTGGGGATGAGAGCGCCGTTGGCGTCTACCGCCGCTGCGGTGTACTGCGCCTGGTGGTTTTGCGAGATGCAGGTCAGCCCACCCCAGTTCGAGCTCAGGGTGATGCGCGCGGCGCGCGGATGAACCGAGACCTGCATCGTTCCCTGGACGTTATGTGCGGCGTCGAGTGCCGTCACTGTCACAAAGCCGCTGGGCAGCGTCGCGGTCGCCGTGCAGCGCTGATAGGGGATGCCATTGATCGGTTCCCACACTCCCGCGCAGACCTCGCCCGAGGGCGAAACCGTAACCCCCGCATCCGAGGAGAAGAACTTGATGGTTGGCTGGGGCGAGACGGCCTTGGGTGCGGCGTTATTGATCGACAAAAACACGATCGCTGAGATCGAATCAAAGTCGCCGGAGTTCAGCGTCATTTGCGTTGGCGAAACAGAGATGGAGTACACCTGTTTGGCGTTGGGCTGGGTACTGCTGCTCGTCGAGCTGCCGCAACCTGCCAGCAGACCGGCAAACCCAATCAGGACTGCAATGAAGAGCCGCTTCATCGTGG
>Ga0137366_10005106_pt1 | contig 10300 bp, 6 predicted proteins | sample SagtaG_8_FD_104938 | JGI IMG/M metagenome (GOLD analysis project Ga0137366, IMG submission 104938) | Vadose zone soil microbial communities from Sagehorn Ranch, Mendocino, California, USA - Sage1_L_60_16 metaG | ecosystem: Environmental > Terrestrial > Soil > Vadose zone | place: USA: California... | reverse complement strand
GCAACGGTTGCAGGACTGCCCAGGTAGATCTCTGCGGTCGGATCGCCCATGCGCCCGGTGAAGTTGCGGTTCATTGTTGTCAGTGCACGCTCGCCGGGAGCCAGGACGCCGAAGTGTCGTCCGATGCAGGGACCACAGCCAGGAGTGCCGACCGATGCGCCAGCCTGCGCAAAGATCTCCAGGTATCCGAGACGCATGGCCTCAAGATAGACTTCGCGTGAGGCAGGTATCACAACCATGCGTGTGCTAGGATGAATGGTCTTGCCACGTAAGACACTGGCGGCGATGGCGAGATCATCCAGGCGCCCATTAGTGCAGGTGCCCAGGAATACCTGGTCGATATGTACATCTTCGACTTCTTCGACTGGAACAACATTGTTGACATCGGGAGGACGCGCGATCAATGGTGAGAGTTTTGAGGCGTCGATCTCTACTACACGCTCGTAACGGGGATTGCGCGGCGCGAGCATAGGATATTCACGCTCAGTACGACCATGTAACCACGCACGTGTGATTTCGTCAGGAGCGACAAGACCAGCTTTGCCACCCATTTCGATCGCCATGTTGCAGAAGGTAAAGCGCTCACTGACCGAGAGGCGCTCAATAAGATCGCCAGTATATTCGAGTGCACGATAGTTTGCTCCGTCCACACCAATAATACGCACCATTTCGAGCGTCAGATCTTTGGCATAAACTCCTGGTTGCAGATCACCCGTCAGGCACACATTGATAGTTGTTGGCACGCGGAACCAGCTACGACCGGTTGCATAGGCGACGCCGATGTCGGTTGAGCCCATGCCTGTTCCGAAAGCTCCTAGCGCTCCATAGGTGCAGCTATGGCTATCAGCTCCTACGATAATGTCACCCGGCACGACATATCCCATTTCAGGCATCACCTGGTGGCAGATACCCTGCTGCAAAATCGTAATATCCTGCTCCTGTGCGAACGAGCGTATATCACGATGCAGCGTGGCTGCGGCAATAGTGGCGGCAGGGATGATATGGTCGAACACAATATGCGCCCGTTTGGAGTCGAACACATGCCCACCCGTCTGCGCCGCCAGTTTTCGAAACGCCTGGATAGCCAGTGGCGATGTCGTATCGTGGCTCATCACACGATCAACCTCCACCACCACGGTCTCCCCCTGCTCTACGGTACGACCCAGCTTGTAACTAAAGATCTCCTCAGCTAGCGTTCCCATACCAAATTTCCTTTCTCCTGGTACCAGGTGTGAATAAACGCATCAACTTCAGCGAGACTCATTGAGCCAAGTTCCGCTCGTTCTTTGAGCGCATGTGTAAGCTGGACAACCTCGGCGCTATTAAGTTGCAAGCCTAGTTGGACCGCTCGATACCCAACGGCATAGCGTCCGGTGTAGCGCGATCCTATATCGACATTACGCGTCAGGCCAAAATCACCGGGGTTGAGCACCTCATAGGCGCGCGGATTTTGCAGCACAGCTTTCGTATGAATACCCGCCCTGTGCGTAAATGCGCCGGGAGCGGTGATCGGGTTGTTAAAAGGAATAGCGAGATTCAAGCAATCGGCCACAAACTGATCGAGCGTTGCCAGTTGTGTGAGATCAAATCCGGCCAGTAATTCTGGATAATGAATATACAATTGCGAGATCAGCCCACTTAGCGATGTGATCCCGTTGCGCTCGCCAATACCCAGGATCGTGACATCCAGGCAGTCAGCACCACCTTCCAGCGCAGAGACAGCGTTAGCGATGGCGCAACCAGTATCGTTGTGACCGTGAAACTCAATCCCCACGCCTGGATAGCGATCAGAGCAGAGACGTAGGAGATTTTCAACCTGGCGCGGCCTGGCGATACCGACAGTATCCGGCAGTCCGATGCGCTGCACACCTGCTGCAACTACGGCATCAAAGATCGTCAACAGATCAGTCAGGTCGCTGCGAAAGGCATCCTCGGCAGAGAAACGTACATAGCGTCCGGCAGCACGAACGCGTTGGATCAGAGGTACAGCATCAGCAATCATCTGATCGATACGGCGTCCATGACTGAACGATCTCAGTTCCGTCGAGGTGCCGTAAAAGAGATTGATGCCGAAGACTGGCGTCTCCAATGCAGCTTCCACGTCTGCTTCCACGCAGCGCACATGAGCGACAATATGTGCACGCAAATCCAGAGCGCAGAGAGCCCGCACCGCGTGCCGCGTCTCAGGCGAAGCGATCGGCGATGGAACCTCGATAAATTCGACGCCGATGGCATCCAGCAGACGCGCTATTTGCAGGCGTTGTTCAAGGTTAAAGAAAGCTCCGATAAACTGCTCCCCCTCGCGCAGCGTCGAATCGAGGATAGCAAGCGTTCTCATAATACGATCTCCCTTTGTTGAGCCGTCAGGACCGCGCAGAGTACGTCAATACTGTGGTTGTACTCAGCGATGCGGATATGTTCCTGCGGTGTGTGGTCGAGGCGCGAGTCTCCAGGGCCGTAGGCGACGATGTTCTGGCCCCAGATCGGTCCCACTACGTTCATATCCGCTGTTCCTGTCTTGTATTTAAAAGTGGGCTGTACACCTGTGGCACGCAAAGCGGCGATGAATGCACGAGCCAGCGGAATAGTGCGCGTTGTCTGGAATGCAATCTCCTCCCCCGAAAAGCTGAGTTGGATAGTATCTTCGCCGGCCCAGCGTTCCAGTAGCGCTCGTAGCCCTGCAATATCGTAGTTGGGCGGCAGACGGTAGCCGATCATAAGCCGGGTCCGATCCTCCAGACCATCTTGCTCACTGTTAATTGTGCGCAGCGATGGCTGCAGAGCTGCGAAAGCTGACTTAGGAGCAAATTGCTCGTTCCATTCCTCAGCATGGCGACGTGCGCGTTCCCAGAAAGCCGTTGCTACCTCACTACTGCTCTGTAAAGGGCCCGCACTATGACTCGACGAACGCGTCACTGTACATTCCACTAGCAGACGACCCTTGTAACCAATTGTCACGGCATCGCTGCCACTCGGTTCGCCGATAATGCAGGCGGAAGGTCGATAGCGTTCCACCACAGCACGTGCTCCGCGCGAGGTTGCAGATTCCTCCTCGACTGCTCCAATGACGACCACAGGACGCCGCAACGAGTTGCGTAAACGGGCCGTGGCACAGATAAACGCTGCCAGCGGTCCTTTAGCATCAACTGCGCCACGTCCATACAGCAAGCCATCCTCGATCCTGACCGGAAGCTCTCCGCGCACCGTATCCATATGCCCCAACAAAACAATCGGCCCCTGATCAGCGTCTATTCGCTCATGCGTGCTTGCAACAAAATTTCCGGCCTCATCAACATAGGCATGCAATCCCATCTGTCGCGCCTGCTCGACCAGGAAACGAGCCAGCATCCTCTCCTCACCCGAATAACTGGGAATGCGCAACATATTATAAAGAAATGCAACCTCCGCTCCTGGATCATCTGTACCAATGCCCGTAGGGACCCCGTTTACGGCGTCCGGCGATTCATCGCCCTGTAGCCTGTCGATGCCCTTGTTTGCCGAGTTGGGCCCATTACGCGGCGATGAATCGCCGGACGCGATAAATCGGGTCCCTACGGCATGGTTGCGCGGCGTAGTCAAAACCTCTTCCAGTACCGCCAGCACACGCTCCACCTGTTCCTCCGTTATGACAAGAGGAGGCAGCAGACGAAGCACGTTGGGTCCTGCTGGAAGCGCAAGTATGCCACGCTCACACAATGTTTCGAGATACGGCTGCACACGCTGCTTCAGTTCGATGCCAATTAAGAGGCCGCTTCCACGTATCTCGCGCACAATCGGCAACCGTAACGCACTCAGACGCCCGGTGATATAAGCACCCAGCCTGGCAGCACGCTCTGGGAGAGCTTCGCGCTCGACAATATCAAGCGTTGCAAGCGCTGCGGCGCAGGCTAACGGATTGCCGCCAAACGTGGTACCATGAACGCCTTTAGAAATGCGCCCGCTCTCCATAACACGTGGTCCCAGGCAGATCGCGCCCATCGGGACACCGCCTGCCAGCGATTTTGCAAGGCAGAGGATATCGGGCCGCACATTATAATGGCTACAGGCGAAGAGTTGTCCCGTACGTCCAAATCCCGTCTGTACCTCGTCAATGATGAGTAATGCACCACGTTCGCGGCACAACCTGGCTAAGCCCCACACATATTCTTCAGTAGCAACATGCACACCACCCTCGCCCTGCACCAGTTCGATAATCACAGCCGCCGTCTCTTCATTGATCGCTGTATCGGCGGCTGCGAGATCGTTGTAGCGCATATGGCTGACGCCAGGGACCAGCGGAGCAAAGGGTTCGCGATAATGCGGCTCCCAGGTTGCTGAGAGTGCGCCCATGCTGCGACCATGAAAACCACGTAAGGTGGCTATAATACCTGTGCGTCCGGTGGCCAGGCGCACAAATTTGAACGCACCCTCAACCGCTTCAGTACCACTGTTACATAGAAAGATATGTTCAAGTCCTTCTGGAGTAAGCTGTACAAGTCGCTCAAGCAGGCGAGCACGCACATCGTTGTAGACGATTTCGGGACAGGTAATCAAGCGCTGAGCCTGTTCTGCCAGGGCATAAGCGATCTCAACTCGTCCGTGTCCGATATTCGCGACACCGTGTCCCGCCATACAGTCGATGTATTCGCGCCCCTCGGCATCCCACAACGAAGCACCACTACCGCGTACAATGACGACAGGGCGCTTGCTGTAAACACCGCTGGTATAGGCGTTTTCCAGGTCCATAGTCGCGGTCATTGTTGTAGTCATACTCAATTCCTTCCTGCTATTGCATGGACAGGCGCTTCAATGGTTGTTCCCTCGCCATCCAGCACAGCCTGTAATGAGGTACTGCCGATACAGACGCGCTGAACGCCTCCTTGCAGAGCCTCCTGCGCTCCCAGCAATTTCTTACGCATGCGTCCCTGCGCATAATGCATATATTCCTCAAGGCGATGAGCAGAAAAGCTGCGAATAAGTGTGCTGGCATCTGCCCGATCAGCTAACAGGCCACGCACGTTTGTCATAATAACGAGCGAGTCAGCATGCAGCGCGGCGGCGATAGCAGCAGCGGCACGATCACCATCGACATTCAGACGATCTCCTTCATAACTCAAGGCCAGAGGAGCAATGACAGGTGTAAAACCAGTCGCCAGCAGTTGTTGGAGTAACGAACTATTCACCTGCTCGATCTGCCCGGTATAGTCGTTGCGCAAGATCTGGACACGTCCACCGGGAAGTTGTGAGCGCACCACAGCTTTGCGCCTGGCAATAAGCAACCGCCCATCGACACCAGCCAGACCCAGCGCATTTACACCATGCTGTTGCAAAAGTGCCACCAGTTCTGTATTGATCTGTCCAGCAACGGCCATAGCATAGATACGCAGGGTCTCGGCATCGGTGTAGCGACTGGTCATTCCGCTGGGCGAAGTGATTATACGCGCCTCGTGTCCCAGTTGCTGCGAGAGTGTATTAGTGAGGTCAGATCCGCCATGCACCAGGACCACCTGCTGCCCATCAGCAACGTAGCGAGCGACATCAGAGACAATATTCGACGTGGCAACGCCAGAGGCACCACCAATTTTTACGACAACAAGCTTCATAATGAGCTCCATTCTGTGCACTCTTTGCGTACAACTACACGGGATGCAGACCAGGGAAGGTCAGTCCTGAGCTTTCGTCCCAACCACACATACTATTGAGTGCCTGCACCGCATTTCCTGCCGCGCCCTTCATAAGATTGTCCAGCGCCGCGATAACGACTACGCGCTGCTGCTCAGGCTCGTATTCGAAACCGACATCACAATAGTTGCTGCCAGCCAGAAGCTTTGGTTCGGGATAGCGATAGACGCCAGTACGCTCTTTGACCAGGCGGATAAATGGTTCGCGCTGGTAGGCCTCGCGGTAGATACGCCACAGCGCCCGCTCGTCCAACAACTCATTGACGAACACATGCGCCGTGACCAGGACGCCGCGCACCAGTTCGACGGAAGTGGCGGAAAACGCGACGATCTGGTCCAGTTTCCCACCCGCTTCTACACCTGAGACGCGTCCAAGCTCCTGCAACAGTTCGGCAGTGTGACGATGTCCGGTGGGTTGGAATGAGCGCACGGCACCGCTCCGATCTGGATGATGGCTGCTTGCTCCCGGCATCGCTCCGGTAGCCGAAGAACCAACCTTGGCATCAACTACCAGCGGGATATTCTTGTTGACCACACCTGCGCGATACAGAGGCGCCAATCCCAGGATAGCGGCGGTCGCCATACAGCCGGTTCCACTTACCAGTGTGGCTTCAGGTAGTTCGGCGCGATGCAGTTCAGGCAGCCCGTAGACCGCTTCCGGCAAGAGTTCAGGTGAACTATGTGTCTCTCCATACCAATCTTCGTAGAGTTCAGGTGAGCGCAATCTGAAATCCGCCGCCAGATCAATGACGCGTGGTGCAAGACTGCGATAACGCTCAATGGCTTTGACAGAGGCACCATGCGGCAAGCAAAGGAACAGAATGTCGCATGATGTCAGATCGTCGGGATGACAAAAACGGATACCTGTCAGCTTACGCAGATTTGGATGCGCGCTAGAGAGATAATGTCCGGGCTGGCTGCTGGATGCCACCTGCGTCAACTCGACCTCTGGATGGAAGAGCAGGAGCCGCGCCAGTTCGCCTCCGGTATAGCCTGAACCGCCAACAATTGCTACACGTAATCGACTCATTGCCGCACCTCTTCTCGCACGTTACTCAGCACGTAATCGAGCATTACATTGGGAATATCGACGCCCGTTGGTGCGATGCTATTACGAAATTCCATTGTGGCATTGATCTCATTGACCAGCAAACCCTGCTCTGGATCTTCTAGCAAGTCGATGGCCAGAATACCACCGCCAACCGCCTGGGCAGCACGTATACAGAGCTGATCCAGTTCGGGTGTGACCGGGCAATTGCTGGCAACTGCACCGCGAGCTGTATTGGTTACCCAGTGCTCACTGGTACGATAGATAGCGCAGACGGTACGATCTCCAATCACAAATGCGCGAATGTCGCGTTGTGGCTTGCTAATATACTGTTGGATATAGTGAATATGATGTTGATAAGAACCCAACGTCTCCTGATGTTCAAGTACTGCTTCAGCGGCATCGCGATCATTTACGCGTGCCAGCAGGCGACCCCAGGAGCCGGTTACCGGTTTGAGCACGGCTGGATAGCCTAGCGTCTCGATGCCCTGGACCGCGGTCTCAGCGGCAAATGCCAGCATGGTACGCGGTACCGGAACATGTGCACGCAGCAACGCCAGGGTTGTAAGCAGTTTGTCATTGCAGGTTGCCGTGGTCGCCGCCGGGTTATACACGGGGATACCCCAGTGCTCCAGCACGTACATGATGGCCAGCGCGCGCGATTGACTCAGGCTGCGACAGAGCACCGCATCATACTGCTGCCAGCGGTCGTCTGCCTGCGCCAGGTCCAGCAGCAGATCTCCATCGTCGATAATATCGAACGCCACAGCCCGCTGCTGCAGCGCATCAACCAGCAACTTCTCTTCCACGCGTACGCGCGATGCAAGAATAGCTAAGCGCATCCGTAGTTCCCTCTCTTTTACGCGCCTGTGCGTCTACTCGCCCCAGTCTTCAGCAACCTGTGGAGCAAGCGCCACTTCCGGCTGTTCTACGTTCAGGACTTCAAGTTCCGCATTACAATCCGGGCAATAGACAATCTCGCCGACCAGGACATCTTGCAATGAAACTTCAGCATCGCATTCCGGACAATGTGCCGCATTCTGTACAACCATGTCTTTCCTCCTCATAAAGTGTGCTTGAAAGATTGCAAACAAAAACGCCCTTCATCCCCCATTGTAGGGAAGGACGAAGAGCGATTAAACTCTCGTGGTACCACCTTCATTCGTCACTGCCTCTCGACAGCAACCTCGTTGGGTAGAGGCAACCCATACAGGTTACCTCTCCACAGCCTGTTAACGGAGGCGACCGACAAGGTCTACTTTCGGCGGGTGTTATTTACGGCGGGCTTGTAAACCGCGCCCCTACATGGGTGGGATATGTCCGCACACTAGAGCCCCTACATGGGTGGGATATCCCATCCGGCAGGGTACACCGATTTCTTCTTGCAGCATCAGGGTCTTTTTCACGGTCTGTGACATACGGGCTTTCCACCTGCCGCCCGTTCTCTGGATGTAACCAGAACCGTTACTCGTCCCATCAACGCTTTTACAATATGCAATTGTGTATGTATGCTATGAGACAACCAGGATAAAAGGGTAATATCCTTATGCATTCGGGGACGATGCTTCTCATCTAGTCTTCGACTCACCCGAATGAAAGGAGGTATAAAAAACGCCCTTCATCCTCCGCTTGAGGGAAGGACGAAAAGCGATATGTGCAAAACACATGTGGCTTTCGTGGTACCACCTTCATTCGTCACTGCCTCTCGACAGCAACCTCTCTGGGTACGGGCAACTACGGGGTTGCCACTCCACATGCCCGATTACGGAGGCTACCGGCAAGGTCTACTTTCGGCGGGCTTATACACCACAACGGGCTTGTAAACCGCGCCCCTACATGGATGGGATATGACCATACGGTAGGGATAACCGATTTCTTCTTGCAGCATCAGGGTCTTTTTCGCAGGACGTTTGCTATAGGCTTTCCACCAGTGGCCCACTCTCTGGATGCAACGGAACCTGTTACTCTCCCATCAAAGCTTTTTAGTATGCAATTGTTTTCTTTGTTGAATTAAAATTACCATGTAACCTGTGGCGTGTCAATGGTGTATTCTTACAGGGTATTTATACATCAGTGGATTAAGTATACAGCAGATAAGGGGCCGTTTTAGAGGTTTCCAGGTCTGCCTGGTTGGCGCTTGCGCCACCAGGCTAGTTCGAGACATTAACTTACCAGTTTACTATCTCCCAGAGATCAACAATTGGAGGCGCAAGCTGGTAGCACGTAGATCGCTCCAGGCTATATCATGACGAGCCCAGTCAATAACCTCCTTTTCAAGAGATATTGCTTCTTGGAGTAGATCCAATGCACTATCGATGTTTCCACCAAGCGCTTCCAGACCACCTAATCCATACAATGCGCTTCCTTTCTCATCAGTATCTATTATAGTGGACAACGCTATACGGGCATCATCTATATACTTTTGAGCATAAGGTAGCCCTTTCCACCGGATTATAACAACTGCTTTGTTATAAAGAAGAGTATAAGAATCCGGCTTTCTCTTCAGCCCAGAGTCATAACTATCGATTGCCTCCGCATATGATCCAAGGTAGCTGAGTACTAGACCACGCTCATTATAGTAATTGTTTGTTGTGGTGTTATCCAGGACGATTGCTCGATCAAAGTCTATCAATGCTTCCTCGTAACGCTTCATTAATCGATAGGTTTCACCACGATTAGCGATTATTCGGGCGCTTTTATCGTCCAGGACGATTGCTCGATTAAAGTCTACCAATGCTTCCTCGTAGCGTTCCATTGCTCGATACGTCTGACCACGATGGGCGAAAGCCCAACTGTTCTTATCGTCCAGGACGATTGCTCGATCAAAGTCTATCAACGCTTCTTCGTAGTGTTTCATTGCTCGATACGTCTGACCACGGCTGCCGAGAGCCCAACTGTTCTTATCGTCCAGGACGATTGCTCGATCAAAGTCTATCAACGCTTCTTCGTAACGCTTCATTAATCGATAGGTTTCGCCACGATGGGCGAAAGCCCAACTGTTCTTATCGTCCAGGACGATTGCTCGATTAAAGTCTACCAATGCTTCCTCGTAGCGTTCCATTGCTTGATACGTCAAGCTACGATTGGTAATAGCCCAATTATAGCTATCACTCACAGCGATTGCTCGATCAAAGTCTATCAGTGCTTCCTCGTAGCGTTCCATTGCTCGATAGGTTTCGCCACGATGGGCAAAAGCCCAACTGTTCTTATCGTCCTGGACGATTGCTCGGTCAAGGTCTACCAATGCTTCCTCGTAGCGTTCCATTGCTCGATACGTCTGACCACGATGGGCGAAAGCCCAATTATTCTTATCGTCCAGGACGATTGCTCGATTAAAGTCTACCAATGCTTCCTCGTAGCGTTCCATTGCTTGATACGTCAAGCTACGATTGGTAATAGCCCAACTGTTCTTATCGTCCAGGACGATTGCTCGATCAAGGTCTACCAATGCTTCCTCGTAGCGTTCCATTGCTCGATACGTCTGGGCACGGCTAATAATGGCGAATAGATGTTCATTATCAAGGGTGATCGCCCGGTCAAAGTCTATTAGTGCTTCCTCGTAACGCTCCATCAGCCGATACGTCTCGCCACG
>Ga0137366_10005100_pt1 | contig 10303 bp, 15 predicted proteins | sample SagtaG_8_FD_104938 | JGI IMG/M metagenome (GOLD analysis project Ga0137366, IMG submission 104938) | Vadose zone soil microbial communities from Sagehorn Ranch, Mendocino, California, USA - Sage1_L_60_16 metaG | ecosystem: Environmental > Terrestrial > Soil > Vadose zone | place: USA... | reverse complement strand
TTCATATACCAGTTTTCGTAGAGCTTCTCGGCGTCGCTATCCCACTTGAATGGACCCTTTACTTTGGAGATGAGGGAGAGCCTTTGAACCATCTCGTTGAACTGTGCCTCGAAATGGTTGGTCGTGTCAGCTATGCCAGGATCAGAGTGGTCCTTCTTGCTCGCGTAAATGATGAACGTCCTAGCAAGGAATCCACCGCCGATCGCATTCTCGGGTAGCGCATCCTTCAAATGAACCTCGTTAGATGCACCTAGCATAGTTAGATTTACGTTTCTCAGATACTCGATTCCACTGCCCTTCGTTCTTTTAGTCCAACTAACGTTATATTGGCCGTCATAGAGGTCAGTCAAAGTTGTAAGAGCCATAGGATCGCTGATGACGAAGCTAGCAAACTCAGACGCAGCTAAGAATCCGCTGGCGTCGACTATAGGAGGTCCGCCATTCTCTTTCGTGATAGCAGTTTGAAGGGCTGTGATAAGGGCTGGAATCGAAATTTGACCTGTTATGACTCTTGTGTTGTCGACTGCCTCTACTAGGGCGCGAGCAAGATTAATCGGCGGACCTTTGCGGAGACCAGATCGACCGACAAGTAAGACGAAAATATTTGGATATAGCTTAAGTCGGCCTCCCTGTCTATTGATGTAGACGTTATTTTTGACTACGGCGGAGATGGCACTTAAGGCGCTCCAATAATAGAATTTTCTAGGCGATTCCGACTGTTGGGTATAACGGAGGACTAATTCTACAAAGCCGAATCCCATATTTAAGCAGCGAGCCTACGACGTTTAGCTAGATCGTGCAGAAAAATACATCCGGGATTGGTGCAATTTTTGATGTTGCACTCTTTATAGCAGTATCCGACCTTCGACTCTGCAGGAATTACTAGTTCACCTCGCTTGATCGTGCATCTAGAGAAGTCAATTGGTCTTTTAATCTCTTCATGTAAGATTGAGACATAGGCGTCGACGTCAGCTTCACGGACAATTCCAACAAGGGCATCATGTGCTTCGACAACAAACCAAGCATCAATATGTCCGTTACGGTATCGATTAATGGCTCTAATACCTGCCTGTCTAAGTTGATCCGGAACTGTGCTTTGCGGGAGGTGTGCGTAAGATTCCTTAAAAAGTTCTTTTCCCCACCTATCGAAAAATTGACGGTATCTCCCGAATGGGTTAATGAGAGTTCTATTGTTGTCTCTGAGGGCTCGTTGGACTTCGGCATGGAAAACCTCACGTATGGATGGCGAGTAGCTGTGAAACTTCGTCAGGATTTTCTCAGCTTTATATTCGCTGATAGATATGTTTATCCCATACTTCTTGGCATCGGTGTTTACAAGCTCCGCCAGCCTCCTTTTCTGTAAGTCGTAGTTACCTGCGTGACGCGTTATCTTACCGATAAATCTCAGCTCCTTTGTGACTTGATTGGTAGGAACACCAAAAATCCACGAGCTTGTAAGAGTATGAACGTCAGCTTTTTCCTCAAAGAGTTTCAATAGACGCGCATCGTTCCCAAAGTGGGCGACGATCCGAGCCTCAGCCTGGGACATATCGGTTTCGACAATGACGTAGCCATCATCGGGGATGAGAAACTCGCGAGCCTCTACGCCGACGTCGCCATGTTTAGTGATTGTATGAAAAGGGAGACCAAGCTTTTCGGGTCTGACGGGAGGCTTGAGGATCTTTGTTGATGATCGTCCAGTCTCGGTTCCTGCGATGGTATAAACAGTCCGCATACGCCCATCGTAGTCAGGACTAGCTCCAAAGACCTTCTTTCTGTTAAGTTTGAGTTTTCTTATATGTAAAATGAGTTCAAGCATCCTCTTATGGCTAGATGGTCGGCGTTGCGAGTGATTAGCTATGAGTGCAAAGAGGACTTCCTCTGATGTTCCTTTTCTGATCGGGAACTTAAGCTGACCATAGACTAGCTTTCCAGGGTCTTTACTGGAGCCAGATACATTCACATGCCAGCCTGCTAGTTCGTCTAGCTCATTTTGGTTATTGTCTATGCGAGCAGAGTATATCTTTTGTAGTTCTTTCTGCCTCTCGTGATTGACCTTAAAACCGACATCTTCGAGGTCATAGTAAAAGGTATGCAAAGGCATGACGTGGCCCAAAATGAACTCGTCATACCAGTTGGGAAATCCTGGAACCTTTAGATCACGCGCGTCCTTCTCCATCTCAGTGAAGATCTCAAACGTCACAGCTGCGTCGCGCGCATTATATGTCAGATACCTATCTATGTTGTCCCGTTTGATGTCGAATTCTTTCCTTTCATCTTTGTAGTAAGCCTCATCGGTATATATCGACGTCGTAAATGTGAGAGACTTAGGAAATTCTGGATGTAACGAATGAGCAAGTAAGCTTGTATCACAGTAGAAGTTCAGGACGTGAATACCGCAAAGTCTAGCTAGTTGTCGTTGGTCGAACTTAAAATTCTGCCCAATAACACGAACAGGACCATCAAGAAGTTCAGCAACCAAACGCCACATCTCAGCCAAAACATTATCGGATATACCATCTTGACCCTGCCATGCAAAACAGTTAAGTAAGGGGATTGAAAGAGCGTGCCACTCGTTGAAGGCTAGAGCTATGCAGAAGGGGATGGCTCGTTTAACCTCGATATCAACGGAGACGATATCTTTATCTCTATAGGTGTCGAGGAATCGCTGGACCTGGATATGGTCTCTAGCAATCTCCAGAACTCGCTTTGGCGGGTCATAATTAGGAGTGTCAGCGTGCCGTTTAGCCTTAAGCAGGTCAAGTTTGAGGATGTGACGGTAAGCGTAACTGAGCTGTCCTCTTTTCTTGTTTCGTTCGTATTGGTCATCTTCTAGTTCTCCCTCTCTTGATAGGAGTGCGGCTGGATGGATAGTTGCGACGCCCTTGTAGTCCATGTGCAGAGTGGGAAGGTATGAGCCTCTCCACTGCATGATACCAGAGTGTCCAGTTCCTTTCCCAAATACAGCCTTTAGTGCCAGGTTTCCGAAAGTGACAATACAGTATGGTTTAATAGCGTTTATTTCTTCCCACAACTGATCTACTTGTGATTCGATGGTTATTCCTAGCTCGGATAATCTTTTTAGTTTATTATCTGGGGGTCTCCGCTTGACAACATTAGTGATGTAAACCTCATTTCGATCTATCTCACACTCCCGACAGACTTGAGTTAAAATAGACCCAGCACTATACTCACCATCGCGCTCGACGAATGGAAGGCCAGTAAAATTTTCCGATTTACCTGGTGCCTCCCCGACAAACATCATTTTTGCATTACTAGGCCCGATGCCAGGGACATAGCGAGGAAGTTCCAATCCTTTTACTCCTGTAACCTAACTTGGCAAGTGCGTAACCACTAACATGGTTTCCAGATCTTACGGTATCTCTATTGTTATCCGCCTGGGTTCCAGCATATAGGTGATCTGGATTCCAGCAATCTGCAAATTTACACTCCAATTTATGGTTAATATTTAGTTTAGAGTTGAGGTCAAAGCCTAGATAAATACTAGCTGATAATCTAGAAACTAGCACTTTTCTTCCATCAACTGTTATTGTTCCTTTGCCACCTCTGTTATGCGTTCCTAGATACCTCCAGCATTCACCAATGATTAACCTCCTATCTATTAGTCTGTCTTTTATATCCCTAATTTTTCGACTCATGGTTATTACCCTAAAACGTCACACAAGCCGTCAAGATCGCCGCCGCTATCCAGTAGATCGTCCGACGCGCATCGTGGTTATAGAGATAGACGGCTGACGCGCATAGATCGAGGATGATTAGGATTGTTGGGAATAGCTTAGTCAATTTTATCCAGCACGAGCTTGTTGAGGTAGTCGGCGATCTCTGCAAGACATTTTCTATCAAAGATTGTATACTCATATGGTAAAAAGACATAACTTCGCCAACCTGGTTTCCATTTGATAGAGCCTAGATAGACATCATCATTGTTTTTAACGTCAATGATTTTAGTCTTGCCACTGTCGGATCTTCCAACTTCCTCAAAGATGAGATATGACTTCATTTCAACCTCTCACAAATCTTGTCGTAAGCTCCCTTGTCCCTCTCGATCAGAATATACTTGCGTCCCATAGCCTTGCACGCCTCACCTACCACTCCAGATCCAGCGAATGGATCGATGATAAGCTGACCAGCATAGGAGCAGTCGTCTAATATATCCCTTATGATGTTTACTGGCTTTTCATTCGGGTGGATCATGCGCGACGGATGAACGATCTCGTAGGTCTTGATTGAGGAGAGCTTGCGACCAGTCGTTAGGGCAGGATTTCCTTTAACTGCGACCGTAATAAACTCAAAGTCCCTATCATACTCCCACGAGCTAACTCCCCTTCTACTTAATGAGTTGATTTTTTGCCAAACAAGAGGAGTCTTGCTAACCTTGAATCCTATCTTCTCTAGCTCTCCAGCTTGGTGGTCAATTTGACCCTCAATAGTTCCACTTGGTGTGTCGACTCCGGAGTAATAAGCATAATCATCGAGACCGCAGAAGAGGTAGAGGAACGCTCCGTGCTTAAGGACTCGATAAAGCTCACGGAAAACGGGTAAAGTCCTCTCATCCAATCGTAGAGTATGATCGAAGAAATTGAGCCAGGGCGGATCAGTGCAACAGTGATGGATGGAATTGGCGGGTAACTGACTGAGAACTGATGTTGAGTCGCCAAAGAATACCTGATCTCCTTCCAGATTTGACGGGAGAGTAGCTTCAAGTTCAGCTCTATGTCTAGTTTCGGCAATTCTGATAAGTCGAACTGCTGTTTTCTTGTCCTTGACATTCTTAAGAGTTGAGTCCCTTCGTAAAGCGCGCGCGAGGCTAAGATCCTCACTAAGATTCCCAACTCCAACCTGAAGCTCGCGAGCTGTATCTCTGATAGACCAACCGACCTTTCCTTCATCTTTGCTTGGTCGTCCATCTTTTGCCTCCCCATGCTTAGCTTGACGGAGTTGATGCAGACGTTCTACTAGGATGACTTGTTCCCACCAAGGGAGATTTTCTCTACGTAGATTCTCATGCAGCCTTATTTCCTCGCCCTCTGTGCCATTTATGTCTCTAACCGTAGCCTCGATGGTCTCCCAACCAAGGAGCTTAGCTGCTCTGACGCGCGCAAAGCCAGATATGAGTTGGCCAGTTTTATCTATGATGACAGGATGTGAGAGTCCTATCTCTTTCATGGATTCAGCAAGGTTCTTAACTCTGTCCTCTTGCTCTTTATCCACTAATTGTGGAGTATCTATCCTGCTAAGCTCGATTTGCATGGTTGGCCTGTAAGTGTTCTCTTGGCGAACGGTTTTCCTACTACCTCTAAAAAGAAAGATGGTCGGTTGGCTGTCCCGACCATGCGCCACCTAGTTACTCGACGTCCTCTTCTTCGTCCTCGTCGTCATCGTCATCTTCATCGACGTCGAGGTCAGCGTCGCCATCATCGTCATCGTCAGTAAGATCAACTTCCTCGTCGATGACTTCTTGTTTCTCCATCTCTTTCTCCTTATCGTCCATGATGTAGCTCCAATCTAGCTGAAGATGTGGGGTTTATTTAAGTCGACCCCACGAACGACTATCTAGCCATCCTATACCCTCCAGTGGAGGTTGTAAGGAGGCCAGATGTCTAGGACGAGAACGAATCGACCGTCGACGTCGCTCCAACCTTTGCCTTCTCGTTCAGCTCACGGAACTTGACGGGGAGAGGTGCCCAATCGACGATGACGTTGCGTGGAGGGTCCTGACCGTCCTTGCCCCTGTTGGTCTCCAGCTTGCCGTAGATGTAGAGTCCTCGCACATCGTCAAACGGGAAGCCATTCTGTCCCAGCTGACTCAGCTCCTCGTCGGTCATTTTCGGGTTGAAGGCGCGTGCAAACGAGACTGTCCCACCCTGCATCGAGACTCCCTTCTCGGAGAACCAATGCTTGATGGGAGTGCCGAAGAACTCTGACTCCCGATCTGCGATCTCGGCGTCGAGGACGACGTTCATGGCGTCCTTCTTCGAGTTGAGCTCCTCGTTGAAGTCCTTCAGAAGGACGGGGAACCATCCTGGTTTTACTATTTTAGACCGCTTCACATCATCGGCGTCGAACGACATTCGGATAGCCATTGCTTTACCTCCCAGTTTTAAGGTCTCTGGTTGACCGATTGAGGAATTGTTGGAGTGTTGGTATCAGTGTTTGGTTGTTTGGTTTTCGACCCCAGGTCTTATGGTGACCTGCTTTGACTGTATCTCTGTTATTGTCTGTCACCGTCCCTTCATAAAGATGATCTTGCTCCACACAGGATTCGTGATTGCAGGTATGCAAGGCAAGCATCTCTGGTAGTATCTTGTGTCCTAGCTTTAACTCAAGTATATACCTACAGACCCTACGCCTTTTACCGTCTATCACGATTAGTGGATAACCATCTTTGTCTGTTGTCCCAGTCCACACCAAGCAGTTGTTGAACATACGCACTGAATTAGCCATAATCCTATCCAGTGGACTTGCCCATCTTTCCCGTCCTCTTGGTGCTCGACTGTAGATGTGTTTACGTCGTTGACGCGCCATTATAGTCCTCCAGCTGGACTTGGGCCTCACCTTTGTTTGTCAGCACCTCCTTTCGTATCTGCTCGATCTTCTCTTTTCGCTCCTTAATGAGACTCTCGATGATAGGCCACATTGGTTTGTTTGTGACCTCAAAGCGATTAGGAAGACCCATAGCAGTTTTCGCGACTATCTCACCCGCTGAGACAGTCTGAACGTATCGGCGAACCTCCTGACCAAGTTGATTTGTAGACTCGGTATAGAAGTAGTATTGTTCGTTGAAGTAGCAAGGGAGGATAGACGGCGTTTTCCATCCATACGTTGACAGAGTGGAGGCTTTGACCATAGAGGCTAGAACCTCATTGGCTGAACCACCTTGCTTCGTCGTTTGTGCGCGCGTTACCGGATGAGCCGACATTATGAAGTGGGCCGGTATGATCTTAGCTATCTCCATGATCTGAACGGCAACGCCAGTCTCGCCCTTGAATTCGTCCCAGTCGGGAATAGGTAGACCTCCCTTAGTCCGCTTGAGGTCTTTGTTGTCCTTGAATCCCATCTGGTGTAGGACTGCGACAGTCGAATACATCGTGTAGGAATCAATGCCGACGGTTCCGTAAGGACAGTTATCTTGAAGCTTCTCGAACATCTCACAAAACTTCATGAAGCCGATAACGTCGTGGCGCGCATCATCGGATAGGCCAACAGTGAAGTATTCAATATCAGTTCGTCGAGGATAAAAATTGATAAGCGGATCTACTCGACCATCAAAGTCGAATAGGAGAATAGGACCAGGCATAGAACCTAGAGCTACTGTTTTGCCAGAGCCATGAGAGCCGGTCCATAAACCTGTGTATCTAGAACCGATGTTTTTATGGTGTATGAAAGGCATTATCGTTGACCATCTTTAGCTAGTGTCTTAGCGGCCAGACAACCATTTTGACCACACCTTACAGAATCGACAATGCCACTCGATAGGGAAGCTCATTTGGACCTGAGAGAGATAAGGCTCACACCTTTACACCCTGGACAAAAGAGGTTATGATTGACTGTAAAGATGTCAGGCTTATCAACCTCGTTGGCAGTGATAATAGAAAAGACGATCATCTCGGTATGACAACGACTGCAAATTGCAAGCTGTCGGTTCTTATCAACTTTGATCACAACGTCGAGGAAATCAATGGGATCGAGAAGAATCTTGGCCACGCAGCTCTCCAATCTTAGATGTAGAAACAGTCCCCTTATCAATGTCGCGAGGTATGAAGGCCAGAGCTATAAAGATAGCACCGAGAGTTATGAATAAGATGATCAAGAACAGATAGATCATGACTTACCCATTAGAGAGTTGATAAGCTCCATGACTGAATCTGTCCTCCCAACACAACTGCCACACTTAGGTTTGGTCCTCTGTGACTCTACTTTAGTGATGATGAAAGATTGACCACACTTCCAGCAGATCGATTGCTTGCCCTCAATGAACTCTGGGTGGAGATAGTGAGTGCAATCGCGAAGCACACATCGCCATACAACTGTCCCTTTAGACCCCCACTTGACTTGTTGATACTTGTGTGGACCGATGTGGCTTTTCTTGTGCTTAGTCATAGTTTATTCAGGATCTCTCTTGTAAACGTCCCATACCTCTTCCAAGTTGAAATAGGCTTGTAGTTTATAAGGCCGAACCTCTGGCTCCTCAGCGCAGACTCTCTTATAGACGCAACCACTATACTTATCACAAGACGTTCGATTGCGTGGAAAGTAGCCAGTTCGATGCCACTCGATTGCTGTCCTGAACGAATGGATGGCATCTTTTAACCACTCGTTGATGAGAGCCTCGCTGTAGACAAAATGGTAGCGCCTGAACTTCTCTTCGTCTGGGAGTGTCTCTTGGAAACCGACCTTGTTGATGATGACCTTGCGTTTGAAAGCGAATGAGTAGCCTTGGGATTGATTGGAGAGGATGAATGGGTGTGCTTTTCGAGACTCGCTCTTATGGTCTACGATTGCCTCCTCACCTTTAGGGTCCTTTATGCCTAGATCAACTATACCCTCGATTAGGACTTGAAGATCATCGGAGTCATAGAGGATGGTTGTAAATGGTTGCTCGACGAACTGGATCTCCCAGCCGTCATACTGATACTTAAGAACGTAACCTCTGAATGACTGGACTACAACGCTCGATTCAGTAGTCTCTAGATGAAGCTCGGACGCGCATGCATTCCCAATCTCTATCGCCTCAGAGACGACGATGTTCTCCCGACCAGCATATCTACCTTGCATCTTGGCTCTGTAGTAATGGGCGAGCATCCTATGAAGCATGTCGCCTTTAGATAGAGCCTCAGCCTTGTCTACTGGTCGGCGATTCAGGACGTGCTCATACTCGTATCGTTGGCCGCAGAGATTGATAGAGTTGAGAATCTGCGAATCTGACTTGATGATGGTTTTCATGACTCATAACCATCTAGCTTATCTTTTGGTTTAGTAGGATCTTGACCTCTCATGATAGCTTCTATCCTATCCTTTACATCGAGAGTATAGAGGATCTCAGTTACTTCCCTCATCTGATCAAGCAAGATATGAGGCCCGATGTTGTGACTAATGGCCCATTTGACCGTCAGACTGCAGATTAGAATGAGCCAGATCTCCTCGTCGATAAACTCTACCTGAAAGTCCGATGGCGCACCTAAGACCTTTATAGCATTCTCGTTGGCTTGTTTGATTATTGTCTCCCTCATGCTCTGGAAATCGATGAAGTGCTCCATCGTCTCTATAAGAAAGGTGACCTTGTCATTGAGCCAGGAAATCTTAGTTTTCATCTCTATCTCCGCTTGAGGAAGTCTTGGAAGCTTCGTTCTTCTTGAGGTTGGATAGATGATGATCGACGTTGCCTCTTTTTAATCTCTCTCGATGGCGCATCTTCTTTGCCTATGACGCCAGGAAAGATGTAGCCTCTCTGGTCATCGCGCGCCACGCCATACTCAATGGCTTTTGACTCCCACCAGTTTCTAGGGATGTTCTTGACGAAGTGATAGAGATTGCAACAGACAATAGCCTCGACGCAGAGGAGCCAGTCAGGTTTTCCCTCTGATGTCTCTGGTCGGATGTAGATGAGACAATTTTGATGATTGGCGTGGCAGTAGTCGCAACATGGTGCTGTGAGATTAAATGATTGTCTAAGATAGTCGCAGTCTAGAAAAACCACAGACATAGAATTCATACCTTTATCCATCAGTCTTGGTGTCCAGTCCCCTTGAGCTATCGTCGGTCGGTCTAGCTGATGACGCTTCACGAGCTATGAACTCCCGTAGATTCTGTATAAAGTCGTCTCGATTCGCCGATGAGATGTAGAAGGTCGATCCCTCTGCACCATATGAGAAGATGAAGAGAGAAAAACCCCATCCTGAAGGCATAACCTTCTTGATTCTGCTAGCTATACCTTTGAGGAGGAGCTCAATTTCTGGATCACGGACTTCATAGGTCATTTCTTTTTCCCTGCCCTCTCGATCTCAAGGTTCGCCAGAGCTTCACAGGCAGGAGCTATCCCAACCTCACCAACCGCGTCGACGATGGAGTCGATCTTGTCTTGAGGAACGTGTGGCGCACCAACCTTTGCCCATGCCTTGACATATTCACGAGCAGCCTGATAAAGAGCATGAGCATCTCTGAAAACGTCGTTAGTCATTTACACTCTCCACAAACAAACCGCTTTTGGCCTGACAGATTACCACCAGGATAGGTGTAGGTCCCGTTTAGGACGCACTTGAGCTTTAGACACTTGTAGCAGGTC
>Ga0137366_10005092_pt1 | contig 10309 bp, 10 predicted proteins | sample SagtaG_8_FD_104938 | JGI IMG/M metagenome (GOLD analysis project Ga0137366, IMG submission 104938) | Vadose zone soil microbial communities from Sagehorn Ranch, Mendocino, California, USA - Sage1_L_60_16 metaG | ecosystem: Environmental > Terrestrial > Soil > Vadose zone | place: USA... | reverse complement strand
GTGGACCATGCGCGGCGGCATCGGAGCGCCAAGCGTGGGGACGGCGCGGCCGTCTTGCCGCTGGATGAGGGGTTGAGCTTCGCGGCCGGCAAGAGTAATGAGGTGATTGCGCTGGACGACGCGCTCACGGCGCTAGCCGCGGTTGATCCCCGCAAGTCCAAAGTTGTCGAACTGCGCTACTTCGGTGGCTTCAGCGTGGAGGAGACCGCACAAGCACTGAACATTTCGGTAGCGACTGTCGGCCGAGAGCAGCGGTTGGCAGAGGCTTGGTTACACCGCGAACTGGCGCGGCCAACATGAATCCCGGACGCTGGGAAGCTGTGGGGGAACTCTTCGAGCGAGCAATTTCGCTGCCTGCCGGGGAGCGAACTGCGTGTGTCGATCGGGCCAGCGATGGCGACGACGAACTGCGGCGAGAGGTGATCTCGCTATTAGCCAGCCACAAGGCCGCGCCCGGCGGCTTTGTTCAGGAAAAGATTAAGAACGCTGTCCTGTCATTTCACGAGATGAAATTGGCAGCGACTCAGACTACGCGAGTCGGGCCCTACCGTCTGATTCGCGAGCTGGGTCGTGGCGGAATGGGAACCGTCTTTCTGGCGGAGCGTGACGACAATCAGTACAAGGCCAGTGTTGCCATCAAACTGGTCCGACCAGGCATGGACACGGAGTTCATTCTTGCTCGTTTCCGCCGCGAACGTCAGACACTGGCGCGTCTCCAGCATCCCAATATCGCACGTTTACTCGATGGCGGGACTACTGGCGACGGGCTGCCTTATATCGTCATGGAGTATGTGGATGGGAATGCGCTCACCCACCATGCACAGCAGCAGAAGTTGGACATCACGGCGAGAGTCGTTTTGTTCCTGAGCGTGTGTTCGGCCGCTGACTACGCCCACCGTAACTTTGTGATTCATCGCGACCTCAAGCCCGGCAATGTTCTCGTGGACTCGCAAGGCGTTCCCAAGCTGCTCGATTTTGGAATTTGCAAGCTGTTGCGCACAGATACGCTTTCCACAGTTTCTGGGGACGAAACCATGCCGGGCATGATGACGCCCAACTATGCCAGCCCGGAACAGATCCGCGGTGAGGCAGTCACGCTGCTTTCCGATGTCTTCTCGTTAGGTGTCCTTCTCTACGAGCTTCTCACTGACAAATGCCCTCAGCGCTTCACCCTCCTGAATGCGGAAGCTATCGCCAGAGATACGCAGAAGGAGATTCCTCTTGCCAGTAAAACGGTCGAGGATAAGGTGCTGGCCCGCCATCTGTCCGGCGACCTGGACAATATCCTAATGCGCGCACTGGAAACGGAACCGCAGCGGCGGTATGAATCGGCAGCATTGTTCGCTGATGATTTGCGCCGTTATCTTCTGCACGAACCGGTTCTCGCCCGTCCACAAACCTGGGGATACCGGGCTCTCAAGTTTGTGCAGCGTAACCGGAGTAAGGTTGCTGCGGCTGCGGTGCTATTCGTTGTCCTGTCGGCGGCACTCGCGGTCTCCCTTCGTGAGGCTTATGTTGCCAATGCGCGGTTGGCGCAGGTGCGGGGCCTGGCGAACAAGCTGGTTTTCGATGTGCATGACGCGGTTCACGATTTGCCTGGCTCCACCCACGCCCGCCAGGTGATTGTGCAAACCGCGATTACTTATCTTGATTCCGTTGCAGCCGCGGTCAGAGGCGATGCGCAAGCGGAAAGAGAATTGGCCAGCGCTTACCGCAAACTGGGCGATGCCCAGGGCAATGTGGTCGGCGCGAACCTCGGCGATCCTGCCGGCGCCCTGGTAAGTTATCAAAAGGCTCTGGCCATGCTCGAAAACGTTGCGGGACGAAAGCCATCGGATTCTCCGGCCCAAACCGAGCGGCTTGTGCTCTACCATCGTATCGGTGCGCTCCAAGCGTATACAGGGAAGATGACGGATGCGGTGCAAACTTTCCAGAATGGCATTCGCATTGGCACACCCTTGGTTGCTTCGGCAGATAATCCGCTCAAGTCGGCTCTAGCGGATCTTTACATCGAATCTTGCGACGCCAGGCGGAACATGGGCAATGACCAAGGCTCGTTCCAGGATGCGAGCGAAGCTCTGCGGCTCTACCGGGAAATTGAAGCTTCTGGAACAGCAACGCCAGCGATGCTCCAATCATTCGCAACCGCTGATGCAGCGGTAGGCATGGCAGAAAGCAAACTAGGCCGGCTCCAGGACGCTCTCGGACACTTTCGCGAGGGTACGGAGAAAATGGAGAAAATAGCGGCGGCAGAACCGCACAACGCCTCGCTTCGCCGCGACCTGATGCTGGCGTACGGCCACATCGCAGACGTTTCCGGCAATCCTAACCTGGAAAATCTCGGCGACCGCGCAGGTGCGCTGCAGGCCTACCGGCGGGCGGCGGAAATCGGTAAGGAGCTGTACGAAGCTGATCCTGCGAACGAACAGGCAGGGGCCGACTACGGTATCGTTCTGAGCCGCATCGCAACCGCAATGGACAACAGCGACTTGAAAACCAGGGCGGCCGCTTACAGGGAATCGCTTCGGATACTCAGTAAAGTAGCGCGAATCAGTCCGACTAATCTTTCCCTCCAACTGTATCTCGCCTATGGTAACCAGCAATTAGGTGACGCGCTGAAAACAAGCGGCGATCTGGCGGGTGCGGAGAAGGCCTATTCAGAAGCGGTCACGATTGCGGAGTCAGCCAAGACGTCGGGGCAGATTGGGTTCTTGACCCTTGTTGTTATGTCCAATCTCAAACTCGCGCAAAATTCCGTTGCCCGTGCACATCGTGGCGACGCACTGGAGTTCGCTCATCGCGCTCTGGGGGCCAGTACGAACTTGCCGCACGGAGCCGTCTCTCCGTTCATGGCGCCGCGAGGGCTCGGTGCCATGGGCTTAACCTATGCCGCGCTGGCGCGCAGTCCGCTGCGTCAACCCGGAGATCACGAACAAGCCGCTTCCTGGCTCCACAAGAGCCTGGACGCGTGGCACAAGGTGCAAGCCGAGCCGGGCTTCGCAGCACCGCACAAGCGCGAGATGCGTGTAGTCGAGGACGCGCTCGCCAGTCTCGAGCACAGGTGATCGATTGCAACCTTCAATTACTCCCGATTTGACGATGACAGCCGACCAGGTCCGTCTCGTCCGCGACAGCCTCGATGTCCTTCACGAGGACGCGGAGCCGTTTTCCTTGCTGTTCTATGGCAAACTCTTTGAGCTCGATCCCGACTCCCGTCGGCTCTTCCACAATGACCTGGCGGTGCAAGGTCGCAAAATCATGGACATGTTGACTTCGGTGGCGGAGTCGCTCGACAATTTCGAACCGATGCGGGCCCGGCTGGCCGAACTGGGCCGCAAACACGCACAGTACGGGGTACGACCAGAGCAGTACGATACCCTCACTACTGCCCTGCTTTGGTCCATCGGGCAAGCCTTGGGACTTAGTTTCGACGCTCCCACTCGGGCAGCCTGGCGCCTCGCAATCAACGCTATCTGCGTGGCCATGAAGGCGGGCCTCGCCTAACCGGGCTTTTTCACAAAAATATTCTGCGTCTGTGATCGTTTTCCTCTCTGAATTGCGCCCATATGGATGAAGCAGGATTGACGGTTTGTCCGAGAGCCCAATCTGAAACTGCGGAATTCAAATGGAGGTCAAGAAAATGAAAAACCTGCCTGTATTTACGATTGTGATCGCGCTGTGCCTGGGTGCGGCGGTGGCGATGATTCAGAGTGATCGCGGAAGCAATGGATGGCAAAGCTCCAGCACTCAGACCGCGCGCGCAACGAGTGCGCCTTATCGGGACGGCCTTTATTTGGGGAACCTAACGGCCGCAGGTAGCGGTGAGCCTCATATTTCCAGCGGTCGCTGGACGACGGAAGCCGACCGTGCATCTTTCAAAGCGGGATTTCAGCAGGGCTACGACGCTGGTCTGGTGCTTCGCGCTTCCAAGGGAAACACGAATTAACGCTGATTTGGGGGTGGACCAGGGCCTTTGGCCCTGCGTCAACTGCAGTGGAAAGAAGTCGCGGGCTTTCAGCCCCTGGGTAAGTGCGCTTGCTTTTTGCAATCCGCTAATTTCCAGTTCGCCGCCGACCTGAAAGGGCCGGCTTAATTTTTTGCGCTGGACGGAAATCCGTGATCGTTTCTGCTTAGGGTTTGCGCCCTACCTGTTGAAGGAGATTTCACCATGACCCCGCGTCAAATCGAACTCGTACAAAGCAGCTTCAAAATGGTCGTACCTAATCTCGAATCGGCTGCGATGACTTTTTACGATCGCCTCTTCCAGCTCGATCCATCTTTGCGCCGTATGTTTCATGGCCCGCAGGCAGAGCAGGCCCGCAAACTCGGGCACGTGCTGACGATCGTGGTGAACGGGCTGAGCCGGCCGCAGCAAATCCTGAGCGCGGTTGAGGAGTTAGGGCGCCGTCATCTTAATTACGGCGTACGACAGGAGCAGTATGCCACCGTCGGCGCGGCACTGCTGTGGACTCTGCAGACGGGACTCGGGGAAGCGTTTACCTCGGAAGTTCGCGAAGCCTGGACCTGCGCGTATATGTTCCTCTCATCCACCATGCGGCAAGCGGCGGCCAATGCTGAGATCGTACCGGTCTCTTGGCTGCCTACGCCGCGTCAAGCTTGAAATCACCCGCACCGATTGTGTTCACCAGGCCAGCCGATATGGCTGGCCTTTCTATTTGCCCTTGTACCTTGCAAAACAAATTTCTTTTTGGCGGTGAGCGATTTCACTGATGTCTCGCGCCCGTACAGGTGAGGGCAAAAGCCCAAAACAAAACAAGGAGAAATACAATGACAAAGAGAATTTTCGCCAATCGTTTCGGGCTCATTGCTCTGCTGAGCCTGTTCGCCTCAACCGCAGCTTATGCTGGTAACCCGGCAGCGACGCCGGTGATCGTCACCAACACGACCGCACAGCCTGTGCCGGTGGTCGGCATCATTAAGGATTCCGATGCCCCCGCGCGCAAGCCGTTTCAGAGCCACAAATATTTCTCGGTACCTGCTGGTTCTTCCGGATCGGTGCTCCTCACGATCGTGCCAGCGAACCAGCGCATTGTGCTCGAAGAAGTATCTGGGTACTGCTCCAACGTCAGTGGTATCGCCAATGTCCAATCTTACACAAATCAGAATGGAACGATGGCCATCCAATTCCTTCCTGAGGACTTCGTATCGAAGAAAAGTGCCGCCACCTCTGTGCGGCTTTACGCCAATCCTGGTGAGACCCTCTTTGCCAGCGTCAATAACACCGGCGGCTTGGCTGGAGGATGCAGTTTGTCGGTGGCCGGCTACTACGTCGACTTGCCGTAGTAACTGTCTTTCCAATCCGGCTGCGGGCTAACCAGCCTGCCGCCGGATTCTTCGTTTCGTGCTTTGGAGATTCGGGTTCTCCCAGTTTAGTTCCGAGTCGGGATTCACCATTCCCAGTCCCTCCTCCCCCTTCACTGCTCCAGCCACAAAAATCTGAGGAGTCGTGAGTGATTTCCAGTCCTCATTACGCCCATACAAGTGAAGCGGGCTTGGTCATTGATCAATGCTCCGCACCTAATTCAACACATACGGAGATAAGACAATGATCAAGAAAATTTTTACGATGACGTTGGCTGCCATACTGGCGCTGGCTGTGGCCGGTCAGGCAGTCGCGAACGAACAGAGCAAAGATGAGAAAGCCCTCAGCGATAAGAACGCAGTCACCGGACAAGCCCCAGGGATGCTGGCGTCACAGCAGTGTTTCAGTTCCGGCAACGGGGTGACCTTTTTGAAGGTCTGTATCACGGACAACGGCAACATTTCCTGGTTCGAGTCACCATCGGGAAAGGTCCATCTACAGCAACGGGAAGGTTACGCGGTGTGCTCGGGTGGTATACCAGGCAATGGAGCCATTGTGCATGGCTTCGACGCCAATATTGTGGCAAACGGATGGGGCAACCCAGCCATTTCACAGCCCAATGGCGCCGGGACATTCCCGCTGATTATCACCCGCCAGTCGCTGGACGGCGTGATCCAGCTCAAACAAACGTTCACTCGCAACACTGTGGAACGTGGGATTGATGTGCAGCTGGACCTCAAGAACATGACTGCAATGTACCTGTACAACGTATTCCTATCTCGTTACTTCGATGCGGACGCCGACGGTGCCATTACAAACCTATTTGACAAGACCCATGATTCAACGTGGGCCAGAAATCCGGTTAACCCAGCTACAGCAGGTCGAGGGCTAATGCTGACGCTGGCTCCTTCTGCCAGCCTCCAGTATTGGTATCCATCGACTACTACCTACGCTCAGTGGAATCCCTACGGTTCGGGTCAACAATACGCTCGTGGATGTGATTATGAGAACTCTTGGAGTCCAGCTACCGGCGACTTCGTTGGTATTGTGCAAGTTAAAATGGCCAGCACATTGAATCCCGGTCAAATCAAGACCGTAACTTTTCGCTATCGGCCACTCTAGTTGTTCCCTGATGCTAACAGCACTGTAACGAGGGCCCAACAAGGCGAAGCCAGCCGGACTTGCTCCGGCTGGTTTCCTTTGCCGCCAGTGTTTCGCAAGCCTCGTTGAAACGTGATCGATTTTCAATCCGATTTACGCCCGTAAAGATGAAGTGGAAAGCAAATTAGCCTTCCCGATACAAGGAGCGCCATCATGAACACTAAATCAGATTGCCGCCGGAACCAGAAGTTTGGACTGACGTTAGTTTGGAGTAATCCCCAGGCCAAGCGTGAAATGCAATTTCCACAGCGCTGGTTGCTACATTCGCAGAATGGGGACAACTTCAGTGTTATGGTCTGGCATGTCGGTGCGAACCGACCGCGTGTGATTTACAAGGAAGCAGCTTAGACCGTTGCGACTAAGAATATTGGCTTGCCCACGAGAGGATACCAATCATGAGCGAAATTATGAACTCAACAATAAGCATGGCACCACACGGAGCGTCCACCCGCAGACAACCGGGATCTAGCACGATCCGCTACGGTCTCCCCTGCGCGAATTGCCGGCTGTACTACGCAGCAGAGCTTACGGTCTGCCCAACCTGCAACTGCGGCGATCGTATTTCGCCGCTGACCGATCTCGTTCGTCCTGCTGCAACGCTGTAAGAGTTCAGGACTACCAACTACGGAAAGAAACTACCTCAGGATGCTGACGAGTTCACCGAGTTCCTTAAGACGAGATTGCTAGGGGCCGGCCGTGCCGGCGTCCTCTAGTAGTTAGCGTTGTCGTTAGTACACGAATCATCCAGCCCTTGGCGCGCAAACGCATTGAGATCACCCTGAGATGACGACGCGGTTGCCTCAAAACGAACCTCGTCGTGCACCTTCAGCATTTTTGCCGAGACACGGTGCGATAACTCCCGGATGGGTCGGCAACCCTTACCTAATCGGTAAGGTAAGATTTACCCGTGAATGAGAAAGCGACAAGTCGGGCCACATCCCCGCTGGCCCGCTGTAACCACTGATCCAATGCGAACCTTCAGGTCGTATCTCCAGTGCGAGCTAAAATTCAATTCGCGCGTGAATTACGGTCAGAAAGCGGTGCGCCGGTCGCGCATGTCGCTGCCACAGTGTAGACTGGTCAGTTTTGACCCGAAATCTGGGGCTCTGGATTCGCATAGATGGATCCGCCGAACGTTTCCAACAAGCGCCGCTGGTCTATCGTCGGCTTGCTCTTTACAGCATCCTTAATCAACTATCTAGATCGCGCCGCGATTTCGTTCGCACTGCCATTAATTTCCAGGGACTTTCACCTGACATCGGAAAGCAAGGGCCTCCTGCTTTCTTGTTTTTTCTGGTCGTACGCGCTCATGCAAATTCCTATTGGCTGATGCGCCGACCGGTTCAATTTACGCTGGCTCTATGCCGGAGCATTCGCCCTGTGGTCATTCGCACAGGGGCTCACGGGTCTAGCGGGCAGCCTTGCAGCTTTGATTGGGTTCCGCGTATTTCTCGGCGTCGGAGAGTCCATCTACCTTCCGGGAGGAACCAAAATCGTAAGCTTGCTGTTCACCCGGAAAGAACGTGGTCTGCCGTCAGGACTTTTCGATTTCGGTACTCGAACGGGACTAGTCCTCGAAGGCATTTTGGTTCCTTGGCTCTTAACACGTTATGGATGGCGCCACACTTTCCTCCTTATAGGCTTTGCGGCTCTCGTCTGGATCGTCCCCTGGTTTTGGGTTTTTCCTCGGCGTTTGCAGGCAGTCGACACCGTTGGAGGCTCACCGTTCTCCGAAGCGTCGCGTGTTGGTTGGAGCACTCTCCTCAACCGCAATTTGCTGGGGATCTGCCTCGGATTCTTTTGCTTTGATTACTACTGGTATGTGCTGGTCACGTGGCTGCCCGACTACCTAGTGACGGTTCGCCACCTCAGCATAGTGCAAGCCGGTTTTTATGCTTCACTCGCGTTCTTTACGTTCGGGATCGCCGAACCGTTTGGGGGATTGATGGCCGACACACTGATCCGTCGCGGCTGGAATGAAACTGGTACTCGCAAAGGAATCGTGACGGTCTCTTTCAGTACGGGTGTATTTCTTATAGCAGCCATGCGATCTGCGCATACCGATATGACCGTCGCGTTATTGATTCTAGCTTCCCTGGTCGGTCTTTCTACCGGCAACCTGCTCGCAATTCTCCAATCTTGCGCGCCTGCCGAACAAGTCGGGATATGGACGGGGGCTGAGAATTTTGCAGGCAATCTCGCGGGAATCATCGCGCCACTCGCCGTGGGATTCTTGATCACGTCGCATGGTTCATATGTTCCAGGGTTTGAGCTCGGCTCGATCGTTCTTCTCATGGGAGTGCTCGCCTACTGGTTCGTCGTCGGTGACTTAAGACCTCGATTATCTTAACTCGGCCTGCGCACAACGCGATAGACACCCCCCAATGGGTTACCTAAACAGAGAATCACGCCATTAGCTTGCCAACTAATCTCTCGAAAGCTGTCAGTCAAGGCGTCTGGGCGCCCTGGGTCTCGACATATATCGCGTAGAGAGACTGGCTCGCAGCCATGAACAGCCTGTTCTTCTTGGCGCCCCCGAAGCAGAGGTTCGCGCATGTTTCCGGAAGGTGGATCTTCCCGATCAGCGTACCGTCAGATGCGAACACATGCACCCCGTTGTCGCCTTCCCCCGCCCATCCGGCAGCGGACCAGACGTTGCCGTCCACATCGCAGCGAATGCCGTCGGATGATCCCGGCGACATATTGGCAAACATCCGGCCATTTTTTAGTCGCACGCCATCCACAACGTCATAGACACGAATGGGACGCGGCTCGCCAGCACGTTTTGGAATGCCCGTATCCACGATGTAGAGCCTTTTCTCGTCGGGAGAGAAACACAACCCGTTGGGCTTATCCATGTCGGCGGCAACGACTGTCGCTTCACCCGTTTTCGGGTCGAACCGGTAAACGTTGGCAGGCAGTTCGAAGGAAGCTTTGTGCCCTTCATAATTCGACATGATGCCGTAGCCAGGATCGCTGAACCAGATGGCCCCGTCAGAATGCACCGCTAGGTCATTCGGCGCGTTCAGCTTCTTGTCCTGAAAACGATCCATCAGCACGGTGATTGTGCCGTCGTATTCGGTGCGCGTCACCCGGCGCGTGTCGTGCTCGCAGGTGATCAGCCTTCCCTGTCGATCCCGACAGTTGCCGTTGCTATAGTTCGACGGGCTGCGAAAAACGCTGATCTCTGCGGTTTCCTCGAGCCAGCGCAGCATTCGATTGTTGGGGATGTCGCTGAAGAGGAGATACCGCCCGTCCGCAAACCAAACCGGCCCTTCCGCCCACCGCGTGCCTGTGTATAGGCGCTCAACTGCGGCGTTGCCGACCGTGTATTTTGCGAACCGCGGATCAATCACTTCGACCGCGGGATCGGGATAGACCACGAGACTTTTCCGTTCTGGTTCCTCGGCACGCGCCCAAGGTTTCAGGGCCAGCGTCGTGGCGGCACCGAGGGTAATGTCCATGAATGTGCGTCTCTGCATTCGTCTGTGCCTCTCACGGGAAAATACTATACGAGGCACCTTATCACGGCCTTTTCGGTAGTGGAATAACCGCTCCACTAAACTCTTGGGCTGTGTGGTCGGCAACTCTTACCTTGGGATTACTTCCCGCTTGCTCGTCATCCGAAAGGAATCAGCCGGTCCCCGGTGGCAGTATGCGCCAGGCACCCCTTTAATTCCCGCGCGGGCCTTCGAGTCTACATTTGCCGTATCGGAGGCCCTTTCTGCAGGTTGCAGGGCATCTCCTCGGGACAAGGTCCAGTTGCTCCGCTCGCGAAATCGACAGGGGATGTTGCAGCCATCGGGGTGTGAGTCGGCCCCCGAT
>Ga0137366_10005091_pt1 | contig 10310 bp, 6 predicted proteins | sample SagtaG_8_FD_104938 | JGI IMG/M metagenome (GOLD analysis project Ga0137366, IMG submission 104938) | Vadose zone soil microbial communities from Sagehorn Ranch, Mendocino, California, USA - Sage1_L_60_16 metaG | ecosystem: Environmental > Terrestrial > Soil > Vadose zone | place: USA: California... | reverse complement strand
GCGGCCCCTGACGCCGGGCGGCTACGTCGTCCACCTGGAGCATGGGATCGGCATTTACCGCGGGCTGCAAACCATCGCCGTGGGCGCGGAGGGGGCGACGCTCGAAGTTGCGGTCGTGGAGTACGAAGGCGGGGATCGCCTCAACGTACCGCTGTACCGCATCGATCAACTCGAGCCATACCGAACCGCGGGCGATGGCGATGCCCCGCCACCGCGGTTACACCGCCTCGGCGCCACGACTTGGCAGCGGCAGCGCGACAAGACGCGCGCCGCGATACGGGTCATGGCCGCCGAGTTGTTGGACCTGTACGCTCGGCGCCAGCTCGCCATTGGTTATTCCTTTCCGCCCGATACACCATGGCAGCGCGAGCTGGAATCCGCCTTCCTTTATGAAGACACGCCGGATCAGCGCCGTGCCTCGGACGAGGTCAAGCGCGACATGGAGCGCGCGCGTCCGATGGACCGGTTGTTGGTGGGAGACGTGGGATACGGCAAGACCGAGGTCGCCGTCCGGGCCGCCTTCAAGGCCGTACAGGCCGGAAAACAGGTCGTCGTGCTCGTGCCCACGACCATTCTCGCGGAGCAGCATGGGCGCACGTTTCGCGAACGGCTCGCCGACTACCCCGTCCGCATCGAGGTCCTGTCGCGCTTTCGCAGCACCAAAGAGACCGCTCCATTGGTCGAGCGCATCACGGCCGGAGACGTGGATGTCGTGATCGGGACTCACCGGCTGCTGTCGTCCGACGTCACGTTCAAGAACTTGGGGCTGTTGATCGTCGACGAGGAGCATCGCTTTGGCGTCCGGCACAAGGAGCGGCTCAAGGCGCTGAAGTTGAGCGTCGATGTCCTGACGCTCACCGCCACGCCGATTCCCCGGACGCTGCATCTCTCCCTGGCCGGTCTGCGGGACCTCACGCTCCTCGAGACGGCGCCGAAGGACCGTTCGCCCGTGTTGACGTTTGTCGAGCCGTGGGACGACGCGCTGCTCGAGGAGGCCATGGCGCGCGAACTCGATCGCGGCGGGCAGGTGTACTTCGTACACAACCGCATCGAGACGATCGATACGGTAGCGGCGCGCATTCAGGCGCTCGCGCCCCGGGCTCGGCGGGCGGTCGCGCATGGGCAGATGCGGGAGACCGATCTGGAAGCCGTCATGGGACAGTTCGTGCGGGGGGAGGTCGATGTGTTGGTGTCGACGATGATCGTCGAATCCGGCCTGGACGTGCCGAACGCCAACACGATGATTGTGGACCGCGCGGACCGTCTTGGGCTCGCGCAGCTCTATCAGCTGCGTGGTCGCGTGGGACGGAGCCACCGGCGCGCGTTCTGCTATCTGCTCGTGCCCGATCTGGTCGACGGGCAGGCGGAGGAACGTTTGCAGGTGCTCGAGCATCATACTGATTTGGGATCGGGATATCGCATCGCCCTGCGCGACCTGGAGCTGCGCGGAGCCGGCAATCTGCTCGGCGGTGAGCAGTCGGGCCACGTGCAGGCCGTAGGGTTCGACATGTACTTGCGATGGCTCGAAGAAACGGTGCGAGGGCTGAAGCAGGGGGAACAGGGAGCGGGGAGCAGGGAGCAGTTCACTCCACCCGACGTCACGCTCGATGCGCCGGCGCATCTGCCCGACGAGTACGTCCGCGACGACGACACAAAGCTCGATCTGTACCGGCGGCTGGCGCGGGCCGAGCAACCAGGTGAGATTCAAGCCGTTCGCGACGAGCTCCGTGACCGATTCGGGCCGTTGCCGGCCGCAGCTGAGCGGCTGCTCCTCGTCGCGGAGTTACGAGCGCTGGGGGCCCGGGTGGGCCTGGAGACGGTTCTGATCAAGGGCGACGAAGCGCGGCTCTCGTTCCGGCGTGACGCGGCGCCGCGATTGGCGGGACTCCAGGTGGCGCTCGAGGCGGTGCAGTTCGAAGCGGACGTGCGGCGCGCCGTACCGCTCTCGCTCAGGCTCCGCCGGCTCGGCGGAGAGTCAATCGGCCCCGGTCTGGTCCGGGCGCTCACGGCCGTTCTGCGGGATCATCACCGTACTTGAGAAAGAGGGAAGCGGATGCGACGTACGCGTTTGGTGCTGTTGGCGCTGGTCTCCCTGACCCTTGCCGCGTGCGCTGCCCTGCGCGACGCGTTCTCGCCCCGCGCGAACTCCGTGGCCCGCGCCAACGACCAGACTCTGACGGTGGAGCGGCTGGCCAACTGGGCCGGTCAAAGCAAGCAGGTGCCGCTCGATCCACTCACGCTCAGCCGCGTGTCGCGCTATTGGGTCGAATACACGTTGTTCGCCGAAGCGTTGGCGTCGGGCAAGGATCTGCGGGACTCGGCGACGGTGACCGCGGCGATGTGGCCCGTCACCTCGCGGCTCAAGTGGCAGCGTTTCCACGACCGCCTGTCCGCAGGTCAGACACTCACGGCGCAGCAAACGGATTCGGCGTTTCAAGCAGGCCAGTACCGCGTCTTTCAACACATTCTGTTTCAAGTGCGCCCGTCCGCCGCAGGCTCCCCTCCAGCCGGAAATGCCGATGCGCAGAAGCACCGCCAGGCGGAGCAGCTGCTCCCGCAAGCGCGGGCTGCCGGCGCGCGCTTCGCGCAGCTTGCGTCGCGCTACTCGGAGGATCCCGGCTCGAAAGTGGCGGCGGGATCGCTGGGACTCTCGACGCGCGGACAGTTCGTGCCCGAATTCGACCAGGCGGCATGGGAGCTCGCGCCGGGCGCCGTCAGCGCGGTCGTGAAGACCCAGTTCGGCTACCACATCATCCGCCGGCCGCCGCTCGCCGAGGTGCGCGATTCGTTTCGGGTGCTGTTGCAGGAGCGGATCCAAGCGCACGATGATTCGATCTACGTCGACAGCCTCAACATCAAGCGGAAGATCGAGCCGGTGAGTCACGCGGCCGACTATGTGAAAGCGGCGGTGCAGGACATCGACGCCGCGCGCTCCAGCAATCGCGTCCTGGTGAAGTACCGCGGCGGATCGCTGAGAGTCCGGGACTTTGTGCGCTGGCTCGGGGCGCTCGATCCCCAAATCCTCCAGGCGCTGCCGCAGGCGAACCCCGAGCAGATCTCGCAGTTTCTCAAGTCCCTGGCGCAGCAACAGCTGATGCTCGAGCAGGCGGACTCGGCGAGGGTCGCATTGACCGCTGCAGATTGGCAGCGCGTGCGCGACGAGCACGACTCCACGCTGGCGATGATCCGCTCACTCCTGAACTTGAGTCCCGAGGCGCTGCGCGACTCGGCCGGGACGTCGCCGGACGCACGGGCCAGCTTTGCCCTGGCGCGCGTGAACGATTACTTCGAGCGCGTGTTCCACGCCCGGGCGCGCTTCTTCCCGCTCCCCACGTTCCTGGCCGACACGCTGCTGGCGCAGGCGACCTGGGATGTGGACGAGGCGGGGGTGCGGCGAGCCGTCGAACGGGGACAAGAGATTCGTGCCGATTCCAGCCAGACATCCGCGGCCCCGCGCATGACGCCGGCACCGGGACCCGCGCCGATCGACACGACGAAGCGCCGGACGCCACGATGAAACCGCTGCTTGGCCTCCTGGCGGTCTTCGCCGTCACGACGGTTGCCGCTCAGCAGCCGGCGCGCTCGGAGCAACCGCTCGACCGCATCGTGGCGGTCGTGGGTACGCGGCCCGTCCTGGCATCGCAGATCGAAGAAGAGATGGTCCAGCAGCAGGCCCAGGGTCACGCTGCCAACCGATTCCGTGGGACTCGCCACGATGCGGCGCCAGATCCTGGACAAGTTGGTCGAGCTGGAGATCCTGGTACAGCAGGCCGAGCGCGATACCTCGATCAAGGTGACCGACCAGGAAGTGCTCGATCAGGTGGAGCAGACCTACCAGAACGTCCGCAAGCAATTCAACTCGGAGAACGAGTTCCGCGATCAGATTCGCCAGGCGCGCTTCGGATCGGTGGAAGAGTGGCGTCGCTGGCTGGCCGACGAGCAGCGCCGGCAGCTCTACGCCCAGCGACTGATCGAGGCGCAGCGCCAGAAGGGCAAGCTGCGCCCGATTCCGCCGACCGATGCCCAAATGCGTGAATTCTGGGAGCAGAACAAGGATCAGCAGCCCAAGCGTCCGGCGACGGTCTCCTTCCGCCAGATCGTGATCAGACCGGTGCCGGATTCGGCTGCGCGGCTGCGCGCACTGCAGCGTGCCGAATCGCTCGTCGTCGAGCTCCGTCACGGCGCCGATTTTGCGGCTGCGGCGAAACGATTCTCGGGCGACAGCGCCTCGGCGGCGCAGGGCGGCGAGCTCGGGTGGTTCCGCCGCGGTGTGATGGTGAAGGAGTTCGAAGACGTAGCGTTCCATATTCGTCCGGGAGAGATCTCGCCGCCGATCGAAACGGCGTTCGGATTCCACATCATCAACGTGGAGCGAACGCAGCCGGCGGAAGTCCTGGCCCGTCACGTGCTGATCACGCCGGAGATCAGCGCGGCGCAGATCGCGATCGCCCGGCACCGGGCGGATTCGCTGCGCGACGCCCTGGCTCGCGGCACGACGACATCGTTCGATTCGCTCGCGAAGCTCTACGCCGATCCGCTGGAGACCAAGCTGGCGGAAGACACGCCACTCACGGACCTGCCGCCGGAGTATCAGAAAATCCTCTCCAGCGACGCGACGACGGGGCTGAAACCGATGATCGCCGTCGGCGCCGACACCCCTCGCCGCAAGTTCGTGGTGCTTGAGGTGACGGCCCGGCACGATGCCGGCGATTTGTCATTCGACGACGTGAAGATGCGGATCCGCCAATCGCTTGCCGACCAGCTCGCGATCCGGCATTTCGTCGATCAACTGCGCCGCCAGATCTACATCGACATCAGACTTTAGTCGTGGCCTCTCCACCTCCTCGGCCGCGTCTCGCAGTTGCGGTGGGCGATCCCCGCGGGATCGGCCCGGAGGTGGTTCGCAAAGCGCTGCGGCAGCCGATCGACGCTGACGTGCGCATCGTGGGCGGCTCGGAAGACGGGGCGCCGAGCGACGTCGAAGCGGGGCGCTTGGCGGCCCAGGGCATCGAAACCGCCGCGCGGCTGGCGCTCTCGGGCGAGGTCGACGCCATCGTCACCGGGCCGGTCAATAAGTCGGCGCTGCACGCCGCGGGCTATCGGTTCCCCGGGATCACGGAATTCCTGGCGCATGTTGCCGCCGATATTCCCGTGGCGATGATGCTCACGACGGGCCGCCTCCGAGTCGTCCTCGTGACAACCCATCTCTCGTTGCGTGACGCCATCGCGAGCGTGACGACGGAGCGCGTGATCGAGGCGGGCCGCATTGCGATCGACGCGCTACAACGGTGGTGGGGGATCGCCACGCCACGGTTGGCGCTCTGCGCGCTCAATCCCCATGCGGGGGAAGGCGGGTTGTTCGGCGACGAGGACGACCGCTTGCTGCAGCCCGCCGCAAAAGCGCTCGACGCCGCTGGGCCGCTCCCGGCGGACACGGTGTTCGTGCGCGCGCTGCGCGGCGAGTTCGATGCGGTGCTGGCTCCTTACCACGATGTCGGGATGACGGCGGTGAAGGTTTCCGGTTTCGGGACCGGCGTCAATGTGACGCTCGGTCTGCCGTTTATTCGCACGTCACCCGATCACGGAACGGCGTTCGACATCGCGGGGAAGGGAATCGCGGACGCGGGGTCGATGCGGGCATCACTGGAGCTGGCGGTGCAGCTGGCTGCCGCGCGGCGGGCGAAGACCCGCGCCTAGCTCGACGGCTCTGTGACGGTTGTCGTGGCCGGCCACACGCGCACGCGACCCACGCGCCGGCCATCCATCTCGAGAATCTCGAACGTCGCGCCCTGCAAGTTGACGCGATCGCCGACCTTCGGCAGACGGCCCAGCCGTCCGAACAACAACCCGCCGATCGTTGTGTAGTCGCCGTCGTCGAGCTGGAGCTTCAGCACGCGGTTCACATCACCGATCTCCGCGCTGCCGGCCAGAATCGGCACGCCTCCGCCCGCCCCGGTGCCCGCAGTCCCCTGGGCTGACGCCGGTGCCTGATCGTATTCGTCGTAGATCGGTCCCACGATCTCTTCGAGCAGGTCTTCCATCGTCACCAGGCCGGCGGTACCGCCGAACTCGTCGAGCACGATCGCGAGGTGCACCTTCTGGCGCTTCATGTCGGCCAGGACGTCTTCTACCTCGCGCGTGCCGGGCACGAAGAACGGCGGCCGCGCGATGTCCTGCACCGGCGCGTCGGAGCCGGACAGCAAGCCGCGCAGGATGTCTTTTGCGTGCACGATGCCGACGACGTCGTCCAGCGACTCTCCCGTCACGGGATAGCGCGAGCGTCCCGCCGCCGCCACTCGGTCCGCTGCCTCGGCGAGGGAGGCCTCGGCGGGGAGTGCGACGATCTGCGTCCGCGGCGTCATGACCTCGCGCGCGTTCTTCTCGCTGAACTCGAAGACGCCCTCCAGCAGGCGCGCGTCACCGGCGCCGAGGCCGCCTGTCTTGCGGCTCTGCTGGACCAGCATCCGGATCTCCTCGGGCGAATGGACGCGGTCGAGCTCGGGGTTCGAGCTTCTGATGCCGAGGAACCGCAGGACGAGGCGGGCGCTGACGTTCAACAGGAAATTGAACGGTCGCGTGATCCACGAAAACACGATGAGCGGGGTTGCGACCCACCGGCTGGTCGCCTCGGGATAAGTGATTGCCCATGTCTTGGGGACCAGCTCTCCGAACACCACGTGCAGGAACGAGATGATGCCGACGGCCACGACGGAGGCGATGCCGCCGCGTGTCAGAAACTCGAGCCCAGCGGGCAGAGTCGCGAACCAATCGCGAAATAGATGCGCGACGGTGTCCTCGGCGACGTAGCCCAACAAGATGGAGGTCAGGGTGATGCCGAGCTGCGTCGCCGAGAGGAGGCGATACAGCTCACCGAGCGCCTTGCGCACGATGCGCGCTTTGCGATCGCCGCGCCGGATCATGGCCTCGATCCGCGTGCGGCGGGATGCGACGAGCGCGAATTCAGCCGCCACGAAGAAGGCGTTGGCCGCCACCAGCGCGACGATGGCCAGCAGCCGCAGACCGAGGACGTTCACGGCCTAATAGTATTAGATTTGCGGCGAGGATACATCCGTGCTCCCCGCTGAAGCCCACTGTACCTATCGCGCGCCGCTCAACGTCGAGACTCGACGGCGCCTGACGCTCGCGCTGGCGATTACGGCGGTTGTGATGGTGGTCGAGTTCGTCGGTGGCTGGCTTTCGGGCTCGCTGGCATTGCTTGCCGACGCCGCCCACATGCTCGCCGACGTGGCGGCGCTGGGACTGGCGCTGATCGCCGCGTGGATTGCGCAGCGGCCGGCCACGCCCGAACGCTCGTTCGGGTTCATGCGCCTGGAGATCCTCGCCGCACTGGTCAACGGCGCCGTGTTATTTGCGATCGCGATCGGGATCGGCGTCGAGGCCTGGCAGCGGCTGCGCGTGCCGCAGCTCGTCAATGGGCCCCTGCTCCTCGCCGTCGCGGCGGTGGGCTTTGTCGCGAATCTTGTCGCCACGGTCGTGTTGCACCGCGGGCATGAGCACTCGCTCAATCAGCGGGGCGCGTACCTGCACGTGCTTGGCGATCTGTTGGGCTCGGTGGGTGCGCTCATCGCCGGTGTCATCGTGCTGGCCTCCGGCTGGGTGATGGCCGATCCCATCATCTCGGTGCTGATTGGTGGACTCGTCCTGGTGAGCGCCTGGCGGCTGGTAAAGGAAAGCAGCGATGTCCTGCTGGAGGCGGCTCCCCGGCACATCGCCCTGTCGGACGTGCATGAGCGGATCGCGTCCGTGCCCGGCGTCGAGTCGGTTCACGACCTGCACTTGTGGACGGTGACGAGCGGGGTCGTCGCCATGAGCGGGCATCTCGTGGTCAAGAATCCGAGCGATAATCAGCCCGTGCTGGAAGCGGTGCAGACCCGGATGCGGGCGCTAGGGATCGCGCATGTGACGGTGCAGGTGGAAAAGGAGCCGATTTGTGATTAGACGCGGGAGGGGGCGGTAGGAGGCGGTACCGCCCCCTCCCGCCCCTTTACCGCCCCTAAGCATCCGTTTATACTGCGCCCCTCATTCAGGGGACCGTAACTCAGTGAAGATTCGCAACATCGCCATCATCGCCCACGTCGATCACGGCAAAACCACGCTGGTGGATCAGATGCTCCGCCAGGCGGGCGTGTTCCGCGCCAATCAGCAGGTGGCGGAGCGCGTCATGGATTCGAACCCGCTCGAGCGTGAGCGCGGCATTACGATCCTGGCCAAGAACACTTCGGTTCGCTGGGGCGATACGAAAATCAATATTGTAGACACTCCGGGGCACGCCGACTTCGGTGGCGAAGTCGAGCGCATTCTGCGGATGGTAAACGGTTTCTTGCTGCTCGTGGATGCGGCGGAGGGGCCGATGCCGCAGACGCGGTTCGTCGCGGGGAAGGCGCTGGCGCTCGGCCTGAAGCCAATCGTGCTGGTCAACAAGATCGACCGGCCCGACGCCGAGCCGCTGCGCGTGCACGACGAGGTGCTGGAGCTGCTGATGGACCTGGAGGCGACGCCGGAGCAGTTCAACTGCCCTTTCCTTTATACGTCGAGTCGTCTGGGCACGGCGACGTTGGAGCTCGACGAGCCGGGAACGACGTTGACGCCGCTGTTCGACACGATTCTCGGAACGATTCCGCCGCCCAAGGCGACCGAAGCCGGGCCGTTTCAGATGCTGATCTCGACGCTCGACTATTCGTCCTATCTGGGACGGATCGGCATTGGGCGCATCGAGCGCGGGCAGGTGCACGTCGGGGACACGGTCGCGTTACTCCCGATCGGCGAGCCGGGTCCCGTGGGTGACGGCGCGTTCGAGCAGGCCAAGATCGTGAAGCTTTTTGCGTTTGAAGGTTTGGAGCGTGCCGAGCTCGAGACGGCGGCCGCAGGCGAGATCGTAGCCGTGGCGGGGCTGGCCGATGTCGAAATCGGGAAGACCATCACGGCGCCCGATCACCTGGACCGGCTGGCCGGCATCGCGGTCGAGGAACCGACGATCTCGGTGGACATGCTGGTCAACAACTCGCCGCTGGCGGGCCGCGAGGGCAAGTTCGTGACCGGCCGGCAGCTGCGCGAGCGGCTGTACCGGGAGCTGGAGCGCAACGTCGCACTGCGAGTCGAAGATACGGACACGCCCTATGCGTTTACCGTGTCCGGACGAGGCGAATTGCACCTCGGCATCCTGATGGAGACGATGCGGCGCGAGGGGTACGAGTTCCAGGTCAGCCGACCGCGGATCATTCCGCGCGAGGGCCCGAACGGCGAGCGGCTGGAGCCGTATGAGGAGCTGATGATCGATTGCCCCGAGGGGTACGTCGGGGTAGTCATGGAGAAGCTGGGGCCGCGGCGCGCCACCATGCTGGATATGAAAAACCCCGGCCTGGGCATGGTCCGCATGCGGTTCAAGATCCCGGCGCGCGGGCTGCTGGGGTATCGTTCGGAGTTCTTGACGGATACGCGGGGGACGGGGATCATCCACCACCGCTTTTTCGAGTACGATTTGTGGGCCGGCCCCTTGTCGGGTCGGAACCGGGGTGTGATGGTGGCGGACCGGGAGGGGGCGGTGGTGGCATTTGCCCTCTTCAATCTTCAGGAGCGGGGTACGATGTTCGTACAGCCGGGCGACGCCGTTTACGAGGGCATGATCATCGCGGAGCACGTGCGGCCCGGCGATATGGATGTGAACGCAACGAAGGAAAAGAAGCTCACGAACATGCGCACCACGGCGTCGGACGAGATGATTATCTTGGAGCCGCCACGCCAGATGACCTTGGAGCTGGCCTTGGAGTACATCGAAGACGACGAGTTGATCGAGGTGACGCCGTCGTCGCTGCGGCTGCGCAAGCGTCTCTTGGGCGCGAGCGACCGCCGCAAGTTGGCCCGCAGCGAGAAGCGGGCGTTGTCGGAGGAGTAGGAAGGTCCCGAAGTTCGTTCGCCGTTAACCTCAGCCGGAGGTGGGCAATGCTGGCCCGCGAGACGTCGACGGATTGGTCGCTCAAGCGCAGGAGCGACGACGTCGACGAGGAGTTCGGAGAATTCGAAGAGGACAAGGAACTCGACGAAGACTTCGATGACGAACTGGATGAGGATGAGCTCGACGATGAGGATATGGACGAGGACGATTACGACGACCTCGACGACGAGTTCGATGAGGGGGATGAGGACGACTTCCGACCCAAGAAGGGACCGAAAAGAGAATGGGAATAGGGGTCGGCTGCTCGGGGCCAGGGAACACCCGAGACCGAGCGATCGCGGGTTTTCCCAAGCCCCCAGCCCCGAATCCCTAGTCCCCAGTAGGGCCTGTAGCTCAG
>Ga0137366_10005088_pt1 | contig 10316 bp, 7 predicted proteins | sample SagtaG_8_FD_104938 | JGI IMG/M metagenome (GOLD analysis project Ga0137366, IMG submission 104938) | Vadose zone soil microbial communities from Sagehorn Ranch, Mendocino, California, USA - Sage1_L_60_16 metaG | ecosystem: Environmental > Terrestrial > Soil > Vadose zone | place: USA: California... | reverse complement strand
GTAGTATTTCATGTACAAACCACAGCGCTACAAATAAACCTGCCGCGAAATAAATCAAACGGGACAATGTCCTATATTCCATTTTCAATTTATCCTGTGAAAATACATAAACCATTCCTGAATTCTTCTGTCAAACACAAACAGGGCTCATGAGAACCCTGTTGATTTAATTAATGGTAAAATGATCAGAATGCTTTTTTTACGCCCTCTTCCACGTTTGCATTTTCAGGATACAAAACCGCTTTTATATAATTAGTTGTGCTTAAAAATTTCCGTGCTGCTTTTTGCAAATCCTGTACAGTTAATGCATCTACTTTTTGTTCATAATCCAAAATATTTTCAGGATTGTTTTGGTCAATAAAGGCATTGGAAAGATTGGAAAGCCAGGCTTCATTATTTTGCATGTTTACCTTGTATTGTTTTTTCCAGGTTTCTTTTACCTTATCCAGATCTTTTTGATCAATACCCTTTTCCTGTGCATTCTTAATTAATCCAAACAGTGCGTCGGTGAGTTTGTCAACATTTTCGGGTCCGCAGGGAATATTAGCTGTAACCGTATAATGTACATAAGGGCGTTTTTCAATAGCACCACTTAATCCTCCTCCGTAAATCCCGCTCATTTCTTCTCTGAGCTTTTCAGTTATTTTAATATTAAGGGCGTCTATTAATGCCCGGAAGGCAATGTTTTCCTCACGGCTATACTGCGTTTCTCCTGACCACAACAGGTTAATAAAACTTTGAGCTTCTTTTCCTTTTTTAATATTTGCTAAAATGGTACCCTGCACCGGTCTTACACCATTATCTTTAAACTTATGCTCTTCAGGTTTGCCCGGCAATGAGCCAAGATATTTTTCAAATAAAGGTTTTGCAGTAACCGGATCAAGATTGCCTACAAACGTGAAGTGCATTCCATCCGCATTATTAAATACATCGGTATAAAGAGACATCACTTTGTCAAGTTTCAAATTTTCAAATTCAGCGGCAGTGGGTAAAACGCTAACCCAGGGACTACTGTTATAAGCGATCTTTAATAATGTATCCTGGAAAAAATACCGGGGATTGGCTTTCAAAAACTGCAGGGTGCTTTTTTGTTTTGTGACATAAGAATTAAATAAAACCTCATCCTTCCTGGGATGTGTAAAATATAAATTGACAAGCTGAAGAAAAGTTTCAAAATCTTTTACACTACTGCTTCCTTCAATTCCTTCCTCATGGTCATTTAAATAAGGGGTGACCTCTACCGTTTTGCCCGATAGGAATTTTTGCAGATCAGTAGGTGACATATCTTTTACGCCCATCACTCCTATCAGTTCAGCCGCATGCTTGGCATTATCTTTATCTTCCAGGGGGAATTTTTGCCACCCTCCCCAGCGCCATGCATCCATTAATATTTCATCATTCTTAAAATTTGTTGGCTTGAATGTGATGGTGATTCCATTGCTTAAGGTAAGGTCAGTCGTGCCCAATTTTTCATTTTTTGTTTCTGAAACAATTTTGCCGGCAGTCAAAGAGCCTTCCATTAAATTTGTTGCAACTGCCTTTTCTTCATACGCTTTCACTTGTTGTTTGGCAGCAGCTATAATTTGTTCTTCGAGATCCTTGTTGGATGGTAATTTATCTTTTCGGCCGGTGGGCGCCATGACAAGAGCAAATGCATTTGCCGGGGAAGGCATTTTTTTGGCCACATCATTTATTTCATTCAACGTAATGCCCGGTAAAACCTGCTTCAAAAATTTATACCTGTTTTCTGCACCGGGAATAGGATTTTTTTCAAGATAATTCGTGATATAATTTGAAACCAGGGCAGATGATTGTGTTTTATCCTTTTCTTTGAAAGCTTCTTCTGCTTCATTAAGTACATTGGCCTTTGTTCTTTCCAATTCAGTAGCTAGAAAACCAAATTTTCTTGCCCGTTCCGTCTCCGCCAATAAAGCATCTATTGCATTTTTTGTTGTGTTATTTCCCAGTACGGCAAAAGAAATAAATGCATCGTATCCACGGATAAATTGATTTGATCCTGTATAACCATATACAAACGGAGGATTTTCTTTTTGTGTTAACTCATTCAAACGTTCATTTATTAGGGAATTAATGAGTTCCTTCTTTAATGATTCGCGGTAATCAGCCCAGGTTTTTATTTTTTTTGCTGGTGTGATATAGTTGAAGACTTCAAGAATAGAATTTGTGGCTTCGTCATCGGTAATAACCATGGCATCTGCCTTTGTTCTTGTTGCAATCGGTGTAATAAAAGGTCTTAATTTTTCATTTGCCGGATTTTTGAATCCACTGAAATGATCCTTGATCTTTTTTTCTGCTTCGGCAGGGTCAATATCTCCCACAACGATAACGGCCATCAGATCGGGACGATACCACTGACGGTAAAAACGTTCTAAGGTTGCCGGCTTGAATGTTTTCAAAATAGAATCCTTACCAATAGGTAAACGTTCTGCATATTTGGAACCATTAAAAAGTTTTGGAAAATATTGGCGAAGCATTCTTTCCTGCGCGCCTTTACTGAGGCGTGATTCTTCCAGCACCACGCCTCGTTCTTTATCAATCTCTGTTTTATCTAATAAATTATTTCCTGCCCAATCTTCCAAAACAGTAAAACCTTTTTCAACTATATCCGGATCGTCGCTGGAAATAGGAAGGATGTAAACTGTTTCATCAAAACTGGTATACGCATTTAAATCAGCACCGAATTTTACTCCTACTTTTTGTAAATAGTCGACGAGCTCATTTTTTGGAAAATGCTTTGAACCATTAAAATTCATATGCTCCATAAAATGCGCCAGGCCACGTTGATCAGGATCTTCAAGAATAGAACCTGTATTCACCACCAGCCGAAGCTCCATTTTCTTTTCAGGCTTTAAATTTTTTTGAATATAGTAGGTAAGACCATTCGGTAATTTGCCAATTTTCACAGCCGGATCAGCTGGAATAGGTTGATTTAAATTAAACTGCGCATGCAGATTTACAGAAAAAAAGCCCAGAAGGAAAATGAAACTGCACAAAGGTTTTATAAAGATCTTCATATAAGAATTTTAGGGTGGTAAATGTATTTATCCCTTTCCACTCTATAAAATAAAAAACTCCCTTTTATATGAAGGGAGAGTTAAAAGTATAAGCGCAAGATTCAAGACACAAGGCCCAGGGGACAAGCAACTGAAATTAAGAACTGCAATAAAATGAACAATCAGTCCTTATCTGTGCCGGGTGTCTTGTTTTTTGTGCCTTCTTCATTATATTTTTTTTCGGCTTCCTGGGCTTTGGCAAAATCAAGCACAACTCCATTGATACAATAGCGAAGACCTGTTGGAGGTGGACCATCATCAAATACATGGCCCAAATGAGATTTACAACGGCCACACCTTACTTCTGTGCGTTTCATGCCATGACTGTTGTCTGGCGTATAGATAATGCTTCCTTTACTTATCGGTTCATAAAAACTTGGCCATCCACAGCCACTTTCAAATTTAGTGTCACTTCTAAATAAGGGATTGCCACAAACAGCGCAATAATAGGTTCCTATTTCGGAAAAATTTTCAAACTTGCTACTCCAGGGTCGCTCGGTTCCTTTCTGGCGGGCAATATTGTACACTTCTTTCGGCAAAATTTTTTGCCACTCTTCATCGCTCAATAACACCTTCGACGTATCAGTATTTGAATAAACCGGGTTTTTCTTTTCAGTATCCATATTTATTTTTTTTGATGAGGTTTGAGAATAGATGCACTGCTGTCAAACAGCAGTTCGAATACATATCTTCAAATAAGGACATTTCATACTTATGAATAACAAATTTACGAGGCTTTACTAAAAATAGTTTGTCAAAGGAATGACAAAAAACTTCCGGGCTTGGGAATTTCTTAGTTTTGATAACAATGAAAAAAGAAACGCTTACTAAAGAGAAGGCTCTCCAAAAACTAAGACATTACTGCAGGTACCAGGAACGCTGTCATAATGAAGTAAAAAATAAATTATTTGAATTAGGAGTTGACAAGAATGAACATGATGAAATGATAATGGACATGATTGAGGAAAATTATCTTGACGAAGAAAGGTTTGCTCTTGCATTTACTATAGGAAGATTTAAAATGAAACAATGGGGAAGAAAAAAAATTCAATATGCTTTAAAAGAAAAGATGGTGAGTGAGGACAGTATACAAAAAGCCATAAAGCAAATTGATGAGAGGAATTATATTTATACATTAAAAAAGATTGCCAAAGAAAAATATGCATCACTAAAAAATGAACAATATCTGATTCGGAAAAAGAAAACCATGGACTATTTGATGCAGAAGGGATTTGAGATTGAACTGATCAGGATAGTTCTTGAAACCATGATTAATTAATTTAATTTCAGACAATGAGTTTGTCATTAAATATCACAGGTATTCAAACAAAACTTCATTGGGAAGATAAAAAAGCAAATCTTGAGATGCTTGAAGAAAAGATCTTTTCCATTTCACAACCAACGGAAATTGTGGTGTTGCCGGAAATGTTCAGTACAGGATTCAGTATGCAGCCGGAAAAACTTGCCGAAACAATGCAGGATGAAACTGTACAGTGGATGAAAAGAATTGCTACCGGGAAAAAAATTATTTTGACAGGGAGTGTAATAATTAAAGAAGAAAAAAACCCTGGCTGGCCGGCAGACAGGTTTTATAACCGGTTAATATGGATGTTACCTAAGGGACAGTTTGGCTATTATGACAAACGACATTTGTTTGCTTATGCTGATGAAGACAAGCATTACAGTGCAGGAAACAAACGATTAATCGCCTCAGTGAAAGGATGGAAAATAAATTTATTTGTTTGTTATGACCTGAGATTCCCTGTATGGACCAGGCAAAGCCCATCTCGAAAAGAACAGAATAGTTTTGAATATGATGTGCTGATCTATGTGGCTAACTGGCCTGAAAAAAGAATTACAGCCTGGAAGACCTTACTGCAGGCAAGAGCAATCGAAAATCAATGTTATGCAGTCGGTATAAACCGGGTAGGTGAAGATGGAAATAAAATTTATTATAGTGGCGACAGTATGGTTATCGATCCTCTAGGGGAAATTCTTTATCATAAAAAAGATGAGGAAGATATTTTTACCCTTAACCTTGATAGATCACACCTTGAAAAGATCAGAGAAAAATTTCCATTTTGGAAAGATGCAGATCAATTTAACATAATAACTAAAACTGGGTAGATACAAACTTCCCAACCTGATTAATAGTATATTCTTGTTTAAGGACTATCAGTTTTCATCTTTCCATTTTGTCTAGTCGAATCAACTCCATCACCTTATCCATTTTGTAATCGGCATTCCTGCGAATGGCATCAACAGTTGGTTTTGCTTCCAACTCTGGTAATATTCCATGTCCTGTCTTTATTTGATTCTTATCCATGACCAATCGGAAAAGAGGGAGGCGGAATTGCAATTTCGTTTCCGGCAATTTTACATCAGGAATAAGCCAGGCAGTGTTGCCATAAGAACCACCACCTGTTTCTTCGCCAACAACAAGAACATTGTTCTGTTTGATTATTGAATTGGTAAACAGAGTAGTGGCAGAAAAAGAATTACCCCCAATAAGCACATAACTCTTACCGTTGAAACGATTTTTTTGCCTGGGTTTAAAATAATGGTGTTCAAAATAAACAAAATGAAAATGACCATCCTTTTTTTTGCGGGTAAAGGCCATCATAAACAGGTGGTTAAGAAAATATTTGTCAATGTATCTTCGAAAACGGCTATTCCTGTTGATTGCGTATAAGCTATCGCAGACCTTAAATTTCTGATTGACCAAATATTTTGATAATACTGTGGAATTGGTAACACTGCCGCCGCCATTTCCACGCATATCAATTATCAAATACTGTACATGACGTTTGCGTATAGAATGAAAAGATTGCCTGAAAAATCTTTTAAGCTGGTATCCTCTGCCGAAAGAATTTACGTCGAGAAAAGCAATGTGACCTGTAGTGTCTATCCGCAATGAACGAATATTTTGCCGGTTTATACGTTTTCGTTCTTTTTTTGTGGGCAAAATAAAACGCCTGATAGCAGAGCGATTGACTGTATCTTTTGAAGGATCATAAATGGGGATGGTCACCGAATGCTTTTTGCCTGTGCTATCCAGATAGTCAATAATGTATGTGTTTGACGGACCATATACATTTGTATAAAGTGAACCGAAACCTCCGCGATTACTTAAGGTTTGAAATTTATGAGTAATGTTATATCCATCTGAAGAAATGAATTTGAAAAGTGTATCGGTAATTTCCCTTATCGTTTTGTGATCAATCTCCTGCAAAACTGTGCCTCGTTTTAAAACACTATCTCTCCTGTTCAGGTTAGCTGCAACTACCGTGGTGTCATCCCAAAGTTTCAGGCTTAACGGAAAAAACTTTTCATTTTTAAGCGTATCGAGATATTTTGAATATTTTTTTGAAGAACGTATGGTGGTGTGGCCGCAATCCATTTTAGAAAGAACATAACTTAGAACCTGCTTGAACTGTGGCTCGGTAAGCGAGTCTCTTATGTGTTGCTTTCCCCATTCAAAATAATGATCCATACTGTCTTTGGAGGTATACCAGTAAAGTCCCGGATGTGATTCTTCCAAAACGTTTTGAAAAACTGTGTAATCTTTTTCAAGCTGCTGCGGAGTATATTTTTTGTTGGAGTCGAATGAAGACTTAAGAGTGCCACATCCTGTTACAATAACTACCCATAAAACTAGCAGTGCCAATATCCGCATAATCCTTAAAATTCTTTTCAATCCTTATTCGTTTTAAAGGCATTCCATCCCTGCGCTATAATGGGATATGTGCTGCCACCTTTTGTAATGATTAGTGTGCTTTTGTCCGGCTCCGTCATGTAGCCAATCACACTGATATCTTTATTTAACGTGATTTTGTCATAATCATTTTGACCAATCGTAAATAAAAGTTCATAATCTTCACCGCCGCTCAGTGCACAGGCCGTCGGATCGATCTGGAATTTATAAGCAGCATTTCTCATTTCTTCGGCAATGGGCAGTTTTTCTTCATAGATCACACAACCCAGGTTACTTTGTTTGCTAATATGCAAAATCTCAGAGCTTAAACCATCGCTAATATCCATCATGGCACTGGGAATAAGATTTTCGCTCTCAAAAAAATCAATTATGTCTTTTCTGGCTTCGGGTTTCAATAATCTTCCAATGACATAGGATTCGCTTTCCAGATCAGGTTGGATATTTGGATTTTCCAGATAGATCTTTTTTTCTCTTTCTAAAAAAAGCAGACCTACATATGCACCACCTAGATCACCACTTACACAAATAAGGTCTCCTTTTTTTGCCGTACTTCGTTTTACATATTTGTCAGGCGTCACTTCACCAACAGCAGTAACAGAAATAATAAATCCTTTTTGAGACGAGGAAGTATCACCCCCGACGAGGTCAACGTCGTATCTTTCACAAGCGGCATATACGCCAGTATAAAACTCATCCAGCGCCTCCAAACTAAACCGGTTGCTAATAGCAACGTTCAGAATGACCTGGGTAGGGACCGCATTCATGGCATATACATCACTCAGGTTTACGATAATGGTTTTATAGCCGAGATGTTTGAGAGGAGTATACATGAGGTCAAAATGTACTCCTTCTACGAGCATGTCAGAGGTAATGACAGTTTGTTTCCCGAAATGATCAATAACAGCGGCATCATCACCCACACCGACAATGGAGGATGCATTTTGCAATTCAATATTCTTAGTTAAATGTTCAATCAACCCAAACTCTCCGAGAGATGATATTTCTGTTCGTTCATTCATCAATTTTTTTTGAATGGCCTATCGCTTCAACCATGGGCTATAAACGGGAATTACAAGTCTTTTTCATTATTAATCACAGCCAGCATCTCATCATGAATTTTTCCATTGGTCGCCACGATATGTGGCTGATAGGGTGAAAATTTATTGCCTTTAAAATCTGTAACCTTTCCGCCTGCCTCTTCTACGATCAAATATCCTGCTGCACTATCCCAGGCTTCCAATTTGTGTTCATAAAATCCATCAAATCTTCCGGCAGCAACCCAGCAGAGATCAGTAGCAGCTGAGCCTAAGCGCCGAACAGGGATCCCTTTCCTGATTAACTTTTCAAAAATTTGCAAGGGTCCATTCGGCATGTCAAGGTAAGTATACGGGAAACCTGTTACCAGGCAGGCGGTACTAACATTTTGCTTTTGACTTACTATTATTTTTTTATCGTTCAGTGTAGAGCCATTTCCTTTTTCAGCAAAAAATAATTCGTTCAAGGTAGGATTGTACACGGCTGCCATAATAACTTCACCATTTTTCTCAACTGCAATGGATACACAACAAAGAGGAATTCCATGAGCAAAATTTACGGTGCCATCAATAGGGTCTATGATCCATTTATAATTTGATTCTTGTTTAATTTCTCCTGATTCTTCGCTTAAAATATTGTGATCAGGAAACTCTTTTTTTATAATATCAAAGATCGCTTTTTCAGATGCATGGTCAGCTTCGGTTACCAGATTATTAATTCCTTCCTTGTTACGTATAGTAAAACTTTTATTGAAGAAGCGGGATAACTCTGCCGCACCTCCTTTGACGGCATTGATAAGGGTCGTTTTAAGCATGGGCAAAGATAAACTTCGATTTTAGATTGCAGATTTAAGTTTTAGATTTGAAGCTATTTTAAGTGGAGCTTTCTGTAGTCATAGTAAATTATAATGTAAAACATTTTCTTGAGCAATGCCTATGCTCGGTACAGAAGGCTATTAATAGCTCAAAAATTGATGGTGAAATAATTGTTATAGATAATCATTCGGCTGACAATAGCCTGGGTTATTTAAAACCCATTTTCCCTTGTGTGAAATTTATAGGTAATAATGAGAACATTGGATTTTCAAAAGCCTGTAACCAGGGATTCAAATTGTCAACCGGCAGGTATATCTTATTTTTAAATCCCGATACTATTATTCCTGAGGATTGTTTTTTAAAATGCATTTCTTTTTTTACAAAACATGATAACGCCGGTGCAGTAGGAGTTAAAATGGTGGATGGGAATGGAAAATTTTTAAAAGAATCTAAAAGAGCATTCCCTTCGCCGGTTACTTCTTTGTTCAAGTTATTCGGGTTTGCGAAATTATTTCCAAAATCAAAGACTTTTTCCAGATACCATCTTGGTTATTTGGATGAAGATAAAAATCATGAAGTAGATGTGTTGGCCGGTGCTTTCATGATGGTACGGCGGAATGTCCTGTATAAGTTAACTGGCTTTGATGAGATATTCTTTATGTATGGAGAAGATATTGACTTGAGTTATCGTATTCAGAGGATAGGCTATAAAAATTATTATCTGGCTGAAACAAGCATTTTACATTTCAAAGGAGAAAGTACAAGAAAGGGAAGCCTGAATTATATACGAATGTTTTATAAAGCCATGAGCATTTTTGTGAGCAGACATTATGGGGGAGGCAAGGCCAATCTTTTTAAACTTTTTGTACATATTGCTATCTGGATCCGGGCAACAATGTCCGCAGTTGGCAAATTTATTCAGTGGATCGGTCTTCCTTTCATTGATAGTATACTTATACTTTTTTCATTCTGGTTCATGAAAAATTTTTGGGCTGAATATGTTCGTCCGGATATTCAATACCCCAACAAGCTGTTGTTGGTTTCTTTTCCGGCGTTTGCCATCATATATCTGGTTGTTGCTTATTATGCCGGATTGTACGACAAGTGGTACCGCAGATCAGAATTAATTCGTTCTACTTTTATTGCAACGCTCGTATTGCTGGCAACATACTCATTATTGCCGGAACGTTTACGTTTTTCGAGGGCCATAGTTTTGTTTGGAGCCATGATCGCTTTTATTTTAATCAGCCTTGCCCGCTGGGTTCTTATAAAAACTAAAGTTTTGCATGAAGGTAATCCAGAAGAGAACCCACATACATTGATCGTAGGTTCAGAAAATGAATATCAAAACACAAAGAAAATAATGCAGCAGGCAGGACTTCATGAAAAAATTATCGGGCGGGTAGCTGTAGATAAAAAAGAAACAGGGGGCATTGGTTACCTGGATAGGTTAAGTGAATTGGGCTCTGCTGTAAATTTTAAAGAATTGATTTTTTGTGAAGGCAGTTTATCATTTAAAGATATTATTGATTCGATTCAGATTCTTCCTAAAAATGTTCGTGTAAAATTTCATGCAGAAAAGAGCCAGAGCATTGTTGGCAGTGATTCAAGAGATACCTCCGGTGAAGCTGTGTCCAGAGAAAACGGATATAAAATTTCAAAGCCTTATAATCGTCG
>Ga0137366_10005085_pt1 | contig 10317 bp, 6 predicted proteins | sample SagtaG_8_FD_104938 | JGI IMG/M metagenome (GOLD analysis project Ga0137366, IMG submission 104938) | Vadose zone soil microbial communities from Sagehorn Ranch, Mendocino, California, USA - Sage1_L_60_16 metaG | ecosystem: Environmental > Terrestrial > Soil > Vadose zone | place: USA: California... | reverse complement strand
GATTTTGCCGCTGCATTAGTGAAAGCATCATTATCAACATTCTCGGCCCACTCATCCGCCGCTACCACATTTTTAATTTCATATTTACCCGGACCATTTCTTTCTACACGACTTGCCCAAAAATCTGCAGTGGCTGAAAGAATCGGCCAGCCTTTTTCACGCAGCCAGTTTTTATCCTGGCTTACACAATAATAATTCCATGCGGCAATTCCAACACAAGCTGTAATGTGATGTTCAAAGGGGCCACTTAATGCCCACACCGGAGTTTCCTCTACTCCTGTTTCTGCACTCTCCCACGGAAACATCGCTCCTTTAAATCCTTTTGAAAAAGCATTTCTCTTGGCAGCTTCCAATCTCCTGAAACGATACTCCAGCATGCTCTTCGCTATTTCAGGATGAAGCACCAGTATGGCAGGAAACATCCATAATTCCGTATCCCAGAAAACATGCCCATTATAACCCAGACCACTCAAACCCATTGGAGAAGGCGAAAGAGCTGTGCCCTCTCTTGTAAAGGAATACAAATGATACAGCATACTATGAATATCCTGTTGCGACTGATCATCCCCTTCAATTACTATATCGCTTTGCCAGAGATCGTCCCATGCTTTGTTATGAAAATTTATCAAACGGTCTCTGCCTTCCAGCTTTGCAAAAATGGTCATTCGTTCAGCTTCATTCAAAGGATCATCATGGTGTGCGGACGTAATGGAGGATCCGGCAACGGAGAAATGATAAGTATCCCCTGCTTTTATTTTCTTGCTGAATTTCATAAGATGCATATTATTATCCCACATTTCATGTATCACCCTTGGTTCTTGCCCATGAGATTCAGTAAACAGAAAAGTATTACTGGCGCACATTAATAACTTCCCCGTTGGGCTTTTTGCTGTCGAGGTCAATAAGCTGATTGTTGCGTGAGGCCTGTCAATTTCATTGTAATAATTCTGAACATCTTTGAGAGCATCTGGTGCTTCCATTACGCTGGCGCTCGTAATATCAATATCTTTCTTTGCAATGATGCTGACATCCATTAAAACTGTAAATGGTAAATGACGCAGGGAATAATATGTATAGCTGACGGAAGCTTTATCTCCATAATCAAAAGAAGCCGTAAAGCTGGCATGATGCATATCAAGTTCCTGCCGCAGGTTAGAAGTGTTTTTTCCATCAATCCTTTTTCCATCCACCTCCAAATACATGTTTAATAAATTGAAGCTTCTTAAAAAATTGCTTACCCTTCCCCGGCCATACAGATCATAAGCGCCGGCGAGTACCACATCTTTTACCCGGAAAGGTTCTGGGGATGACACAATACCGATCATACCATTCGCCACCGTTATTCCATAATAATTACCGGCATCAATTTTATCAGCCTTGATCCTCCATGCATCCTGCCCAAACAGAAATATGCCCTGAAAAAAACAAATAGAAAAAAAATAAATCCTCATATTGCAATTTTTTTATCAAAAATCAATTCAGTGAATTTAATTTTATTTGACTGAATTTATAAAAAAGGATTTGTTTCTATGAAGAAAATAGTTTTCATTATTTTATTGGCCCTCATCCTGATTTTTCTTTCCCTGGTTTATATACTGATCCCGAAAAAGATTTCGGTCGTAACTACCAGGTTTTCAAACTGTACTTTAAATGGAGCTGAAAGGATGATCTTATATACGAACAAATGGGCTGCCTGGTGGCCCGGTACCATAGAAAGACAAGCGGATTCAAATAACTTACCCTCATTTATCTTCAAAAATCATATATACAAACCCGGTATTGTTGCCCTTGACAATATTGAAGTGAGTATAATATACAATGATGTGCTTACAAAAACTGAGCTGGTGATCGTTCCTACAAGCAAAGATTTGGTCGAACTTAATTGGCTATCAGAGGAAATTATAACATCAAAAAATCCCTTGGAAAGAATAAAACAATACCTGAGAGCCGGTAAAATAAAAAATGATCTTGATTCTCTCCTTACTAAACTGCGATCATTTCTTGAAAATAAAGAAAATATTTATGGAGTAAATGTAAATGAAGTACGAGTAAAGGATTCAGTATTGATAACAACAAGATTTACTACCTCGTTATATCCCTCTACTACAGAAATCTACTCTGCCGTGAACAAATTAAGAAAATACATCACAGAACAAAATGCTATCAGTAATAACTTTCCTATGATGCATGTTGACCAAATTGACAGTATTCATTATGAAACGATGATAGCAATTCCAGTAAATAAAGCATTGCAAGCAACCGATAACATGGTAGCAAAAAGAATGGTGCTGGGTAATATACTGGAAGCAGAAATAAAAGGCGGCGAAGCAACAGTGAGAAAAGGGATGGAACAACTAGAAAACTATAAAAAAGACCATGATATGGAATCTCCTGCTATTCCGTTTGCACTATTAGTGACAGACAGGAGCAAAGAACCCGATTCCACAAAATGGATAACACGAATTTACTATCCTGTTTACTAATAATCGACAATATAATTATGTAATGTATCGATGGCTTCAAAAAAATGAGTACCGCCTCTGTTCACATTGGTTGATATCGTACAGTGCCGTTGACAAGCGCCTTGCGTCAATCGAGAATATTTAATGGAGGAGCAGGATCGCACCGGGATGTTATGCTTTTCCGGCGTTCCCCGTAAACGGGAATAGACTAAGTATTCCATTGCCCATATTAAATGATCTGGATAAAAAATCACTGGGGATGAAAAACTGGTAAAACTAAGTTGTTTCCTGTTTTTAATGAATCTTGTTAAATCATGACCAATGTTTAGGTTGATGCTTCTGTACTCTGCAGAAGAATCCAGGCTGGAATGACCATATTAGTAAGATCTAACGGATCGGGGAACGGCAACAGATACTAGGAGGTCATCAAAGAAAATTCTATGCTATCAGGCCTTTTTTATACAGCTCTTGCAATTTTTAATTATCTTTCTTGATAGCCAAATTTAGTGATGCCCATCCGAAAACTTTATATCGTTTATTTTATTGTTGCCTCACTTCCTTTTTTCTGGACATTTAACTTAAGTTGTGCAAAAGAATACAGTTTTGAGGGAGCTGATGCACTCCGCGTTAACGATACTATAATTGTTCCCCCTGCCCATCCCTGGATCTGCCCGGCGTGTATTGGACAGGATAAACAAATAGAAGCTAAATGGAGTTTTTACAATGACAGTTCCTTCTCCTGTGGCATGATCGATACGGCAATAGTTAATCAGGAAAGAACCGCATTTACTTTTTTTGGACCTTCTGCCTGCTCTAAAGATACGGGCATGATTATCGATGTATTTCTTGGTGGAGCGGCTTTGGATCGAGATCTTTATAATGTTACCAGTAAAGAAGGCGGTTTTTACTACTACGACCATGTTGGTCCGTCATATGTATTCATCAGTCATGTAGCCAATTTTAAGATAGTAATCGACAGTTATATTCATCAAACTCATCTTGCAACCGGAACATTTTCCGGAACTGTATATAAAACGAATGGAGCACCTACCTTGATTACCTCGGGAAAATTCGAAGTAAGATTGTATTAATACCCTCAGCGAACGTTCTTTCCTGTACGCTCTTAGAAATTATTTACTTAATCAGGAAGTTCCCCTTATTTGATGACCATCACACTATCATTGTTTCTTGCCAGAAGAAATGCAGGTGTCATTCCTATCCGAATCGACTCAATGTGGCTCACCTAGCCTTTAATCACTAACCTATTCAGATTTTCACAAATAAAATTCCCCCTTTCGTTTCGAAATCCGCATCATACCGACCCATTTGAATATTATTTTCATAAAAATTCTCACCTAAGAAAATATCCATAATAGGTAAAGCCGGCATGAAATATCCATCGGGTTTTATTGTATATTACCTGATTATATTCAAAAAAATTGCTACCAAAGCAACAATTATAAACAGTTTATTGTCATAGTAACGATGCAAAAAACGCCCCTGTTAGTTTTCTTCTATAGCTTATTCTGTTCATTTACGCATGCACAATACTTCCTAATCGATTCCAACGCACATCAACCTTCTTATCAAAAAGCTCGTACATTGTACTTTAAAACGCTGGCCGAAAATGCGCCCCTATATAATGGCAGCGAATATGTGAATTACGGGCAAAATATAGTGGGCTCTCCTTTTTTTGCCTCGGATAGCATGCAAAAAGCAACGATCGATTATGAGGGCACCTTATATCCCGATATTCCCATATTATATGATCTGGTAAGCGATGAGATTGTAATCAAAAATTATAGCAATGATTATTATATCAAGCTTGTAAAAGAAAAAGTGAATAGCTTCCAGTTACTCAATCATGAATTTATCAGGTTTAAGCCTGATAGTGCAACGGAATTTTTGATAGAACCTGGTTTTTATGACAGGATATACAAAGGAAATATTTCAGCGTTTGTAAAAAGAAAGAAATGGATCGGCTACACCACCGGTGTTGAAAAAGTAACTTACATGTTCCGTGATAAAACAAACTATTTTATTCTTAAAGAGGATGGCTGGTTTAAAGTAACCAATAAGGCATCACTAATCAGACCGTTTGAAAATAAAAAAAATGATTTACGTCAATATTACAAAAGCAATCATTTAAATTTTAAAAAAGACCCTGAGAACACACTATTGAAAATCATTTACTACTACGACCATTTAATAAAATAAAAATGCGGTTTGTTCTAAGTTGTATTTTTTTTGGCTCTGTTGGTTTACTTTCCGGTCCTATGGCAATCAGCCAGTCTGTGCAACGCATTTCCGGCGATTTTAGAAATCTCCCCTTTAGTCAATTTGTAAATAAACTCGAGACCTCTTCCAGTTTTCATTTTTATTACGATCCTGCACAACTGGATAGCTTAACAGTGAATATAAAAGCCAATCAAATCTTATTAGACGAATTGTTAAACCAGGTTCTCAGCAATAGCGCTTTTACTTTCGCTATTGATTCAATCAGTAATGTATTCGTTTATAACAAGCGATACATCATTCAAACAAAAATTCCTGAAAATTTCTTCACTCATAAAAAAATAACTACTGATACAAATAAACCGGATACAACCAATTTTGATAGAGAGCCAGAAAGTAAGAGGCAGCAACGATCTTCTCCGGAAAATAAATTGGTTGAAATTGGAGTCAAAACCAATACTGTTAAACCAGTACCTTCTATCCTTGCGGGTTATGTACGCGATGCAAAAAACGGTGAAGTGATAATAGGAGCAGCGGTATATCTTGACAAATCTTCTATCGGTGTGCTTACTGATCAATTTGGTTATTATACTCTCACATTACCCCGCGGCCGACATGTGCTGAGCATTAGCAGTATGGGTATGAAAGAAACTACAAGAGAGATTATGCTGTATTCCGATGGTAAATTGAATATTGAATTGTTCGATGATATACCCACACTTAAAAATGTAATAGTAACATCAGAAAAGAACTCTAATATCAGAAGGCTGCAGATGGGCGTCGAAAAATTAGATATTAAAACGATTAAGGCAGTGCCTGTTTTATTAGGTGAAGCAGATATACTTAGAGTAGTGCTTACTTTACCAGGCGTTACTTCTGTAGGCGAAGCCAGTTCAGGATTTAATGTACGCGGAGGCTCTGCGGATCAGAATCTTATATTATACAATGACGCTACTATTTATAATCCCACACACTTCTTTGGCTTTTTTACCGCATTCAATCCAGATGTTGTAAAATCTGTGGACTTATATAAAAGTTCTATTCCCGAAAAATATGGCGGACGATTATCATCCGTATTGGATGTGACCACAAAAACGGGTAACACCAAAAAATGGTCCGGGGTGGGGGGAATAGGTCTTTTAACCAGCAAGTTTACTATTGAAGGACCTCTTGTGAAAGATAAAACTTCCATCGTTATTGGTGCCCGTACTACATATTCAAACTGGTTACTGAGGAAAATCCGTAGCGAGGAGTACAGAAACAGCAAAGCCTCTTTTTACGATATTGATTTCCATGTAAGCCATACCGTCAATAGCAAAAATAATTTATTCCTGACAGGATATATGAGCAATGATCAATTTAAATTAAACAATGACACGTTATATAAATATAATAACAGGAATGTGGTGCTGAAATGGAAGCATATTTTTAATAATAAAATGTATGCAGCTTTTACCGGTGGGCTGGATCATTATGAATATGCTGTGTCCGGCGGCGAAAAATCCATCAGGGCTTTCGAACTTGCTTTTAAAATTGACCAGACAAATTTCAGAGCCGATTTTAATTACGCGCCGAATAACACACACAATTTTGATTTTGGATTGACCTCTGTAAAATACAAATTACACCCGGGATCATTTTTGCCCGTCGGAATTCAATCATTAGTAAGACCTGAAATAATACCGGCAGAACAAGCTCTTGAATCTGCATTGTATGTCGGTGATCGTTTCAATATTAATTCAAGGCTTTCACTGAATGCAGGTTTACGGTATTCTGTTTTTAATTATCTCGGACCGCACAATGTTTATACTTATGTTGCTGGCTTGCCTAAAGATATTTCCACTATACGCGACACGTTACGATATAGTTCCGGGAAATTGATCAAAACTTACCATGGGCCGGAAATACGGGTGTCGCTGCGTTATAGCTTATCCGATAACTCGTCGGTAAAACTTAGTTATAATACATTGCGGCAATACATTCATTTATTATCCAATACAACGGCTATCTCACCAACAGATATCTGGAAACTCAGCGATCCGAATATTAAACCACAACAAGGCGAACAGTTTTCAGTAGGTTTCTATAAAGATTTCAAATCAAATACAATTGAAACCTCAATAGAAGTTTATTACAGGCGTTTAAAAAACTATCTTGATTATAAAAGCGGCGCCACACTGGTATTAAACCAGCATATTGAAACAGATGTCATCAATACCAAAGGATATGCCTATGGTGCTGAATTCCTGATCAAAAAAATCTCCGGCAAGTTGAACGGATGGGTTAGTTATACTTATTCAAGAACGCTGCTTAAGATGGATGACTCCACCGCAGGGCAATTAATTAATGGCGGAAAATATTATCCTGCAAATTTTGATAAACCACATAATGTAAACTTCATCAGCACTTACAGATTTTCGCACCGGTACAGCATTTCATTGAATACAATATATAGTACCGGCCGCCCCATTACCCTGCCAATTGCTGTTTTCAACCTCGCAGGTTCGCAACGGGTATATTATTCTGAGAGAAATCAATACCGGGTACCTGATTATTTCCGAATAGACTTTTCGATAAATATTGAAGGGAATCATAAAGTAAAAAAATTAACGCATAACTCGTGGTCGTTGGGCGTGTATAATATAACGGCAAGAAAAAACCCTTATTCCGTGTTTTTCATTGAAGAGAACGGTCGTATCAAAGGTTATAAATTATCTGTCATCGGTACGGCCATACCTTATATTACTTATAATTTAAGATTTTAAATGGCATGAATTCTAAACGAACAATTTCTTTTATCATCATTCTGCTGGCAGGCCTTATCCATAGCTGTACGCAAGTGTATGAACCTCCTGCTGTCCAGGTAAAAACGAATTTCCTGGTTGTAGAAGGGATTATAAACAGCGGGCAGGATTCGACGATTATAACTTTATCAAGAACAAAAAGTATAACAGATACAAGTTTTACAACTATTCCAGAATTGAATGCTAACGTATTTATAGAGGAGGAAGGTGGAAGCAGTTATCCTTTATCACCATTAGGTACTGGTCAATATGGAACAGCCGCTGTTATTTTGAACAGTAATAAAAGATATCGGTTGAGGATTCAAGCCGCAGGCAATTTTTACAGTTCAGATTATGTACCGGTAAAACAAACCCCTCCTATTGATAGTCTTAGCTGGGCGCAACCGGACGATCTTACTTTTTACGTAGATACGCACGATCCAAATAATGCTACCCGGTATTATCGATGGGAGTACGATGAAACCTGGGAATATCAAACACCTTATGAATCTTTTTATGTTTTTGAAAATAATCACATACGCGACCGGGATTCCAATGAACTGGTGCACACATGTTACAGGTTTGCCAACTCAAATGACATCATTCTGGGTACTTCCTCACAACTTAGTGAAGACATTATTACTCACATTCCGCTGCTGACTATTCCGCGAAATTCAAGAAAGCTGAGCGTCAAATATAGTCTCAATGTGAAGCAATATGCACTAACCGAAGAGGCTTTAAAATATTGGCAACTGCTTAAGAAAAATACGCAACAGCTCGGAACATTATTCGATGCACAACCATCCCAACTCACCGGCAATATTCATTCAGAATCCGATCCAACCGAACCGGTTATCGGGTACGTGAGTGTAAGTTCCATACAGGCTAAACGAATTTTCGTTACCACGTTTACTTTAAACAATTGGCATGCGCCGCCAGAGATAATCTGCACCAACATAATTGTTCCCCGTGATAGTGCGACATTTTACCTGAGCCTTGATCCTACTATCGGAATTGCTTATGCTGTTACAGGAGGCTTTGCACTTTCAAAACATGAATGCTATGACTGTACTCTTCTTGGTGGCACAAATAAAAAACCTTCATATTGGCCTTAATCTTTTATCATCATAATGGAACAAAAATTTATTGTATACCCGTTGAAGCTGATTCAAAAAGGAATTCCTAAAAAAATATTTTCTTTTGCCTGCCTGGTATTGATCTTCCTGCCTGCTTTTGCACAACGAGATCTATCACGAGAGCTACCGCCTCAATTTGAAAAATATGTTTCACAATATGAGCAGGAGAAATTATTTGTGCATACTGATAAAACTTTTTACCTCACCGGTGAAACTATCTGGTTTAAAGTATACAATATAGATGCAGGAACCAATAAGCCGGGTGATTTAAGCAAAGCGGCATATATAGAGATCCTTAGCGGAGATCAGAAACCTGTGTTGCAGGCTAAGATAGGTTTAAGAGAATCAAGTGGCAACGGATCCCTGGTGATTACTCCTTCCATTTCCAGCGGTAATTATATATTGAGGGCCTATACAAATTGGATGAAAAACTGTAGCCCCGATCTCTATTATGAAAAAATAATAACTATTGTCAATACTTTAAAAGGTGCGGACAAACCGATAGCCGATACATCTGTTGATTATGATATTCAATTTTTTCCCGAGGGTGGTAATCTTGTTTACGGCCTCGAATGCAAGGTAGCTTTTCGTGTTGCAGGCAGAAATGGAAAAGGCGTAGCAACAACGGGTATCTTGATTAACCAGGATAATGATACCGTTGTAAAGTTTCAATCATTACTATTTGGATTAGGGCAATTCCAATTTACTCCGCAACAGGGTAACCAATATAAGGCTTTATTGACAACGGATGCAGGTGAAACTATCATGCATGAGTTGCCTTCAATATATGAAAAAGGTTATGTAATGAACTTGTCAAATCCTGACCATGATCACATAAATGTATCAGTAAATACCAACCCATTGGATGCGGATCAAAGCATATATCTTTTTGTCTATTGCCGGCAAAAAGTAGCAACGGCTTTGATGAAAAACTTTCAAAATGGCAAAGCTGAATTTGTTATTGATAAAGCCGTTCTGGAAGAAGGTGTTTCTCATCTTACCGTTTTCAATACTTTACGGAAACCGGTATGTGAGAGGCTTTATTTCAAACGTCCACAACGATTAAACATAAACCTGCAGGTTAATCAAACTGAATTCAGCACAAGGCAAAAAGTGAATTTGGAATTAAAATGTAACAATCAATCAAATCAACAGGTAAATGCTGATCTATCCATGTCGGTTTACCTTATTGATTCTCTTCAACCGGAAGACCCGAACGATATTGCATCATATATATGGCTAACGTCGGAACTAAAAGGCACTATTGAATCACCTCAATATTATTTGAACAATACGGGCATTGAAGCGGACCAGGCAATTGATAATTTACTACTCACCCAAGGCTGGAGAAAATTTGACTGGGAAGAAGTATTACAAAATAAAGAGCCATCGTTTGAATTCATGCCGGAATATGCAGGACATATCATTTCCTGCAAGATCACCGATAAAAAAACGAAATTGCCTGCGAAGGGCATTACAGTTTATGCTTCCATTCCTGCCAAACGATTCAAGTTTGGTAGCTCCGTTAGTGATCAAACCGGCTTACTTCATTTTGATGTAAATAATTTTTATGGGGTGGGTGATGTAATCATTCAAACTTATAATCAAAAAGATAGTTTATACAGGATTGATATACTCAATCCCTTTTCTGATAAATATGTTGCTTCACGAATTCCTGCTTTCGAATTATCCGAAAAATCG
>Ga0137366_10005072_pt1 | contig 10328 bp, 9 predicted proteins | sample SagtaG_8_FD_104938 | JGI IMG/M metagenome (GOLD analysis project Ga0137366, IMG submission 104938) | Vadose zone soil microbial communities from Sagehorn Ranch, Mendocino, California, USA - Sage1_L_60_16 metaG | ecosystem: Environmental > Terrestrial > Soil > Vadose zone | place: USA: California... | reverse complement strand
TCGCCTCCGTGGACGACCTCATGGCGGACCTGAATGCGCCAGCCCCCGCGAAGCGTTGAGCCCACCACCGCCTTCCGGCGGGATTTCAAGCGCGAGTCGAAGGGCGTCCACCGCGGCCAGCTCGAGGCGCTCCTGCGGCCGGTGCTCAGCGCGCTGGCCGCGGACGCGCCTCTCCCCAAAGCCAACCGGGACCACCCGCTCAGCGCCGAATGGAGCGACTGCCGCGAGTGCCACATCCGGGGCGATCTCCTGCTCGTGTACCGCAAGCCCGACGACATGAGGCTCCAGCTCGTCCGCCTCGGCTCGCACTCCGAGCTGTTCGGCTGAGGCCGCGCTCGGCGATGACGGCGACTTGAAACCGCGCCGCCGTGAACGGCGCACCCGCGGTGCCCTACTCCTTCGCCTCCTCCAGCCTGAGCCCGCGCGGCACGAGCACGCGCTCCGCGAGGTCGAAGAGCCCCTGCGCGGCGAGCGCGAGCGCGGCGGCGGGAAGCGCGCCCTCGAGGATGAGACCGAAGTCGTCGAGGCGGATGCCGGTGAAGATGGGCTGTCCGAGGCCGCCCGCGCCGACGAGCGCGCCCAGCGTCGCGGTCCCCACGCACAGCACCGCCGACGTCTTCACGCCCGCGAGGATGCCGCGCGACGCCATGGGCAGCTCGACGAGGCGAAGCCGCGCCAGCGACGGCAGGCCGAGCGCTCGCGCGGACGAGCGCACCTCGGGGGGGATGGAGGCGAGCCCGGCGTGCGTGCTGCGGACGATGGGGAGCAGGCTGTAGACGAAGAGCGCGAACAGGGCGGGCCTCGTCCCGATCCCCAGCACGGGCAAGGTCGCGACGAGGAGGGCCAGCGACGGGATGGTCTGGACGAGGCCCGCCGCGCCGAGCACGAGCTGGCCGACGCGGCGGCGCCGCTCCGCCAGGATCCCGAGCGGAACGGCGAGCAAGATGGCCGCGGCGAGCGACGCCGCGACGAGGCCCAGGTGCTCGAGCGTGCGGCGCCCGACCCGCGCCGCCCGCCCCTCGCCGCGCGCCCCGCTCTCGACGCCGAGCGCCTGGCGCAGGAACGCCGCGGCCACCTCCGGCTCCGGGACGTGCTCGAGCCGGGCGCGCGCGTTGAGCGCCGTCATCACCTCCGTGCTGATGCGCCCCTCGAGCCGGCCGAGCGCCCGCACGACCTCGGGCGCGCGCGCCTCGAGCGCGTCGCGCCACAGGAACACCGCCTTGTACTCGGGGAAGGCATGGCGGTCGTCCACGAGCACGCGCAGGCGCTGCGCCAGGATCTCGGGGTCCGTCGAGTAGAGGTCGGTCACGTCGATGGCGCCCTGCGCCAGGCCCCGGTACGCGACGTCGTGGTCGAGCCCGCGCACCTGCCCGCGCTCGAGGCCGTAGCGGGCGCGCAGCGCCGGCCAGCCGTCGGCGCGATCGAGGATCTCGTGCGAGAGCCCGAGGCGCAGCTCGGGGTGGCGGGCCAGGTCGGAGATGGTCCGGATGCCGAGCCGGGCCGCGACCTCCTCGCGCATGCCGAGCGCGTACCCGTCCTCGAACCCGAGCGGGCGCCCCATCCTGACGCCGCGGGCCGCGAGCGCGGCGCGCAGGCCCGCCTCGTCGCGCGCGTCCGCGCCGCGGACCAGCTCCTCCGCGATCGTCCCCGTGTACTCGGGGTAGAGGTCGATGTCGCCCGCGAGGAGCGCGTCCCACAGCACGCGCGTCCCGCCCAGCTCCTTCACGTGCTCGATCCGCGCGCCGGCCGTCGCGGCGAGCTGCGCCGCCACCTCCGCGAGCACGACCGACTCGGTGAACTTCTTCGACCCGACGCGCACTGGCGCGGGCGCGGCGCTCGCGGGCGCGGCCGAGAGCAGGGCGCCCAGCGCGGCGGCGAGCGCGCGCGGGCTCACGTCCGCTCCCGGAGCGAATCGAGCGGCGAGCGCTGCGCGCGGACGAAGCGCGTGACGAACGGGTCGGCTGGGCGGCGCGCCAGGTCCTCGATCGTGCCCTCCTGCACCACGAGGCCCTCGCGCAGGACCGCGATGCGGCCGCCGAGGAGCGCGGCCTCGGCGAGGTCGTGCGTGACGAGGACGACGGTCTTCCCGAGCCGCGCGAACGCCGCGGCGAGATCGTCCTGGAGGTCGGCGCGCGTCACCGGGTCGAGCGCCCCGAGCGGCTCGTCGAGGAGGAGCACCTCCGGGTCGAGGACGAGCGCGCGGACGAGCGCGACGCGCTGCGCCTGGCCTCCCGAGAGCTGCGCCGGGTAGCGGCCCAGGAGGTCCGCGGGGAGCCGCGCCAGCTCGGCGAGCTCCGCGACGCGCGCCCGAAGGCGCGCCTCCTCCCACCCGAGCCACCGCGCCACCAGGCCCGCGTTCCCCTCGGCCGTGAGGTGCGGGAAGAGGCCCCCGCCCTGCACGACGTACCCGATGCGGCGGCGCAGGGCGAGGTCGCCGCGCGCGAGCGGCGCGCCGTCGAAGCGGACCTCTCCCTCGTCCGGCTCGGTGAGCCCGAGGAGGAGCGTGAGGAGCGTCGTCTTGCCGGCGCCGCTCGGCCCGACCACCGCCAGCGTGCCGCCGCGCGCCACCGAGAGGTCGACCGGCCCGAGCACGGCGCGGCCGCGGTGGCGCTTCACGGCGCGGCGCAGCTCGAGCAGCGCGGGTCGCGCTGCGGCGGAGGCGGGGGCGCTCACGGGACGCGATCGCGCTACAGCTTCACCCGCACCTCGTAGCGGCGGTTCTTCGCCTTCTTGGCGGGCGTGTCGTCGGGCTTCACGACCGGTCGCTCCGAGCCCATCCCCACCGCGACGACGTCGCCCTCCGGGAGGCCCTTCGCGACGAGCTCCTTCTTCATCTTCTCGGCGCGCTTCTGGGAGAGCTCCTTGTTGTGGGCGGCGCTGCCGGACGAGTCGGTGTGGCCCGACACCTCGAACTTGAAGTTCTTCACGCCGGCTCCCTCCAGCCGCTTCTTCGAATCCACGACCGCGTTCGCCAGCCGGCGCGCCTTCGGGTCGCACCCCTTCTGCAGCTCGTCCGAGTCCGTCTTGAACGAGCACTGGTTCTTGCGGCTCTCGTCGAGGAGCCGCTTGTTGATCTCCTTCTCGAGCTTCCCGACCGCCGCGCCGCCGGCCGCCCGCTTGCCCAGGTCCCACGGGTTCTGTGCGAGCGCGGGTGCCGCGAGGAGCGCGAGGACGAGCGTGACGGTGAGTCGCATCCGAAACCTCCGGTCGAGGGGGGAGCTTCGGCGACAAGATACGCCATCCCGCCGCACGCGCAGAGCCCGCGAGGGTCCGCGCACCCCCTCGTGGGGCGAGCCAGCAGGCGGTGGCACCTGGCGGCGTGGACGGTTACTCGCGTCCTGTGCGGATCGTGGCGGGCACGAGCGGCTTCAGCTACGCGGCTTGGAAGGGCGCGTTCTACCCGCCGGACCTGCCGGCGCGCCGGATGCTCGCGTTCTACGCGTCGCGTCTCCAGACGGTCGAGGCGAACGCGACCTTCTACCGCATGCCGAGGGCGGAGACCCTCGCTGCCTGGCGGGCGGAGGTGCCGAGCGGCTTCGTGTTCGCGCTCAAGGCCCCCCAGCGCGTCACCCACGTGAAGCGCCTGCGCGACGTGGACGACACCGTCTCCTTCTTCTACCGGACGGCGGCGGAGCTCGGTCCCGCGCTCGGCCCGGTCCTCTACCAGCTCCCACCGTCGCTCAAGAAGGACGTTCCGCGGCTCCAGGAGTTCCTGGAGACGCTTCCGGCGGGAGGCCGCGCGGCCTTCGAGTTCCGGCACGCCTCCTGGCTCTCGGACGACGTCTACGCAGCGCTCGCGGCGCGCGGGGCGGCGCTCTGCATCGCCGATACCGACGAGGCGACCACGCCGCCCGTGGCCACGGCCGGGTTCGGGTATCTCCGGCTGCGGCGGGCGGAGTATCCCGAGGCCGCGCTGCGCGGTTGGACCGAGCGCATCCTGTCGCAGCGCTGGGACGACGCCTTCGTCTACTTCAAGCACGAGGACGAGGCGCGCGGCCCTGCCTTCGCGCTCGCTCTCCGCGAGGTCCTCTCGGGTGCGGCACAGGGAACCCCCGAGCGGGCGTGACTGTCCGTCGCTCGGTCTCGGGACAGCCTGGACCACCGCCCGTTCCACGCGGCGAGCCAGCAGTGGTACGCTGCGCGCGTGGGGAACGTCGGACTCGTACTCACCGGTGGCGGCGCGCGGGCCGCGTACCAGGTCGGCGCGCTCCGCGCGATCGCCGAGGTATGGCGCGCGAAGGCATCGCCGTTCAGCATCTACGCCGGCGTGTCGGCGGGCGCGATCAACGCGACCTCGGTCGCGGCGGGCGCGGACGAGTTCCAGGTCGCGGCGGCGCGGCTCGGCGACATCTGGCGCAATCTCACCCCGGACCGCGTCTACCGCACCGACGCGCGTGGCCTCTTCTCCATCGGCAGCCGCTGGATCAAGGACCTGTCGTCAGGCGGGCTGCTCGGCTCGTCCAAGATCAACTACCTCCTCGACACGGCGCCGCTGTGCGATCTGCTCGCCGAGACGCTGCCGGTCTCGCGGCTCGCCCAGCACTTCCGCTCCGGGGTCCTGCGCGGAGTGGCCCTCTCGACGACGAGCTATGCGACGGGCCTCGCCGTCACCTTCTTCGACGGCGCGAAGGACGTGCAGCCCTGGTTTCGCACGACGCGCATCGGAGTCCGCGCGCGCCTGCGGCTCCCGCACGTCCTCGCCTCGTCCGCGATCCCGATCTTCTTTCCGCCCGTGAAGATTCGCGGGCTCTTCTACGGTGACGGATGCGTGCGGATGCACGCCCCGCTCTCCCCCGCCATCCACCTCGGCGCGGATCGCATCCTGGCCGTCGGCGTGCAGTCCGCGCCCTCGATCGAGCTGCCCCTCGAGCGCACGCGCGCGCCGCGGCGCGAGTGGCTCCCCCCGTCGGAGATCGCGGGCCTGCTCCTCAACGCGGTGTTCCTCGACGCGCTCGAGGCGGACCTGGAGCGGCTCGAGCGGGTGAACCGCACGGTCGCCTTCATCCCCCCCGATCAGCGCGGGACCGCCTCGCAGCCGCTCCGCGCCGTGCCGACGCTCGTCCTCCGGCCATCGCAGGACCTCGGGACGCTCGCCTCCGACCAGTACAGCCGCTTCCCGCGCATGCTGCGCTACCTCCTCAAGGGCATCGGCGCGACCGGCGAGACGGGCTCCGATCTCCTCAGCTATCTCGCCTTCGAGCCCGAGTACGTGGGGCGCCTCATGGACCTCGGGTATTCCGACACGCTGCGGCGGCGCGTCGAGATCGAGGCGTTCCTCGCGCCCGACGTGGGCGACGAGGCCGAGAGGCGCCGCGCGCGCGCGGGTGAGCGATCCCAGGCCTAGAGCTGGCCTAGAGCGCGGCCTAAAGCCGGTACGCCACGAACACCTGCATGCCCCGCGCGTCCGCGCGCGCCGTGCCGGTGGCCTGCTTCCCTGCCAGGTTCAGGAACGTGAAGCTCGCGCCCACGTCGAGCATGTTGGTGGGCGAGAGCACGAGCGCCGCGCCCACGGGAATCGTGTAGAGGTCGCTGAAGCTGCCGGCCGCGGGGTTCAGCGGCCCGTCGAGGGTGGCGGAGACGGCGATGAGCGCGCTCGGCGTCGCCTGGAGCTGCAGGCTGACCGGGACAGCCAGGAGCTCCTTGTTGCCCGCGTCGTACTCCACGAAGCCGTACTGGTAGGTGGCGAGCGGGAAGGCGAGCGGCGCCGTCTTGACCAGGGCCTCGTCACGGTGGGTGAGGCCGAAGGTGAAGGCCGGCGCCACCGCCAGCGCCACCGGGCCGGCCGTGATGCGCCCGATGAGCCGGACCTCTCCCGCGAGCGTGAACGGGTCGACGATGGGCGAAGCGTTCAGGGCTATCCCGAGCGCGAGGTCCGTCCCGCTGCCGCGGTAGAGCCGCCAGATCGTGTCGACGCTCACGTCGTCGTAGACCTTCGGGCAACCGTTGTCGCCGCCGCTGACGCACAGCCCGAGGAAGTGCCGGACGCCGACGCTGACGCCGTCCGACACGCCGTAGTAGAGGCTCGGCGCGAGGAAGACCGGCTTCCCGGCGCGGTCCTTCGAGAGATTGATGCCCACCGGCACCATCACCTCGGCCATGCCGAGCGCGAGCGTCAGCGGGCGGCGCGTGATCTCGACGGGCCAGCCCTCCTTCTCCATGGGTCTGTCGAGGATGCTCTCCTGGGCCGCCGCCGGCGCGACCGCGATCGCGAGGAGCGCCGCGACCGCGGCGGTACGGAACCAGCTCGATGTCATCGTGTCCTCCTGACCCACGTTAGTGACGGCCGCGGCGAGCAGCCTCAAGGACCGCTCGGGGCGCGTGCGCGCCGCACGCACCGTCGCGTCACTCACCGTGGAGGCATGCGGTCAGTGCGCGGCCGGCCGGGCTCGTGAGCCGAGCGCTCACGACGGCGGCGGCCGCGGCGATCCGGTCACGTGGCCGGCAGCCGATCGCGCAGGCGCGCCAGCGCCGCGACGAGGTCGGGGCGCATCGCGAGGACCGGCAGGAGCGGGTCGTCCCCGAGCCGCCCCATCCGACGAGGCGCGGAACGGATGGTGAACCGGGAGGGATGGAGGCGGCCGTCCACCTCGGTCCAGCGCAGCGGCATCGACACCGGGGCGCCCGGCCGCGGGCGCACGCAGAACGGCGCGGCGAGCGTCTTCCCGGAACCGTTCTGCAGGGTGTCGAGGTAGACGCGCCCGCGCCGGGCAGGGATGGCGCGGGCGAGCGTGGCGATCTCCGGATGCGCCTCGGCGACGGCGGTCGCGAGCAGCCCCGCGAGCTGCCGCGCCTGCTCGTGCGTGCACTGCCCGCCGAGCGGCACGAGGACGTGCAGCCCCGCCTGTCCGGTCGTCTTGACGAACGACGGCAGGCCGAGCTCGTCGCACAGCTCATGCACCGCGCGGGCGAGCCGGACCACGTGCGCGAAGGGCGCGCCCTTGGGATCGAGATCGATCGAGCACCAGTCCGGGCTCCCGAGCCCGGGCGCGCGCGCCGCGCCCACGTGGATGGGGATGGTCCCGAGGTTCACGACGTGCAGCAGCGAGGGGAGGTCGTCCGCGACGTACTGCTCGAGGTCGCGCCTCGCCTCCTCGCTCCAGACTCGGACGGTGCGGATCCACTCCGGGCGCCACGCCGGGGCGTCCTTCTGGAAGAAGGACTTTCCGTGGATGCCGTCCGGGAAGCGCGTGAGCGTGAGCGGGCGGTCCTTCAGGTAAGGGACCATCCAGGGCGCGATCGCGCGGTGGTAGGCGACGAGGTCACCCTTCGTGAAGCCGTCCTCGGGGAAGTAGAGCTTGTCGAGGTTCGTGAGGGGGACGGTCGGGATGGAGGTCGCGGTCGAGGTCGAGGTCGCGGAGCGTGCCCTCCCCTCGTCCCCGCACTCCTCCACCCTCTTGTCCTCCCTCAGCCGCAGGAAGACGGGCTGCCGGAGCAGGCCCTCCCGCGTCCAGGCGTGGTACCTCGCCTCGCACACGATCGCGGGCTCGACCCAGACGTGGCCGCGTCCTCCCGGCACGGAGCCCTCGCACGCAGGCGAGGGCCTGCGACGCGGCTCGAGCCGCGCTCGCAGATCCACCAGCTGTCGATCCGTGAACCCGCTGCCGACGCTCCCGGCGTAGACGAGCCGCCCGTCCACCCTCGCCGCCACGTGCAGGGCGCCGAGGCCGAGCCGTCCCTTGCCGGCGGGCGCGGTGAACCCCACGACGACGAAGTCGCCAGCGCGCTGACATCGGATCTTGAGCCACGCCCCCGAGCGGCCGGGGCGGTAGGGCGCGTCCGCGCGCTTCGCGACGACGCCCTCGAGCCCACGAGCGCTCACCTCGCGCCACAGCTCCTCCCCGCGCTCCGCGATGTCCTCGAGGAGCCGGATCGGGCCGAGCCGCGGGACGAGGCGCCCGAGGAGCGCCTTGCGCGCCGAGAGCGGCAGGGGGCGGAGGTCGAGCTCGCCGAAGGCGAGGAGGTCGAAGGCGAAGTAGGTGGCGGGGGCCGCCAGGGACGCGCGCTCGATGTCGACCGGCCGCGCGAGCTGGGCGCGGCCCTGCAGCGCCTGGAAGCTCGGCCTCCCGTCGTGGTCGAGCACGGCGATCTCGCCGTCGAGGAGCGCGCGCTCGCAGGGCAGCGCCCGCAGCGCGAGGGCGATCTCGGGGTAGCGCGCCGTCGCCTGGTCGCCGCTACGGTACCGGAGCGTCGCGCTCCGGCCCTCCCTCGCCGCGAGCGCGCGATAGCCGTCGATCTTCAGCTCGAACAGCCAGCCCTCCCCGCCGAACGCCTGGTCGCGCGCCTCGGCGAGCATCGGCCGCCACGCGGCCGCCTCGACGCGGCCCTGGCGCGCTCCGAGGCGCTCCGCCTCCACCGCGAGCTCCGCCGCGCGCGCCGGGCCCGTGGCCACCTCGTCGAGGAGGAGCCCGGACAGGACCGACGCCTCGGCCACCGGGTGGCGCTCCCCGGGATCGGCGAAGCCGTCGCGGTGCTTCACGAGCATCCACTGCTTCGCCTCCTTCAACCGGAAGAGCGTCCACTCGCCGTGGAGCTTGTGCCCCTCCAACCGAAAGAGGAGCTTGCCGCGCGCGAGGCCGGCGGCCGGATCCGCGAGCGGCGTCCACGCCCCGCGGTCCCACACGATGACGGGCCCCGCCCCGTAGTTCCCGGCCGGGATGACGCCCTCGAAGTCGGCGTACTCGACGGGATGGTCCTCGACCTCGACGGCGAGGCGTTTCTCCGCGGGATCCGAGGAAGGACCCTTCGGGACGGCCCACGACTTCAGGACGCCATCCAGCTCGAGCCGGAAGTCGTAGTGGAGCCGCCGCGCCGCGTGCTTCTGCACCACGAAGCGCGCCGCGAAGCGACCCGTGAGCGCGTCCACCGCGCGCTCCGCCGGCGCGGCCCCGAAGGGTTCGGGGGTGCGCGACGGGCTGCGCTTGGCGCGATATCGCGCGAGGGCGTCTTCGCCGGGCTTCGCCACCGGGGGGCTCTTATAAGGCGCCGATGGCGCTCCGCTCGATGGCCTCCGCCACCATCTCCTTCGGCCTCGTCTCGATCCCCGTGCGGCTCTACTCGGCCACCCAGCCGTCCGCGGGCCTCTCGTTCAACCTGCTCCACAAGAAGTGCGGCTCGCGGGTGAAGCAGCAGTACGTGTGCCCCACGGACGGCGAGAAGGTGGAGCGCGACGAGATGGTGAAGGGATACGAGTTCGCGAAGGACCAGTACGTCACGTTCACGCCGGAGGAGCTGAAGGCGCTCGAGGAGACCTCGTCGCAGGCCATCGAGATCGCGGAGTTCGTGCCGCTCGCAGAGGTCGATCCGGTCTACTTCGACAAGCCCTACTACCTCGGGCCCGACCGCGGCGGCGCCAAGGCCTATCGCCTGCTCGCCGAGGCGATGCGCCGCTCCGGGAAGGCGGCGCTCGCGCGCTACGCCGCGCGAGGCAAGCAGTACCTCGTGCTCCTGCGGCCGTCGGGCGGCCGCCTCGTCATGCAGCAGCTCCTCCACACGGACGAGGTGCGCTCGTTCGAGGAGGTCGAGGTGGAGGAGGCGGAGCTGCGGGACTCCGAGGTGCAGCTCGCGCTGCGGCTCGTCGAGCAGACCGCCTCGGAGGCCTTCCACCCCGAGGCCTATCCGGACGAGGTTCGCGCGCGCACGCTCGCCCTCATCGAGCAGAAGGTGCAGGGCAAGGAGATCAAGCTCGCGCCGGCCGAGGCGCCCCGCGCCCAGGTCATCGACCTGATGGAGGCGCTGAAGCAGAGCCTCGCCGCGCCGGAGGGCATCCGGTCCCGCCCCGCGGCCGCGCGCGACGAGGCGGCGCGCCACCGCCCCGAGGAGCCGGAGCTCGCCGAGGCGAAGGCGGACGACCTCGACCGCCGCCCGCCGCGCCGCGCGCCGCGGCGCGAGCGCGAGGAGCGTTCCAAGTCGGGCGCGAAGAAGTAGAGGGGCGCGCTCGTGTGGGGGTACCGGGCCCGGGACGTGGCGCGCATGCTCGGGCTCCCCGAGCACCAGGTGCGCGGGTGGGCGCGCGACGGCTTCGTCGCGCCCCGGCGCGGCCCGCGCGGCGAGCTGCGCTTCTCGTTCCACGATCTCGTGCTCCTGCGCACCGCCCGCGACCTCGTCGCCGCTCGCATCTCCCCGTCGCGAGTGAAGCGAGCCCTGCGCCAGCTCCGGGCGCAGCTCCCCGAGGGCCGCTCCCTCTCCGGCGTGCGCGTCACCGCGGAGAGCGATCGCGTCGTCGTGCGCGACGGGAGCTCGCTCTGGCACCCCGACTCGGGGCAGGCGCTCCTCGATTTCGACGTGAAGGAGGTGGCGGCGAGCGTCGCGCCGCTGCTCGGGGACGCCGC
>Ga0137366_10005063_pt1 | contig 10334 bp, 21 predicted proteins | sample SagtaG_8_FD_104938 | JGI IMG/M metagenome (GOLD analysis project Ga0137366, IMG submission 104938) | Vadose zone soil microbial communities from Sagehorn Ranch, Mendocino, California, USA - Sage1_L_60_16 metaG | ecosystem: Environmental > Terrestrial > Soil > Vadose zone | place: USA... | reverse complement strand
GCCACCATGACAGGGGCGCGTGCGCAATATCGATTTCGTTTTCAACGCCGGCCCTCTCGGCGGCTTTTACTCGAGCTCGCGCACTGGCGGCCCGGAACCTCTCAAGTTTTTGTTCCCGCGTCTGCGGACGGCTGGGACGGATTCTCATCACCATCGCCGTCGCCCTTTCGCTGGTAAACCATCTCTTCCGTCTCGCCGAATTCTTCTTCGGCCCGTGCGCGAATCAGATCCTCGTGCTTCAAAAGCTGCCGCGCCGTCTTCGCATCGATATCGGTAATCCAATCAATGAACCGTTCCCAAAAACCAATGAAGGCGCCCAGCGTGTCGCTCGCTGCTTCTACTTTCGTCAACGCCTCGATCGAGAGCTTGCAGTAGTCTCGATGCAGTTGCAGCAACTGCGCGTCGACGTCCGCGCCTTGTGGATTTATCCGCCCATAGAGTCTCTTCCTGACAGCCGCAACTTCCCGAACCAACTGCTGAGCATTGTTGAGCGATGCGGTCGGCAGATTCTCAAGATGAAGCCTGAGACCTTCTCGCCAGTTGTATTTGCTAATCCAGCCTTCACGATGTTCTTCGCCTTTACCCCGATCAGGAAAAACGTTGTGCGATTTGAAGCCGACGTAACCGCGCTTGGCCATCTCGGCATCGATCCGATGCCACTGCCCGCCTTTGAACCGCAGAAACAGAGCGAACGCGGTCTCGATTGCTTCGGCTGAGTAATGCTTGCCCATTCATCATTCCAACCAGAGACGAATCAGTTCCGGCAAGTTCGCCACGTCCTCTGTCTTTCGCCAGTAAGCCTCAGCGCCAACTTCGTCCAGCAACGTGCTCTGCTCCACAGTCTTCGTGAATGCGGTGAAGTAGCCGATCTTCGCCCTCGGGCTGATGCCGGTCGCCTCCGCCATGCGCACAATCCGCGCGATCGTGAACCCATCAAAGTGCGGCAGCGCGCAATCCAGAACCAGCGCATAGAACGGGTCGCGGGCCTTGTAAGCTTCAAAGATCGCAATCAGCGCATCGACGCCGGAGCTGACGTAGGTGGCGTCATACGGCATCGACGCCAAAGCCATTCGTAATAGTTCCAGCGTGTTCTCGTCATCATCTAAAAGCAGAATCTTCCTGGGCTTCGGTAATGTCATCGAAATTGGTTGTCTCCAGACCCGCCCTGCGCTCCAGATGGTTGATCGTCTTCTGATAGCGCATCTCGCGCGCCTGCAACCTTAGATTAAATGCCGCCACGTTGTTTAGTTTCCGCTCGCATCGTTCATGTTCGGCGACAACTTCTTTCATCTTCGTTTCGAGTAAATCGCACTTTGCTTTGAGGGCCGCGAAGGCCTCGCTAAGCTCCTGAATAGCGTCAGCTCTGACCTTCGGCTTCTGGCTGCGAAACAGGTAATAGAGATATCCAGCAGCAATCGCGAAGCTCGCCATGATGGACAGCGCCAGGGCCGCATTTCCGAAAGTCAACTCTACGAACGCCGGCATTCACTGCTTCACCTTTCGCTTCCTCTTCAAGCCCGGTCACTTATATCTGGGGTATGGCCAGCCGTAGCCCCAGCGCACTTCCATAAACGACAATCGCCACTTGCCCTTAGTCAGCCGCAAGCTCGGAAACGGCAGCCACGACGGACCGCCGATTCGCACCGCAAGGAACATCACCACCGCCCACCACGGATGCCCGTTCACCGCTACGCACTGCATCAACCTCGAATCAGCTTCCAGCCGCAGATGCTTTTCGCCGCCTTGCCAGTACGCCCGATCATGGGTAAGACAACATCCTTCCCAGGGCGGGGGCTCGCCGAATAACATTCGCCAGCCGAACGAAAGAAACCCGCTGCATCCGTCAGTGACAAATGGTTTTGGCGGCTCAGGTGTCATTCAAAGAACCCGGCGACCGCTTTATGGCTGATCGCTCTTATCCGCTGTCGTGATCACCTTTGTCTCATTGGCGAGCGCTTGCGCTTCGGCCATGATTTCGTCGTCGGTTTTACCCGGATTCTCAGACTTAATCTGAGCAACCAGGTTACCGATCATCGGAGTCAGCGTGTTGCTCAGCGTCAGCAACTGAGCCAGAATGGCGAGTGCCCCCATTTCAGTAAACCCCTTCCCGCGCAAGTTCTCGCGTCTCAACCCAAACAGAATTCCGGGCCACTTCTCTGAAGACCGGAACAACATCCCTCAGCATGGAGTGTGTAAAAGCGCTGGCGAGAATAATCGCGTCATTGATGAGCGCGATCACCGACTGGAGGACGAGGTCGATCTTCGGATCCCCGATGCTTATGTTTAGCTTGGAGACGGCGGTTTCAAGCAGCGCGAGTATCTGCGCCTTGCCGCCCTGAAAAGTCGACGCGTTCAGAGGCTGTGCCACATCGAGCGCCACGATTAAAGCTTCGTTCGCGTCGTAAATAGCTGTCGCGACTTTCTGCCGAGCTGCCAGGCTGATTTCATGCGCCGCGTAAAGGGCGTGATTCGTCTTAGCTGCGGTATTGAGCGTCAGCGCAGCCTTATCCAGGTCTACCTTCAATTTGTGAACTGAGTCAGGGCCACAGCCAACCAGCGGAAGCGTGCTGATCACGATCGCAACGGTCAACAGCATGTGCAGACTCAGTAATTTGTAATTGCTAATGCTTATTCTCAGTTTCATTTCGCCCCTCCCAAACAAAATTTGCCCGCCGCCTAAACAGTCGGATTGGCGCCCGCGCCGGAAGGCGGTGGAATCGCCTTAGTCACGGCCTCCACGCCAGCGCGAGTAAAACCAAACACGCCCGCTGCCGATGTCGTCACAGCAATCCAGCCGGCGAAATATCCGAAGGCTGAGGCGCGAGTAAAATCACCCGTCGACCATCCCCAGAAAACGACGCCAAGGATCGAAAGCACGATGACCGCCAGAGGCCCCCACCGGTCCGGCACAAATCCCCATTTCGCGAGCTGTGTTAAAGCAACCACCGCCGCCGAGACGGTGATAATCGCCTGGCCGCTCATTCCGCCGCTCATCTCTGTTCCGCCTGTGGCCTGCAAAAGGAACATGAAAACCAGCATGAAGATCATTATCAGAAACATCGCTGCTTAACCCTCCTTCAATTCTTCAAAAACAACTCGCGCTCTGCCTTGCGCCGGCGCGTCAATCCCGGTAATTGCTTGCCGCCTGCCTGGTTGAACAAACGAATTCGATCTGGAACATTCTTAAAGCCTTTCCGCATTAGCCTGATCAAATTCCCCGGCCCAAGGTTGAACGTGAACGAGACAAGCGCGCCAAACTGGTTATCGGTAAGTGGTCCGTTAACCACATGTTCAACTTCCCGAGCCGCCTCTTCAGCGTCCTGGCGAAGCAGCGCTTCCGCCTGCGGTTTCGTTATCCCGCTCGGATACAGCGAATAGGCCAACTGCTTTTTGGCGGCGCCGCGAAGGAATTGATTGCCGTAAACAATCGCGTGGCCCCAGCCGATGGTCCAAATACCGATCGGATCGAGATAAGGATCGAGGTTCACCGTCGACGGATCGCCGTCCATAATTCCCTCGAAGCTCTTAATCAGCTCGAGCCCTGCCTGGTTCAGTTCGCGCACTTTCAATCCTCGAACTTGGTTGCGAGGGCGGGATTCGAACCCGCGACCTTCTGGTTATGAGCCAGACGAGCTACCGGATTGCTCCACCTCGCGAAAACTTTTCACTCGACCTCAACATGCCGGCCTTTGAACTTCCCGCGCACCCGCGCATGGAAGAATGACCCGGCTGATTTCGCTTTCTTCATTTCTTCAAAGATCGGGCGCGGCGCGTCGTATTCCCATTTCTCTCCGCTCTTGAACTCAACAAACAGCTTGCCGTTATCGGCCCAGCCGAAACGCGCGATGTTGCTGGAGTTTGGCGTCTGAATCGTTTCCATCAGTCTTTCAGCTTCAGCGCCACATCGGCCGTCCAGGGCTTATCCGCGATCGTGTCGACCACGGAGCCGAGAAACTTCTCGGCTGGCCCAATCAGAATCTTGACGCATTGCCAGAATTTTGAATCGCGCTGTGCTTCGGGCGTCTGTTCAAAGAACTTTTCAGGAGCAATCTCCCGATTTCCTTCGCCGGTCTGGACCTCGGCGATCGCCTTTTCAGTCGCTACCTGGTACACAGCGCAGGTTCGCTTTGCGCGATCGATACCCAGGCTGAACTCTTTAGCAATCTCCGCCTCGAGGTTTCGCAGTTGCTCTTCGACCGGTCTTAGCTTTTCGTTGGTCTCTTCATAAATCGATGCGCATTTTCTGTTGTATGCAGTCGTCAGCGGTTCCAGCGCCTTTTCGCGATTGCCTTCGATCTTGTTGGCTTTAGCTTTCGCTCCGGCCCATGCGTCGAGCTTTTCCTTGATTGCCGTTTTGTTCGGTCGCGCCATTCTCTGTTTAGAGCGGCGGCTTGTGCGGCCGCCGCCCTCTTCAACCAAGGAATCTGCGAAGCGCTGGCAACGCAGTCGAGCGAAGATGAATCTCCGCTTCGTTCATCGGGCGCAGGTTGAACCTACCGAACAGCGAATGGAAGGATGACTTGCATGCACTGCATGAAATTAAAAATATTCATGATTTGCACGCCAGCTGTGCTAGTATTTCCCCGACGGATGAGTGCTGTGCTTCAACAACGGACATTGGCGGGTGTGAGTTTTGATTTTCAGATTCGCCCGGCACTGCGGCTCTGCGACGTCGAAGATATCTTCATAACTACACGGGCTCTTGGCGCATGCCCTAAGCGCCACACACTAATCGCGATGATTGAATCCGGCGAGCTCGAAGGGAAATTAACCCGAGTTGGTTGGATTATTTTCGAGGATTCGTTGAAGCAATGGCTTCGCCAATTGATGGAGCCGATCGCTGCATGACTTACAAACGCAACCTTCAAAGCGACGCCGTCGCGGCGTAAACGCGTCCTAACCCGCGTCATGAGCAGCCAATCTAAAATCGAATGGACCGAAGCGACGTGGAATCCCGTCCGCGGCTGTAAGAAAATCAGTCCAGGCTGCACCCACTGTTATGCTGAGACCTTTGCCGAGCGCTTTCGTGGCGTTCCAGGCCATCCTTACGAGCGCGGATTCGACCCACGATTAGTCCGCGAGAAACTCGACGAGCCACTTCGCTGGCAACGGCCCCGAATGATTTTCGTTAATTCGATGAGCGATCTCTTCCAGGAGGCCGTGCCTGACGAATACATCGTTGAAGTCGTTCAAGTCATGATGCGCGCTGATTGGCACACTTACCAGGTACTCACCAAAAGATCTGAGCGGATGCGTGACTTGCTGAACACGAAACTGCGTTTCGCAGCCCAGGCCCGGCATATTTGGTGGGGCGTCAGCGTAGAGAATCGAAAACATGGCATCCGCCGCATAGCCCATTTACAGGAGGCAGAGGTTTCCGTCCGATTCCTCTCGATCGAACCGCTGCTGGAGGATATTGGCGAGATCAACATCACAGGAATCGATTGGGTGATTGTAGGCGGAGAAAGCGGCGCTGGGGCTAGACCAATGCAGGAAGCGTGGGTACAATCCCTGCTAACCCAATGCCGCGCCGCCGGCAAACACTTCTTTTTCAAGCAATGGGGCGGCGTGCGAAAGGCCGAAACCGGCCGCGAATTAAACGGCCGCACTTATGACGAGATGCCTCGGCGTCCGGATGTAAGCAGAACTCGTGGCCAAAAAGAAATCTCCCGACGAACGAGAGCTCTGGCTCTTGCAGCTACCCGAAGTCGAACCGGCCCAATCAGAGCCGCTCGTTAATCAACTAAATCGCCCGATCTGGACCGCCAACAAAGCCCGACTAATCGAGGAATATCTTCAGCTCTTCGTGCTGGTAACATGGCGCGGAACCTACATCGACGGTTTCGCAGGTCCTCAGAAACCGGAACATCTGGAAATGTGGTCGGCTAAACGGGTACTGGAAAGCCAACAGAAGACGCGGCGCATTCGACACTATCATCTGTTCGAGACGAACCCGGAAAAGTGTCGGCAGCTCGAAGCTTTGAAGGTCATGCAACCCGCCGATCCAGAACGCACAATCGACATATACCCGGGCGACTTCAACGTTCGCTATAGGGAACTGATCGATCGCCAGCTACTCAAAAAGGAGCCGACCTTTTGTCTTCTGGACCAGCGCACGTTTGAATGCCACTGGTCCACGGTGAAGGCGCTATCCGAATACAAAACCGGGGATCGCAAAATGGAGCTGTTTTATTTTCTCGCAATCAAATGGCTCTGCCGATCTCTCAAGGCGACAACCAAGAATGTCGATAAGCTTCAGAAGTGGTGGGGGCGATCAGATTGGAAGAAACTCCAGGGAATGTCTTCGGAGCGCTGCGCTGACGAGATGGTGACGCGTTTCAAAGAAGAACTCGGATATCTAACCGTCAAACGATGGCCTATATTTGCAACCAACAGGCCGGGAACGATTATGTACTACATGATCCATGCTGCCGATCATGAAGAGGCTCCGAAGTTTATGCGGCGGGCATACGAGAAAGCGGTCACGCCGGTCCATGTGGAGCAGCTCGGCCTCTTTTGAGGACCTCAGCGCTTTAGCTTCAAACCAGCCTGAGCAATAGAATCCAAAGCCCTCTTCAGATTGTCCTCTGCCAACAGCAGGAATGCGGTTCTCAAGTCTTCGGCTGAGGTCGTGCGCGCACGCTCGATCGCTTCGCTGGAGGCTCGCACGGCACGATATGCTTCGCGGAGTAGCTTGACAAGGCTTGGGTTCTGTTCACTGCTCACCGCTCACTGCGCGCTCCCGGATTCAGATAATGTCGCTGGCAAATCGGTCCGATCCCCCAAACATACCGGTTGGCGCCGTGCGGTTGCTTGAAGAACTTCCCCTCGCACGACGCAACGCGCCAGCAGCGCCGGCAAAGCAACGGCTCATTGGCCCAATCATGGTTTAGCGTTGTCGCGTCAACGGAGATCCCGCTGAGTAAGATAAATTCAAAGGCATCTCTTCCGCCTTTGTTCTTGCGCTTTGCGGCTACGCAGTGACAGAGTTCTTCCGTCAATGCCTGGCCAGTTTTCGTGAGCCGATATTCACCACGCCGTGGATTGAATTTCTTCAGCTCGACCCAGCCATTGTCGACGAGGATTCGCGCAGTCGTTGGATGAAGCAGCCAGCGGCTGGCCGGCTCAATGGAAACATCGGACAATCCCTGCCCAGCCGTTCCCCAAACCAGTTTGCCTTCGCGAAGCAATTGCAGGGCGCGCATCTGAGCCGGTGAGACGGACTTCATGGACTTTGATAAAAATCCTTACTTGACACGACTGCTACGCTCGCTGGCTATGGAAACAAACACCGAGCTAAAAGGCAAGACAGCCGAACTACCGGATGGTCAGAAGGTCGTAGTCGAAGAGGTTAAAGATGGCTTTGCAACCGTGCGACGGGTCGAGGGAGAACGCGACGGGAGTATCGCGGTTTGTCGTGTTGGAAAATTAAGCTTCGGGCTTCAACACGAAATCTCAGTTGAGTGAGCGCAAAAAAGCAACATATTCTCCGCCAGGATTATTCCGACGCCACTCATCATACTTTGCTTGCTCTCGACCGGTCATCGGCAGACTAACCCCAGGGACTACGCCTGTGATCCGAGTGCGGCAGCGCCGGTGGAAAGGTGGAAAACCAAACCGCCTTACGAATCCATCGGCTATAACTTTGTCCGAACCGATCGCAGCCGCGATGTCAGATATGGATGGCGATTGCGGTTTCTCTATTACGATGGGCACTGCCCTCACCGCGTCCCGCGTGCGAATGAAAGTTCCATCTAGCAGCTTACAAAGCGGAGAGGTGAGATCGTCAAGAACAGCAACGATGCGGAGCAGAAGAATCGTAGAGCCTTCGGCGATTTGCAACAGGTGAGCGCAATTCGAGATGCGGGCTACCGCAAAACGCAGAATCCGATAAGTTTCCTGGTCGTCGATATCATCGAGAGCGCCACCTGCTGCGGATCTGAACTCGTGAAGAGACAAAGGCGTTTCTCTCAGCGCCGCGCTTCCTTCCTCGGCATATTGGTCGCGAATGTAACGAACCATCCTGGCATGAGCCAAACCAGTCAATCTCTGATCAAGCCAGAACTCCGCACCGAAACGATTGATAAATTCAACATTACGGTTCATGAGGGTTTGTGGAAAATCCCGACAACAACACCCTGAATGTCCAGCCGTTGCCCGGGTTCAACATAGATTGGTTTGTGCATGGGGTTGGCCGGCTGAAGCCGAACCCGATCGCCTTCGTGATAGAGACGTTTCACTGTGGCTTTGTCGCCGTCAATCATCGCTACGACTTTTTCGCCATCGGTCGCTGTCTGGCGAGCCTCGCAGACGATTAAGCTTCCATCGATGATCTGATCCTCAATCATGGAATCTCCGCGAACATGCAACACGAAGTAACTCTTCCCACGCTTCATGAAAAAATCCGGCACGTTTACATCTTGCGGTTCAGCCACGACGTGGATCGGCTCTCCTGCGGCGATCCATCCCATTAGCGGTACCGTCACCGAGCGGACCGGCTCGCCGAAAAATACGACGTTCGATTCCTCCGGCACATTGATCATCCCGCGCCTTTCCATCTCTACCAATACAATATCCCGAATCTCCTGTTCAAAAGTTTTTCCGGTTTCGTGGGCCAAATCTCGAAGCTTCTGTTGCTCGTAAGGTCCAAAATAAATTGGCACTTGGCCGGGCTCAATGCCGCTAAACTCTGATAAGGATCTAGGGCCCTCGTCAAGCAACAACCAGTGAAGTGACACATTTCGTGACTGAGCGATATCGGCCAGGGTATCAATCCCCGGCACCTCTCCATCGCGCCACCGATAGACGCTCTGTTTCTGTTTTTCGAGTAATCTAGCTATTTCCGGGGCGTTCTTACCATCATAGGCTTCTTGGATTCGAGCCCAAAGACCTTCGCGCTTAATCCCCTTCTTGGCCGGGGTCATGAATAGAGTAACTTTCCTATTGACACGAGTCACGAATGAGGTTACCATGCCGCCCGCGTCATTATTTATGCCGTCACGAGGATAGGCCATGACAACCAACGAAATCAAGGCGTTTTTTGCTCTGCGAGGTCTTTCGCTTCTCGACGTTGCGAAGGCAATCGGCGAGGACTATGCGGCGGTTTGGCGAGTGGTTAATTACGAACGGCCGGGGCCGCGGATACGAGCCAAGCTTCGGCGCAAATATCGCGGACTCAGATTCGAGCCGATCTCTGAAAGGAAGGCGGCGTGACAAATATTTTCACATCCGGCCTGCGCGCGCGGCGGCAGCGAGATCAAGCCAAACTGGCGCGCGAAAATGCCACTAGCCCTGCGGCCCTCGTCGCTGCCGCTCTGAATAACGAGTTCTTTCCAGCGTTCTCCGTTCTGCCCGCGCCCTGTCCGGTCCCACGAGTGCAAATACTCCGAGAAGGCTATACCGCCGACATCCTCGAGGCGAAGGACCTGCGCGATCTGTATCGGGGAGCACGTTCGGCTATTAGAACGATTTTCTGGAATCAACATCGCCGCGCAGCCTAATCGCGCCATGCTTCAGATAGCAAGGTTTGTTTTATGGAGTTAGCAGCGTCACGAATATTTGAAATTGAACGAAACGGGAATTACCACTTCGCGTTTGCGGCCCGAACCGGAGGCGAGATTCTTGGAACCGAACCTGATCGAGACGGTTGAGCACATGAAGAGCTTTGAAGTGCTGGATCGCGTGATACCGCGCGGTAAGGCCGCCATTGTCGCCAGACAGATGCACGTCAGTGTTGACCTGGTGCGGCGATGGACGCGCGAGCCGGCGTCAAACGAAGAGCCGAACGGCACCGGCTTTGCTTCGCCGCTCGATAAAGTCTGCGACCTGACGGACATCTGTTTCCTGGTCAATCCAGTTGAAACCGCTCTCATTCCTGAATTCCTTAGCAGTCACTACCGCGCGCTTCGTGACATACACAACTCCGGCTTCAACGAGCGTTCGAGAGTAGTCGCCGGCGCCGAGCTGCTGCGCCAGGCAACCGCAGCGATCAACGCCCTCGCCATCGACGGATCGAGTGACGAGACTTTGCGCGAACTCACAGTTCTGCGCGACACCGCCGACGCGGCGATCGCCCGGGTAAACAAGGATCTATCAACTCCGCCGCTGCGCGCGGTGTGAATTGCAGAAACCCGACCGTCAGGGAGGGTGCGAACGATGACCGCAGACGAAGCCCAAAAACGAATTCTCCGTGCGGCGCTGAAGCGGACCAGGGAATCAATCGACCGCGCGCAAAAGAGAATTCTGATTGAGGCGCTCAGGCAAATGCCGAAGGTAACGCCAAAGAAATGACGCCGACAGTCAGCATGAACAATTTGCGATCAACCGACGCGCAG
>Ga0137366_10005060_pt1 | contig 10340 bp, 9 predicted proteins | sample SagtaG_8_FD_104938 | JGI IMG/M metagenome (GOLD analysis project Ga0137366, IMG submission 104938) | Vadose zone soil microbial communities from Sagehorn Ranch, Mendocino, California, USA - Sage1_L_60_16 metaG | ecosystem: Environmental > Terrestrial > Soil > Vadose zone | place: USA: California... | reverse complement strand
GTCATGGCCCCCGCCTGACGCGGCGGCCGAATGGGTGGCTGTGAGACCCACTCCGCCGGACCTGCGCACACACCCGGGGAACCACCTAGCGAAACCCCCCTGCCCCGCAACCACAACCCGGCAGGCTCTTCCTCGCCCCCCGATCATCGGCCACCGCTTGCCGGCGTCAATCTCGTTCGTCCTCGCCGGCGCCCTGACGGGCGCTACCGCTGCGGGCGCTCCAGCTTGACCCCGGACTGCGCGGCGGCACGAAACCGGCAGCTGCGAGGAAAGCCAGCACTGTCCTCACCCCCAGCCCGGCGGCCCACAGCAGGTCACCAGGCCAGCCCACCACGCTCTCTTGACAGAAGGTTCCCCCATGGGTGGGTGTTCTGTGGTGGCCATGCCCGGAAAGGACAGGCACAAGCCCCGCGCCCGATTCGGCGATCGGCGGCTGACCTGCAGTGCAGTGTCCCGAAATCCGGTCGCTCTCTGTGATGGTCACGGTGCCCTCCTCGTGGCCGACAGCGGGAGCCTCGTGGCCGCCCACACTGGACGGCAGCGAGGTCGGCACAAGATCGAGCAGCCGACGCGAGCGGGATGCTCACGGACACTTGCCGAGGCGTCTTTATGCAGCCCGGCCGATGGATCTTCATATAGCGAGGTCGCTAACACCCCGTCGCGTTCCAGGAACTGCTGGGCAAGGTGCGGCGCGGGCTCAGCAGCACCTCAGACATAGCCCGGTTCACGGCCCGCCCCTATGGGACGCACTGCTCCACCGGCCCGCGGGCATCCTGCCCGCATTTGACCTCGCCGTCGGCTTGCGGTCGGCAGGCGAGGCCGCCGCTGCGGTGGCGCTCAGGGCGCGCAAGTGTGCGGTGGACCTGTCCTCGCTGCACCTGCTGGGCCTGCTTCCAGAAGAGGACCGTCTCCTGATCCGCGCCGCCCTGCCGGACATCGTCGTCGCGGGCGCCGCTGTCACCGACATCGTCCTCACCTGCGACCACATGCGCGGGCTCGCGGGTCGCCACCTACACCGCCTCACTCCGCGCCGATGGCACAGTCGAGCGCACCACCCTCACTCCCGGCCAGCAGGCGCGCCTGCGTGAGCAGGCCGAAGCACTCCAGGCGGCCACGGCATCGCTGCACATGGTGCACGCCAGCGAACGCGGGGACCCGGCCGGGGAAACCGTCACGATAGCCAGCGAGCAGGGAGTACCTCTGTGGTGCGACGACTCAGTTCTACGGCAGAGGGCGCGGGGAGCCCGTATTCCGTCATTCAGCCTGCTGGACCTGGTCACAGTTCTCCGCCATCAGGGCACAAGACTCAACGAGCCGGTGATCCTCCGCGGTCTCGCTGAACAGTACGTCGTTGACCTGCCGCTGAATGCCGCCGACATCGTCGCGGTCGCAGGCGGTCACGACTGGAGACCGGGTCCAGCCCACACTGCGCTGGCCCGGCCGGAATGCTGGCGCCACCACGAGGGGGACTGGAGCGGCACCTGGCTTGAGATCGCCACCCATGCGCGGCGGCACTCCCCACGCGCGCTTGTCGACGTGACGAAGGCGGCACTTACAGGCGCGATCGAGCAGGTCCGGGGTGGTCTTCGCACCCAGCGCTATCAGCAGCTCATAGTCCTTGCCCTCGTCGGGTGCCACGGCGCAGGCCGGCCATCACCGTCGGGCCTGCTTGATGACCTGGCCCAGCATGCCGGGCCGGGGCTGGCACCTCGCCCACCGTTCGTGCTCACGGCGCTGATCAAGGAACTCACTGACCGGTCGGTCGATCGAAGACGCTGACCTGCTGGCACGACGCCTGCTCCCAGGCGTGGATCTCCCCTGAGGCGCGTTATGTGGGTTGCCTTATTGCTGGGCCAGGCAGAGGCGCATGAGGGTATGGGCGGCGATGGTCGCGGCGGACCGGGTGAGCAGGCCCCAGAAGGTGTGCGCGCCGTGTCGCGCTAGTTCCATCTGGTCGGTGATCTCTTTGAAGGTGGTCTCGACCCGGTTGCGCCACTCCGCGATGATCTTCTGCAGGATGGCTGGCATGTCCGCGCGCTGGTGTTTGCTGGGCGGGATGAGCACTGCGGTGCCGTGGCTGGCCTGGGCGGCGGCAAAGGCGGTACCGCGGAAGCCGGAAGCCGCAGGACCATTCGGCGTGCGCGGCGTCGCGGCCGAACCGGGCGGACAGGTCGTTGCCCGGGCCGGTCCAGCCGTCCGGGCCGCGGACCCGGGAGGTGTGCTTGACCGGGATGGCGCTGGTGCCGGTCTGCTGGCAGTTATCGACCGGCCAGGTGGCCGCCAGCGCCTCGCGGAACTGCTCGAAGGCGCCCCGCAGCCAGCGGATCCGCCGGTTGGCCTCGGATTGGTGCGGCAGCCGCGGGAACAGGTGCGCCCAGTCCCGGGCCACCTCGGCCAGGAACCCGGCCTCGCTGCGCCGGCCCAGCAGATGCCGGACTACCGCGATGGCCAGCAGCTCGGCGTCACTGCAGGCCGGTTCCGGTCCCGGCCGGGCCGGGATGGCGATGGTCCCGGCCGTGATCAGGTCGTGGATCAGCACGTAGACGCAGGCGAACAAGTCCTCGGTTGGCAGCATGGGGTTGTGCGTGCCGAGAATCTCATCCGTGGCTGTGAGCAGCAGAGTTGCGGTGTCGGCGACACAGCCGTGATGATCACCTGTCATGTGCCTGCGGTTCGTGTTTCTCCTGACCTCGCGGCTAACTGCGTGGCTGCGGCTGTCCCGGCGTGAGGAAACGTGGAAGACTGCCGAGATCTTGATCCTGCGCCACCAGCTCGCGGTCCTGCAACGGCGGCAGCCGCACCGCCCGAAGCTGAACTGGGCGGACCGGGCCCTGCTCGCGGCACTGCTCAGCATGATACCCAAAGCGCAGCGCCAGGGGCTGCGGCTGCTGGTCACCCCGGATACCATCGTGCGCTGGCACCGCAACATCGTCCGCCGCCGCCAGGCCGCCAGGTCTATGCGCGGCAAGACCGGCCGGCCGGCGACCCGCCGGAACATTAAGGCCCTGGTCCTCCGGCTGGCCCGGGAGAACCCCGAATGGGGCTACCGCAGGATCCACGGGGAACTGGCCGGCCTGGGAGTGCGAGTCTCGGCGTCGACGGTGTGGGAGATCTTGAAGAAGGCCGGAATCGATCCCGCGCCGCGGCGGACCGGGCCGACCTGGCCGCAGTTCCTGCGCTCCCAGGCCGACGCGATCCTGGCGTGCGACTTCTTCACGGTCCACCTGCTCGACGGCACGCAGGCTTACGTCCTGGCCGTGATCGAGCACGCGACCCGGCGCATCCGGATCCTCGGCGTCACGCTGCACCCCACCGGGGAATGGACCACCCAGCAGGCCCGCAACCTGGTCATGGACCTCGGCGAGCGAACGCGCCAGGCCAAGTTCATGATCCGCGACCGCGGCCCCAACTTCACGACCGCGTTCGACGCGGTCCTCGCCGATGCCGGGATCCGGACCGTGCTCTGCAATGTCCGGACGCCCCGCATGAACGCGATCGCCGAACGCTGGATCGGCGGATGCCGCCGCGAGCTCCTGGACCGCACCCTCATCTGGAACCAGGCCCATCTGCGGCGGGTCCTGCACCAGTACGAAACCCACCACAATCAGCACCGCCCTCACCGATCCCTGAACGCAGCCGCGCCGCTGAAACCGCTACCCGAACCAGCCGGCCTTGAGCAGTACCACGTCCGAAGGCAGACTCGCGTCGGTGGCCTGATCAACGAATATCGCCTGGTCGCATGACGTGGACGAGGTTTTCGGCACGCACAACGCTCGCCGAGCCGCCGTTCGGTACGGCTCACTGGTTGTGCGCTGTCGACATCGAGTGCTCCGCAGACCTGGCTGTTCTGCACGGCCCTGGGGTCGATTTGTCAGTATCGCCGGGAGGAGGTGGCGGTAGCGGCGCTGGAGTTGCGGGCCGCTGTGGCGGCCAGTAGCCCGGCGCGTTCCCCGCTGGCTAGTGAGCCATCCGATAGCCAGCCTTCTGGGCCGACCCAGTCTCCGGCGAGGAACAGGCCCGGGGCGCCGGGGACCGCGACCGGTGGACGCCCGGCCAGCCCGTGCTGCGGTGAGGGCAGGCAGCTCACCACCTCCATCCGGGGCAGGAAGCGCTCCACCACTACGTCATCGCGGCGGATGCCAGCCGCTGCCGCCAGGGCCCAGAGCTGTTCCCGGTCATCGGCCGCGTCGGTCGCACCGTAACGCATGACGTGCACCAGGCCGCAGCCAGCCGGGGCCAGGTCGCCGGGCGGGGCGTGCGGGGACAGGTAGAGCGGCTGGTCGATGCCGAGGACGAACCGCGCTCCCGGGCGGCGCAGGCCCAGGTCCAGGCAGGCCGCTGTCACCGGCGGCCCAAGGTCCCCCCATCCCGGCCCTGGGGGGAGCAGGCGCCTCGCGGCGGCGGGCCGGCCGACCGCGACCACCACGGCCGCGGCGCCGATCACCTCCGAGTCCGTATGCACCCGCCAGGCGTCTGGCTGGCCCGCCACCTGCTCCACCCTGGCGTGCCGGCGGATCTGCGCGCCCGCTGCCGACGCCCGCGACAGCAGCGCGCGGGTGAGCTGCTCCCAGCCTTCGTCAAGATAGGAAACCCCGCGGACGGCGGCGCGCATCTGGCCGATGGCCACAGTTGCCGGGAGCCGGCCCAGGTCCCCCACGTACGTGGTGACCCGGACCCCCGCCTCCATGAGCGCTGCCGCGTCATCGCGCAGCCCAAGCGAGCCGATCCAGTCCGCGGCACTGGCCCCTGCCCAGCGCGCGGGCCTGGCAGCGGCCACCCGGCCGATGGCGCAGCCAGTCTGCGCTACCGGGAAGCGGCGCGGACGGCCCGCGATCAGCGCCCGCGACCGCCATAGCGGCGGTGAGTGGCCGGTGGTCTCGATCCCCAGGCGGGACAGCACGCGCCGGCCGGGGCCTCCCCGGAAGAGCGCATGGGGGCCCTGGTTGAACCGGAACCCGTCCCGGACCTCGGTCCGGGCCCGGCCGCCGACGGCGCCAGCCTCCAGGATGATCACGCGCGCGCCCGCACGCGCGGCTGCCGCCGCGGCGGCCAGCCCCGCCAGCCCCGCACCGGCCACAACCACTGGCAGTCCCTGCTCGTCTCGTGTTCGCATGCCCTTATAGATCCTTCACGGCCGTGGTTTCGTGACAGCCCGCGCCAGCTTCCCCGCACGAGGAATCAGCCGTGGCCGGGCACGCCAGCCCACGGCAGGCTCTCTTCCACGGGCAGGCTGACCGCCTGCCGGGCGGCGACGGCCAGCTTGCCCGGAGCCACCACCAGCCACAACGCCGCGATCATCCCTCGGTCGGCGTCCAGGATCACCACCGCCAGCAGGCTTCCCCGGCTCCAGGCCAGCACCGCGGGCTGGCCGTTCACCTCCGCCTCCGTAAGCCGCACATCGGTGAACCGCGGATCGGCCGCATACCGGGGGACCACCCAGGCAAAGAACCGCGCGAGCCGGGACCGCCCGGCCACCGGCTTGCGGGCCACCGGCAGGCCGCTGCCCTCCCCGTCCCCCACGTACCCGGCATCCTCGGCGAACAGCTGCTCCAGGCCTGCCACGTCCCCGCCGGCCGCGGCGGCCAGGAACTGCTCGGTCAGCCGCCGCCACTGCCCGCGATCGGGCCGGACCCGCCGCGGCGGGCTACCCAGCCGCTGACCCGCCCGCCGGTGAAGCTGGCGGCACCCGGCCTCCGATCGCCCCAGTACCCGCGCGATCTCGCCGTAGGAGTACCCGAACGCCTCGCGCAGGACGAATACCGCACGTTCCGGCGGGCTCAGCCGCTCCAGCAGCACGAGCACGGCAAACGACACCGAGTCCCGTTGCTCGGCAGTCTCCAGCGGCCCGAGCGCCCCACCCGAGGTCACCACCGGCTCAGGCAGCCAGGTTCCGGTATAGCGCTCCCGCCGGCGCCGCGCCGAGGCAAGCTCCTTCAGGCACAAGTTGGTCACCACCGTGGCCAGCCACATCCGAGGCGACACCACCGTGCCATCCGCCACGATCCAGCGCTCGAACGCGCTCTGCAGCACGTCCTCCGCATCAGACGCCGACCCCAAAAGCCGGTACGCAAGCCCGAACAACCACGACCGTTCGGCCTCGAACACCTCGCTGACCCTCACGGGCTCACCCGCCACGCCCACCAGGATGCAAGCCGCCTCCCGCGACCGCAAACACGATCGCCGACCCCAGCCAACCCCGGCCCCGCACCCGGCACCCGCGGGCAGACAGCGGGGGTGCTCCTGATCTTCCGGACTGCGGATCCTTATAGGATCTTCACCGGAAAGGACGGGATCGAGTGCCAAGAAAGAACAGGAGCTTCTCGCCTGAGTTCCGCGAGGAAGCGGCCCGCATGGTCGTGGAGACGTCACGTCCTATCGCGGATGTGGCGCGGGAACTCGGGGTCAGCGAGACCAGTCTCGGCAATTGGGTGCGGGCGTACCGGGAAAAGCACGCGGAAGATGAGCCGCCGCTACAGCTATCCGAACGTGCCCGGCTCCGCGAGCTGGAGCGCGAGAACCGCGAGCTGAGAATGAAAGCTGAATTCCTTTCAAAAGCCGCGGCGTACGTGTGTCCTGAACGGTAGCTGGCGGATCGCGTAGGTGCGTTCTGCTGGCGGCCGGTGCTGTGTGAGAGATGGAGGCAGGCCCTCCGCTGCCGCCTTGCAGGAGGAGGCAGCAAACCACCGTGAGCTGCGCCGGTTAAGAGCCGGGGTGGTGAGCGTCGCGGAAAAGGCGCGGCAGGATCGCGTCAGGTGCGGATCGTGAAGGCGAGTGAAACCGAACCCTTGTGGAAGCGTCGAAATGCTTAAGGTGATGTCGAAACCAGGAGAATGTATGCGGTCCTGGGAGGAGCCGGGGGGATACCTGTCTACTGCCCCGGCGGCATCCGGCGTGAAGAGGCGCGAGCACGATCCAGGCTCTTGCATGGAACAGGAGAACCCGGATCAGGGGAATGCTCGAGTCCGACCCGGACTTCGAGGTGGTCGGCGAGGCGGCCAGCGGACCCGAGGCCGTCGAGCTGTCGCTGCGCGAGCGCCCCGACGTGGTGCTGATGGACCTGCAGATGCCCGGGCTTGACGGCGCCTCCGCAACCGCCCAGATCAAGGCTCGGTGCCCCGGGACGCAGGTGCTCGTGCTCACCACCTACGGCACGGACGCCGACATCGTGAACGCGATCGACGCGGGCGCGGTCGGCTACCTGCTCAAGGACGCACCGCATGAGGAGATCACCCGCGCGGTGCGCGCGGCGGCACGGGGCGAGACCACGCTCGCTCCCGCCATCGCCCAGCGGCTGATGCAGCGGGTCCGCTCGCCCGCCGGCGAGGCGCTCAGCCCGCGCGAGATCGAGGTGCTCCGGCTCGCCGCCCGCGGACTGAGCAACAGCGAGATCGCCAGGGAACTGTTCGTCAGCGCCACCACCGCGAAAGCCCACCTGGTGCACATCTACGCCAAGCTCGGCGTAAGCGACCGCACCGCGGCGGTCACCACCGCCCTCGAACGCGGGATCATCCGCCTGGACCAGACCTAGCGCGCGGGTTCACAGGACCGGACGCTATCCTGGCCCTCGGGTCAGGGATAGGAGCCCGGGGCAGGAACAGCACAATCGGAAAGCCTCTTTGTGTCAAGGGGTTCCGTCGGTCCTTTTCGCGGCGTGTGAGGTGCCCTTCGGGCACTGTGGCTTCACAGCGATCTTTGGCCCCTGGCCTTCCTCGTGGCCGGGTGTGGCCGTCGTCTCGCCGCGCCTCCAGGTCGTTCGTCCTCGCTTCGCTGCGGGCGCTCCACCTGGACCTGCGGCTTGGCCGGCGGCATGGTGGCAGCGACCGAGCCTTAACTACGCGGCCTTGCGTCGCTGACGCGATGGCGCTACGCGCCACCCTGGACACTGATCTTCGTGCGCCGTGAGGCGCTGCTGATTCGAGTGGAGGTGAGAGACCATCCACCGCTGACCTTGTCGCAGCAAGGCGGCGAAGCTGGGGGCAGCCTGATCCGGGAAGCGCCGGGGAGGGTGGGAGCAGCCCCGACAAAGCCGGGACGTGTCAGTACTGCCAGATGGTGCGGGTCCGGCGAGCGTGGCGGAGAGGAGTACGCGAGGAACCAGCGTCATTACGTCTCTTAACTGTCCACCGGCTCAAATCTGGCGGATATGGGCCGGGAGCGGCGCGCACCCGTTCCTTCATTGCGGAGCGGGGAACTCCTGGGCGGGCCTGAAGATGTGCGCCGGGAGGCCACGGTGAAGCGCTGCGGGGTAGCCGTGGCGATGCCGCAGGGATAGAGCTGGGCTCCTCCTTTGCCGAGCGAATCGCAGTGAACACGGGAACCGTCCCGGTCTGCCCGGTCGTGCGCGGCCAGCGCGCGGATACGGGCTGGGCCCGCTGTCGGCCGACCGGCCTGGGGCGGGGCGGAGCCGCCGTAGTACTCCGAGCCGGGGAGAGCCCGGCACCTGGGGAAGGGCGGCAGCGGTTTCGAGAAGGGAAGGAGGCTGCAATGCCGCAAGAGGCACCGCCGAATGGCGGCGCACCAGATACGGCCCCGGCGGGGTCGTGGTCGCGGGTAGCGGGGATGCAGGCCAAGCTTCACCGCTGGGCGGTGGCTGATCCTGGCCGCCGGTTCGATGACCTGTTCAACTTCGTGTATGACCCGGCGACGCTGATCGTGGCGTTTGACCGGGTCGCGGGGAACCGGGGCGCGAACTCGCCCGGCGTGGACGGTTTGACCGTCGCGCTGGTCGAGGAGCGCATCGGGGTCCCGGGGTTCCTGGAAGACCTGCGTGCCCAGCTGAAGTCGGGCACGTTCCGGCCCTTGCCGGTGCGGGAGCGCAAGATTCCCAAGCCGGGCGGTTCGGGGAAGCTGCGGAAACTCGGCATTCCCGCCGTGGCCGACAAGGTGGTCCAGGCCGCGCTGAAGCTCGTGCTGGAGCCCATTTTCGAGGCGGATTTCGAGCCCGTCTCCTATGGTTTCCGGCCGGTGCGGCGGGCGCACGACGCGATCGCCGAGATTCACGTGTTCGGCACCAACGGGTATCGGTGGGTGCTGGACGCCGATATCGAGGCGGCCTTCGACAACCTGTCACACTGCGCTGTTCTGGCGCGGGTGCGGGCCAGGGTGAAGGACAAGCGCGTGCTCGCGCTGGTCAAGGCGTTCCTCAAAGCCGGGGTCCTCACCGAGCTCGGCGAGAACAAGGACACCAACGCCGGCACCCCGCAAGGAGGCATCCTGTCCCCGTTGATCTTCAATGTCGCGATGTCGGCGCTCGATGAGCAGCTGCACCGGCCGTGGAAGCCCGGCGGGACGATGGAAACTCACGGCAAGCGCGTCCGGCGCCGCGCCAAGGGCCTGCCGAACTGGCGCATCGTCCGCTATGCGGACGATTTCGTCGTGCTCGTGCACGGCACCAAAGCCGACGCCGAGACCCTGCGCGAAGAGATCGCTGATGTGCTCACGCCGCTGGGGCTGCGGCTGTCAGCAGCCAAGACCCGCATTGTGCACATGAGCGAGGCGTTTGACTTCCTCGGGTTCCGCATCCAGTGGAAGCGAAAGAGGGGGACAAGCAAGTGGTACGTCTACACCTTCATCGCTGACCGGCCCATCCGGTCGCTGAAGGCCAAGATCCGTGCCCTGACGAACAGGAGATCGCAGCAGGACCTCAGGTACGTGCTGATCCGGCTCAATCAGATCATGCGCGGCTGGGCTAACTACTTCAAGCATGCAGTGTGCAAGCACACCCTGGGCAACCTGGCCAACTTCGCCTGGTGGCGAGTGATCCGGTGGCTCAGGACGCTGCACCGCTGGAGGTGGAAAGACGTCCGCCGGGCCTTCACCACCCCTGAGGGGCGGTGGAAACCGGTCACGGCGGACGGGATCGAGTTGTTCAACCTGAACGCGGTGCCGATTACCCGGTACCGCTACCGCGGCAACACGATCCCCAGCCCCTGGGTCCTCAACCACGCCTGACGGCAGAAACCGTGGAGAGCCCGGTGCCCGGAGACGGGCACGCCGGGTTCGGCGAGCGGCCTGGGGAAACGGGCCAGGAGCAATCCCGGCACCGCGCCCCAGGCCGACTCAACCCCGGCAAGTTCTCGCGCCTATCAGGAGGACGAGGCGGAGTCGAGGGCCCTTGCAAACCGTTACGGACCACGCGGAGTCCGTTACCCTGGGCATAAGCGACCGGCTCCGGGGCACACGAGCGAAAGCCCAGGATGCGCAACGGCTAACGTCGCCAGGTATGCGCGCAAGCGGGAAAAGAGCGCAGCATGAACACGCTTTGGGTGATCGTGGATGCGATGCGACGCACGGTGGAACAGCCGAAGGGTGAGCACGTCCCTTACCGGGCCCCAGGGCAG
>Ga0137366_10005056_pt1 | contig 10347 bp, 8 predicted proteins | sample SagtaG_8_FD_104938 | JGI IMG/M metagenome (GOLD analysis project Ga0137366, IMG submission 104938) | Vadose zone soil microbial communities from Sagehorn Ranch, Mendocino, California, USA - Sage1_L_60_16 metaG | ecosystem: Environmental > Terrestrial > Soil > Vadose zone | place: USA: California... | reverse complement strand
GCTCCGACTTTAGTCAAATCACCCAAAGTCGCGGTTACGCTGTTGCGCGTTTCATACCCCGTGATAGTGGGCGGTTGGTTCTCGCGATAGAGACGCTGCGGTTGCAAACTGTATCCGCTGGTCTTCACTTCAGCCCCCGCACCGGCAGCAGCCTTTATCGCCCGAACCACAGCATCGCTTTTACTCGCGTTTTCCTGCTGCGCGTCAATTGCGCGTTTGCCTTGCGTAACGACTGAAATAATCAGGATCGCCGTATCCGGGTGTGCTTGCACAATGGAATCTCCCGCGACCATCACACGCGTCACGCGCCGCGCATCAGCCACAACCGTGTCAGCGGCAGCTTGCTTCTGCCCAACCGGATGCATCGAGGTGACTTCGAATGGCGTGCCTTCCATATACGTTGTTACAACGTCAGGTTTTGCTTCCCCTACGGCCTCTACTGCTGCCGACTCCTTAAACCAGGCTTGTTTCTGGAAATTACGCGGGTTCAGAATCAGATACTTCTCTTTGTCCGTAGCGATCAGCCAGCCGCCCGGTTCAACAGTTTTCTGTAGTCGTCCCTGCACGGCAATCTCTTTTGCAACAAGCGCTCCTGCGGCAGCCATAACAAGTGCTACCGTAGCTCCGATTAGTATTAGTCGTCTCATTTTGTTTCCTTTTTCTCCAACCGGTTCAATTTGTTCAGCGACTGGAGAGAGTAAAACTTTTGCCGCTGATCTCGGAACGCGAGTTGAGCGAGATTCTTGCATCCTGTGGCTGTGAAGATCGTGTTTTGTTACCATTCATCGCGTGCAATCATTCAATACTAAAATAGACGAACCCACAACAACCGGCGAGACTACCCAAACGTTGACCGTCGACGGGAATTGCGTCCGGGGGCATGCGCTCAGGTGGAGCTTCCTGATGGTAACGAACTAGTCGTTTATGGTGTCGACGGCGAATTCTATGCCACCGAAAATTTCTGTTCATCGCGGGGGCCGCTGGCTGAGGGAATGCTTTGCGGTCATATCATCGAATGTGCGTGGCACGGTTGGGAATTCGATGTACAGACAGGTGAGATTGTGACGGAGAAGATAAAGACCAATAAAGTGAGGATAGAACAAGGTTTGCTCAAAACTGCGGTCTAAAAAAATCATTGGTTGTATATCATTTGACTCCGTTCATTTGTCATTTTGCGAGCCATCGCTGCCTATAGCTTCCACAGGACAACAGGTGAGCGCTTCTTCACAGGCTGTCGTTTCTTCTTCAGTTTCGGGCTGCTTGTAGACAAATGAATAACTGTTAGCATCTGAACGTTTGAAATTCTCAGGTGCGGTATCGCGGCAAACGTCGCAATCGATGCACGACGAGTCGACATAGTAACCGCCGGGCACGTTCTCTTTCACTTTGTCGGCTTTATCAGGCAATACGAACGCACTCCTTATGAAAAGTCTAAAACTGCTCAGGGCGGACCTCAGGTGTCCGCCCCGGTTTAATTGTCGCTTTTAGAAATCCCTGTAATTCGGATATCCAGAAATCCCGCGCTTAAGGATGGGTCATCTCTTCCGGCTTTACGTATTTATCAAATTCCTCGCCGGTCAGAAAACCGAGTTCGATGGCAGATTCGCGCAAGCTGATCCCTTTCTGGTGCGCGTTCTTTGCTACTTTCGCTGCCTTGTCATAACCGATGTGAGGGTTCAAAGCCGTCACAAGCATCAGCGAGTCGTTTACATGTTCGTCGATCTGGTTGCGATTGAGTTTGATTCCGGAGATGCAATACTTCACAAAACCATGAGAGGCATCAAGCAACAATCGAATGGAATGCAAAAAGTTGTGAATCATCACTGGCTTGAAAACGTTTAACTCGAAATTACCCTGCGAGCCTGCAAATGTCGTGGCGGTATCATTGCCAAAAACTTGTACGGCCACCATGGTCATTGCTTCACTCTGCGTCGGGTTGACTTTACCTGGCATAATTGACGAGCCGGGCTCGTTTTCCGGAAGGGTCAATTCGCCAAACCCACAACGCGGCCCAGACGCCAGCCAGCGAATATCGTTGGCAATCTTCATGAGTGAACCAGCCAACGTCTTCAAACCACCACTCGCGAAAACGAGCTCGTCGTGCGCGGAGAGCGCGGCAAATTTGTTTGGATGAGATTTAAAAGGCAAACCGGTTAACTCGGCGATTTTTCGCGCCGCGCGCTCGCCAAATTCCGGATGCGAATTGAGACCGGTGCCGACAGCCGTGCCGCCGATCGCGAGATCAAGCAAACCGGGCATGGCCATTCGCAAACGTTCGATGTCACGCTCGAGCAGGCTGGCCCATCCAGACATCTCCTGACCAACGGTTAACGGAGTAGCGTCCTGCAAATGAGTGCGGCCAATCTTAACTACATCGCTAAATTCCCTGGCTTTTGCATCGATGGCATCGTGCACCTCCTGAATCCGTGGGATAAGCTTGTTCAACTGCTCCGCGCCGGCGATGTACATTGCCGTGGGAAAAGTATCATTTGACGACTGCGACATGTTTACGTCGTCATTTGGATGGATGGGTTTCTTGCTGCCCATTATGCCGCCGGCGAGTTCGATGGCTCGGTTCGAGATCACCTCGTTGGCGTTCATGTTTGTTTGTGTGCCGCTGCCCGTTTGCCAAACGCGTAAGGGAAAATGGTCGTCAAGTTTTCCATCAATCACCTCATCGCAAGCAGCCACGATCAGCTTTGCTTTTTCAGGTGGAAGTTTCCCGAGCTCTTCGTTGACAAGTGCCGAGGCCTTCTTGAGTACCCCGAGCGCGCGAATCATCGCGCGCGGCATGCGGTCGTCTCCGATGTTGAAATGAAGCAAAGAACGCTGGCTCTGCGCGCCCCAGTACTTATCCGCCGGCACTTCAATCTCCCCCATCGAATCGGTCTCGATCCGGGTCCCCTTTGCGGCGCTTTGTTTCTTTTCGGCAGGTTCTGACATGCGTTTCCTTTCGTGGACTGAGGAACTCGCCCTTCGAGGATTATCTCACACGCCTACCTGTGGCCTAAACTTGACGTTACAAAGACTGCTGAAAAAAAAAACCTCCACATTAGCCGCAGATTAGCGCGGATGACAGAGGTCAATAGCGGAGAGCCCACGCAACTGGCACGAGTTATGCTGAACCTTCGTTGGGACCTTGAACAGTTTCTCGAGAAGGGGGACTTCGGACTGATGTACAAGGCTCCCGTAGAAACGAAGCTTGATAGCGTGGCAATTGAGCTTTTTAGCCGTGTTCGCGAGGGGAAATCAGGCGGCGGGTGATTGATGTGCTGGGCGACCTCGAGCGGTGCAGTATTGATTGACTACGCTTTGCGGACTTTATTTATGCAGTCACCCAGTGGTTTGCGGCCGAAAACGTTACTTGCCTCATGACTACGAACTGAACGATTAGTTAGAAGTCTATGTTTCAGCAGGATGCGCAAGGGAAAGAGCCTTATCGACGTTTGGCTGAGATCAATCGAGCGATCACAACCTCGCTCAATTTTGACGAAGTCCTAAAGCTCATCGTCGAGAATGCAGCGCAGTTGGTAACGGCGCGGGTTAGCGTACTACTGCTGGTTGATAACGATGGTTTACTGCGGATGCAGGCCGCACAGGGGATCAGACCTGAATTAATGACATCGTTCGTCGGAAGGACGGAGGAGAATGTTATCAAGAAGCTGCGCGAGTCGCTGGCAATCGCTCCTGTTGAGTCGCTCGCCTCTGTGCCCGTAATAGCTAAACACTCGCTCACCGGTTTGTTGGTTGTTTCGCGTGAAAATCCACTCAACGAAGAAGAAGAATGGCAGTTGTCGGCGCTTGCCGATCAAGCGGCCATCGCTCTCGGGAACGCGCGTCTCTACGAGATGGAGTTAGCGGAAGCCAATCGTTCGCGAGACCAAACTCGGACCGCGTTACGCGCTTCAAACAGGAGAATCAGCAAGATTCTCGAGAGTATCACCGACCTCTATTATTCACTCGATCGCCATTGGCGCTTCATCGATGTCAACAAGCAAACGGAGATTCGGCTTGGGAAAAGCCGGAAGGAACTGATTGGCAAAGTCCTTTGGGAATTGTTCCCACGCGCGGTCGCCACATCGCTGTACGAACAGCTTCACAAAGCCATGGATGAAGGAGTCGCGGTACATTTTGAGTTGGCTTCTCAAGTTGTTCCCAGTGCCTGGTTCGAGGCCCATGCCTATCCCTCTAAAGATGGGTTGATCGTATACCTTCGTGACATCACTCAGAGGATGGAAGCAGAAGCCACCCGCCGTCTGCTTGCCGCGATTGTCGAATCTTCTGAAGACGCAATCATCAGCAAAAACCTTGACGACACCATTATCAGTTGGAATAAGGGAGCTGAACGTCTCTATGGTTATTCGGCCAACGAAGTCCTGGGCCAGCCGGTCACGATCCTGATCCCATCCGATAGATTCGACGAAGAACCTGCCATTCTCGATCGCATTCGCCACGGGGAATCGATTGAACACTACGAGACCGTAAGACGGCATAAAGATGGCAGAAGGATCGACATTTCGTTAAGCATTTCTCCTGTCAGGGATGAGGCAGGGAAAATTGTAGGAGCTTCAAAAATTGCGCGTGACATCACCGAGCGCAAGCGAGCGTTGGAAAAGATTCGCTTTCAAGCCCGTCTTCTGGACGCCGTCGAATAGAGCGTGATCGCAACCGATCTGCAAGGAAAGGTGAGTTACTGGAATTCCTTCGCCGTGCGTATGTATGGGTTGACGACCGAAGAGGCCCCTGGTTCCTGTATATTTGATCTAATACCAACTGCAACCTCCCGAGAAAAGGTCAACGAGATCTTCGCCCGCTTGCGAGAGGGCCATAGCTGGTCGGGAGAACTACAGCTGCGAAGGCGTGACGGCTCAGCTTTCCCTGCAATGATAACCAACTCGCCAATCGTCAATGAGAAGGGTGAATTGGTTGGCATAGTCAGTGCATCCAAGGACATCACAGACTTGAAACAGGCAGAGGAAGAGCGCGTCAGGCTTTTCGAGCTTGAGCAGCAGGCTCGCGCCGAAGCAGAAGAAGCAAACCGCTTGAAGGACGTGTTTTTGGCTACGCTTTCACATGAGCTTCGCAATCCGCTAAATGTTGTTATTGGCTACTCTGAGATCTTGCGACGCGATGAACGGCAAAGCCATGGATTCGTAACGAAGGCCGCGGAAATCATCCAGCGCAATGCCTTGTCCCAGTCTCAACTGGTTTCTGACCTTCTGGATCTCTCTCGTTTGCAAATGGGTAAGCTAGCCCTCAAGCGTCAGCCAATTTCGCTGGCGACCACAATTCGCAACGCCATCGAGACGGTGAACACCGAAGCGCAGGCAAAAGGGATCTCTCTGGATTTTGCCGTTACCAGCGAAGTGCTTATCGTCGATGGCGATCCGGTTCGTCTCGACCAGATCGCCTGGAATCTCTTGAACAATGCAGTTAAGTTCACATCACCGGGGGGTCGCGTCAATATCTCATTGAGTGAAGATGGCGATTGCGTTCGCTTCGTCGTGGAAGATAACGGCCAGGGCATCGCACCGGAGTTTTTGCCGCACGTCTTCGAGATATTTCGGCAGGCAGATGCCGGTATGGCGCGAAGACAAGGAGGACTCGGGATTGGCCTCGCCCTCGTGAGGCAACTCGCGGAGTTGCACGGCGGCCATGTAAGCGCTGAATCTGCCGGAGTTGGAACTGGCGCCAGATTCGCGGTCTGGCTTCCCTTGCGCAAGCTTCCCAATCCTGCGGAAGCAGTAGCGGCAAAAAAGGGCCCAACTGGAGCGTTGAATAAGAAATTCGTCCTCGTCATAGACGACTCACGTGAGACAACTGAGATGCTTAGCACACTTCTGAAAATGGAAGGGGCCTCAGTTGAAACCGCAGGCGGCGGTTTGGAGGCCCTGAGACTGGCCGTGGGAAAGAAATATGACCTTGTGATTTCAGATATCTCCATGCCAGAGATGAACGGATACCAATTACTCCGTGAATTACGGATATTACGTTCAATGGCCGACGTGCCAGCAGTTGCCTTGACGGGTCACGGACGGATAGCAGATGTCGAACGCGCCCGGAGAGAGGGATTTGCCAAACATTTCACCAAGCCCCTGGATTTCGACAAACTGCTACAAGCTGTCCGCGAACTGACCGGGCGGGGCCCGGCAGAAAACGAGGCGGAACAGTTGCAACTTCGCTAGATTCAATGCGTTTCGGAAGAATGTTCTGGCTCCCGCCAGTTGAAATTTGCTAGGATAACAGCCGCCCGCCACAGGGCTCCCACCTTTCGGTTTTTCCGAAGTCGTTGCCTGCAAGACTCGATGAGTAAAAAGAATTTCAACAACTCAACCGACTTAGCTTCCCTACCATCGAACGAATCGAACGGATCTTCACGCATGCCCGGAGAGATATTGCAGGAAGCACTGCTCGCAATGTCCGACGGAATATTTCTCTTTGACAGGGAAAAGCGTCTCCTACTGGTCAACTCTCAAGGCGAGTTTCTCCAGGCAGGTGGCCAACTGCCGCTGCCGGGTACAAGTTGCTGTCAGATGTTCTGGCAAGCCGGCGAAGGTAAAACCTGCGTGGTTGATCGCGCACTAGAGAGCCACCAAAGAGTCTCATTTGAAGTCCTGATCGTCGGCGGGCTCGAATCACCCGTTCTAGTAACCGTACAGCCTCTTAGGAGCGCAGTTGATAATTCGATTCTGGGAGCTGTTGTGATAGGGAAAGACATCGCAGACCTACGCCGAGCTGAGGCTGAAGCCATTTCCCAGAAGTCGTTCATGGCCAGCATCGCGGACCTGTCGCCTGATGAAATCTATGCACTTGATAAGGAAGGCCGCATTACATGGGTGAATGGTCGCGCTGAAACGGGAAACCCACTGATGTTGATGGGAAGGCGTTTCATCGATTTCATTGCGCCTGACTCGCGCGAATCTGTGAACAAAGAGCTAGGTCGCTCCTTATCAGGAGAAGACACTCAGGCTGAGGTTCGCGCTCTTCGAGCGAGTGAAGCCAGTATAGATGTGGAAGCTCATGTATCGCCCCTCTGGCGAAACGGAGAGGTCGATGGAGTGCTCGTATTCCTGCGCGACATAACGGAACGCAAGCGCACGCAGGAACTGATCTCGCAGTCAGACAAGTTACGGGCCGTCGGCGAACTCGCCGCCGGTGTTGCTCACAACCTGAACAACTCGCTTACGGTGATTAAGGGTCGAACCCAGCTACTGGAGATGCGGGCTATTGACGAGAAGTCTCGCAAGAGTCTGAAAGTAATTAATGAAGCGGTTGAAGACGGAAGTAAGACTTTGCGACGCATATTGGACTTCGCGCGACGCGACGCCGTTGGTGAGTTCCAAGCAGTTGAGCTGGACGATCTGATCACCTCCGGATTGGAGATTGGCCGGCCCAAGTGGCAGAGGACATCCGCGGAATCGGAGATACGAGTCAGGCTTGAGTGTAACGGCCCGATATACGTACGCGGAGATATCGCTGAACTGCGTGAAGTAATACTTAATCTAATCTTTAACGCGGTGGATGCAATGCCCCAGGGGGGCACGCTGGCGCTTGGCACGCAGGGAGAGATTGGTAGTGGCTGTTTCTGGGTTGCCGATACAGGCTGTGGTATGCGTCCGGAAACAGTGGCGCGAATATTCGAACCGTTCTTCACGACCAAGGGCGCGCAAGGCACCGGGTTAGGTCTATCCGCATCACATGGAATTGTCTCCCGCCACGGTGGAGAGATTGTGGCCCTCAGCCAACCCGGCGAAGGAACACGATTCGAAGTGCGTTTACCAATCGCGGATAAACTGTCGCCTCCTGCAAAGTTAGACCGTACCGGTAAAAAGACATACAGGACGACTTTGTGACCTCCACATAGAACTTTTTTCCAAGGTGTTCGGAGATCTGATTGACGCTTCTGCCGATTCGGATTTCACACTCGGCTAAAGGTGCCTGTGTCCGAGAAAACTCGTCACGGGCCCCCTTTATTTTTAGGCAGAATCCATTCCAGACAACCATCACTCGGCGCGGACGTGCGTGCCGCCAATATCTTCCAGCAACTCCTCCAAACGGTCCACCTCTTCGTCAGATCGAGCTTCAACGCCAATCAGAATTCCGCCACTTCGCAGCTCGGCATCGTAGACCTTCGCTCGATACTCAGGAATGCCGGCACCAATCAATGCGCCGATCACGCCACCTGTTGCTCCGCCCGCACCGGCCCCGGCAAGCGCTGCGGCGATTGGACCAGCGATCACGAGATTGATACCCGTCAAGTATATCGTCGTACCAACAGCTGCAATAACCGCCAGCACCGCGCCCACGGCACCGCCGACTGCTCCGCCAATTCCCGCTCCGTCGGCCGCGTGCGTTCGAGTTTGAAGTGCAAATTCTTTGCTGTGTGTTGCATCGGACATCAACACGCTGATGTCGTCGCGGCTGTAACCGCGTTTGATAATCGCATCCACGGCGGCTTCCGCGGCGGCACGGTTTCTAAAAAGTCCTGTCACTAATTTTGGCTTAGCCATACAATCCCTCCCCACAAGTAAGTCTTGACTGAGACTGGAAATGGCAACACTCGTGCCGACTGTGGGAGTCTGCATATGTGTTGATTTAGCAGGTTTTTAATATGAACGGTGGAGACTGTATCAAAACACTCGCGATTCGCGCTGTTTCGCTTCGGTACGATTTCAGAGATGGACCAAGTTCGGTATTGACCGAGCCGCTTTGCGATCACGAGACAAACTTGGAGTTTGTCAGACATAAGAGTCGGAATTGAAGATTCTGCAAATCACCTCGGCTTCATCATTCGGCGGCGGCGAGCGCTACGTCGCCGACTTGACGAATGCTCTCATTGCTCGTGGCCATGACCTCTATGCTGCACTGCGCCCCCAATCCCCACTCATCCGTCATCTCAGGATACCCGCCGAGAACATAAAGACACTCCCCCTGCGCAACGCGCTCGATGCCCCCAGTGCGCGCGAGTTGGCGCGCTTCGTGAAGAAATACAAGATCGCGGTCGTTCACGCACACATGGCGCGCGACTACTCGCTTGCCGCTTATGCCGCACGGCGCAATCCGACTGTTAAGTTTATCGTTACGCGTCACGTTCTCTTTCCGTTGGGCGGCCTTCACCGTCGCACGCTTGCCCACGCCTCGTGCATAATCGCCGTTTCGGGTGCTGTCGGAAATCAGCTTCGTTCCCAACACTTGTTGAGCCACGACAGGATCGATGTCGTGCGTAACGGAGTTGATATGCCTCGCTTTCTGAGAGCGCGAGCGGAATTTGATCGGGCTCGGTTTATGCGCGGCAAAAACCTGCCAGAAGATTGTTTGTTGGTCGGAAGCGTGGGTGAACTAAGAACCCTGAAGCGTCACGACGATTTCATTCGCGCGGCAGCAATAGTTGCAAAAAAGTTTCCTGAATCGCATTTCGTGGTCGCCGGCGTCGATACTTCAGGCTCAGGTGAAGTTCGCAAGCAGCTGGAAGAGTTGGTGTCGCACCTGGGTCTCGGGGATCGGGTCCATTTTCTCGGGTGGCTTGACGACGCGGAGAACCTGTTATGCGCGCTTGATGTTTTCGTCTCCGCTTCTGAAACAGAATCGTTTGGTCTGGCAATAGCGGAGGCGATGGCTGCGGGTACGGCTGTGGTTGCCACCGAAACAGAAGGTGCTCGGGAAGTCGTTGCAGACAAAGAGACAGGACTGCTTGTTCCCATAGGTAACACGCAGCGACTGGCAGAATCGATGCTCGCGCTCCTTTCGGATGGTGACATGAGACGCCGCCTCAGGGAGGCGGCTCGCGCTGATGTGAACGAACGGTTTAGTCTGGACCGAATGGTGGACGAGATTGAAAAAATATATTCTGCTCCAAGCCTTTTCTAAATCCCGAAGGGATGTAATTTATTAGCCGTGGGGTGAGCGTAGTCACCGCGGTCAGTTAGCCCAACAAAATCGTTGTCGCGCTGAAAGCGTGACTTTGGATAGCCGGGGACCAGCGCAGCGCCGCCCCGGAACCGCGACGAACAAACGATTCCGACTCTGAAAGGGTCGCACCTAACTGAACCAGTATCTCGAAAAGAATTGGCTTAGAGTTTGTCGATCTTAGCTGCAAGAATGAAGTCGCTCTCGGTCAATCCATCAATTTTGTGAGTCCAGATTGTAATTTCCGCACGGCCCCAACCAAAACAGATATCCGGATGATGCCCCTGTTCTTCGGCGCGAGACCCAACACGACTAACAAACTCCTGGGCTTCGCGGAAGTTGCCGAAGCTGAAAGCCTTTTTCAAGTGGTGCTCGTCTATGACTTCCCAGCCCTCAAGCTGGGCTAGAAGGCTGGTTATCTCTTGCCCCTTAAGCGGTGGT
>Ga0137366_10005053_pt1 | contig 10349 bp, 10 predicted proteins | sample SagtaG_8_FD_104938 | JGI IMG/M metagenome (GOLD analysis project Ga0137366, IMG submission 104938) | Vadose zone soil microbial communities from Sagehorn Ranch, Mendocino, California, USA - Sage1_L_60_16 metaG | ecosystem: Environmental > Terrestrial > Soil > Vadose zone | place: USA... | reverse complement strand
GATTGTTGGGGGATGTATTAAGTAAATAGCAGGTAGGAGTGGTTGTTCTTATTCTTCTCCCGCCCCCCGCCGCCCCTCCGGGTGCGGCTCCCCAGACATACCGTACGTGTGGGCCTCCAGACCGTTTTCCCGTTACGCGCCTCCACCTCGACGTTTGCGATCCGTTATGGAAGTGCCCGCCCGCTCGCCCCCGGAGCCAGGCGACTGGTGCACGCGTCAGCGATCGCGATAGTGCGATCAAGATCGGGCGACCAGCAAGGATTGAAAACGATACCCATCAACTTTTTCGCGTTTTGCTGCCGGTGTTCCGCGTCTTCGAAGTGGCGACCTATACTACCCCTGAGTAGGAGGCAGAAATGCACAATCCGACTCAACAGCTCTTTCATCTTGGCCCTGGATACTGGGGCTTCATCCCCGCGGAAGTCCGTCAATGCGTATTAGCCAATTACATCGAGAGGGCCGCCGATCTCATTGACTCGCTCCAGTCGGGTCGCACCGATGTCGACCGCGTAGCCCTCGTTGTTCAGACTGCGGCGGAAGCCACTCTGCTTTTCTTCACCGCGGCCCTGCATGAGCCCAGTACAGAAGAGCTGCAACTGTTCTTCGACGATTTCGTGTTCAAGGCTGTCGGCCAGGGCGCGGAGCTCGAGCACGAGGCCGGCGCATGAAGTCCGTCCGTTTTACGCTCAATGAGATCGAGATCGGCGCCATTGTTCCTGGTCTGGCATACATCACGAACTACCCGGTCAAACTTCTCAGACTCCGCTATTGGACTGACCCGCAGCAATTGGTTCCTTCTGAAGAGAGAATCTACGCTGGGCAACAGTTCGATAGCGAGATGCTCGCAGCGGTCCAGTCGTGCCTGCAGAAGCTCACATCCCTCGGCCAGTCGTGCAAGGTGCGCCTCAATGCGTTTGAAATCGCAGCTGCGGCATTGGCGCTCCGTGTAGTCAAAGCCCAGAAGCTTGCTTCCGCACAGGTTATCTCCGCGGCCGAGGAAGCCGGTCTGGCAGCAAAGCTTGAAAATATGCGCAGGCGAGCCAAGCGCGCTGCTATCGCGCAACTCGGGCCGGATGTATATAAGGAGCAGGCTGACCGGTGGGGCCGTTTTGTCCAGTGGCTTCGCGCGAATGCCCTTCAGTTCGGGCCAATCAAGCCTCTGGGCAGCTACGAGCAGCTGCGCAGAACGCAATGCCAAACCATGCGTGCGTTGGCGATGGAAGTGGTCGTCGAGTCTGCCGACCGCGACAAGGTTCACCACCTGGCCGATCTTGCGCTCTCCGAGCTCCGTAGAGGGCGCCACGACACGACCGCGACGTTGCTTCTCTCTGAGCACGACCACGCGAAAGAATTCCTCGCGGAGTTCCTGCTGAATCGGCTCGACTTTACGCAGATCCGTCCCGAATTCCTGCCCATCGCTGTGCGCTGGTCGCTTAACGCAGACAAGTACCGCGCTGCCATGGTGCTGGACGCGGATGATTATGAAGAACCGAGGCCGGTTGAAGCGGTAGCCAGCACGGAAGGCGATGCGAACCAAAGCATTGCCGCCGCACCGAACCCTGCAGTTGTAGCGGTTCTCCTAGCGCCGTCGGTTCCGAACCCTGAGCCGACGCCAACGCCCAGGGTCGATTTGGCCAACCAAGTAGCGCAGTGGCTGATCGATGAGGTTGAGCCTGGCTACCAAAAGGACGTTGTCGATGAGATGAAGAATCAGGTCTGGTTCCATGCCGACTTCCACAAGGTCACGACGCGCTCGACGAACGTTGCCGAGATCATCACCGAATGCCGGCACGTCTACATTAAACAGTCCTGCGGGCCTGAGATGACCAGCTATTTCGCCGAGTGGGGTGCCAGATGGCTGCTAGCTGTGGATTCGCATGTCGTCCCGGTTTTCCGCAGCATTGAGGACGGGGCGCGCCTCGCGCGAGAGCGTTGGAACAGCATGGATGACTTGACCCGCCGGAGTAAACTCAGAGAGATATATCGCAGGTACTTCCTATGAATTTCTCAGTTCTCGACTTTTTCCTTCTGTCTCTTCTCGACCGCGGATCGGAGACTCCGTACGACCTGCAACGTGGAGTCGGAATCTCGTTGGGGGCATCCCTGCCCTCATTGCGCCGCCTTGTCACGGGCAAGCTGGTCTCTAGGGAGGAAGGCAGGGCAGCGACGAACAGGCCACGACACGTTTACCGTCTCACCGCGAGCGGAAAACAAGCCGCCAGGACAGCCTGGAAAGCCCAATTGAACGGCAATGATTCGCCAACCGATCTGGATTCCATACTCCGGATTGCTGACATGGCAGCGCATTACGGAGCCGACAAGAAAAAGATCCGCAGCTTCCTGCGTCGTTCTGCTGAAGCGCGGTCTCTATTGGCGCGACAGGCTGGATTGCAGGCGGAAGCCAGTACCCGACCGTCCGAAAGGATCTCCTACTCGGGAATGCGGACCCGATGTGATGCAGCTCGCCTCGCAGCGGAAGCCGAAGCTCTCCACGGCCTGGCCGATCTATTCAGGGGTACGAGGGGAAGCGTTTGATCTAACACGAATGCCAACTTGTCCCAAAAGGCTGTCCAGCCCTTTCCAGCCGCTCACACGGCGCTCACCCCACCCCGGCAAATCGCGACCCCAGTAGGGGGCATCATCCCATCGGGACGATGCGCTCAGTACCGCCTTCCTGTTATTACCTTTTCTAGGAATCTCACGGTGCATGTTTTGGCACGTTAGCGGTTGCGTGTCAGTGTAGAGACAGGGTCTGCAATCCAAGGAGGTCCTCGGCAAACACAGCACCCGGTCATCTGGTGCGGGAGCACCAGGAGGCATGGGCACACGGCTATGAAGCTCCTTCAATTCCGAAGCCGTACGTAAGGTACACATGAAATGTAGTGAAGTTGAATCTAAAGCTGGGGTGCTGCAGACAAGCCGTTGTCGGTCCACCTCAAATCGACAAGGGCCTGTGCCACCGATTTTGAGCGACATACAATCGGGAAAGGCATGCCCTCAATTTCCCGACACCGGCGACGATGGTGCAGCTCAGCGGCGCTGTCGTCTACCAGCTGCGCGTCAGGCAGAAAGTCACACTTCTGTGCCGATGGGCGAGTCTGAACCCAATCGTCTGTCGCGCACCATTGAACCGATTAACGCTGAATGTCTGGGTCAACGGTGGGGTGTTGGTGAAAGCTGGGTGCGTAACCATGTGCGGAACGGATGTAGCGATATGATTCCGCATGTCAAACTGACGGGAAGGATCATCTTTGAATGGGGCTCCGAAGCCCTTGAACGGTACTGGAATGATCGCAGAGTCGGCTATAACGCAGAAGCAAGAGAACAAGCGGCGATATCAGAAGGGATCATTGATCCTCCGCCACGGCGCGTGGTACGCGCGGGTCTCGACCGCCACGACCTCCAACGGATCGCAGACCTCGCGCGGGCAGCAGTGGGTCCGGCTCGGAAGCGAGCAAGAGTATCCTCGCCGCGATGATGTTCTCCCAATTTTTAACGCATTTATCGTAGCCCTCAATCAGGAGTTGATGACGACGGATACGTCGCCACAGCTCCTGATTTTCATTGAGCGTGTTTATTTCCCGGCGCTCAGCGAAAAGTTGGGTCTGGCGCCTATAACCATCGACGGATACAAGGACAAGTTCAAGTACGTGCAGGAACGGCTTGGGAACCTCACGCTCGACTCGACCAAGCCTGTGGACATCCGCGACTTGCTCGAGAGGATCGTCGCCGAAGACGGCATCGGTAAGACCAGCAATCGGACATGTCAAACATTTCCTTAGCGGAGTATTCACCTTCGCTCGCAACTACGGCCACATGACCGGAGCTAACCCGGCCCAGGGGGTGAAGCTCCCAAAGGCTCGTGCCAGTCAGGAAACCGTCGCGTACACTTTGACAACGATCCAAGCAATGATGAAGGCCGTCAAGGACCATCCTGTCGCTCTGACCGCTATTGCGCTTGCCGCCTGGGCTGGGGTATCCCGCAGCGAGCTCGAGGGAATCCGGTGGGAGGACCTGCAGGATGCCCAACTTCATGTTCGGCGGGGTGTTGTGGAAGGCCGTATCGGCGACACAAAGACTACGTTCCGCCGTGGTGCTATCCCGATAATCGCTCCACTAAAGAAGGTGCTGGACGGGTATCGGCGGGGGAAGGGAAGCCCTGTGAAGGGTTGGATCTTCCCGTCTCGGAATCCAGAGAAACCGATGCGGATGAATAATGTCCTGCGTCGGCACATCGCGCCCTCGCTGGAGGAGGCTGGTATAGACTGGAGCGGCTGGCACGCGTTCCGTCGAGGGCTGGCCACCAATCTCGCCGACCTCGATATTAAGGATGACGTAATCCAACGTGTTTTGCGTCATGGCCAGCTACCCACAACCCAGCGGCACTATCGGAAAACGCGTGACGTGAAAGTAGTTGAAGCGATGAAGAAGCTTGAGGGCAAAGTCGCAACGGAGGCAGCCGCGAGGAGGGCCGACCGGAAAATGGTGTGACAAATGTGTGACAGCTCAAAATCAGTGCTTGCAAACTATTGAAAACAAAGTGGCCCCGTAGCTCAGATGGATAGAGCAGCGGTTTCCTAAACCGTTGGTCGGGTGTTCGAGTCACCCCGGGGCTACCATCTCAACTTTCAGTGTTCAGTAGCCTGCTAGGGTTTGGCTGCGAGCAATTCTGAGAGCTTCTGTGTTGCAACTTCCCTGTATTCGGGGCTGAGAGCCATTTCGGCCCGGAGTTCCGCTTTCGCCTCGTCGGTCCGTCCTAACAGCACCAGACATTGTGCCAGCGTAAGATGCTGGCCCGAACGGTCGGGCGCGGCCATAATGGCCTGACGCAATGGCGCCTCGGCGTCTTTCGCATCTCCCATGCGTAGACGCGTCTGCCCGAGCAAGGCAAAAGCTTTTGGAGCGGGCACCAATTGCACCACGTGCTGCAGTAATTCATCCGCCTTCGGCAGGTCGCCGCGATCCAGATACATGAGTGCAAGGGCAAAAGCCGGGCGGGGATTGTGAGGTGCAATCCGGACGGCATACGAGTGCAGGCTTATGTCATCCCGCCACACTGGACTCTGAATCAACAGTGCTGAAAGATTGAGGAGTAAGAGACAGGCGCCCAACGCGGCGGAACTTCTGCCGGGAATCTGAAGAGAGGATTTGTCTACCCGAGACCCAAATAACAACTCTCCAAGCAGGACAGCAAAGAACACGGAGGGCAAGTAAAGGAAACGGTCGTGCATGATCTCCCGGAACTGGAATATGTTCAGGTCAAGCACCGGGATCATCGCGATGGCCATCGCGAGCAGGCAGAAACGAACCAGAGCACCGTTGGCGAAGCGTTTGGATGCGAGGTAGACAGCAGCCGCAATTGCAAGTAAGCCCAACAATGGCAACCAGAAGGAAGGGTTTGCTGCTTGAACGTAATCGGAGTCGTAAAACGGGCTGAGCGGAGTTGGGATCAGCAGGTGCTTGCAGTAGGCGATCAGCAAGGATGGCCAAGTGAAGAACAAAGTCGAGAAAGGCAGGTGCGACTCGTTGTAAAGGATCTTCGTGTACACGAGATGCCGCATCGCTCCATACAGAAGGCCTAGTCCGATAATTGCACTGATGAGGAATAGATTGAGCCTGAGGAAACGGAGGCTGATCTTACCCAGAACGAATTCGTAGGCCAGCATCAGCAGCGGCAACACGACAGCGGTCTCTTTGATGAGTAAGCCGAAGAAGAAGCTCAAGCAAATGATAGCCAGCCATTTGGATTGCCTATCTTGGCGATAGTGCAGATAGGCACTGAAGCCCACCAGTATGGCCGAGACAGCAAGTGGTTCAGCAAAGGCCGAAACCCACGCCACCGCTTCCAGATGTGCGGCATGCACCGCAAACAGAAGGCTCGCGAAGAGCGCGGCCCATGGGGTTGACGAAAGCTGCCGGGCAACGCGAAAGACAAGCACACAGGCGAGCGCGTGAAGCAAGATGCTCGTCAGATGGTATCCCCAGGGATGTAGCCGGAAAACCTGAAACTGAAAAAAAAGAACACTCCCGGTTATTGGCCGGTACATGTCCACGCTCGGATTCAAGGGCCCCCAGAGGCCCTTGGTAAGCGTCTTCCAGGAGTTCAAGGAGGTGTTGCCGACAATTGAATAGCGATCATCCCACACGAAGCCGTACCAGAGTGTGGGCAAGAACATCAAAGCGCCGACAATCGCGCCGAGCCAGGGAAAAAGCCGTTCTGCCCGCGGGGCATATGTCGGCCTCGATCCGTCGGTCTGTTCAGATCGCATGGGGGTGGGGTCCTCACCTGGGAAATGTGATCACATTCTCTAGCATCTCGGTGCCGAAATCAATTGTCTGCGGGGCGGTCCAGAATTCCTAAACCGTTGGTCGGGTGTTCGAGTCACCCCGGGGCTACCATCCCAACTTCCGCTCAAGTTCCTTCTAACCTACTTCAGCTTTCTGCGGCACTTGCTCGGCATATAGCGGTGAACGACTTAACCCGGTGGGTGTGAGCCCTCGTGTGCTGGAGTTTCGGAAGCTGGCATATCCGGGAGATCAGTGTCTATCCGGCAGATGAATGAGAGACTCCTCAAGCATGAGCTACACTGATAATGCGGGCTGGCAAGAATCCCGGGCGAATCCGTAAGCGCTAAATCTGTATTCAAGGGCAATGGAAAGATACCGGAATGAAAGTTCTTGTCGTAGAGGATTCTGCAGTTTATCGGCACCTGCTCAGGACTCAGCTCTCAGAGTTCGAGACGGATGTCGTGGAAACGGGCGAGAGCGCGCTCTCGATTCTCCGCGACTGGAGCGAATCGATTGTTCTTGTGATCGATTGGCTTCTGCCTGGCATGAGCGGGCTGGAACTGATTGAGCAACTCCGCAAGTTTGAGCGCAAACATTACGTTTATGTGCTCGTGCTCACTGCGCGTACCGATCCATCCGATGTTGTTACCGCTCTGGATGCTGGCGCAGACGATTACTTGGCGAAGCCGTTTGACCGGTCTGAACTACAGGCCCGGATTCGCGCTGCGGCGCGCTCGGTGAAGTTGCACGACGAATTGGTGGCGGCCAATGATCGTCTCGAAGCGCTGGCCACACAGGATCCACTTACGGCGCTCTTCAACCGGCGCGGGCTACTGCAGCTTCATCATCAGGAGTTGCTGAAAGCGCGGCGAAATCAGTCTCCCATCACGGTGGTCGTCTGCGACATCGACAAATTCAAGCAAATCAATGACACATACGGGCATCCGACGGGCGATGAGGTGCTGCGCACCATCGCTGCTGCGCTAAAGTCGTCGTCGCGCGGTTCCGACATTGTCGCACGCAGCGGCGGCGATGAGTTTGTCATCGTCTTGCCCGGGACAGGTGTGTCGGGCGGAGTGATTTTTGTAGAACGGGTACAGCATTTTCTGCGCAAGGAGAAGAACCGGAATTCTGTTCCCACTCCGGTCACCATGAGCTTCGGCATAGCAGAGATGGACATTTCTGGAGCGGAGGACGAGGGGATCGCCAAGGCTGACTCGGCTCTCTGCGCGGCCAAAAGCAAAGGGCGTGATTGCTATTGTGTGGCCGAAAACAGCAACTCTCAATGAACATCATCCAACCTAGACTTCGGCGTACTGGCCCCGAGTTAACTTTTTCAAATTCGTAAACTTTTCCACGGTGCTCGACGGGTTCTTAGCGATAGGAGCAGGCGGTTCGAAAATTCCTAAACCGTTGCTCGGGTGTTCGAGTCACCCCGGGGCTACCATTTCTTGGGGCTACCATCTCGGTTCCTGCGGGCCGATTTCGGCCCGGATTCTGAGCTGAATCGACTATAATTGGATGATGCCGAAGTATTCCATTGTTGTTCCTTTTCATAACGAGCAGGACAGTGTCACCGATCTCTATGACCGGCTGAAAGTCGTCATGGAGCATCTGGGCGAGAGCTTCGAGATGATCTTTGTCGACGACGGCTCGCGCGACAACACCTACGCCCTGCTCAGCCAGATTGCCGCCGTGGATAGCCGCGTGGTGGTCGTCAAGCTCCGCCGCAACTTCGGGCAGACCTCGGCGCTGGCGGCCGGCTTCGACCATGCGCAGGGCAGGTTCGTCATTGCCATGGACGGCGACCTGCAGCACGATCCGGCGGAGATTCCCAAGTTTGTTGCCAAGCTCAACGAGGGCTATGACATCGTCAGCGGCTGGCGCGAGAAGCGCGTTGACAATCTCTGGCTGCGGCGCATTCCTTCGCGCTGCGCCAACTGGACGATGTCCAAGCTGAGCGGCGTGGAGCTGCACGACTTCGGCACGACGTACAAGGCGTACACGCGCGAGCTGATCGACGACATTCCGCTCTACGGAGAGGGGCTGCACCGCTTCATTCCGGCGCTGGCCTCCTGGTACGGCGCCAAGATCTGCGAGGTGCCGATCGTCAACATCGAGCGGCCGGATGGGAAGTCGCATTACGGGATCTCGCGCACGATACGCGTCTTCTTCGACCTGATCACCATTCGCTTCCTGCTGAAGTACATGATGCGCCCGCTGCATTTCTTCGGCGGCATCGGCATGGGCGGCATTGGAACGGGGTTGCTGATCGCGTTATATATGGCAGTGGAGAAGACCTTCCGCAATGTGAACGTGATGGACGCTCACGGGCCGCTGATGGTCTTTGGCGCCGTGATGCTGGTGGCGGGCGTACAGATGCTGGCCCTGGGACTCTTGGGCGAGCTGCAGGTGCGGCACTTCCATGAGCCGCGCTCCGGCCAGCCGTACCGCGTCGCCAAGGTCCTGCGCACCGAGACCGGTGAGCAGCGGCGGGAAATCCGCGGATAATCATCGATTCCAAGACAAGCTCAGAGCAGCCTGCCCCCGACGGCAGGCTGTTCTGCATTTGGGGAAATGGGGTGCTCTGCGGCGAAGCGCCGCATCTAGCAAATGTGCGAGGAGGTGTCCCTCATGCGCGAAGTCACGGGAACAGAGTTCCGCCCCAGCACGCCAACTACAGGCGCGCCGGGGACCCCGTTGCGGCTGGCCCGGCGCATGGCAAACCTCGGCACGGAGACGTCGTTCGAGGTGCTGGTCAAGGCCCGCGAACTGGAGGCCAAGGGCCGCGAAATCGTGCATCTGGAGATCGGTGAGCCGGAGTTCGATACGCCGCCCAACATCGTGCAGGCCGCCGTCGACGCGTTGCACCGCGGCTTTACCCACTACGGGCCCAGTGCGGGGCTGCCCGAGCTGCGCGAGGTCATTGCCGAAGAGGCGGGCGTGCGGCGCGGCGCAATCGTCTCCCCGGAAGAGGTTGTGGTCGTCCCCGGAGGCAAGCCGGTGCTGTTCTTTACCGCGCTGGCGCTGCTGGAACCGGGCGACGAAGCAATCTATCCCAATCCTGGCTATCCGATCTACGAATCGATGATCCGCTTTCTGGGCGCGACGGCCGTGCCGCTCCGGCTGCGCGAGGAGATGGACTTCCGGCTCGATCCCAGGGAACTGGAGAGCCTGATCGGCCCGCGCACCAAGCTCATCATCCTCAACTCGCCACAGAACCCCACCGGCGCCGTGCTGACGCGCAAGGACGTGGAGGCGATCGCCTCCATCGTAGCCCGGCACTCGTGCATGGTCCTCAGCGATGAGATCTATTCGCGACTGATCTTCGAGGGCGAGCATCATTCGCTGCTGAGCTACCCGGAGCTGCGCGATCGCGTTATATTGCTGGATGGCTTCAGCAAGAGCTATGCCATGACCGGCTGGCGGCTGGGCTATGGCGTGATGCGCGCCGACCTTGCGCGGCAGATTGCGCGCCTCATCTCGAACTCGCACTCGTGCACCGCAACCTTCGTCCAGATGGCGGGCGTCGAGGCGCTGCGCGGCCAGCAGGAGTCGGTGGCCGCAATGCGCGAGGAGTTCCGGCGGCGGCGCGACTATTTTGTGCAGCGCATCAACCGCGTCCCGGGCTTTCGCTGCACGGTTCCCAAGGGCGCGTTTTACATGTTTCCCAACAGCAGCGGCACGGGATGGAAGTCCAGGCCGCTGGCAGACGCGCTGCTCGAGGAGGCGGGCGTGGCCGCGCTCTCGGGCACCGCGTTCGGCGACTACGGAGAAGGCCATCTGCGCTTCTCGATCGCCACCTCGCTGGAGAACATCCGCGAAGGACTCAATCGCGTGGAAGCGTGGGTGAAGAAGAACCTTCGGGGCAGAGAAAGAGAAAGGAAGGCCAGTTGACCGGCAGCGCGGCGCGCGAAAACGAACCACTAATAAAGAAATTTCGGGTCTTTGCCACCTGCGACATCGGCCCCAGCCTGGAGCGGCTGCGCCGCCGCGGATATGAGCTCGAGGTGTATCCCGGGCCGGAGGCGCCGCCGCGCGAGCTGCTGCTGGCCAAGGTT
>Ga0137366_10005048_pt1 | contig 10353 bp, 9 predicted proteins | sample SagtaG_8_FD_104938 | JGI IMG/M metagenome (GOLD analysis project Ga0137366, IMG submission 104938) | Vadose zone soil microbial communities from Sagehorn Ranch, Mendocino, California, USA - Sage1_L_60_16 metaG | ecosystem: Environmental > Terrestrial > Soil > Vadose zone | place: USA: California... | reverse complement strand
GGCTTTGACCTGCGGGTCATCGCGGACCGTCCTGGCCGCGGCGCGAAGCCATCGGGAGCGTTGCCCGGGCGTATAGCGTTGCGGAACTCCGAACTCGCCGATCATCACCGGCTTGGGGTGGTGCGATGCCCAGCCGAGGAAGAGATGTGCCGCGTCATAGAACGAACGGTACGGCCCGTAGGTCGGATAGACGTCCGCGCATACCCAGTCGACTTCATCGTCGCCAGGATAATAGGCCGACGCATCGCCGCCGGGCTCGAATCCCTTGGCCGTCGGGCACCATACCCACGCCACGTTGCTGACATGCTGCCGGGCAAATATGGTCCGGACGCGTTTCCACGCCGCGATGAACTCGGCGGGCTTTCCGACCACGCTGCGCAGATTGGGCCGGTTCATTTCCCAGCGCCACTCCAGGAAGATCGGCTTGCGGGTGGCCTTGATCTCACGGGCGCGCTGGCGGATGAGGCTGTCATACCGGCCGGAGCTGACCGCGGTGCTGTCCGTGCCGGTCCAGGACAGCAGTAGCCTGCTGCCCTGCCGGAGCGCCGCCAGGTCGCTGGTTCTCGGGAAGAGGGCCTCCCAGGTGAGATAGCTGTGCACGATGTCAAGCCGGCGGCCGAGCTGCCCCTGCAGCGTGTGCAGCGCGGCAATCTGGTTCAGCTGGGTGAACGCCCCTTGCCTGACCCAGGCACCAAAATACGCTCCGTGGGCCGGGATGGCCGGCGCGCGCCGTGGGGTGTGGATCGCCCGGAGGTCCGGAGTACGGAACTTCGTCGGCTTCGCCGGGCTGGCGGTAGGGCTGGCCGCCACCGGGCTGTCCGGCGTTATCGAATTCCGCACTGCCGCGTACGCGACGCTAGCGACAATAGCGACGACGGCAATGGCGACGGCAGCCAGGATCACTGAGCGTGCACGTGACACTACTTCCTCCCGCTGTCCTACGACTGTATGCCACCGGCTGGCCGCTCGCGCGCTGCCGCTGCCCGCGGCGCCCGCTCAGATCCCGTGCCCCCGGGCATGGAGATGCTTCAGGACTGTTTCCGCGGAGAAAAGGCCCGCCGCCACGGCTACGACGAAGGGCACCCGGCGTTCGCGCCAGTTACTGCGCAGCGCTCGCCTTGTCCACCGCCATGCCTCGGCCCTCCTGCCGAGGCATGCGTAGGCGAAGCCAAGCTGGGCGTAGACCCGGGCCGCGCCGATCCGGCAGCTGCCGATGTCAGGATGACTGTCCAGCATCCAGAGCAATCCGTCGATCTTGGTTTCCCACTGCCGGGCGAAATAGGACGTGCTGCCCCAGGCGACCCGGACCAAAGGCTGGTCCACGAAGACGATCGGATGGCGGCGGGCGGCTCGCAAGGCCAGGTCCCAGTCTTCGTTCTGGCCTCCCGGGATGGCCTCCTCAACAAGCCCGATACCGTCGAGCAGCTTCGCCCGCCACGCCAGGTAGGTGGACGAGTGCACCATCACCATGCGCGAGCGCAACAGGTCGTGGTAGGTCACCTGATCGCGGCCGACCAGGCGCACGCTTGGCCTGCCGTCGAAGTCCACCACGATGCCGCAGCTGGCGAACTCGGCGGCCGGCTGCTCGCGCAGCGCCGTGACCTGGGCCCGGAGCTTGCCCGGTAGCCATTCGTCGTCGTCATCGCAGAAGGCGACCAGTTCCGTGCCGAGCGCTTCCACCCCGGTGTTGCGGGCTCCGGCCAGGCCCGGAGTCCGGGCATTGGCCAGTACCCGCACCCGGTCACCGTCGGCGACACCCTGGTCAGGCTCGCTGCGGTCGTGTACCACCACAGCCTGGACCATCCCCGGGTAGTCCTGCGCGAGCACCGCGGAAAGCGCGGTGCGCAGCGCCTGCGGCCGGTTATGGGTCGGCAGGATTACTCCCACCGACGGCCACGCGGTCACGCCAGGCCCGGCGGGCAGCCCGCGGCCATTGGCCCGCTAATCCGCAGGCTGCCGATCGCTGCTGTGTTGGTGCTGGTCATGGAGCTGCTGTAGTGGCGATGGTCATGGATTAGTTGGGCAGGAAGCAGATGCCGGCGTGGCCTGATTTACCTGCGCACTGGCTGGCGCCGTTCTGGTTGTCGCTGGGTTGCTGCGGGCGTAGACGATGCTGTTGTGCTTGATCGAGGTGAACTTGCCCACCGCGTACATCGTGCTGCCGCACTGCACAAGCTGGCGGACCTGCTCCACCACGCCGGTCGCGTTCAGCTGCGGCGTATTCGCCGGCGTCGGAGACACCGAAGCCCCGGCCGCCGACGCCGTCCCCGCGAGACACAGCGCTGCCGCGCCTGCCATCCCCGGCCCGGCGCCCCAGCCACCATCGGCGACGCTGCATCTGCGATCCCCTCCCTGCGCGCTCATCCCCATACGCCCCTTACCATGCTCGACTCAGCTTGGCCGGGCAGACCAGATATAGTAGCGATGAGCGGCTGAACTAGGCGAATTGCCGTTATCTGGCCAGCGGAGCTTACCCGGGCACCGTCATCCTGCTCGCTCGCCGCGCCCGGCATGGTCACCGGTCAGCACAGTCTAAGGGTCGGGAAATAGTGACTAAATTGTGACCAGAGCGCCTCTCGCCTAGCCAGCCGCCCGGTGCCGCGGGCTGACGTGGCTGTTTGCCCCAAACTGCAAGCAACGACATCGCCCGCGAGGGTAACCCATACGCATAACGAGCGCGTCTCATCTATGCAGAACGCGGACAGACGGAATAAACATGCACAGACGGAGATCTACCGACTCGGCCAAAGGGGACCTCATGCGCCGGCTAGTCACCGCAGCCCTGCTCGCTCCAGCCATGGCTGCCGCACTTGTCCTGTCCGGTGCATCGGCGGCCGGAGCCTCGGTGTCTCCGACGCCGGCGAATACGCCGCAGCTGAACGCGACCGGCGTGGTGGAGCAGGTCCGCCAGCTTGTGCAGTGCGGCAGCACGATGTACGCGGTAGGGACGTTCACCTCGATCAAGAAGGGCACCACCGTCTACGCCCGCAGCAACGTCTTCAGCTTCGGCGCGACCTCTCCGTACGCGGTTACCTCGTGGGCCCCGGCGGTCAACGGGATCGTCAACTCCATCGCCTTCAACGGCACTGACTGCTCCCACGCATACATCGGCGGGAAGTTCACCGCGGTGGGCGCCACCAAGGTCGGCAACCTCGCCGAGATCAGCACCTCCACCGGCGCGGTGGTCACTGGCTTCGGGCACACCGCGAATGGCCAGGTCAACACGCTGCGCGGGGTCGGCGGGCACATCCTGGCGGGCGGGTTCTTCACCTCGGTCAACGGCAGCACGAAGAAGTACTTCGTCAGCCTGAGCCCCAGCACCGGCAAAGATGACGGCTACCTCAACCTGAACATCTCCGGCAACTACGGCAGCGGCGCGACCCAGGTCTATAACCAGCAGATCAGTCACAGCGGCACGCTCGAGCTGGCTGAGGGCACCTTCACCTCGGTCGGCGGCCAGCCCAGGCAGCAGATCTTCATGCTCAACCTGGCGACCAGCCCGGCGACGGTGACCGGATGGACCTCGACTGAGTTCAACCAGCCATGCGTGCTCAATGAGGCCTTCTACGTGCGGGCCGCGTCCTGGTCACCGGGCGACGGCACGGTGTACGTGGCCACCACCGGCTTCCACCCGCTCGACGGGCCTACCGGGGCGACGCCCAGGACGGGGCTGTGCGATGCGGCGGCGGCGTTCCCGGCGACGCAGGCGTCGGTGCACCACGCGTGGATCAATTACACCGGCTGCGACTCGCTGTACTCCACGGCTGCCGATGCCAGCACCGCCTACTTCGGCGGGCATGAGCGGTGGTCACAGAACCCGAACGACTGCGACGCGCAGGGCCCGGGCGCCATCTCCGCGCCCGGATTCGAGGGCCTGTCGCCGACGACGGGACTGCTCACCTTCAACCCGACGCGGGCCCGCGGCAAGGGCGCCGACGACATGCTCGTGACCAGCGCCGGCCTGTGGATCGCCAGCGACAACCAGAACGGTGCCAGCCAGTGCGCAGGTAAATCAGGCCACGCCGGCATCTGCTTCCTGCCCTACTAATCCATGACCAGCACCAACACAGCAAAGCCGGGGGGCAACCTGCCGCGAATCGTCTACCTGGGCGGGCTCGGCCGCAGCGGCACCACCTTGCTGGAGCGGCTGCTCGGCGAGCTGCCCGGCGTCTGCTCAGCCGGCGAGGTCGTTCACCTCTGGCAGCGCGGGATCGCTGACGCCGAGCGCTGCGGATGCGGCGAGCCGCTTCCCGACTGCCCGTTCTGGCGCGAGGCCGGGCGGGCGGCGTTCGGCGGCTGGGCCGAGCTGGACGTGCGCCGCGTCACCGGGCTGCGATCCGCCATCGACCGGAGCCGGCATATCCCGCTGCTGGCCGCGCCGGTGCTGCCCCCATCGCTTCGCCGCGGGCTCGGCGAGTACGTCGGCTATTACCTGCGCATCTACTCGGCCATCGCGAGCGTCAGCGGCTGCCCCGTCGTCGTCGACTCCAGCAAGCACGCGTCGCTGGCGTTCTGCCTGCGCTGGCGGGCCGAGCTGGACCTCCGGGTGATCCACGTAGTGCGGGACAGCCGTGCCGTGGCGTTCTCCTGGACCCGGCAGGTAAGCCGTCCCGAATCTGCCTCGGACCCGTACATGCCGACCTACTCGCCAGCCAGGGCGGCCTGGCTCTGGAACGCTCAGAACGGCGCCCTGCAGCTGCTGGCGGCCGAGGGAGTGCCGACGCTGCGGGTGCGCTACGAGGACCTGGTAGCCGCGCCTGCGGCGACGCTGGCCAGCGTCGCCGACTTTGCCGGGATTCCGGCTGACGGCGCGGAACTGGACTTCCTGGGCAGGGACGATGGCGCGTGCTGGGCGGATCTGGGCGCAGCCCACACGGCCTCGGGGAACCCGATGCGGTTCGCAACAGGTAAGATCATAATCCGTACGGATGATCAATGGCGGACCGCGATGCCCGCAGGCCAGCGCCGCACCGTCACCGCCCTGACGCTGCCGCTCCTGGCCAGGTACGGCTATCTGCGGGCCACGCCGCGCGCGGAACTGGCTGACCCCTCCGCCGACGCTGTGCCGCGGGCCCGTGGCGGCGCAGTCGCGCAGTGAGATGCCTTTCTCACACGCGTGCCCGGCTGGCAGCGCAACCGGCGGACTGAAGGGACTGGTACGGCTCGATGACACGGCCCCGGATCCGCGCCAGGGCACCGCTCCGGATCTCATTCGCCGGAGGCGGCACGGATGTCCCGCCGTTTCCGGCGGCGGAGGGCGGCTGCGTGCTGTCGGCAACCATCGACCGTTACGCCTACGGATCCCTGGTCCCGCGCACCGACCGGATGGTCACGGTCGAGTCGGTGGACTTCAAGGCGACCGCTGAGATGACGCTCGATGACGAGATCCGCTGCGACGGCAGCCTCGACCTGATCAAGGCGGCCATGCGCAGGTTCGGGCGAGACGGCACCGAGGGATACGACCTGGTGCTGCGCTCGAGCGCGCCGCCGGGGTCGGGGCTCGGCTCGTCGTCGACGATGATGGTAGCGCTCACCGGCCTGCTGGCCGAGCATTACGGGATTGCCCTCGGCGACTACCAGATCGCTCAGCTCGCGCATGCGATCGAGCGCGACGATCTCGGCATCGCCGGCGGCATGCAGGACCACTACGCGGCCACGTTCGGCGGCTTCAACTTCATCGAGTTCACCGACCGAGTGATCGTCAACCCGCTCCGCATCAGAGATGAAATCGCCCACGAGCTTGAGCTGAGCCTGTTGCTGTGCTTCACCGGGATCACGCGGGACTCGGCTCGGGTGATCGAGGACCAGACCCGGCGTGCCCGCACGTCCGCGGACGGCACCATCGCCGGGCTGCGCGCGCAGAAGGAACTAGCGGTGGCCATGAAGGCGGCGCTGCTCACCGGAGCGCTGCATGAGTTCGGCGAGCTGCTGGGCGAGGCCTGGACCGAGAAGAAACGGATGTCCCCGCTGATCTCCAACGCGCGGATCGACGAGCTCTACGAAATCGCCCGTAGCAAGGGTGCGCTGGGCGGGAAGATCACGGGCGCGGGCGCGGGGGGATATGTCCTGCTATTCTGTGATTTCACCAAGAAGCACCGGGTCATCGAGGCGCTTGAGTTCGCCGGTGCTGACGTCACCGAGTTCGCTTTCGACACCAAGGGACTGACGACATGGCGGGTATGAGCATGTCTGATGTCGTGGCCCCGAGCGCGGAGCTCGCACGCGCACAGCTGGCTCAGGCAATCGCGATCAAACAGCAGATGGCGGAGGGGCTCTTCGCCGAGCAGGCAGTCGAGGTCACCCAGGAGATACTCCGCTGCCTGCGGTCCGGGGGCAAGGTGATCTTCTTCGGCAACGGCGGTTCCGCGCAGGACGCGGGTCACCTCGCGGCGGAGCTGATGGGCCGGTTCGCGTTCGACCGCCCCGGGCTCGCCGCGATCAGCCTGCCCGATGCCACGGCGGCGATGACATCCATCGGCAACGACTATTCCTACGACGAGGTGTTCGCCCGCCAGCTGATCGCCGCTGGCAGGCCTGGAGACGTCGCGGTCGGCCTGACCACGTCAGGTAACTCAATGAATGTCGTCCGCGGGATCGAGGCCGCCGAGGCGGCCGGCCTGAGGACGGTGACGCTCACCGGCGCAGACGGCGGTAAGGCGGCCGCAGCGGCCCAGATATCCATCCGCGTCCCCACCGATGACACCGCCAGAGCGCAGGAAGCATGCCTGCACCTCGGCCATACGATCTGCGAGATGGTCGAAGCGGCGCTGTTTCCCAGGCCCTCCTGACGTGCCCGCGCCCGGCCTTCGGGCAATGACCACCGTCTTTCTCGACCGGGACGGGACGATCAACGTCCGGCCGGCCGACGGGGAGTACATCACCTCACCGGCCGACCTGGTCCTGCTGCCGGGCGCGGGAAGGGCCGTGGCCGAGCTCAACGCCGCCGGGCTGCGGACCGTCCTGGTGACTAATCAGCGCTGGCTATCGAGGTCATCAGGAGACCCGGCATGCTACGCCGCCGTTCACGCGCGCCTGATGCAACTCCTCGCCGCCGAGGGCGCATCGCTGAGCGCCGCCTACCACTGCCCGCACGCGATCGGCGCGTGCGACTGCCGTAAGCCTCAGCCCGGCATGCTGCGGCGCGCAGCCCGGGAGCACCGGTTCGAGCTGGGCAAGGCCGTCATCGTCGGTGACAGCGACGGCGACCTGCTGGCGGGCCGCGCCGCAGGTACTTCGACCATCCTGCTCCGCCCCCCGGGCCGGGAAGGCCCTGCGGCCGCCCACGCGGACGCCATCACCAGCGACCTCCCCGCGGCGGTACGCCTCATCCTGCAGGCCCGCCGCGCCGCCGGGTAAATCGCTCCATCGATGTCCGGACCAGCAGTTTGATCGCGAAGGGCAGGTCGTCACGAAGGTACCTGCCAGCCAGGCGACGGGGCTCCAAAAGCAGCCTGTGCAGCCATTCCAGCCCGAGGCGCTGCATCAGCGGCGATGCCCGGCCGGCTATTCCTGCGGCCATCGGAATGCCGCCGCCGCAGGCGAGATACCAGGCGCCAGGCCATGCCCGCTGCAGCTGCTTGATGAGTTTTTCCTGCTTGGGAAAGCCAAGCCCGACGAGAACCAGATCGGGAGCGGCATCGACGACGACGGCGATCGTCCGCCGCACCCCTTCTTCCGTTCTGTCGAAGCCAAATGGCGGTGAGTCGGTTCCGACGGCGCGCAAGTCCGGGGATCTCAGGCGAAGTGCTTCAGCTGCTTTGTCCGGCACGCCGTCGGCACCGCCGAGAAGGAACACCGACCGCCCGTCGGCAGCGGCGGCCGCACTGAGCGAAAACATCAGCGAAGATCCGGTGACGCGTTCCGGCAGCGCTTGCCCGCCGGCCCGTGCCGCCCAGACGAGCGGCATCCCGTCCGCGACGACAAGGGACCCAGCGGCCACGAGCTCAGCCAGGTTCGGCTGCCGGGTGGCGGTCCTGGCCACATCCACGTTCACCGGGATGATCGATCCGCCGCGGCCGGCTGCCCATGCTTCGCGAACAGTTTCGATTACTTCGCGCTCCGTCAGCGCATCAAACCAGAGATTGCCCACCTGAACTCTGGGTTGTGCCGAGCTCTCCGCTTTCAGTGATGTCATCTTAATCCTTGCTTTCAGATGACATCCTAGTGTAAAAGCAGTTTGACTCATTGCAAACCAGAAGCGACGAAATCCACCCCTGCCGGACTGGCGGACATGCGCCGCCCAGGGATTACCGATTGCCCGGCCGCGGGATCACCGCCTGCGCCCAGGCGGTGGTCCGCCTGGGCGGGGCGGCCGGTCGCGACGATGCGGTTCCCGGACCGGAGATTGGCCTCGGGTCATGTGCACGGCCGGCGGCCGATGGCCGAACGGCGCGGGAGAGCATCAGGTGCGGCCGGGCAGCCCGGCAGATAAGGTCGCTCTGGGCCGTTACCCTGCTCCTGTCCGGTCAGTACCTTACTGAGCGGTTCAGGCAGTCCAGTGAGACTGGCGAGAGGCCTGTGCCGCAATGCTGGCCATGCGGCGGGTAGACGGCCGGGGGCTACTGACGGAGACGAGAATGCGAACGAGCGCAGGATCCGGGCCAGGGCCGGATCAGCCGGCCTGGGCATGTCCCGTGGGTATCGCCGCATCGCCGGCCTGGCCGCGCTAGCCTCGCCGCATGCCGGGCGGGAAACATAACGCCCGGCCAGCGGGGCGGCCGGCCGCAGGGAGCGCCCCGGGCCGGGGGCGCGGGCCGCGTCGCCGAGGCGGGCATCGATAGTGGAAGGCTCGAAATGAGTAGTCCGGTTAATAAGCGCCCAAGGGTGCTGGTGCTGCTGGGGACCACCTACTTCCCGCCCTTCATCGATCAGCTCGGCGAAATGAACAAAGCAGGGCAAACGCCGCGTGCCTGGCTGCTCGATATTCCTGGCGACCTGACACTCCTGGACCAGCGTTTCCTGACCATGCCCCCGAAATGGCGGCTGGCGCTCTACCGGCGGCTGCCGATCTGGGCGGCGCAGGCACTTGAGGCCTTCCGTGTCAGGCGCAGCTACGACGTGGTCTTCGCGTGGGGAGCGGAGCCGGTCGCCATGACCTTCGCCCTGCTGCTCAAGCTAGCCAGGGCCAGCGTGCCTTTCGTGACGCTCTTCAGCTGGGTCTCGCCCGCCAAGAAAGCCCGGTTCCTTCGGCTAGTGCATTCGCACATAACTACGCTGATCCTGCCGCCGCCAACCCAGCGCGAGTTCGCGGTGGACCGCCTGGGGATTCCCGACAAGAAAGTTGCCGAAATCCCCTGGGGAGTCGATGAGCAGTTCTGGCAGTCGCCGGCCGGCGCCAGGCCAGACATGATCTGCTCAGTCGGGCGGGAGATGCGTGATTTTGAAACACTGATCAAATCACTCGACGGCACCGGGATCCCTTGCCACATCGCCGCGGTAATAGCCAGGGGGCGGAGTGACCAATGGCGGCGGGCGCTCGGGGATTCTGGCGAGAAGGTTGAGCTGCCGGACAATGTGACGGTCGGGTCAAGAAATCCCGTCGAGCTTCGTGAGCTCTATGCGCGATCACGCTTCGTTGTGCTCCCGCTTCACCAGAGTGACACGGACAACGGCATTACCTGCCTGCTGGAGGCATGGTCGATGAGCCGGCCGGTGATCTGCTCGCAGATCGACGGGCAGCGCGGCGCCATCAGCGACGGGCAGAACGGCCTTTTCGTCCCGGTCGGCGATGTGGAAGCGTTGCGGAAGGCCATTGTCGATCTCTGGGCCAGGCCTGAGGAGTCCGAGCGGATGGGCATCGAGGGACGGCGGACCGTGGAGCAGCACCGGCGGATGGACCGGTTCATCCGTCAGGTCGGTGACGTGATCCACGAGGCCGCGTTGGGGGCCAGACAGCCACCGGCCGGGAGGTCCGCCCGCCGCGATCGCCTCATCCGGCGTCGGTTACCATCGCGGCGCCGACCGTGGCGCTTGTCGCCTCATCGATGAGGATCAGCCCGCCGGTCATCCGGTTACGGCTGTAGGGGTCGCAGAACAGGGGCTGGGTTGTCCGCAGCGTCACCCGGCCGATCTCGTTCAGCCCGAGCTGGGTCGCCTGCTCGTCCCGGTGCAGCGTGTTCACGTCAAGCCGGTACTGCAGATCGCGGACGATTGCCTTGACCGTCCGGGTGGTGTGCTTGACGATCAGCCGGCTTCCCGTGCTCAGCGCCCTGACGTCGCTCATCCAGCAGACCATGGCCTGAACGTCCTGGGCTGCGGGCGGCTGGTTGTGCGGACGGCAGAACATGTCGCCGCGGGAGACATCAAGGTCGTCGGCGAGCAGCAGGGTGACCGACATCGGCGGGTAGGCTTCGG
>Ga0137366_10005047_pt1 | contig 10353 bp, 9 predicted proteins | sample SagtaG_8_FD_104938 | JGI IMG/M metagenome (GOLD analysis project Ga0137366, IMG submission 104938) | Vadose zone soil microbial communities from Sagehorn Ranch, Mendocino, California, USA - Sage1_L_60_16 metaG | ecosystem: Environmental > Terrestrial > Soil > Vadose zone | place: USA: California... | reverse complement strand
GCGTGGTCGCCGCTGGCGGGTCGCTGCTGTCGCCCACCGTGACCCGCCGGGTGATCGGCGAGTTCGTGGCCAGACGGACGCGCCGGCCGGCGCCGCACCCGGGCCTGCACGCGCTTACCCAGCGAGAGCGCGAGGTGATGGCGCTGGTGGCCGAGGGGCTGTCGAACGAGGAGATCGCCGAGCGGCTGGTGGTCAGCCCGGCCACCGTGCGCACCCATGTCAGCCGTGCCATGGGGAAGCTGGGAGCGCGCGACCGCGCCCAGCTGGTGGTGGTCGCCTTCCAGTCCGGCCTGGCCGGCTCGGACGCAAGCTGACGTCTGGCTTGGCTACGCGCCGCCGCGTAGGCGCGGCACGTCGATCGTGCAGCACGAATGTCACTCCCAGGCGACGACGGGCGTACGCCTGAGCCTGGAGACTGGAAGTGATGATCCCGTGCACCCACCGAGGTGACCGATGCCTGCGTCGTCTGTCCTGTCCGCTCTGCTCGCCTGCGGGGGCGACGGGTGGCGGCACGGGTGGGGATCCGGTGGCGGGTGGGGGTGGCTGTGGGGGCCGATCGTGCTGCTGGGGTGGATCGCCGTCATCGCCGCCGTGGGCTGGTTCGTGGTCCGCAGCGCTCGGCCGGGGGAGCGCTCTGGCGTGGACCGGGCCAGGGATGTGCTGGCCGAGCGGTACGCCCGCGGCGAGCTGTCGACTGAGGAGTACCGGGAGCGTCTGGAGCAGCTTCGTTGAGCAGGCGGGGTGGGTCCTCCCCCCGGTCCGCCCCCGCCACAGAGCTTGGAGGCATGCGATGCAGAGTGCGACAGCGGCAGTGCTGGCCGGCGCGGACGTGGCCGCCCGGGCGGTGGACGTGTGGAAGGTCTACGGCAGCAGCGATGCCACTCGGGTCGACGCGCTCGCCGGCGTGACCGTGGACTTCCGGCGTCGCGGCTTCACCGCGATCATGGGCCCGTCGGGGTCGGGCAAGTCCACGCTGTTGCACTGTCTGGCCGGGCTGGACCTGGTCAGCAGCGGCCAGGTGTGGCTCGGTGACACCCAGGTCGACACGCTCGGCGACCGCGGGCTGACCCGGCTGCGGCGGGAGCGGGTGGGCTTTGTCTTCCAGATGTTCAACCTGCTGCCGACGCTGACAGCCGAGGAGAACATCACCCTGCCGCTGGCGATCGGTGGCCGCAAACCGGACCGGGCGTGGCTGGAGCTGGTCATCACCACCGTGGGGCTTGGGGATCGGCTCGAGCACCGGCCGGCGCAGCTGTCCGGCGGTGAACAGCAGCGGGTCGCCTGCGCCCGCGCGCTGGTCACCCGACCGGAGGTGATCTTCGCCGACGAGCCCACCGGCAACCTCGACTCCCGCTCGGGCGCCGAGGTGCTCGGGTTCCTGCAGCGCTCGGTGCGGGAGCTCGGCCAGACCGTCGTGATGGTGACCCACGACCCGACCGCGGCTGCCTATGCCGACCGGGTGGTGTTCCTGGTCGACGGCCGCATCGTCGGCGAGCTGGCCGACCCGACCGCCGAGCGGGTGCTGGAGCGCATGAAGCACCTCGACACCAGCCAGAGGAGCGCGTGATGGTCAGGGCGACGCTGAAGGGCCTGCTCGCCCGCAAGCTGCGGCTGCTGCTGTCGGGGCTGGCGGTGGTGTTTGGGGTGATGGCGGTCTCCGGGGCGCTGGTGCTCACCGACAACCTCGGCAGATCGTTCGACGCCCTGTTCCAGACCGTCAACCAGAACCTCGACGTCCAGGTCAGGGGCGCCCAGCACGTCGACGCCGGGCAGCGGGGCGGTCGAGGGGTCACCGAGCCGATCCCCGCCGAGGTGGTCGGCAAGGTCGCCGCGGTGCCCGGGGTGCAGAACGCGATCGGTGCGGTGATCGAGGACGGCGCCCGGGTGGTCGGCCAGGATGGCAAGGCGATCGGCAGCTCGGGGCCACCGCGGTTTGGGGTCGGCTGGCGCGGAGAGGTCGGGTTCGTCGAGCTGCGAGCGGGCCGTGGCCCGCGGGCACCCGGCGAGGTGGCGATCAGCGCGGGCCTGGCCAAGCAGGGCAACTTCAAGCTCGGCGACCAGCTCGGTGTGCTCACCCTGCAGCCCAAGCGGACGTTCACCCTGGTGGGGATATTCGGCTACACCGGCGGGCGGGACTCGCTGGGAGCCGAGACGCGGGTGGCGTTCACCGAGCCGGTCGCCCAACGGCTCATGCTCGGCAAGCCGGGCACCTACAGCGTCGTCAACGTCCTGGCCCAGCAAGGAGTCTCAACGGCCAGGCTGCGGGATGCGATCCAGGCAGTGCTGGGCGGCGGCTACTCGGTCCGCACCCGCCAGCAGGTCGCCGACGACCAAGCCAGCGACGTGACCGCGTTCCTGGGCTTCCTCCGTGGGTTCCTGCTCGGCTTCGCCGGCGTCACGCTGTTTGTCGGCGTCTTCCTCATCCTCAACACCTTCTCGATCCTGGTGGCCCAGCGGACCAGGGAGCTGGCGCTGCTGCGGTCGCTGGGCGCCAGCCGCGGCCAGGTGCTCCGGTCGGTGCTCGTCGAGGCCCTCCTGGTCGGGCTGCTCGCCGCAACGCTCGGCCTGTTCGCCGGTCTGGGGGTCGCCGCGCTGCTCCGGGCGGTCATACAGGCGGCAAGGGGAGTGAGCCTCCCTGATGCCGGGCTCACCCTGCCCGTCGCCGCAGTCGTCGCCTCCTATCTGGTGGGCGTCGTCGTCACGGTCATCGCGGCGCTCTTGCCGGCGCTGCGGGCCTCCCGGGTCCCGCCGGTCGCAGCCATGCGAGATGCCGCCACGCCCGATAAGCCACTCACCCCGCTGACCATCGCCGGGACGCTCCCCGCCCTGCTCGGCGTCGGCGCCGTCGGCGCGGCGCTGTTCGGCGACCTGGGCGACGCCACGCCGGCGGCGCTGCTCGGCGGCGTGCTACTGACCTTCGTCGGCGTCGCCATGCTGACCCCCGTGCTCAGCCGACCCGCCGTGGCGGTGCTCGGCCGGGCGTTCGCCTGGTCGACGCCCGGCAAGCTCGGGCAGCGCAACTCGGCGCGCAACCCCCGACGCACCGCGATCACCGCTGCCGCCCTAATGGTCGGCATCGCCCTGGTCACCGGGGTGAGCGTGCTCGCCAGCTCGCTCAAGGCCAGCCTCGGGCAGCTGGTCCGCCAGGACCTTGCCGCCGAGCTCGTCATCTCCGGCGACAACGTCACCAACCGCTCCGCGCCCACCTACGACCCGGCAGTGATCGACAAGGCCAAGCAGCTTGAAGGGGTGCGGCAGGCGGTCGCCGTCCACGTTGACGTCGCCCAGACCGGCAAGGAAACCACCGAGGTCGCGGCCGGCGACGTCGCAGCGATAGCGGACATCTTCCGGTTGAAGGCAACCGCGGGCGAGCTGCGCACGCTGCAGACGGGCGAGCTGGTCATCGACGACGGGTTCGCCAAGGACCACCACCTTGCCGTCGGCAGCACGCTTCAGCTGGCGACCCAGCGCCGCGGCCCACGGACCTTCACCGTGGTCGGCGTCTTCGAGCGGTCGCGGCTGGTGCCGGGGGCGCTGCTGCTGTCGGTCCCTGACGCCACTGCAGGTTTCCGCTCGCCGCAGGCCAACTGGGGCTACATCACCCTCGACGAGGGCGCCGACCCTGGCGCCATCCAGCGGCAGGTGGCCGCGCTGCTGGCCGACAACCCCGAGGTCGGCGTCCGCAGCCAGGCCGACTTCCTGGCGCAGCTGACCAGGCAGGTCAACACCTCCGTGGTGCTGCTGTATGTCCTGCTGGCCCTGTCGATCGTCATCGCGGTGCTCGGCATCGTCAACACGCTGGTGCTGTCGATCGTGGAGCGCACCCGTGAGCTGGGCCTGGTGCGCGCGATCGGGATGGGCCGCGCCCAGGTCGTCCAGCTGGTCACGGTCGAGTCGGTGGTGATCGCCGTCTTCGGCGCCCTGCTCGGCCTGCTGGTCGGGACCGCACTCGGCACGGCGGTGGCCCGCGCGCTGCGGGACGAGTTCATCCCTGTGCTGTCGCTGCCCTGGGGGTCCATGGTCGTCTTCCTAGCGCTGGCGGTAATCGTCGGCCTGACTGCAGCCATCCTCCCCGCGGTCAGGGCGGCACGAACTGACGTGCTACGCGCGATCGCCTACGAGTAACCAGGCTTGAGGGAGGCGGGATGCGCTGCGGGTTGTCGCCGGCGGTGACCAGCATCTGCCCGGCGACCTCGACGCCGATGCCGACGGCGGCAAGCAGGCGCGCAGCGAGTTCGCCAGCGAGCTTGGCGACGTCGAGGTCGGCGATCTCGTCGTCGAGCTCCAGGATCCTGCGGGCCAGGGACTTCAGCGCGATCCTGGTCGCGCCACGGGGTCGCGGTCGGGCCGGTCGACCTCAAGAAGCTCGATGCCGGCCTGGGCCAGGTGGCGGGTGATGCCAGCACCGTAGCTGCCGGTGCCTTCGATGCCGACCAGCCGCACGTCCCCGAAGCCGCGCAGCCAGCGCAACAGGGCACGGTGCCCGGGTGGTGGAGAACGACTGGGTGCCAAGCAGCATCCCGGCGGTGTCGATCACCGCGCGATCCCACAGCTCGTCCAACCCGCAACAGCCAATCCCGAGGAGCCTTGCCATGCCTGACTACCCGATACGCGCGTCGCCAAGCTGCCGGGCGCCGGCCACTTCCTGCGGTGGGAACGGGCCGAGGTACTCAACCAGGCGCTCACCTGGTTTCTGGCCGACCTCCGCACGTCGTCTTGAGCGCGTTGAGCACCCGCTATGAGTTCCCGCGGTCCACCAGGCTTACCGAGCAAGCCCATCGACGTTGCCGGCGGCGGCTGGGCCGGGGGAATGGCGACAGCATGTCGACCGTGCGATGGGATGTCGGCACCTTGCAGGCGCTGGATGACGCGACGTTCACGAAGGTCGCGAGCGATCATGTGCTACCCGCTCCGACCCGGACGGGTCGGTATGGGCGGCACCGCACGACCCGGCTGTGATCGAGCGCATCTGCGGGGTAGCGCGTCGCCCAAATTGGCGCCCGCCAGGATCTACCCGCATCGCGGCCTCGCCGAGGCGCCGCCACGACTGGGTGCGCAGCGCCCCATGCTGGACGCCCAGGGACACGAGATGCTCGGTCCGGTGGAGGTCCCTTCAGGCTGCCGGGTGACCGCGCGCACGAACCATCCTGACCGGCCGCGCTGGTCAGGCAAGCAGCCTGCAGCTTCGGGCCGGGCCATGGCTGGAACCGTGCTGCCACCGGCGCCGTCAGAATCGGCGTGGCCTACCCGGCGAGAGGAGGGTGAGCATGGGCCACGCTCGCGGAGCACTCGTGGTGGCGGTCCTGCTGCTGGCCGCTGGCTGCGGCCGTGCCCCTGCGGCCGCGGGTTCCGGCGAGGCGGACTCGCGGCAGGCCCGGCAGGCGCTGGACCGCTACGAGCAGGCCTGGGCAGCGGCCGCTCCCGGGTTCGTTCCCGCAGGACCCGTCTACTCGCAGATCAGGGACTGGGAGCCCGCGATCGGCGAGAACAACAAGCTGGCGCTGGGGTCGGGCCAGCTCCGGCCCGCCGGTGACCTTCCGGAGGACACCCACCTGCTGGCGAGGTGCGGTGGGCGGACGGTACCTCGGCCCGGTTCCCGCTCGCATCCGCCGTCCGAGCGCTGGAGATGTTGCGCAGGGCGGGGGAGGGTGACTGTGGCGGGTGCATGCCGCTGCAGGTGACGGGGGCACGGCTGGGGGCGATGACAGTCGCGACGAGCCGGGGCGCGGCAAGAGCGCCCGCCTGGGAGTACACGCTTGCGGGGAGCCGGGTGCGGATCGCGGTCGTGGCGGTCGATCCCGGGAGCATCGTCAAGGTAACCCCGCCACCGTGGGACCCAGACGATCCCCCGGGCGGGCTGCGGATCGACGGCGCTGTGCTGGCCCTGGACGGCCGCACGCTCACGGCGCACTTCACCGGCGCTGAGGAGGGCGACGGGCCGTGCGGCGCCGCCTACACGGCCCGCGCGATCGAGTCCGAGCACGCGGTCGTGGTTATCGTCGACGCCCATCCCAACGCCGAGCAGGCGAGCTGCAGGGCGGTCGGCTACACAAGATCTCTGCGCTCTACAGGATGAGACAGGACGAGACGGGACAGCAGCGACACAGACGGCAGGGGAGCAGCTGCGATACGCCTGGCGCTGGTTTACATAACTTCTATTATGGGGGATCGCCAGGAGAAGAGCGCGCGCCAGCCGGACGGGTTACAGGCGGCGGTACACGACGTGCAGGCCGACGTAGCCCCTGGGCGATCACGTGCTGGCCGAGCGCCCGGCCGACGCCGCGTCCGGCGTGGTCGGGGTGGACCATGAAGCCCGCGTTGGCGATGTGCGCGCCGGGCCCGCCGTGATTGGGCTGTGTTTCGGCGGTGCCGAGGACGGTCCCGTCGGATTCGACGGCGACGACGGTGCGGCCAGGAGGCTCGTGCATCCACATCGGCCGGGCCCGCTCCTCGCCGACGTCGCGGTCCCAAGAGAAGGTTTCACCGGCGGCGACGATGCGGTGCAGGAATGGCCAGATCGCGGGCCAGTCCTGGGGAGTGGCGTCCCTGATCAGCATGGCGCGCAGCATACGCCCGTGGGAAGGCGGACTGTCGGGGCCTCGTCGTAGGCTCGTGCGCGCACGGGACGAGGAGACGCGGACGAAGGTCGAGGCACGCGATGGAGGTTGACTGGGGTCGCCTGCTGGTCGGGCAGTTGGAGTTCTACTGGGACGTCCATCTGCGGCCACGTCTGGATGGCCTGACCGATGAGGAGTATTTCTGGGAGCCGGTGGACGGCTGCTGGAGTCTGCGCCGCGGCGCGGACGGTGCCTACCGGCTGGACGCGCAATGGCCGGAGCCGTCGCCGCCGCCGGTGACGACCATCGCGTGGCGGCTGGTGCACCTCGGTGCGACCTGCTTCGCCAACCGGGCCAGCACGTTCTTCGGTGACGGCAGCGTCCCCGAAGACGCGGACATGGCCGACCCCCGCCACGTCCCCACCGATCTGCCGGGCAGCGCGAGCGAGGCGATCGCGTTCCTCGAGCGGACCTATGGGCAGTGGCACAGCGGGATCGCCTCCCTCGACGAGGAGGGCCTGCGAACACCGCTCGGACCCAGGGGCGGCCCCTACGCCAACGACTCGATGGCCGCGCTGATCGTCCACATCAGCCGCGAGGCCATGCACCACGGCGCCGAGATCGCGCTGCTGCGCGACCTCTACCGCGCGACCGGCGTCAAGACCCGCGACAGCCGCCTGCTGCCGCAGGCCTGACTGTTCCCGCGGCGTTACGGTTGGCGTGTGGACGGGCTCGCGCCCGGCCGGTCCGCTCCCCCGCTCCAGCCGGCCGCTGACGGGCGTGCCCTGATCCAGGTCCGGTCGTCGGTGAGATAGGCGTCGACGGCCAGGCCGACCGCCCCCAGGTCGTCGGCGAGCTGGGCGTCGTCGACGCGCTGGCTGGTGAACGACTGCGTCCAGGTCCGGTCGCCGATGCTGTACTCCATGGTCGCCGAGACCAGTCCCGGCCCTGGCCGGGTCACGTCGCGCATCCGGTAGACGACCTCGCCCTGCGGCAGGTCGTCGTAGTGGTGCTCGAAGGGTGCGGCGGTGTCGAACCACTCGGGCTCGTGGCGCTGGATCAGCACGCAGCCGTTGTCGCTGACGTGGCGTCGGCAGGCGGCCAGCAGGCTGCGCCGCCATTCCTGGTCGGGGACGTTGAGCAGGTACGAGGCGAACAGGACCGCGTCGAAGCGGCGGCCGAGGTCCAGGTCCTCGATGCGGGCCAGCACGGTCTCGGCTTCGCGGATTCGCTCCAGCATCTCCGGGGACTCGTCGACGGCCGCCACCGGATGGCCCAGCGCCAGCAGCGCATGCGTGACCCTGCCCGCGCCGGCGCCGAGCTCCAGGATGGTGGCGCGCTCTGGGATCGAGTCGTGGACGATCCGAGGCTCCTGCCCTGGTGCGAGCGCCGCGTAGAACTCGACGGAGCACCCGTCGGGCGTGATCGCCCCCGGTCCGTCTCCGTGCGGGAGCAGCGCAGGGTCGGGACGCCTGCTGGTCGTCATGCTGGCTCCTTGGGTGCGTGCACGACCGGGCCAGTCTGGCCGAGCGGCCGCCGGGCCTGTCAACCCGTTTCCGCTTCGAGCGGGATAGGCGATGAGTGCGCCGTGTCGCTTGGCGATGGACAACGACGCCGCCCACACGCACGAGAAGGTCCGCGCCAAGGCCAAGCGTCCAGCGACCCCCGAACACGGGACACTGTCCCGACAGACACCGAAGGAGCACGAACATGGAACAGATCCACAGCGGGCCGATGGCCGGCAGGACAGTGCTGGTCACCGGTGGCACTGCAGGCATCGGCAGGGCGACCGCCGTGGGCCTGGCCACGATGGGTGCGCATCTGGCGATCTGTGGCCGGGACCGCGGGCGCGCCGAGAGCGCGGCTGGCGAGATCCGCGCAGCCGGCGGCGGGCAGGTGGAGGTGTTCGTCGCGGACCTGTCCTGCCAGTCGGAGGTGCGGCGGCTGGCTGACGAGGTACTCAAGCGCCTTTCCCGGATCGATGTGCTGGTCAACAACGTCGGGGGGTACTGGAACACCCGGCACGTCACCGCTGACGGGCACGAGCGCACCTTCGCCCTCAACCATCTCGCGCCGTTCCTGTTCACCAACCTGCTCCTGGACCGGCTGCAGCACAGCGCCCCGGCCCGCGTGGTCACGGTCGCTTCCAATGCGCACGGCCAGGGGCGAATCGACTTCGACGACCTCCAGGGCGAACGGTCCTACTCCGGCGCACGGGCCTACAACCAGTCCAAGCTCGCCAACGTCCTGTTCACCTACGAGCTGGCCCGCAGGCTGCAGGCCACCTTGGTCACCGCCAATGCGCTGCATCCCGGCGTGGTGCGCACATCGTTCGGAGCCGAGGACCCCGCCGGCGTCCAGCGACTGCTCGTCCCATTCCTGCGGCCGTTCATGAAGGCCCCGGCCCAGGGCGCCGCCACGTCAATCCACTTGGCTTCCGCTCCCGATCTCGAGCAGGTGACGGGCCGCTACTTCGTCAACAGCAAACCCAAGAGATCCTCCGAGCGCAGCTACGACGAGGCCGCCGCGGCACGGCTCTGGCAGGTGAGCGCCGCTCTGGTCGGCCTGACCGTCTAACCACCAGCGACACGGCGGGCTAGGATCGGCGGCATGGGCGGTGATGACGGGACGGCGGGCGGCTCGGTGGGCGCAGCGGTTCTTCGGCCGCCGCGGCTGCGGGCGCCTCGGCGGGCCGAGCTGGGACTGCTCGGCGAGCGGCTGGGGCTGGACGGGCTCTTGGAGGTCGGCTGCCCGCTGGACCTGGGACGCGACGCCAGGGTGGCGGAGGTCGGCGGCCGCGTGGTGGGCACCTGCTGGGTCCGGGTCGTGAGCGGTCTGAGCGTGTTCAGCGCCGACGGAGCCGAGGCGTTCTTCGACGCCCTGGTCGACCCCGACCGACACGCCACGGAGGCCGCCGCGCTGGTCGGCTGGGCGGTCGCTCGCGCCACCTCGATCGGCACGGTCCGCCAGCTGCTCACCGACGTGGGCGTGCCGGATGCGGCCGGCCCGCTCGGCCCGTTCGGGTTCCACCACGACCGCGACCTGCACGTGCTGGTCCACGAGCGCCCGCACGCCTTCGCCGCGCCGACCTGGCCGGCGGGAACCAGCCTGGCCGGCGCGCCGCCCACGGTGCCGCTGGTCGTGGCCGCCTGCGACGCGGCCTTCGCGGACGTTCCTGGCTACGGTGGCGCGACCGCGGCGATCGTGGAGCGGGTGCTGTCGCATCCCTCGACCGATGCCGACCTGTGCCTGGTGGCGCTGCGGGGCGGCGAGGTCGCGGGGTTCTGCTACAGCCGCGTGGAGCGTTCCGGCGGCGCGGTCTGCGGTTGGGTCGAGGACCTGGGGGTCGCCCCCGCCGCCCGGCGGATCGGGCTCGGCAGAGCCCTGTTGCGCCACAGCGTCCGCGCGCTGGCGGAGCGCGGCGCCACCAGCGTGGTGCTCGGCGTCGACGCCGCCAACCCGCCGGCCAGGCGCCTGTACGAGACCTCCGGGTTCACCCGGTCCGGGACCCTGTCGCGCTACCGGCTCGGGCTGCGATAGCCGGCCCCACCACCGGCGGCGGGATCGCCTGGCGCCTCCCTTGACATCGGTCGCCTCGACGCAGCTCAATTGGGCGACTTGGCGGTGGCGATGCAGCACTCCGGGGTTCTTCCGGCACCGGAAGGAGGGGTGGTTGTTGTCTCGTTTTGTGACGCGGTTTGGGTCGCTGGGTGGGTTTGAGAAGGGTCGGGTGGAGGTGGTCGATGATGATCCTCGCCACTACGCGTTCTCCAACGTGTTCGAGGTGGCGTTGGGG
>Ga0137366_10005027_pt1 | contig 10369 bp, 11 predicted proteins | sample SagtaG_8_FD_104938 | JGI IMG/M metagenome (GOLD analysis project Ga0137366, IMG submission 104938) | Vadose zone soil microbial communities from Sagehorn Ranch, Mendocino, California, USA - Sage1_L_60_16 metaG | ecosystem: Environmental > Terrestrial > Soil > Vadose zone | place: USA... | reverse complement strand
TAAGAAGCGAGGCTATACTCGTCTTCTGAATATAGGAAAAAATAGGGAGGAACTGGTATGGCAATAGTGAGCCTGAAGATTCAGCCGCTGGGTGACCGCGTGGTAGTCAAACCCTTAGGTCGTGAAAGCGTCACTAAGAGCGGCATTGTGCTACCGGATACAGCTAAGGAGAAGCCCCAGGAGGGTGAGATACTGGCCGTGGGACCTGGTAAAGTACTGGATAACGGCAAGCGCACAACCCTGGAGGTGCAGGTGGGACAGAAAGTGCTCTTTGCGAAATATGCAGGCACCGAAGTCAAAATGGATGACGAGGAGTATTTGATCCTGCGCGAAAGCGACATAATGGGTATTGTCGAGTAACCCGACCTGGATTTCCTTTATGTTTGTTGTTGTGAGTTTCGGGCCTTTTAAACTGATTTAGCCCGGAACTCGAGATATGATTTTTTTAGGAGTGTGTTTCGTGGCAAAGAGACTACAATTTGATGAGCAAGCGCGCCATTCTCTCAAAAAGGGTATGGATGCGCTGGCGGAGGCTGTCAAAGTAACACTTGGCCCAAAGGGCCGTAACGTTGTGCTGGATAAGAAGTTTGGCGCACCAACGATCACCAATGATGGTGTAACTATTGCTCGCGACATCGACCTGCCCGAGCCTTTTGAGAATATGGGTGCACAGTTGCTGAAAGAGGTTGCAACCAAAACCAATGACGTGGCTGGCGATGGGACTACTACTGCAACCGTCCTGGCACAGGCCATTGTGAACGAGGGGCTGAGAAATCTCGCAGCAGGGGCAAACCCGATGATCCTGCGCCGGGGACTGGAGAAAGGCGCCGAGGCTGTCATCGACGAAATTAAGTCGATGAGCAAGCCGGTTGAAACGCGGGAAGAGATTGCCCAGGTCGCTTCGATCTCTGCGGCTGATTCAGAAATTGGTGACCTCATCGCCGAGGTGATGGAGAAAGTCGGCAAAGACGGTGTCATCACTGTCGAAGAGGGCCGCGGCCTCGCCATGGAAAAAGAGTATACCGAAGGTATGCAATTTGATCGCGGCTATCTCTCTCAATATATGACGACGAACAATGAGCACACGCTAGCCGAGCTATCAAATCCCTACATTCTTATTACCGATAAGAAGATCAGCGCCATTGCAGATATCCTGCCCATTTTGGAGCGCGTCCTGCAATCAGGCATTAAAGACATGCTGATTATTGCCGAGGATGTAGACGGTGAGGCCCTGGCGACACTGGTCGTCAACAAACTGCGCGGTGCTTTTAATGTCGTGGCCGTGAAGGCTCCTGGCTTTGGCGACCGCCGTGAGGCCATGCTGGAAGATATCGCTATTCTCACCGGTGGTAAAGTCATCACCGAGAAGACCGGCCTCAAACTTGAGAATGCCAGTCTCCGTGACCTGGGACGGGCTCGCACAGTTATAGTTACCAAAGACAACACGACTATCGTCGAGGGGGCTGGCAAAGAGGAGCAGATCCAGGCTCGTGTGCGCCAGATCCGCGCCCTGATTGAAGAGACGACCAGCGACTATGACCGCGAGAAGCTCCAGGAGCGCCTGGCCAAGCTGGCCGGTGGCGTAGGTGTGATCAAAGTTGGCGCTGCCACTGAGGTGGAACTGAAAGAGAAGAAGCATCGCGTTGAGGATGCTCTTTCTGCTACCCGCGCTGCCATCGAAGAAGGTATCGTAGCCGGTGGTGGTTCTGTGCTCATCGCCGCCATCCCTGCCCTGGACAGGGTGCAGGTTGCCCCAGGTGACGAGGCGACGGGTCTCAGCATCCTGCGCCGTGCTCTTGAGGAGCCCACGCGCCAGATCGCCATCAATGCTGGCCGTGATGGTGCCGTTACGGTTGCTGGTATACGCAGAAGCCCGCATAACTATGGCTTCGATGCTCTGAGCGGTGAGTATGTCGATATGTTCAAGGCTGGTATTGTTGATCCTGTGAAGGTGACGCGTTCCGCTCTGCAAAATGCGGCCAGTATTGCTGGCATGGTTCTCACGACCGATACACTCATTACCGATTCTCCTGAGGAGGAGTCCGCTGGTATGCCCGCCGGCATGGGTGGCATGGGCGGCATGATGTAGTGGTCCTCGACCCTGAATTAGAAAACAAGACCGAGCAGCCGGCTGCTCGGTCTTGTTTTCTAATTCAGGCTACCTCAACATCATCTGTGCGGCCTGCTGTGCAAGGTTAACCAGCCAGAAGGGGAGCACTGTTCCCATCGCCAGAGTGCCAACGAATGCGATAGCCAGGGCAATCCAGGACATCAGTCCTATGTTAAGAGCTGGTTCTTTCTCAGTGGCCTTTTGCACTGCGAACGTCGTTCTTGCCTGACCGGCTACTCTCGAGGCCGGTTTCACAGCCAGTGCAGTAGCGCCGCCCGGGGAGACCATAGCATCTGCATTACCCGCTTTCTTCGAAACTCGTTTAGTTGCGGGAACATGCGCAGCAGGAACAGGTGCTGGTGTTGCTACCACTTCCTTCTCCATAAACATAGTGGCGATTACGCGCAGGTAGTAGTACATGCCCAGCACACTGGCCAGTACTCCTATGATAAGTAGTTCTGCGTGACCTCCCAGGAGTGCAGCATAGAAGAGGTAGTACTTGGCCGCGAAACCCGCCATGAATGGAAAGCCTGCCAGAGCCAGCATGAAGAAGGCCAGCAGGCCGGCCAGCACAGGCTGACGATACCACAAGCGGCGTATCTCACTATAGTTGCTGCCACTATTATCAGCCCGCTCCAGTACCGAGACAACGCCAAAGGCTCCTAGGTTCATGAAGGTATAGCAGAGCAAGTAGAAAAGGATAGCAGAGAGTCCAATTGTGCCTCCTACAACAACACCTATTAAGAGATAACCAGCATGGGCAATGCTAGAGTACGCCAGCAGGCGCTTGACGCTGCTCTGTACGAGTGCCAGGATGTTTCCACCCACAATAGTCAGAACGGTGATAGCCCAGATTACCGGTACCCAGTCAGGCTGTGCCGAACCCAGTACAACATCGAAGACGCGCGCAAAAGCAATAAGGGCAGCCGCTTTAGTGCCTACGGACATAAAGGCTGTCACCGGTGCGGGTGCGCCAACATAGACATCGGGCGTCCACGCCTGGAAGGGTATTGCTGAAACCTTGAAGGCAAAGCCGACGATAAGCAGGCCCATCGCAACAAGGAGAAGTGTGTGTGTTTGAAATGGCACTACAGGAGCAGGGTGCGAAATTGCCGGAACTACATGTCTAAATAGAAATGTACGCACACCAGCAAAAGATGTGCTTCCTGTTGCTCCATAGGCCAGGGCAATACCATAGAGCAAGAAGGCCGAGGCGAACGAACTGAGCAGGAAATACTTCATGCCCGCTTCTTGGGAAGTCTTGCGACCTGTGACGAAACTACAGAGGATGTACAAGGCCAGCGAGAGCATTTCCAGGCCAAGAAAAACCATGAGGAAGCTCACTGCTGCTGCCAGGAGCATCATGCCGATGGTAGCCGACAGGAAGAGAGCATAGTATTCTCCCTGGTGGACAAGGTTCAACCGCTTGAGATAGGCAGGAGAGAGCATGATTCCAAGGGCGCTGGCGCTGAAGATGATGATATAGGCGTAGAGCGAGCCGAAATCAGAGCCAATCATCTGATTAAAGGCGGGCTTCTGGTCGCCAGCTACAAATAGCACGATAGTGGCGGCAAAAGCGCCTGCCAGTCCCAGGAGACTCAATAAAGGCAAAAGGATAAAATTTCTGGGACCACTATCTTTTCCCCCCTTTGCTGGTTGTGGCAGCAGGAGGTCCGCAATCATAACCAGGAGCGTCATGGCTGCCAGTATCAACTCTGGTGCGATACGCCCCCAGTCGGCAGCGGTAACTGAATATGTGAATGTCATGGAAAAATACCTCTGGACCTGGTTTTATCTTATAAATGCGCTGCTGAGATTTTGCAGCGTGTTTACTACCGATGGCTCCATTAAAAAGGTCAGCGGGGCAGGTTGAATCCCGATATAAAAAATGAGTAGCAATAACGGCGCTAATGGTAAGAACTCGGTGAATTGCAAATCATGCAGCTTCCCTTTACGCTCAAGTGAGCTTACGACCCCTTCTTTTTGGCTCGGACCTTCCATAACTTCCAGGAAGAAGCGGATGAGATACCAGGCCGCGGGGATAACAACGAGTGTACCCAGTACTCCAAAGACGGCATTAGCACGGAAGACACCGAGCAAGGTCAGGAACTCGCCGGCGAAATTGTTCAGTCCCGGTAGACCTAGCGATGACAGCACGGCAATCAACATGACTGTTGCCAGAATAGGAACACGCCTGGCCATACCGCCAAAGTCGGTGATGTTGCGCGTGCCTGTGCGCGCCTCGATAAAGCCAACTATCAGGAAAAGTGCAGTGATTGTGATACCGTGGTTGACCATCTGCAAGACAGAACCCTCGATGCCCTGCGTGTTGAACGCAAATATACCCAGCATAACAACCCCGAGGTGGCTGATACTGGAATATCCCAGCAGCCGCTTGAGGTCTGTTTGCACCAGAGCCAGCACTGCGCAATAGAGAATGCTGATAACCGCCAGGGAATTAAAGAGCGGGGCCAGTGTATGTATAGCCTGTGGAAAGAGCGGCAGGCAGAAGCGCAGGAAGCCGTAGGCCCCCGTCTTTGACATTGCTCCCGCCAGCATAGCCGTTACCGGTACAGGCGCTTCACTGTAAGCATCGGGTAGCCAGCTATGGAATGGCACAAGTGGCACTTTGACGACGAAGGCAGCGGCGAAGGCCAGGAGCAGCCACATTTGCACAGTATTATCAAGTCTGCTGTTGAGCAAGGTCGCCAGGTCCAGTGTGTAGCTGCCACCGGCCGCCTGGTGGTGATAGTAGCTCAGAGCGATGATGCCGGCCAGCATCAAGAGGCTACCTACCGAGGTATACAGCACGAACTTGAATGCTGCGTAGATACGGCGGTCGCCGCCCCAGCCGCCAACCAGGAAATAGGCCGGTATCAACATCACTTCCCAGAAAATATAGAAGAGGAAGAGGTTGGTCGACAGGAAGACGCCAATGATGCCACACTCCAGCAGCAGCATAAAGGCCATATAGTTCTTGACCTTCTGCTCGATGCGGAACGATGCTCCGATACACACGAGTGTAAGGAGGGTGGTGAGGGTAACCAGCAAGAGGCTAATACCATCGACGCCGAGGCTGTAGTTGATGCCAAGCGAGGCAATCCAGGTAATTTGCTCGTTATAGAGAAACGTCCCGTTTGGCGCGGTGCCTACTATTGGCGAGGACGCCGTCACGTCTGCCTGTGAATAGCCGAGGATTAGCACCAGGGCCAGTAATAAATCCATCCATGCCACGGCCAGCGCCGTCCAGCGCATAGCGCTTACGTGTTCTTTAGGAATGAAAAGTATGGCGATCCCTCCTAAAAGAGGGAGAAATGTGATAATCGATAAAATAGGAAACATGCCTCTACCCCCTCACTGCATAGTACAAGATAATCAGTACTACGCCAATCAGAATAGCCAGGGCGTAATTACGCATATAGCCGGTTTGTAGACGACGCAGACCCGCGCTTATCCCTCGAAGGAGGAAGGCTACGCCCCGACTCCCACCATCGAGCGCCCCACCCTCTAACCAGCGTGTCGCGGCACGTCCAAACCAGAGAATAGGCTGAACGATAACAGCTGATAGTATCTCATCCACATAGTACTTGTGGAATACCAACTGGTAGAGAGGATTCTTGTTCTCTTTGTACTGGAAACCCCGCCCATAGAGCCTCCATGCGACCAGGATGCCGAGCAGGCCTAAGATCACGCTAAGGCCCGTTGAGAGCCACTGGACACTTAGCGGCGCCTCTTTCAGCGTTGACACACCGGCAAATACCGGCATAAGGAAGTTTGCAAATGGGTGCCATCTAGATAGTCCAAAGATGGCAAACGAGCCAACGAAGCCGCCAATTACCGATAGGATAGCTAAGATGATAAGCGGTATAGTCATGATGCCGGGCGCTTCATGGATAGTGGAGTGGCCTCCTGTAGTACGACGGGAAGGTTCTTCTTCCACGTCCTCATCTTGCGCATGACTGGCCTGGCCAGTACCCCGGTAGGTGCCCATGAAGATACCAAAGACGAGCCGGAACATATAGAAGGCTGTCAGGCCGGCGGTTATCACGCCTATACCCCATAATACATAGAACAAGCGGCCTCCACCTCCCGTGGCCTGTGCCAGCAATGAACTGAGAATTTCGTCTTTGCTCCAGAAACCTGCCAACGGCGGTATACCGCTGATGGCTAGCGCCGCTATGACAAATGACCAGAAGGTAATCTGTAATTTGTCCTTCAGCCCGCCCATCCGGCGTATGTCCTGCTCGCCTTTCAATGCATGAATGACTGCGCCCGCAGCCAGGAAGAGCAATGCTTTGAAGTAGGAGTGGGTGGTGAGGTGAAAGATAGCCGCGGTATAGTTATGGACGCTCTCGCCCATGAACATATAGCCAAGCTGACTGATGGTCGAATAGGCCAGGACGCGTTTGATGTCAAGCTGGACCATTGCAATTGTTGCGGCGAAAATGGCGGTTACGCTGCCAATGACACCCACGATAGTCAGTGCCATGGGGGCTATCTCAAAGAGCGCATGGGCACGAGCGACCAGGTAAACACCGGCAGTGACCATCGTGGCCGCGTGAATGAGAGCACTGACCGGCGTAGGGCCTTCCATAGCATCAGGTAGCCACATGTAGAGCGGTAGCTGCGCCGATTTCGCTGCACAGGCCACAAAGAGCAGCAGGGCAATAGTCGTTGCCAGGATATGGCCTTTGAGCGAAGGGTCAATCGAATCGAAGACGCCGCCAATGCTAGTTGCATTGGTGTAGTAGTTCAACGCGCTGAACTGTTTGAAGATAAGGAAAATGGCAATCATCAGGCCAAAATCACCGATGACATTGATGACCAGGGCCTTTTTCGCCGCCGCCACCGCTGAGGGTCGTTGATACCAGAAGCCGATGAGGAGGAATGAGGCCAGGCCAACTAATCCCCAACCAACCAGCAGGAAGAGGAAGTTATCTGCGCTGACCAACAACACCATTGCAAAAATAAAGAAATTGAGGAAGGAGAAGAAACGCCAGAAGCCTGGATCGTCTTCCATATACCCTGCTGAATATATATGGATAATCAGCCCGATCCCCGTTACTATCATCAACATCGTTGCCGATAAGGAGTCGAGGAGCAGGCCAAAGCCCAATTGAAAGTCGCCAGAAACTACCCAGGTATAGAGTACCTGGTCACTTCTACGATCAGGTGTGCCGAGCATCGATAAGAAGCTGATAGCGGCAAAAAGAAAGGCCAGTCCACAAGCACCGCACGCTATCGTTACTATGGCCCTGCGCGACAGTGCCCTGCCAGCCAGGCCCAGGATAATGAACCCCAGTAAGGGCATCAGCAGCACCAATGCACTTAGATTTGTCATACAACTAGCCTCGTAATAGATTCATGTCATCAACATCAATATCACGGCGGGTGCGGAAGATGGAGACGATAATAGCCAGGCCAACGACTACCTCGGCCGCGGCAACGGTGAGCACGAGAAAGACAAACATCTGACCGTCCGCCGAGTCGAGTTTGCTCGATATGGCCACAAACGATAGGTTGACGGCATTCAACATTAATTCAATGGACATGAAAATAATGAGCGGGTTGCGCCGGATAAGAACCCCGGTGACACCTACTGTAAATAAAATAGCGCTCACTATTAAATATGCTGATAATGGCATAAATCTCCTCACGTGCTGGATAAATCCGCACTCTACACTACGCCTTGCGGCCCAAAACCAATGCTCCCAGGAGAGCCACAACAATGAGCAGGCTTGTCACTTCAAAGGGAAAGGCGAAACCGTGGAACAGTGCCAGGCCGAATGCTTCGATATTCCCTTGCGTGTTTACCACGTGCGAGAGGCTGCCTCCAGTAGCTATTGCGCTGCTATCGATGGCGGTGCCAGTAAAGAGCAGGTAGCTGAGCGCCCCCACAAGTACAAGACCTAAGATGCCAGCAACCCAACGCTGCCAGGGGATGCGATCTTGCAATTCTGTATCACTCGCTTCGCTGGCGAACATAGTGACTACGAAGAGGAACAGGACCATGATTGCGCCTGCATAGATCAGGATTTGCACGATGGCGATAAATATCGCCCCCAATTGCAGGTAAAAGAGCGCCAGGAACAGCAGCGTGAGGATCAGGCTCAAGGCGCTGTTGACGGCATTCCTGAAGAGAATGACGCCCAGCGCCGAAGCTACGCTGGCTACTGCCAGCACGAAAAAAGCTATTTCAATGCCCGTCATGGTTGCTGCCTCTTCTTCTTACCAACTGGCTTCATCTTACCGGTTATCTCTCGCCTGTCCTCGTCCTGCTCCTCGTTCACCAGTAACACGGGCTCCTCGGTGTGAATATTGCCGAGTCCTACAGCAGCGGCGCTGGCCTCCGATCCATCAAAGACGTTGCTTTCCTGGGGAACAGGTTGTGCTGCCTCAGGAGGCGGTGGCTCAAACCAGACTGCATTCGAGCCGATGGTCGCCTGGCCCCTGGGCTCAAGCAATTGCTCTTTGTGGAACACCATGTCCTCCGGATAGAATGAGGCCAGTTTGTATTCGTGTTCCAGGGTAATGGCTCCGGTAGGACATGCTGCCTGGCAGTAGCCACAGAAGATGCAGCGCAGCAAGTTCACATCAAAGACCTTAGCGTAGCGTTCTCCCGGCGAGACTCGATCCTCCTCGGTGTTTTCTTCGGCCTCGATATAAATCGCGTCGGCCGGGCAGGCTCCGGCACAAAGGTAGCAGCCAACGCAGCGTTCCAGCTCGTTGTCGTAGCGGTGCAGCACGTGTCGCCCGCGGAAACGCGGCGATAGGTCTCGCTCCTCCTCTGGGAACGAGACCGTGGTAGGCTTCTTGCCCATATTTTTAAGGGTTGTTGCCATACCCTTGAGAATGTCGAATGACATGATAGACTCCTTATGACTCCTTTTCCTGGCCTTCTTTTAGTAAATCGTCCAGCATCAGTATTTTTAGATTTGGCAGAGATGGTAAACGTTTATCATTTGTTAGGAAGAAAGCTGCCTCCATCGTAATAGCTGTAGCCACCTGAATGGAATCAGGTGTGCGGATTTTATGAAATGCGCGTAGGCGAGCAGCCTCTTCAGCGATTTGTTGATCGAGAAAGATGGTTTTTAGGCCCTTTGTCTTGAATAGGAGATTATGGTACTGACGAACCAAATCTGTATTACCTTGTCGAATCGGAATTACAAGTCCTTCAAGGAAAGTTACAATAGAGCTCACCACAGAGCAATCTCCCCTGTCTACTGCCTGGAAAAAGAGGCGTAACATTTCTATATACTGTGGATTCCTTTCAATGTAGTAAATTACTGGCGCTGTATCCAGGCCAACTACCTTCCCAGATAGCGAGTCTACCCATCCCATGAATCCCGCTCCTGGTTAATATACTCCTCAACATTGATATTCTTCCATACTTCTTCTCCTACGCCTTCAAATTCTAAGACACTATGGAGAGGTTCTGTTGTGACCTGTTGACGAATGATGGCTGCCAAATCCTCCAATAACCTTAGCTGGTCAGCAGGAGGGAGACGTTGAACTTGATTTAGTATTTCGTGATAGGTATATGTTGACATAGATTTTCTCCTCACCTTATTCGTTATAGATTTGTAACCAAATCATATCAGAGAACCTGGATTACCAACAAGGGATACACTACACGATTCACCTCTCCCACGAGTTCCGCTCCTCATCAATGTATTTTTCCACGTCAACGCCTTCCCATAATTGTTTAGCCATCCCTCGAAATTCCATGATGCTGTGCTGATGGCGTGCGCTAACTTGGTGACGAACAACTGTTATTATATCTTCTATCAATTGCAGTTGTTCTTCGGGCGTAAGGCGTAGAGCCTGATCCAGTAACGTGCGGTATTCGTCGGTTGACATAAGCTCTCCTTTCCCTTTTTGAGAGTTCTCGCGCTCGCTGGCCCGCAAGCGGGCCTCTCTTTCTTTTTGTATTGGATTGGCAGTTCGCGGCAGAGCCGCGAACTGCCAATCCAATACAAAAATGGTGTCTCCTATAGGCTCTACGTTTAGGCTCTACGTTGTTACATCTTGCGCGGCCGGCAATGCTTCTGATGCAGCTCCGGGCTCGAATTTGGCCAGGCGGACCGACGAGGGCAAAAACTTTCCCTGAGTTGATACAGGGACTTGCTCTTCGTGGGTGCGGCGACGCACGAGGAGCAGCACGGCTGCAATGATGGCCAGCCCAATTATCCCGTTTACCCACCAGGGCAAACCCAGCGCCACTACGGTCGCTGAGATGATCACGTTGAGGACGGCCAG
>Ga0137366_10005026_pt1 | contig 10370 bp, 10 predicted proteins | sample SagtaG_8_FD_104938 | JGI IMG/M metagenome (GOLD analysis project Ga0137366, IMG submission 104938) | Vadose zone soil microbial communities from Sagehorn Ranch, Mendocino, California, USA - Sage1_L_60_16 metaG | ecosystem: Environmental > Terrestrial > Soil > Vadose zone | place: USA... | reverse complement strand
TCCACCAACAGCCCACCCTCAGCAAGGTTGGATGCTCCCACCGAGCCTCCGTGCAACCTCACAGCTTGCTCGGTAATGGCAAGGCCCAAGCCGACGCCCCCCGTGGAACGTCCACGCGCATCGTCAATCCGGTAAAAAGGACGGAAAATCTTGTCGAGTTCTGCTTCCGGCACGCCCGGTCCCAGATCGCTGACCCGAATCACTGCCTCGGGCGCCGATCCCGGAGCCGACCTTTCCGCCCGCACCTTTACGGTTGTACCGTCGCCGCAGTAGCGCGTAGCATTCCGCACCACGTTTTCAACGGCGCTGTGGAGCAGAGCCGGATCGCCTAAAACTGGAAGCTCATCCATAACTTCACATTCGACTCGGCAGTTTCGCGCTTGGGCCTCAAAATCAGCGTCCCTGGCGACTTCCTCCACCAATTCCTCCAACCGCACCTCAACCTTGCGAAGGCTACCGGTCCCGCTGTCGAGCCGGGCAATCGTGGTGAGATTTCCAATCAAGTCATTCATGCGGTCCGACTCGAGACTGATGCGATCGAGTACGCCTTGCGCGTCAGAACCTGTGCGCTGACGGGCAAGCTCCAGAGCAACACTCAGACGCGCCAGGGGAGACCGCAACTCGTGCGAGATGTCCTTTAGCAGCCGTGACTGCGCGCTGACCAGCTTTTCGATTTGCTCTGCCATCTGGTCAAAATCGCGCACCAGCTGCGAAACCTCGTCTTGTCCCTTGGATAAGCGCCCACCAACTCGCGCCGAAAGGTCCCCCGACGCAAGCTTCCGAGTTGCATTTCTCAACCGCGTAATGGGCGATGTCAAGAACCGAGCCAGCAGATAACAAACTAAGCCCGAGGAAAGAACGGCGATGAACAGACCCAAACCGGGAACTCCTCGCGGGCCGAACAGAGCATTCTCACCTGGCGGTAGCTCCGTTACTAATGTGTAGTGATGACCGTTGGAATCCGCGGAAGCGCTGAGCATCTGGAAGTGTGGATTCAAACGTCCCCACAGGGTGTTCGCCGGCGCTCTTTCTCCTCTGGCTACCTCGGTAAACCAGGGGGGCGGGCTATGTCCAACCGCGCTCTTTCCATCAACGAAAAGAATCGCGTGCACGTGTTGCGTTTCATGCAGGTTCCGCAGATAGGAATGCAGCTGTTCTATGCTTCCGCTCGCATAAGCCTCTACGGCATCCGCCAGGAGCTTCGGTTGCAGCGCTTCCACAGCGGAAATCTGCCGCGTCGGCCGCAAGGCCGCTGTAGCTAGAATCGCAAGCGTTAAACCCAATGCTAACGCTGCCCAGAACGACAGAAATATCTTTAAAAACAAGCTTCTCATCGCGTTGCGTTTTTCGCCTTTGGACGCGCCGCCGCAAAAATATAACCGGCCCCTCGCACCGTCTTGATGTGGTCTTCCGTATCGGAGTCGCCGTCGCCTAGCTTCTTGCGCACTTTGCTGACGTGCATATCAATGCTGCGATCAAACGGCGAGAACTTTCGCCCCAGCACTTCGTCCACTAGAGCCTCCCGAGTAACCACCCGGCCGGCCTCACGCAGCAGGACCTGCAGCAGTCCGAACTCAACCGACGTCAACTCTACCGGCTTGCCGTGATGGTGAACGCTGCGCCGCGCCGGGTCCAGTTCCACGTCCCCGACCTTTATGACGTCCGGTACCGGCATTTCTCCCGCTCCAGCACGAGTGCGCCGCAAGATCGCGCGAATTCGCGCCACTAATTCGCGAGGATTGAACGGCTTCGGCAAATAATCGTCGGCGCCAATCTCAAGCCCCACAATACGGTCCACATCCTCGCCGCGCGCCGTCAACAACAAGACCGGGATACGCGATCCGTCACGAAGTCGGCGCAGGACCTCAAAGCCGTTCAGCCCGGGAAGCATGACGTCGAGCACCACTAACAGGTGGTCACCGGTCATCGCGCGGTTTAACCCTGACTTGCCGTCATGGACAGCCTCGACCTGAAACCCTTCCGGCTTCAGGTATTCAGCCACCAGCGAGCAGAGCTCAACATCGTCGTCAATGACCAGAATGCGGTCCACGACGTTCATTGTAGCCGCAGGTTTTCTGCGCTCACAGTAAAGATTCGTCAAACCAGGCAAGGTCAGCTTTTACAAAGATTTACTCGGATTGACGTACTCTTTACCGCCAAACCTGTCTGGCCCGTGTTCCTATTCTAGGTAGGACGTTCGAAAAGCTCGCGTGGGACAGGCGGCTCGCCTGTCCTGCCTTGCTCGATAACCAGGAGGAAAACCGTGAAATCGAGAATCACTTTAATCGCTTCAATCGGCGTCGTCGCATTATCGCTGATTGCCGGCGTGGCCTTCGCACAGGGCGGAGACGACGCAGAACCAATGCATCATGGAATGGGAATGCACCATGGCTTTATGGGAGGCGATCTCGGCCTGCCATTGCATCAACTGAACCTGACCGACAGCCAGAAGACGCAAATTCACCAGATCATGAAGACCGAGCACGCCAGTATCAAGCCGCTGATGCAGCAGGAATTCCAATCGCACCAGCAACTGATCCAACTCGTTACCAGCGGAAATTTTGATCAAACCAAGGCCGCCGCGATTGCTGCACAGGAATCGCAGACCCACGTGCAGCTTGAAGTCGAGCACGCGAAAATCGCTTCACAGATCTATCAGCTACTCGACTCCACTCAGAAAGCGCAAGTTTCCGACATCGTTGCCAAACACCAGCAGATGATGCAGGAACATCTTCAAAAGATGGGCACGCAAGGCGATTCGCAGGCAACTCCGCCCGATCAGCAATAACTTGTGTGGGCAGTTTGTGTGGGGCGGGCGCCCTCGCCCGCCGCTCTTTTCCGAGTCGGAGTAGGAATCATGGTTACCCATAACCCCCTCCACGGATCCGGACAAGCGGGTCTCCCGCATCCGGCTCTTACCTCAGGTAATAACGCCCATGCGGCGCAGGGGATAATGATGACAAGTACGGAGTAACTTAAGCAGTTGGTGTTTTCAGTGGGAGGTTGCGATGTCCAAAGCATTCAAGCGGCTAACTACAACGATTGCGGCACTTGTTTTGTTCTCCGTTTGCACACTGCAGGCCAAAGATCGCCCCGCACCAGCATCGGCCCCAATACCCAGCCAAATCCTCAACGCGAAGAAGATTTTCATTTCCAACGGCGGCCAGGAAGGTGTGCCACGGCTTGGAACCTTCAGCGGAGAACCGGAGCGAACCTATGACCAGTTCTACGCGGCCATGAAAGATTGGGGGCACTATGAACTCGTGTCTGCGCCTTCTGATGCCGACCTCATTCTTGAGGTAAGTTTTGCTGTTCCAGCGGCTGGTAGCGCTGGCAGCAATGTATTTTATGAACCCCGCTTCCGGCTCCTCATTCTCGATCCGAAGACCCATTTCACGCTTTGGGCCTTCATCGAAAATGTTGACTGGGCAATTCTCGCCGGCAACCGCAATAAGAATTTCGATCAGGGAATGACAAATCTGATGAATGACTTCGAAAAGCTAGCCGGTCAACCCATCGTCGCGACCGACAGCAATCAGAAATAGCACGCCTCCGGGTCATCTCTAATCTGCGTCCTACGCTGCTAGAATCGCATCTACTAGCTCATGGTTGCCGCTCACCTTCGTCCCCTTGTCCCCTATCTGAAGAAGTACCGCAGCGCCTACATCTGGGGCGGAATCTGCGTTTTCCTGATGAACGGCACCTGGGTGTTGTTTCCGCCAATCATTGGCCGCGCCATTGATGGCATGCGTCAAACCGGCGTCTCGTTGCACACAATCGGCGTTCTCGCCCTGATGCTCCTGGGCGTGTCCGTAGTCAAAGCAATTTTTCAGTTTCTGATTCGCTGGATCCTCATCGGCGCCTCCCGCGAGATTGAATTCGACCTTCGCAACGATATGTTTCGCCATCTCGAAGGCCTTTCCTACGGCTTCTACCAGCGCACACGCACCGGCGACATCATGGCAAAGGCCACCAATGACCTGAACGCCGTGCGCATGCTGCTGGGGCCGGGTTTCATGTACACAGCTAATACCGTTGTGTTCACGGCCCTCGCCCTGGTCTTCATGTTGCACATCAGCCATCGCCTCACTTTTTATGCCTTCCTGCCGCTGCCGGTTGTCAGCATCGTGATTCAGTACTTCGGGCGCCGAATTCACGAACGTTTCGAACGCATCCAGGCGATGTTCTCTGATATCTCCGCGCGGGCGCAGGAAAACTTCTCCGGCGTTCGCGTCATCCGCGCTTATGCTCAGGAGCAAGCAGAAATCGCCTCATTCGAGACCGCCAATCGCGAGTACATCGCACGCAGCTTGAAGTTGGTCCGCCTCATGGGCATGCTTTGGCCGACACTCGAAACCATGCTTGGCCTAGCGATCGTGCTGGTGCTTTGGCTCGGGGGCAGGGAAGTGCTGCTGGGCCGAATCACTGTGGGACAGTTCACCGCCTTCAACACTTATATGGTGCAACTCACTTGGCCGGTGATCGCACTCGGATGGGTCATCAACATCTTCCAGCGCGGGACCGCATCTCTTGGCCGTATTTACCAACTCATGCAGGAAAAGCCCGAGATCACCGATGGTCCATCAGTGAAGGCGCTGCGTTCGGGTGAGGAACTGCGAGGCGAGATCGAATTCCGCAATCTCACTTTTTCCTACAACGGCGTTCCCGTTCTTCACGATATTGATTTGCGAATTCCCGCCGGGACCAGCATGGCAATCGTCGGTCCGACAGGATCAGGCAAGACCACACTCGTCAGCCTCATTCCACGAATTTACGATGCCGCGCCAGGCTCGGTTCTAATTGACGGCCGCCCCATTCGTGACTATTCACTCGCCGATTTGCGCCGCAACATTGGATTCGTTCCACAGGAGACATTCCTGTTCAGCGAGACCGTGCGCGAGAACATCGCATTTGGCGTGCAGAGCGCCAGCGACGCTGAAGTGCGCTGGGCAGCAGAGGCGGCAAACATCGCCGCTGATATCGAAGATTTTCCCGACAAGTACAAAACGCTGGTCGGCGAACGGGGAATTACACTTTCCGGAGGCCAGAAGCAGCGCACCGCAATCGCCCGCGCCCTGATTCGCAATCCGCGAATTTTAATTCTTGACGACGCCCTCTCCAGTGTGGACACGCAAACCGAAGACAAGATTCTGAATCATCTCCGCGACGTCATGCAGGGACGCACAACCATCTTCATCTCTCATCGAGTTTCTACCGTCCGCAACGCCGACCGCATCGCTGTCCTTCACGGCGGCCGCATCGTCGAACTCGGCACGCACGACGAATTGCTGGCAATTAACGGCTACTACACCGACCTCTACAGCAAGCAGTTGCTGGAAGAAGAGCTCGCCGAAGTGTAGAAAACCTTTCCCTTATTTTTCCGCAGCACAACCCTGAAGCTCCACCTCCCGCTGCCTTAGGAACTCTTCGATGTGAATGGATGTCGCCCTTAAGTCGGCCATCCGCGCTACTTCCAAGGGCCATCGTATCGCTCGTCTCCGGGAGCAAGCAGCCCGAAGACGCCTGAAGGAGGCTAAATCATGAGTATTTTCACGATTTTGTTTGTCATTCTGCTCCTGGCGTGGATTCTCGGTTGGGGAGTCCTGCACGTCACCGGCGCGCTTATCCACATTCTGCTGGTCGTGGCGTTGATTTCGCTCGTATTGCACTTTGTTCGTGGTGGCCCACGGACGGTTTGACGACAATTCTCAGTTTCATGCGAGGTGCGAACGTCCGCCAGGTTGTGAATCGGATCGAAATGAATCACTGACACGCAGTTGCGCTTGCGAAAAAAGGGCGGCCGCGAAGCCGCCCTGCATTTCTCGCACAGGTCTTTTTGTCCGCGCTTCTATCGGCACTTCCACAATTGCTTCCAGACCTGAACCAGCTCCTGGATCGATCGGGCACTTGGGACACGATCATTTACCATGCGGCAGCGAGCAAATGCCGTCTGATAGGCGTGCCTGACAGCGCTCCCGCTCAACCCTGAAAGTCCATTCCTCATATCCCTAATCTCCTGTGGGGACATGATTCCGTCTTCGCAGTGATCGTAGCGTCGCGCCATAACAGCCGCAGAATAGCATATTCGCCGTTTCTTCGCCCATAAGAGAAAAGCCAGTCAAAAGCGACCGCGCTGATTAATGCTGTCCTTTCTGTTTACCGGGACTCTGCTCTCGCTCCTGCAACTGCTGCTGTTGCTGCGAGTGTTTTTGTTCCATCTGCTGCGTCTGTTGTTGGTGCCGTTGTTCCGTCTGCTGCTTCCTGCCTTGATCGGCATGCTTGCTTTCGAGTTGCCGATCTTCCTTTTCCTGACGTTGCTGGAGTTTTTGGTGGTCTTTCTGTTCCTGCGCGTACAAGTTGTCTTGTTGTTTTTGATATTTCTGGTCCTGCTTCGCGTTTCCTGTCTTTGGAGGCGCGGGGCGGTCGTGCGGCGGCAGTTCATTCGGATGCGTCGCCGTACCAGGACGAGGAATGTTCCCCCGGCCTGCATTCCCCGGCTCCGCATTCCCCCGTCCTGCATTGCCACGCCCAGCATTGCCTTCATTGTGAAGCGCGCCCGCCTCTCTCGCCGGCAGCACTCCCCGTTCGTTAAATGCTCCTGGTTTCGAAGTAGCCGCGATCGGCGGTTTGCCGTGGTTTTCTGAAGACCGCAGTTGCCGGTCGGACCGCGCCGCCTGCACATGCTGTCTTTGCTCACCGACAGGTGGGATGTGCCGTTCGTGAGCCGCCCGCTCCTCTTCCGGACGAGGACGCTCGTTGATTCCACCTTGTCCGCCGTTATAGCTGACGCGAGTCACGTTGCGCTCATTGATCGTGGTGTTGTAAACGTTGTGAATCACGGTGACATTCACGTTGTTCACGGAGCGGTTGTAGAAAAAGCGTCCGCCATCCCAGCGCCCGCCCTCATAACCGCGGCCGAAGTATCCGTAGCCATAGTTGATCCCACCATAAAATCCGACCACCTGCCCCCAAAAGCCTTCATAGAAAACAAATCCGCGGCCACCCCAGCCCCAATACGCCGGAGTCCACAAAAAACCGACCTCCGGAGCCATCACCCAAGTCCCTGGAACCCAGTAGTAGTCGCCGTCTTCCTCATCCCAGGCCCAATAGCCTGGAGTCCAGATGTAACCTTCGCCAGGGCAAATCGGTTGTTCGTACACCGGCAGATCTGGCGGCGCGAACCCAACCGAGATCCCCACTGCAACTTGTGCAACCGATGACGCCGGCATCGCCAGCATCAGCATCACCATGAAAGCAAATATGCTGCAACGAACGCAGATACTCCGCATTGTCTTGCTCCTTACGCCCCAGTCGAGCATATGGATTGAGGCGGAAGTTTAGATGCCGTATGCCGGATGCCCTGTGCTGAATCCTTATGTCGGAGGGCAAAGGAGGTCTATCGGCGGAGTGTTTCGATGTCCCTCGAGAGTCCCCATTTGTCTTACTCACGAACTGGCCCGCGCTCAGGCTAGCACCACCGAAACCCGCTCCAGGCTGGGGATTGCGGCCACCCACCTTTTCGCAAAAAACGCGAAAGAATGGGGCAGCCTCGCAACTACCCAGCAAATGCGGGGTTCACACAAATATCAGCCTCCAAGCACCTTTCGGGAGTTCTCCGATTCCGTTGTTCCAGGACGAGTGAACGGAGCGGACACAAGGACCAATCATGCATTACTTCAAATATCTTGCTGTGCTCGGATTAGCCCTGGGTTTAGCGGGCAGCCTACCGGCGCGGGCGCAGGTCTCTGGCGGTGTTTACACCGCCTCGGGATACGACGATTACAGAAACGATGATCGCAGCTACGACAATTCCGATTACGACGAGTACGAAAACCAGGACTACGGTTACTCATACGCCCCGCCGTCCTGCCCCTACGGTTACTACAGCTACTATCCCTATTCATGCGCCCCTTACGGCTATTACGGCTCTGACTACTTCATAGGCGGAGTCTTCATCGGCGCTGGTCCCTGGTATCACGGCTACTATGGCCGTGGCTACTACGGTGGTGGATATTACGGCCGCGGATATTACGGCCGAGGCTACTACGGCGGCCGCGGCTACGGGCACGGATATTACGGTGGCCGAGGTGGATACGGCTACCGGGGAGGTCACGGTGGCGGCTTCCATGACGGCGGACACGGCGGCTGGTGGGGTGGTCACGGTGGTGGACACGGCGGCGGCTGGGGCGGCGGACACGGCGGCTGGGGAGGTGGTCACGGTGGCGGACACTCCGGTGGCGGCTGGGGAGGTGGTCACGGTGGTGGACACTCCGGTGGTGGCTGGGGCGGTGGTCACGGTGGTGGCCACTCCGGTGGTGGCTGGGGGGGCGGTCACGGTGGACACGGCGGAGATGGTGGACACGGTGGCGGGCACTCCGGTGGCGGACATGGCGGTGGTCACCACTAAAGTCCGCGCAGGCGAATCATGACAAAGGCCGGGTCTTAAAACCCGGCGTTTTCTCTTGGAACCTAAAATTCCATCGCCACAGGCTGGGCTCCCATTGTTCATTCGCCACAGACATCCATTCGAGGGAAACCCTCAAGGTGCATCGGGTTCGTGGTTCCCATGTCTCGAAAACCGCGAGACCCTTCTACTCCGTTCAGGGCAGGCTATGGGGCACCCCATTTCTCTTATCTCCCTAGACCTGGGCCACCCGCCCAGACGTGCTCGATACCGGGCTTCGCGATCTTCGCAGGCTAATAGGATCATTGGGGATCGACTCTGGACAAAAGGCTAGCAGCCCGTCTGATGGTAATTGATAATATTTCGCTGTGTAAGCCGACAACGATTCAGGCACAAAGCTCCCGGTCGATCACCTCGACGAAGCAGGGCGACGAATGGGGCAGATGGCGATGAGGGTTGCAGCTGCCGTGTTCGAGGAGATCACTTCGCCAGTCTAGGTTCTCCCTGCGCAAGGACCCCCGCCGATCAGGATACCTTCCTGTTTAACTTTATCGACGGACACTACGATTTTTGATATAGTCTCTTTTGTAGGCATAATAATGGCCAAGGGTACTTATATTGGGGAATTCGAACAGCTCGTTCTTTTGGCTGTTCTCCGGTTGGGCCAAAATGCCCACGGCGCCATCATCCGCGAAGAAATCATCGACAGGACCGGGCGCTCCGTTTCAAGGGGAGCTGTGTATGCAGGTCTTGATCGCTTGGAAGAAAAGGGATTCCTAAAATCTTGGCTCGGCGCGGCAACTGCCGAGCGCGGCGGCAGAGCGAAGCGTCATTACGAAATGACCGCAAACGGTGAACTCGCCCTGTCAACCGCATTTCATGCTGTGAAGAGAATGGCGCAGGGTGTACGCATTCCCCGCCTCGCATAGTTTCGAAGAGCGGAAATGCGGGTTCGGTCGAATGGAGATGCGTTGGAGGATGTGATGGTCAGCGCTGGAAATAATCTTCGAGTCGTGCGAGAGAAGCTTGGCCTTACCATGCGTGACGTCGAGACAGCAAGTGAGGCAATAGCCCGAGCGCGCGGTAACGAGGAGTTTTTTGTCCCAATAAGCAGGCTCACTGATTTCGAGACAAGAGGTGTCATTCCTTCTATTTATCGACTTTCCTCCTTGGCGACCGTTTATCGAATACAGCCGCGAGAGATTTTCTCTATGTATGGTGTTAACTTCGATTCCGGCCAGCATAGCTCGGAGCCAAAGATCCCTCCTGTGGTTCAAGATGACAAGCAAATGGTCGGGGCGCTGCATCGTGAAGTCAAACAAGGGAACGTCGCTCTTCCGGTTGTAGGATGCTACTTACTTGACCTGCTCCTCCCGAGAAAACATCGTGAAAGCCTTGTCGGGGATATTGAACAGGACTTTCGCACCAACATCCTCCCGAGATACGGTCGAACAGCGGCATCAGTTTGGTTTTGGAAACAGGTTGTTATCGAGATCGTGCCAGGGTTGTACTTAAGGATCGCCGCGGGTTTTGTGAAGCGGCTTCTCGGGGCTTAAATCAATATATGCGACAGGTGAGAGTAAAGTGCTTCGATGGCTCAGGACAGGATTATGAGTGCATCCGGCGTCACGTGGGCTGCCCGGCTGAAGCAGGCAACCATCAATTACGAGTCTTTCGATACGGCTGAGGCCGTCCCCTGACACGAATCCACCAACAGCCGAGGTTATTCGACTGCGCTCAGGACAGCCCCGCTCGACTATGTTCCATTTCTGTAACAACAATAGGAAAAACAATTGACTGCCCTTTACTTGCCTCTGTAATACCGTCCCACTGGATGGCGCGTGAAATAGTGCTTTGAGCGGGCTCTTTCGGATTCTTTCGCACGGGAGTTTGTCTTGAATGAAATTCAACCCTCTGAGCACGAACGCGTGCCCGAGAAAGTCCCAGCGACGAAGCCCGCTGAATC
>Ga0137366_10005023_pt1 | contig 10375 bp, 10 predicted proteins | sample SagtaG_8_FD_104938 | JGI IMG/M metagenome (GOLD analysis project Ga0137366, IMG submission 104938) | Vadose zone soil microbial communities from Sagehorn Ranch, Mendocino, California, USA - Sage1_L_60_16 metaG | ecosystem: Environmental > Terrestrial > Soil > Vadose zone | place: USA... | reverse complement strand
GATGGCGACATCGCCGATTTCTTGGATCCATGGTCACACTGCTCCTCTCTCTCATTTCTGGGTTAGAACAGTGGGTGTTGGGTGGGTGGAGGCTGGATGCGTAGGCCTTTTCTGCGTCCGGTGCGGACGTGGACGGCGCGGAGCTCGCCGCGCTTGACACGCTGCAACAGGGTCTGTCGGGACACGCCGTAGGCGAGGGTGGCCTCGAGCGTGGCGAGCCAGCCGTCGGGTGTGTCGTCGAGGAACAGGCCGCGTAGCTGGTCGGTGAGGCGGATCCGCCAGGGCGCGCCGGGGGTGAGCTGTTCGCCGGGGACGAAGCCGTCGTTCAGCCAGCGGTGCAGTGTGGAGGGTGCGATACCGAGTTGTGCGGCGGCGGCGGCCACGGTGAGCATTTCTCCTTCCGGCTGGTCTGCTGCTGGTTGGTGGCAGGGGATGTTCCAATAGTGCCGTAGGCCCTGGACTCTACTGGCGGTGTAGGACAGTTCTCGGGGGGTGCGGCGGCCTTGCCGGTTGAGGATGCCGGCGATGGTGGCGTCGGGGTAGTGGGCGGCCAGGCGGCGGACGAGCGCGACGGTGTCCTCGTCGGTGCGGATTTTCGGCGGTTTGCGTTTGAGCGGGATGGACAGTTCGCTGATCGCGCCGCCTTTCCACCGTAGGAGGAGGTCGGCGCGGCCTTGGGTGTGGTCGCGGTGGAGGGTGATGTTGACTTCGTCGAGGAGGGCGCGCAGTAGTTGTTTGCGGTCGCGATCGGTGGGGGTCGGCGCGGACCAGACCTGGCCCAGATCCTCGCCAAGGGCGAGGACGGCGGCGTGTTCGCCCGCGGTCAGCGTCTTCGGGCGGATGGTTTCGCGGCGGGCGAGTTCGGCCTCGGCGGCGGCCAGCTGCTGCAGGGCGTCATTCCAGTTGGTTTCCAGGCCTCGGGCGACCAGCCGGTTTTCCGGGTCGACTGCCCGGTAGCGCCGTTCGGCCTTGGTCGCGTCGTAGCGGGCGCGTTCGACCTCACGCCGCCACTGCGCCAGGGCGGCGTCGCGGCCGTCCTCCAGCTGCTGGGCAGCGGCCAGGCAGGCGGCCAGCGCCGCGGGGGCCAGCGCGGCCAGGAACGCCTCGGCGACTGCGGCGTCGATCGCTACCCCGCCGACGCGCAGATGCCGCACGTCGCGGCCCTCGACCAGGGTGCCGGTGCCGGTGCAGTAGTAGCCGGGGGTGGACTTGGCCGGGCCGTCGTAGTAGACGGCCAGCTTGCGGCCGCAGACCCCGCAGGTGGCTAGGCCCTGCAGCAGCGCGCAGCCCTCCCGGACTGCCCCGGTGCCCGGCTGGTGGGCGGTTGGGCGGATGTTGGCCTGCAGGCGGGCCTGGTTGTCCAGGTAGGTGTCCCAGTCGATGAACCCCTCGTGATGTCCGGGGATGAGCACCTCCCACTGGTTCTGGGGCAGCCGCCGGCTGCGGGTACGTAGCACGCCGCCGGGGTCAACGTAGCGCTCCCGCCGGGACCGGCCGTAGACGTACGCGCCGGCGTAGGCGGGGTGGCTCAGGGTCGTGTGGACGGCGTGGTAGGTCGGCTCGACCCAGGTGATCTCCGGCTGACCGCCGCCGCGTGAGTAGGCCACTGGCTGCAGCGGCCAGCGCAGGCCCTGCTCGCGCAGCCACAGCCACACCCCGCGGGCCGATCCGCAGACGGCGAAGCGTTCGAAGACCGCGGTAAGGACGCCGGTGACTGCCTCGTGCGGGTGGCGCAGAATCTGTCCGTCGGCTTCGCCCCAGACCAGCCCGACCGGTAGCCCCCGGCGCAGTTGGCCGCGGGCGGCCTTGCTGCGGATCCCGCCGTTGAGGCGGGCCCGCAGCACATGCAGTTCGCATTCGGCCATGATCCCCTTCATGCCCAGGACGATCCTGTCGTTGAACAGGCTCGGGTGGTAGACGCCGTCGGCGTCGGCGACCAGCGTGTCGCACATCCCGGCCAGGTCCAGCAGCCGGTACCACGCCGAGTTGTCCCGGGCCAGCCTGGACACCTCCAGCGCGAGGATGATCCCGACCTGGCCGAGTGCCACCTCTGCGACCAGGCTGTCGAACCCGGCCCGCTGCCCGGTCACCGACCCGGAAATACCCTGGTCGCCGTCCACGACGCGGACCGCGGTACGCGCCCAGCCCAGCCCGGTCGCTCGGGTGACCAGGTCGTACTGCCGCAGCGTGGACTCCCGGTTGCGTTCCACCTGGGCCACAGTGGACTGTCGGATGTAGACCACAGCGGCACGGGACAGATGCGAGACGGTTATCTTCGCGGCCTCACTCATCGCCGCCCCCCGGCCAGCCCACCGCGGCCGACCGGCTGCTCGCCTTGGCGATCACGCCGGCCAGCAGCGTCACCGCCACGGCCAGATCCGCTTCGGGCAGGTGTTCGACCATTGCTGGCGGTGGCGCCGGTGTCTGGCCGTCGGCCAGACTGAGCTGGACAGGCTGCACGGTGGTCCTCCTTGGTCGGTGACTGCCGTGCAGCCTGCTCCGGCCGGCCTCCGGCCGGGGCAGAAAGACCCGCGACCAGCGCACACGCGGCCAGCAGGTCGCCGAGGGACCCCAGCGTGCCGGGCGTGCCCTGGCCGGGCCGGTCACCGGCGGCACCGGCGCCCAGGTCGGTCCAGTCCGCCGGGAACAGCGTCTTGCTGCCGTCCGGGAGCACCACCAGCAGCTCCACCCCGCTGTGCCGGCGCATCCGGCCCAACACTGTAAGCGTGCTGCCCTGCAACGGATGCCGCGGCCGGGTCACCGTCACCTCCCTCACCACCCGTCCCGGCCCGGCGCCCCCAGGCCGGCCGCCCGCGCCGGCGCTCACCACCCACCCCGCCCTACCACCCGCACGCCCAGGCCGCGGTGACCGGCCGCGTGCAGCACCGCACCAGCGACCAGCCAAGCGTTGCCCTCGTCCAGGCCCGACAACGCCGCCCACAAGTCCACCGCCACCCCGGCGGCGATGCTCGCCGCCAGCCGCAACATCTGCCCCTCGCTGCTCGAGCACACCAGCGCGCCGGCGTCCAACGCCGCGACTGCCGCCTCCCAGTCGACCGCCGCCAGCACCGAGCCACCGGCCATTCCCCGGTCGAATTCCACAGCCACATCGCGGAAATCCACGCGGCGAAGCCACGACCGATGCTCGATCAGCAGCTCAACGGCCGCCTCGACGCTGAACAGGCCCTTCGCCCACAGGCGAAGCGCTACGGCGAGGTCCTCGAAGCACGTAGTGTGTCGGGGCTTCCTTCGGGTCCCTCGACCATTCGATCACGAGATCGATCCTGGCCGAGAAGATCCACGACGGCCGGTTCCTGCGCCTCATCGACGGGCTGCTCCAGGCCGGATACCTGGAAGAGTGGCGCTACCACGCTACGCTCAGCGGTTGTCCGCAGGGCGGAATCGTTTCACCGATTCTATCCAATATCTACCTGGATCGGTTGGACAAGTACATCGAGACAAACCTGCTCCCCACCCACAGCCGTGGAGCCCGGCGCCGGTTCAATCGGCCTTACATGCGACTGCGTGATGCCTCCCGACGCCAGGAGAAACTCGGCCACCGCGACGAGGCGCGCAGACTGCGCCAGCAGATGCAGCGCCTGCCCTCCCGCGACCCGAACGATCCGGACTACCGGCGACTTCACTACTGTCGCTACGCCGACGACTGGCTGCTGGGATTCACCGGGCCGAAGCGGGAAGCAGAGCAGATCAAGAGCCAGATCGGCGGGTTCCTGCACCACGAGTTGAAGCTGGAACTGTCGCCGACCAAGACTCTGATCACCCACGGGCGGACACGCGCCGCCCGGTTCCTCGGCTACGACATCGTGGTCTACCAGGCCGACACCAAGCACTCACGGCACGGCTGGCGCAGCATCAACGCCCAGATCGGGCTGAAAGTGCCCCCGGCTGTCGCACGGGCCAAGGCCAGGCCCTACCTACGGCACGGTAAGCCGATCCACCGGACCGAGCGCATGACCGACAGCGACTTCTCGATCATCGTTCAGTACCAGGCGGAGTACCGGGGCATCGTGAACTACTACCAGCTGGCGATCAACCGGCACCCGTTCGAACGGCTCAAGTACGTCATGCAACGCTCGCTGACCAAGACGCTGGCGCACAAGTACCGCATCAGCGTCCCCCAGGTCTACCGGCGCTACCGTGCCGTGCTCGCCACCGACCACGGCCCCCGCGCGGGACTGCAGGTCATCATCGAACGAAACGGGCGAAAGCCGCTGATAGCCCAATGGGGAGGGATCTCCCTGGCCCGCAAGACCACGGTCGGCACCCTCGACGATCAGCCCCCGAAGATCTGGAGCAACCAACGGTCCGAACTCGTACAACGACTCCTCGCCGACACCTGCGAACTGTGCGGGTCCCGGCAGCACGTCGAGGTACACCACGTCCGGCACCTGAAGGACCTCCAGAAGAAGGGGCGGGCACCCAAACCCGCCTGGGCGAAGCAGATGGCCTCCCGCCGCCGCAAAATGAATCGCCCCGGTTTTGTGGAGGCTCCGAACCCGCGAAAGGGTGGAGCCATGCCGGCACCGAGGAAGTATCCGAACGAGTTGCGTGAGCGGGCGCAGCGGCTCGTGGACGAGGCCCGCGCGGAGGATCCGAACCTGTCGTTGAACGCCGCCGTGCGGCGGATCGCCCCCCGAGTTGGGGTGAACCCGGACACGCTGCGGGGCTGGTGCAGGCAGGGTGCGGTCGACGCCGGCCGGGCGCCGGGCACCACGACGTCGGACGCTGCCAAGATTCGCCAGCTCGAGCGCGAGGTCAGGGAGCTCAAGCGAGCCAACGAGATCCTGCTGGCAGCCTCGAGTTTCTTCGCGCGGGAGCTGGACCCGCGACTGCCGTGGTAGTCGAGTTCATCGACGCCCACAAGGCCCGGTTCGGGGTCGAGCCGATCTGCCGCGTGCTCACCCAGCATGCGGTGAAGATCGCCCCGAGCACCTACTACGCGGCCCGGTCCCGCCGGCCGTCGCCGCGGGCGCTGCGCGACGCCGAGCTGCTGGTCGAGATCGGGCGGGTGCATTCGGACCCGAAGATCGGCCGCGGCCTGTACGGGGCCCGCAAGGTATGGCACCAGATGCGGCGGGAGGGCATCCAGGTGCCGCGGTGCCGGGTCGAACGGCTGATGCGCGACGCCGGGCTGCGGGGCATCCGCCGCGGCCGGCGGTTGGTCACCACCCGTCCGGACCCGGCCGCGGCGCGGCCGCCGGACCTGGTCAACCGGAACTTCCACGCCGAACGCCCGAACGCCGTGTGGGTCGTGGACTTCACCTACGTGCCGACCCGGTCGGGCACGGCGTTCACCGCGTTCGTCTCCGACGTGTTCTCCCGCCGCGTCGTGGGCTGGCGCACCGCCGCGTCGATGCCGACCCAGCTGCCGCTGGACGCGCTGGAGATGGCGCTGTGGGTCCGCGCCCGCGCCGGCCAGGACGTCGAGGGGGTGGTGCATCACAGCGATGCAGGCAGTCAGTACACCTCGATCCGCTACACCAACCGGCTGCTCGAGGCCGGCGCCGTGGCCTCGATCGGCACCGTCGGCGACAGTTTCGACAACGCCCTGGCCGAGACCGTGGTGGGCCTGTACAAAGCCGAATGCGTCTGGCACGAAGGTCCGTGGCGCGGCGTCGACGACCTGGAACTGGCGACCGCGAACTGGGTGCACTGGTTCAACGAGAACCGGCTGCACAGCGCCCTGGGCTACGTCCCGCCCGCCGAGTACGAAGCCGCCTACCACGCCGCACGACGGCAAGCCGCCTGAGCACGCCATGACCCCCCCGCTCCTGCGCCGCCCAAGTCTCGGCCGGTGCTCGCCGGCGTCAAGGTCGTTCCTCCTCGCCCGGCGCTGCGCGCCGGGCTGCGGGGGCTCCACCTGGACCCCGGCCGCGCTCCGGCACGGGCAGGCAGCAGCAAGAAGCAGGGAGGAGAATCAGAACCACAACCCCGAACCTCGGGGAAACCAAGCCTCCACGAAACCCGGGGCGGTGCAAAACCCTGATCGTCTGCCGCGGCTGCCACCACGCCATCCACAACGGACGGCCCACCCGGCAGCATCCACCAACCGTGACACCGGAGAGCCGGGTGCGGTCATAAGCCGCACGCCCGGTTCGGCGGGAGGCCGTCGGAAAAGGACTGGTCACACGCACCTCGCCGGCGGCCCACCCGACCCTTCCCGACCGACGCGTCAACGTCGGCCTGCTTGAGACCTCAACTCGATCACCGGGAAGGTACGCCCCTCTCCGGCGGATCCACAGGTTTCAAGCATTGCTCGCGGTTCGAGGCGTGACAGGTGCGGCGCAACTGAGGCCAACCGGCTGCCCGACGATACAAGTGCCATGCGCGAAGGCGGTCTACAGGTACCGGATCGCGGCTGTCCAGACCACCTTCGCCCGGTCCGGCTGACCGGTGACCCCGCCATCCGGCGAGCGGACGCAGGCCTGCCGGCACGCATCGCCGACCTGAGCCAACCAACCCGTCCGCGGCGGATGCGGTTCTCTGATCATGGGTCGTGGGGTCCGTCGGAGTCGCTCGTCCCTCGGGCAAGAATTGGGCTATGGCCTGGCGTAAGGAGCACAGTACGGCCGGTGCGGTCGGACTCACGCCGACCGCGATTGCCGGACGGCGGCCGAGCCGGTGCGTGAAGTATGGGACCGGCTGGGCCGGCCGGCGGCCGGGCGGGGCGAGTTCGACCGGCGGATGGTCGATGAACTGCCCGAGCCAGCCGGGCGGTGGCTCACCCACGCGATCCGCCCCGGCACACCGCTGGCCCGAGCCGTCGTCATGGACATGCACGGCCAGATCCGCATCCGCCGGTGGCTGCCGTTCCGGGCGGTACAGCTGCAGGCCCCTCCCGACGGCTACGTCTGGGCCGCCCGCGCCGGGCTCGGACCGCTGCACATCAGCGGCTTCGACCGCTACGCCGAGGGCCGCGGGCAGATGAACTGGCGGCTGGCCGGGCGTATCCGGGTGGTGAGCGCGGCGGGGCCGAACATCGACCGCAGCGCCGCCGGACGGGTCGCCCTCGACGCCGTCTTCGTCCCGACCGCCTTCCTCTCCGATCAGGTGACGTGGCAGCCGGGGCCGGACCCGGACAGCACGGTGGCGGAGTGGACGGTCGGCGACCAGGTGCTGCCGGTCGAACTGCGGGTCGGGCCGGACGGGGCGCTGCGGTCGGTGCGCATGCGCCGCTGGGGCAACCCCAACGGTCGCCCCTGGGCGCTATACCCGTGCGGCGGCACCCTCGACGACGAAAGAGACTTCGGCGGGATCACGCTGCCGGCCCGCCTGCGCGCCGGGTACTTCTTCGGCACCAGCGAGTGGGCCGACGGCGAGTTCTTCCGCGCGACGATCACCGACGCGACATTCCGCTGACCGCGCCGCACAGCAGTCGTGCAGCCGGAACCGTTCACCGTCGGACGCCCTCGCCGCTCCCCGCCCGACCGACCGCCACCGCAGGCGAAGCGCTGACCAGTGAAGTCAGCCGGTCGAGCGACTCGCGCGCCCCGCGGCTGTCGGCGCGGGCCAGACCCTGACCGACCACCGACGGTAGCCGCGGCTGCGTTATGACCCGGAGCGGAACCCGCGCGACCGGCGGCGGATGAGGTTGGTCGATCTTGACGGGCAGGCGGGCGTTGGAGGCTTCTTTGTGATCCCGTGGTCGGCGCGCCAGTCGGGGGACGATCAATCTGTGGAGTACGCCGGGCTGGGCGAGGCGGGGGCCGCGTTGGCAGCCACGGACGCGGACCTGGTCGTGATCGACCTAGGCCACCAGGGCTCGCACTTCAACATCCAGCGGGACGCCTGGTTCGGTCAGACCGCCAACAGGGTCTGGCTGGTGTTCCCACCAGATAGAGCCATAGCCGCCGGGCGCGCCGACTGAACTTCCTCCGACCCCGTTAGCAGCCTCTCTCGGCATGTCCACACACGACAGTCCCGAGAGCGCCTACCGCGCCGCTGGCCTCACCGATACGGAGATCGGCGCGGTAGCAGCGCTCGCCGGCTATGCTGGCGCCGCCGACCCGCTGGCCCCCTACGTCGCCGTGCCGCTGCCAGCCGTGCGCACGGTGCTCGGCGTGGTGGACCGGCTCTGCGACCCAGGCGGCGCGATGATTGGCGACTACGTCTTCGGCCGGCAGCCCTCCGCCTACCCCGGCGCCGGGCCAGCGGACGGCATGGCGGTCGTCAGTATCTTCTAACGGCCCGCCGACTGCGGAGGATCGGCGTACCGAGCTCGACACGGCACGGGACGCCATGCAGGAGCTCGTTCGCCGAGCGCGGCGTCCCGCCCCGCCGGGTGGGTGGCGGCTCGCGATGCTCCATCCTGACGAGGACTGGCGTCAGTGGATCTCGCCGCACCTGATACCGCAGGCCGAAGCGAAGCTCGCTGAGGTTGGGCCGGCCGCCTTGGCAGGCGTGTTCGACGCCTGCCTACCGAGGCGACCTGTGAGCCGACCGGCGCGTACCCAGGTCCGACGTACGGCGAGGAGGCGGGCCAGGGGTGGGTGTGGGGCCGCGAGCGGGAGTGTCCTCGGCCAGCTCGGTGACCAGGTACGGCCTTCGGGGTCTCGCCAGCACGCCGGCCGAGCTCTACTTGTCCTTCGGCACGATCTTGTCGGCGATCTGCATGCATAACGCGAGCAGACCGCCCCCGTAGCCCGCTGCCATCCCGAATCCAGGGATCGCGACGCCGGCAACGAACAGCCCGCCGCCTGCCATCCACACGAAGATAAGTAAGCCGACGCGGATCACCTTGGCCGCACGCCTGTCCTCGACGTCCAGACCGTCGCCGGCATCATCATCGGGGTCGAGAATGTCACCAAGGAGATCAGACTCGGCGATGTCAGCCGCCGCCTGCTGCGCGATGGCCTCCGACTCGAGGTCGCTGGCGAGCGCTTCGGCGACCTCCTCGACAGTGGCAGCGTCCGTACTGCGCAGGTCCTCGGCGGCGGCTTGAACGGCATCCTCATCCAGCGCCGGCCGATACGACTCTGCTAGGCGCCGAAAGACCCCCGGGTCGGTGGTCTGGAGGGCGCGGACCGCCTCTGCCATCTGCCTCGCAAACGCCGGCGACGCGGCCTGCGCCATCGCCTCCCGGCTCCGTTGGAGGATATCGGCCATCGCACGACTGTTGAGGATTGTTTCCTGGGCCGCCCGCATCTGCCGCTGCATCGCCGGATCGCCGAGGAACCGCTGAAGGGCCTCCTGCGCCATGCGAAGCGTCGCAGGGTCGTACGGAAAGCGCCTGCCTGCTCCGGTCACCGGAGGAGGGTACGCCGCCACCTTGCCCGGTAGCCCACGCATGACCGACACAGCGGGTTCAGCCGTCCGGCGGCCCCTGGCCGGTTCGCCCACGTGGAGCAGTTCCTTCGCGCGGCGGGTGCGGTCGTCGGAGTCGAGGACCCAACGGATCAGCCTGTCGGCCCGCACGAGCCCGAACACCGCCGCGCCCGCGACCACGAGCGCGATCCAAAGGCTGGCGCCGCTCAGGGCCGCCAAGGAGCGAACGATGCTCCCGAAAAGAGCCCGCATCTTGCCCACACCTCCGCAGCTCCTCCCCGGGCAGGAGCGCGTGGTGGAGCTTCAGGGTGGGCGGCTTCGGTACTTTCTCGCCTCACAAGCCCAGTCGCCCCCGGGGGCGGCTGGACGGCGCGAGAACCGGTCCGACCGTCAGGTCGGGTTTCGCATCGCGCTGCCGAGGAGGATACATCGGCCAGCGGGGGCCACACTGGGGCCCCTGAGCAGGGGTAGCCGCCACTGTCCGTGCCTATCCGTGGCTGCTCGGCTGCTGAGCCTCTGAGCAGGGAGAACACGGCGAACGTGCAGGTAGCGGCGGTGAAGGTGGACACCCCGGCAAGCGCCTTGAAAACCGTTAGACCGAACTTACGTGATCTTGACCGTCGGGTAGGGCGTTGAGCTGGGTTTTGTACTGGGCTGGCCTGGTTGTGGTGTCTACTGGTTGGCCAGGGTGAGGGGGATGGCGGCGTTGATGAGTTGGAAGGCCCGCCGTTGGGTGGGGGTCGGTTCGGTGAGCTTGTCGATGCGCTGGCCGGCGAAGTTGATCGTTTCCCGGTTGAGGGTGCCGAGGTGGGTGAGGAGGTTTTGGTAGCTGCGTACGGGCAGCGTGTCGGGGGGTCGGTGAAGGTGAGGGGGGCGAGGGCTTTGCGCAGGTGCCAGGTGAGGTAGGCGGCGAGCATGCACAGCAACACGTGCGCGCGGACCCGGTCGGGGAGGTAGTGGAAGATCGGGAAGTTATTCGGAAACGGCCGCCTTGATCCGGTCGAAGGTTAGTGGTCGTTCGGCGTACTCTTCGTTGAGTTTCTGCAGCCCGACGGCCGCTTGGATGTCGGCGTCGATGCGGCTCAGGTCG
>Ga0137366_10005020_pt1 | contig 10377 bp, 9 predicted proteins | sample SagtaG_8_FD_104938 | JGI IMG/M metagenome (GOLD analysis project Ga0137366, IMG submission 104938) | Vadose zone soil microbial communities from Sagehorn Ranch, Mendocino, California, USA - Sage1_L_60_16 metaG | ecosystem: Environmental > Terrestrial > Soil > Vadose zone | place: USA: California... | reverse complement strand
TGGTCCCGCCGCCGGCGCTGGCCACCGCGTGCGCGAGCGCCGGCGCCCCGCCGCGGACGAGCGCGCTCTCGCCCATGAGCGCCACCTGCCGGCCGCGGATCCGCTCGCCGAGGACGGCCTCCGCCCCGCGGGCGACCGCGGCGGCCGAGCCGGCGCCGATCGCCCGGTCGACCACCCCGAGCGGCGCCTCCGCGCCGAGGACGGAGCAGCCGAGCTCGCCGGCGACGCTCACGTGCAGCCGCTTCAGCGCCTGGAGGACGGCGCGCTGCGGGCACCCCGCGCACGCCTCGGGCGGCCGCGGCGGGACGTCCTCGCGGCGCCGGGCTGCCGGCGCGCCCCGGAGCGCGCGCGCGAGGAGGTCGGGGCCGAGCTCGCCCGTGCGCGGCAAGCGGTCCTTGCCGCGGCAGGCGATGCCGAGCGCGCGCAGCTCCGACTCGACGACCGGCTCGAGCTCCTCGACCACCACCACCTCCTCGACGCGACGAGCGAAGTCGCGCACGAGCTCGGTCGGGAGCGGGAAGGAGAGGCCGAGCTTCAGCACCGACGCGTCCGGAAGCGCCTCGCGGACGTCGTGGTAGGCGGCGCCGCTCGTGATGACGCCGAGCTCCTCAGAACGGAGCTCCACGCGGTTGAGCGGGCTGTCGGCGCCATGGGCGGCGAGCTGCGCGCGCCGCTCCTCGGAGCGCACGCGCAGGCGCAGCCCCTGCTCCAGCGAGATCACCGCGCGCTCGCGCCCTCGGCGCAGCCCCGCCGCGCGCGCGGCGGTGGCCGTCCCGATCGGCGCGGCCCTCGCGCCGAGCGCCGTGCGGACCGTGAGCCGGAGCACCACCGGGGTGTCCCACAGCTCCGAGAGCTCCAGCGCCGCCGCGAGGTGCTCCCTGCACTCGCGGGCGTCGGAGGGCTCGACGCACGGCAGCTCCAGCGCGCGGGCGAGCACCCTGCTGTCGGTCTCGACGCAGGAGGCCGCGAGGCCGGGGTCGTCGATCGCCACGACCACGAGCCCGGCCGCGCCGACGCAGGTCATCGCACGGAGGGGCTCGGCGCCGGCGGCGAGGCCCGGGAGCGCCGCCACGGCCCGCGCCCCGGCGAGGCACGCGCCCATGGCGACCTCGAGCGCCACCTTGCCGGTCGGCGTGCGCTCGGCGAACACCGCCTCCCGCTCCGCGGCGTCGAGCAGCGCGGCGATCGGCGGGACGGGGCACCCGGCGACGAGCTGCACGCCCTCCTCGGCGGCTCCCCGCGCCAGCGCCTCGGAGCCTGTCATGAGGCGTCTCACGGGCGTGTCCCCTCACCGCCGCCCTTCCTTGCGTGCTGCGCGGTCGGACGCGGCATCTAGAACCCGCGGCCGCGCAGCTCGGTGAGGAGCCTGTCGTAGAAGGCGGCTGCATCGAAGTGCAGCGACCAGCCGATCTGGGCCCAGTGGTCCGCGTCGATCTCGCACAGCACCTCGCCCCAGCGCTGAGATGCCGCGGGCACGAGCCCGTCGTTCTCTCCGCCGTGGCCGAGGAGGTAGAGATGGCCAGGGAGGAGGAGCGGGTTCGTCCGGCGCTTCCGCCGCGCGACGCCCACCACGCTCGCGTAGCTGACGGCGCGCGCGTCCGGCACGGCGCGGTTGAACTCGGCCATCCGGGCGGTGGTGAGGTCGTAGAAGGCCTCGACCGGTATGCCGAGGCGCTCGAGCGCGGCCATGACCCCGAGGCGCTTGCCGACCCCGGTGCCGAGGTCCGCGAGCGGCGTGCCGAGGTGCGGCGTGCCGATGGTGGTGAGCGAGGCGACGCGCGATCCGATCCCGAGCCGCGCGATGGCGTAGCGCGCGTCGAGGCCGCCCATGCTGTGCGCGACGACGTTCACGCGCCTGTCGGGGAGGGCGCGGATGCAGGCGGCGAGCTCCTCCGCGCGCGCGGCGACGGACCCCGCCGCGGCGACGCGCGGGCGGTGGACCGCACAGGCATGCCGCGCGAGCTTGTCGGGGAGCCCGCGGAAGTACTCGTTGCGGACGCCCGCGACCGCGATCGCGTCGAAGCCGAGCAGGCCGTGCGCGAGCACGAGCGGGTGGCGTAGCCGCGGCGCGCGGCGGCGCAGGAGGTGGCGCGCGCGCAGGCGGCGCCACAGGAACCACGCGGCCAGCGCGACGAGCACGGCGCCGCACGCCGCGATCGCGAGCGGGCCGAGGGCGTGCCACGCGAGCGGGGCGGAACGGTGCACGGCACGATGTTGCGACAGGTGGTGCCGCGCGGGCAACCGGGCGCCGGCGATCGGCGCCCTCATGGCGCTGGCGCTCTCTCGCCGAAGGGCCCATGCTCTCGACGATGGAGCGCCCGCGCGTGCTCGTGTGTGGCCACGTCACGCTCGACCGGTACGGCGACGTGCTCCTCCCCGGCGGCTCCGCGTATTACGCCGGCCGCGCCTACCACGCGCTCGGCGCGCTCGTTCGGGTGGCGACCGCGGCCGGACCGGACCTGCCGCGCGCGGCGCTCGCGGGCCTCGAGGAGCACGTGGCACCGGCCCCGCGCACCACGATCTTCGTGAACCGCTACGCAGCGGACGGCCGCCGCGCCCAGTCGGTCGAGGCCGTCGCGCCGCCGCTCGACCCGGCGCTCTTGCCCCCCTCGTGGCGCACGACCGACCTCCTCCACCTTGCGCCGGTGGCGGGCGAGGCGGACCTGCACGCGTGGCGGTCGGCGGTCGCGGCGCGGCTCGTCGGCCTCGGCGTCCAGGGCGCGGTCCGTGCCGTGCTGCCCGACGGCAAGGTGGTTCAGCCGCGCTGGGAGCCGGACCCGGCGGACCTCGCCACGCTCGGCGCCGCCTGCCTCGGGGAGGACGACCTCGTCGGGCAGGGCGACCTCCTCTCCCGGCTCGCGGCGAGCGTGCCCGTGGTCGCCTTCACGCGCGGCGCGCAGGGCTGCGACGTCATCGTCCGCGGGCGGACGCGGCGCGTCGGCGCCTACCCGACGCACGCGGTCGATCCGACCGGCGCGGGCGACGTCTTCGCGGCGGGATTCCTGCTCGCGCTCGCCCGCGGCGAGGATCCCGTGGACGCGGCGCGACTCGGCGCGGCCGCGGCGTCGATCGTGGTGGAGGCGCGCGCCGGAGAGGCGCTCGCGCGCCTCGGGGAGGCCCACGCGCGGGTGCGGCACGTGTCGCCGGCCGGTCAGGCACGCTGAAAGGGCCGGTCGCGGCGTCCTCGCCCGCGTTGCGGCGTCCCATGTGCGTTCGGGCCAACCCTGGAGGAGCATGGCGGGCGAGTCACACGACGGAAAAGCGCCATCGTGCATTGTGCCGGCGCGGGCGGAGCGCTCGCTCGGGCGCTAAGAAAGCGCTCGCCCTTGCCAAGGTGAACAAATTCCGGCCTTCTTGCGTTCAAGAGACTTGATGCACGTCACTTTCCTTCCGAGGGGTGCTGCGCGCACGCGCACCCCCGTCACGTCGAAGATCTGCGCCGCCGTCGCTGCCATCCTGGCTCTCTCGGTCGGGGGCTGCCGGCGCGACGAGGTCACCCACTACCGGGTCGCGAAGGAGGAGCCCGGGCAGGCGGCGTTCCGCCCGGCCGCGATGCCGATGGGCGGTCAGGGGGATCCGGGCGAAGTCGCACCGCCGTCCGCACCCGACGCAGAGAACCGCCTCCGATGGACACTGCCCGGGGGCTGGACGCAGAGCCTCTCCGGCGGCATGCGCTACGCCACCTTGAAACCTTCGATCCCCGGCCGCATCGACGTCTCCGTGATCGTCCTTCCGGGATCGGCGGGCGGCGAGCTGGCGAACGTGAACCGGTGGCGCGCGCAGATCGGGCTTCCCGCCGTCGACGAGGCGGCGCTCGCGTCGGCCCGCAAGACGCTCCAGACGAAGGCGGGGCCGGTGTCGGTGTACGACTTCAGGAGCGAGGGCAAGGCGAGGAGCCGCACCGTCGCGGGCCTCTCGTCCGCGCGCGGCAACACCTGGTTCATCAAGATGGCCGGCGACGCCGACGCGGTCGGCGCTGCCAAGCCCGAGTTCATCCGACTGCTGGAGACCCTCCGCTTTGAAGATTAAGGACCTCGGCGTGCGCCTCCTCGGCGCCCTCACCTCCCTCAAGACGAGCATCGTCTGCCTGGCGGCGCTCATGGTGCTCGTCGTCGCCTGCACGCTCGCGCAGGTGAACCTTGGCACGCTCGGCGCGGTGAACCTGTACATCCGCAGCTTCTTCGTGTGGTGGCAGGTGCCGGGGACGGGCTGGTCGATCGCGGTCTTCCCGGGCGGCGCGCTCGTCGGGCTCGTGCTCGCCGCGAACCTCATCGCGGCGCAGGTGAAGCGGCTCGAGCTCTCGGGGAAGAAGGCGGGGATCTGGATCATCCACGCCGGTCTCATCCTCCTCTTCGTCGGCGAGTTCATGACGAGCGCGCTGCAGGTGGACGCGCAGCTCGCCATCGAGCAGGGCCAGACGCTCAACTACATCGAGAGCCCGCGCGAGCTCGAGCTGGCGGTCGTCGACGTGACGGATCCGGCGCACGACGACGTGTACGGGATCCCGCAGTCGCGCCTCGCGAGCGCCACCTCGATCGACATCCCCGGGACGCCCGTCTCGCTGCGCGTGAGGCGCTTCTTCCAGAACGCCGACTTGTCGGCGCGGGTGCCGGGCGATCCACCGTCGCCGGCGAACATGGGCGTCGGCGCGAGCGTGTCGGTGCGGGAGCTGCCGCCCGTCACGGCCGACGACCAGATGAACCGCGCCACGGCCTTCGTGGAGCCGACTGCCGGCGGCCGGAGCTACGGCACCTGGCTCGTCTCGAACGCGCTCGGCGCGCCGCAGTCCTTCACACACGAGGGCCGGACCTACGTCCTCGCCATGCGCCCGCAGCGGCAGTACCTGCCGTACTCGGTGACGCTGAAGCAGTTCCGGCACGACGTCTACCCGGGCACCGACATCCCGAAGAACTTCTCGAGCCTGGTGCACCTGTCGAACCCCTCGCGCGGCGAGGAGCGCGACGTCCTCATCTTCATGAACCAGCCGCTCCGTTACCTGGGGAAGACCTTCTACCAGGCGAGCTTCGGGAAGGGCGACACGCTCTCCGTCTTGCAAGTGGTCGAGAACCCGGGCTGGCTCCTCCCCTACATCTCCTGCGTGCTCGTCACGCTCGGGCTCCTCGTGCACTTCGCGATGTCGCTGCGCCGCGGGATGCGCCGCCGCCAGGCGGCGGAGCCGGTTGGAGGCCTCACATGAACACCGCCAAGATCGCCAAGGTCGCGCCCTGGGTCGCGGGGGCGCTCGCGCTCGCCGGCGTCGGGTTCGCGATGATCCCACCCTCGCCGGTGCGCGGGTTCGACCTCGACGCATTCGGGCGCCTGCCCGTGCTCGAGGGCGGCCGCGTGAAGCCCATCGACTCGCTCGCCCGCAACTCGCTCCTCATGATCCGCAGCCAGCAGAGCTTCCGGCACCAGGGGCGCACGGTGGGCGCCGACGAGTGGTTCCTCGACGTCCTGTTCCGCCCCGAGGTGGCGGCGCAGGAGCCGGTCTTCGTCATCAACGACCCCGACGTGCTGGGCCTGCTCGGGCTCCGGCAGACCACCGAGCGGTACTTCTCCTTCGCGACGCTCGCGCCCCACCTCGAGAAGATCCAGCAGCAGGCGCAGGCCGCGCACGCGATCGACGCGAAGCAGCGGACGCGCTTCCAGAACGCGATCGTGAACCTCTTCGACCGCGTCTACCTCTACTACCGGCTCGAGAACACGCTCCAGTTCGCGGGCTCGCAGGGGCTCGCGGCCGAGATCGAGGCCCGCGCCGCCTCCGGGGCCGCCGCGCGCCACGAGGAGCTTTCCCAGCTCGCCTTCTTCCGCCCGCTCCTCCCGCCGTCGCCGACGAGCGACTCGTGGCGGAGCGTCGGCGAGGCGCTCCGCGCCGCGGCGCCCGCACCCGGCGTCCTCGACCCGGGGCTCGCGCCGTGGGCGCGCCTCGGCGCCGCCTACGCCAAGCAGGACGCCGCCGCCTTCGACCGCGCCACCGCCGAGCTCCGCGCGCTCGTCACGACGGCCCGGCCCGACGCCCAGGCGCAGGCCGATCACGAGACGATCTTCAACCGCGCCCAGCCCTTCTACCTCGGCATGGTCGTGTACGTGCTCGCGCTGCTCGTGCTCTTCGCGTCGTGGCTCTGGCTCCCCGCCATCCTCCAGCCCACCTCGTTCGCGCTGCTCGTGGCGGGCGCGGTCATCCACACGGGCGGGCTCGTCTCGCGCGTCATCCTGCAGGGCCGGCCGCCGGTGACGAACCTCTACTCGTCCGCCGTGTTCGTGGGCTGGGTGGCCGTCCTCCTCGGGATCGTCCTCGAGCGGATGTACCGGCGCGGCTTCGGGACGGCGGTGGCGGCCGCCTCCGGGTTCGCCTCGCTCATCATCGCCCACCACCTCTCGGGAGACGGCGACACGATGGAGATGATGCGCGCCGTCCTCGACTCGAACTTCTGGCTCGCGACCCACGTCGTGACCATCACGATCGGCTACAGCGGCACCTTCCTCGCCGGGGCGCTCGCCATCGGGTACGTCTTCCGGCGCCACCTCGCGCCCAGGATCGATCCGGCGACGTCGAAGGCGCTCGTCTCGATGACGTACGGCATCGTCTGTTTCGCGCTCCTCTTCAGCTTCGTCGGGACGGTGCTGGGCGGCATCTGGGCGGACCAGTCGTGGGGCCGCTTCTGGGGCTGGGATCCGAAGGAGAACGGCGCGCTCCTCATCGTCCTCTGGAACGCCATCATCCTCCACGCGCGGTGGGGCGGGTACGTCAAGGAGAAGGGGATCATGGCGATGGCGATCTTCGGCAACGTCATCACCAGCCTCTCCTGGTTCGGCGTGAACATGCTCGGCGTGGGGCTCCACTCGTACGGCTTCATGGACTCCGCGTTCTGGGCGCTGTCGGCCTTCATCGCCACGCAGCTCGCGCTCATCGCGCTCTGCCTCGTCCCGCGGCAGTTCTGGAAGCCGCGCGCGGCGGTCGACGGCCGCGGCGGTCGAGCGTCGGTGAAGCCGGCCTGATCGCCGCCGGAACAGGTGGCGTCCGCCGCGCCCGTGCCGTGAGCTGGCGGCCGCGCTCGGGAGGCATGTTCCGCGAACGGCGCGTGTTCTCCAGGTGATGACGACCACATTCCTCGGCGGCCTCGTCCTCCCCGTCCTCGTTGCCGGCAGTGCGCTCGGCTACACGCTCTGGCGCTCCGGCGTCCGGAAGCTGCGGCGCCAGCCCGTCGCCGCGCTCGGACGCGTCGTGATGGCGTCGAACCTCGTCTCGACGCGGCAGCGCGGCCGTTAGCGCTCGCCTCGTCGCGCGCCGCTGCGCGGCGAGCGTCGCATCGGCGAGCCAGAGACGCGCGCGCGTCGGCGCGGCGCGCTCGAGCCCGACGAGCGCAAGTGTCGGACGACGTGTGCGCTGCGCCCGGGAACACCTACACGGCGCAGCGCGTGGTGACTCTCGGTGCGACTCGCTCGCACCTTTCCGCAGCTCCTTTTCCTGCACGTTTACGGTGGGTTAACACCGCGTCCAATCCAGTGGCCAATACACTGGCCGTACCGTCTAGAGACGAGTAGCGTTCGCTCGACAGCTCGCTCGCTCGACTCACGTACGGGAGGACGACCCATGCATCTGCTTCGTGCCGCAGCTCTCGCCTCGTCGCTCGCGACCGCATCGGTCCCTTCGCCAGACGGGACGTTCACGGGATGTTACAAGACCGACGGCGGATCGCTGCGCCTCATCGACACCTCGACCGACTCCTGTCGCAATGGCGAGCTCCAGGTCACCTGGAACCAGAACGCGCCGAGCAGCTCCATCCAGGCGACGCCGCTCTTCGTCGGTGATCCAAACTGTCCGGCGGGCGGCACGGAGTTCGTGTGGCAGGGGGCGACCACCTACGCGTGCAACGGCACGCCCGGCGCGACGGGACCAGTCGGACCAGTCGGACCGATGGGCCCGATGGGCTACGCGGGGCCGGTCGGGCCGATGGGGCCAGCCGGAGCGACGGGGCCGGCGGGAGCGCAGGGCCCGATGGGCATCCCCGGACCGATGGGCTCGGCCGGCGTGGACGGGCTCCCCGGACTCCAGGGTCCCGCAGGTCCTGCTGGCGCGACTGGCCCGCAGGGACCGCAAGGCCCGGCCGGCGCGATCGGCGCGACCGGACCGCAGGGTCTCGCGGGCGCGGCTGGCGCAGCGGGCCCGCAGGGCCCGATCGGCCCGATCGGCGCGCAGGGTGAGAAGGGCGACGCGGGCGCCGCCGGTCCTCAGGGGCCGGTGGGTCCTGCCGGCCTGTCGGTCACGCTGACGCAGCTCGCGGCGGGCGACGCCAACTGCCCGAACGGCGGCGTCGCCGTCAACGCCGAGAGCGGGACCGGGTACGTCTGCGGCGCGCCGCAGGGCTATCCGGCGCTCGTGGACGCGGCGGCGATGCAGAAGATCGACGCCTGGGCCGGCCTGCCGTCCGACACGCGCTGGTCGGTCTGCTACAAGGCGACCCGCGACAACGGCGGCTTCTCGTTCGCGAGCTCGACGGCGCTCGCGTTCCACGGCCGGTGCGACGGGTACGCACGCACGTTCTTCGTCGCGAAGAGCACGGCGGGCGCGCTCTTCGGCGGCTACGCCGGGCAGCCCTGGGGCGCTGCGACGTGCGGCTACAAGAGCGACCCCGCCGCGTTCCTCTTCTCGCTCACGAACTCCTTCAGGCACGGGCTCATCAGCAGCTCCGCCTCGGCGTACGCGATGTACGATTGCCCGACGCTCGGCCCGACGTTCGGGATGGGCCATGACTTCTCGACGAACCTGAAGGACCAGGTCTCGGTCTCGCTCGGCTACAGCTACGCCTGCCGCACGGGGAGTGGGTCTCCGGCGTGCAGCACCGACTACGTGGGCATGGCCACCCCCATCCTCGTCGAGCTCGAGGTCTACGCGGCGCAGTAGAGGTCCGGGCGCAAACGCCGGCGCTGAAGACGAGGGCCCATCCGGCTTTGGCAGCCGGGTGGGCCCGACCGCGTTTCCGCACGGCCGATCCGAGACCGGCGCACGGTTGCGCATCGCCCAGGCGGTTCGGCGCGGACGACGCCCAGCTCCAGCTCTTCGCCGAAAATCAGAGGGCCCGCGCGGCTTTTCAGTCGCGTGGGCCCAGATGTTCGAGCGAGATGGAGTGCCTGGGGCCGGAATCGAACCAGCGACACGGGGATTTTCAGGCCCGAATCAGGGGTGGAGAATCCCGCGTCTCGGCGAGGGAAAGCCCCGGCGGCGAAGGGCGATTGCATCAAAGGTGCATCAGCGGACGGCCGCGGGCGGGCTGCACCGGACGCAACCGCGGGTCGTGGAGCGGCCGGTGCGTTAGACTCTCGTCGTGGCCGCGAGGATCGCCATCGACCGGGAGAGGGTCGCCGCCTTTTGCAGGCGCCATCACATCCGGCGCCTCGCGCTGTTCGGGTCGGTCCTGCGCGACGACTTCACGGCCGAGAGCGACGTGGATGTGCTCGTGGAATTCGAGCCAGGGCACGTCCCCGGACTCGCGTTCTTCGCGATGCAGGACGAGCTCTCGGCGATCCTGGGGCGCAAGGTCGACCTCAACACACCGGGCTTCCTCTCGCGCTACTTCCGAGACGAGGTCCTCGCCGAGGCCGAGACCCAGTATGGCGCGGCATGAGGACTCGGTCCGGCTGCGACACATGCTCGACGCTGCCCGGAAAGCGGTCGAGCTGACCTCCGGCAAGGCGCGGGACGAGATCGCGGCCGACGAGGTGGTTCAGCTCGCCTTGGCGCGCTTGCTTGAGATCTTGAGCGAGGCCTCGCTTAAGCTGTCGCCAGAGCTGCGCGACGCGCATCCAGAGATTCCGTGGGCGGAGATCCGTGGCCTCCGGAACCGGCTCGTCCACGCCTACTTCGACATCGACCTGGACGTGCTGATGGACATCGCCGCGCAAGACCTCCCGGCGCTCATCGGGCAGCTCGAGCGGCTTCTCACCTCTTGACCGTTCCGCCGGCGCCCAGATTCGACTGGCCAGCATCAAGAACATCCGCGACGTTGCGGGCCACACGCTCACGATCCGGCTCGACGACCCGGCGAAGGAAGCCATCCGCGAGGAGACCACGTACAAGGTCGTCCTGATGAAGACGGTTCCGGACGTGTGATCGGGTTTGAGGTTCTCAACGACCGACCCGCGACGGAGGATGCGCGGGTGTCAGTCGAGACAATCGTCCACCCTGGTGCCTGACGAGCACCATGGGCCCGCAACAGGGTAAGCGATGGGCACCACTGGATCTGCGGCTTCGGGTTGTGTGCGACGCTCACCGTGGCCTCAGCAGCACGATCTGCCCGTCGAAGATGGACCGGCGGAGCGCCCGCGCCGCGTCGACCAGGTCGGGCAGCCGGGAGCGCGGGACCCCGAGTTCCTGGG
>Ga0137366_10005019_pt1 | contig 10378 bp, 8 predicted proteins | sample SagtaG_8_FD_104938 | JGI IMG/M metagenome (GOLD analysis project Ga0137366, IMG submission 104938) | Vadose zone soil microbial communities from Sagehorn Ranch, Mendocino, California, USA - Sage1_L_60_16 metaG | ecosystem: Environmental > Terrestrial > Soil > Vadose zone | place: USA: California... | reverse complement strand
TCAACTCAACTCCGTAGACTTCGCGATCCGCAACGGTAAAACAGACCCGATTGGCCTACCGCAAATCAGTATCGGCGGTGATTTGAACTTTGGTGGACCGTCCAACTTTCCTGCTGGGCGGGGTGACACGACGTTCATAGTTTCGGACAGTGCGAACTACTTATTCAAAAACCATTCGTTCAAGTTTGGCGGGGAGTTCAGAGAATAACAACTATCGAGTTGGTACAGGCACTTTTAAGTTCCCATCAGTTGCAGCCTTTCTCACCGGCACGGCGAACTCTTTCGCCGTGACCCTGGGCAACCAGTCCAGCAGTATTTCCCAGGGGGCACTAGGCTTCTTTGTGCAGGACAATTACAGGCTTCGCAGTAACCTCACTCTCGAACTTGGTCTGCGTTACGACTGGAACATAACTCCGACCGAGCGATACAACCGGTTTATTGTCTTCGATCCAAAAACCGTTTCGCTGATACGAGTAGGTACTCAACTTGACGATGTCTATCATCAGAACGACAAGAACTTTCAACCTCGAGTCGGGTTTGCCTGGGATCCGTTCAAAAGCGGCAAGACTTCCGTGCGTGCTGGCTACTCCATTCAAGTTGATCAACCGATGACGAGTGTCGTGACCGCACTGGCCGCAAACCCACCGCTAGCCATTCCCCTAACGTTCTCTGGAGCAATCAGATTTGATAACGCACTCGATTTGGCTCAGGCCGCCGGACTCGCTCCGCAGACCGTAGATCATAATTTCGATAATGCTTACTTACAGTCGTGGAGTTTGAATGCTCAGCAAGAGCTGAAACGGAACCTTGTTTTGTCGGTTGGTTATTTTGGATCGCAAGGCACCAACCTCATTACACGGCGCAACATCAACCAACCAATCAATGGGGTGAGACCGTATCAGACTCTCTCACAATCGAGTCCAATTCTCCCCGGAACAACTGTCGGCAACATCATACAGGCTGAGAGCACGGGTAAATCAAGCTATAACGCGCTTTGGGTTTCGTTAAATCAACGGCTCACTAGTGGACTGCAATTCAATTCGTACTACACCTGGTCGAAATCAATCGACTACAACTCACTCAGTTCACAGGGAGTGGTTGCGCAAAATAGTTATGACGTTCGCGCCGACCGTGGACCGTCTGATTTCGACGCCCGCCACCGATTCGTTATTAGTGGGTTGTATGAACTCCCGTTTGCTGGCAACCAACTAATCCACGGGTGGCAGCTGGCATTGATCTTTCAGGCGCAAAGCGGTAATCGAGTAAACATAGTCACCAGTAACAGCACGATAAACGGAGTTCCGAACACAATTCGACCTGACGTGACTGGGCCAATTACCACGATTGGCCGTGTGGAGAGTTGGTTCGACACGTCCGTGTTCAAATCAGTTTCCGGCTTTGGCAATCTGGGTCGAAATGTCGTTATAGGCCCGAGCTTTATTAACACTGATTTTTCAATCATCAAGAACACTAAGATCGGTGAAGGGATGCGCTTGCAGTTCAGGGCGGAGTTCTTCGACATATTCAATCATGCGAACTTCGGTCAACCAGGTAACCTGGTTGGCAATGCAGCATTTGGCCGAATCATCAATACCCGTTTTCCTACTGGCGAGTCGGGTTCGTCGCGGCAGGTACAGTTCGCGTTAAAGCTCTTGATGTAAGTAAGCGGGGATCAGCCTGGAGATTCTTCAGATCACTAATGAAATCAGCCCATCGAATCAAGGAACATCGACACTCAAGCAAAGTCAGGATACTTGTGCTATTGGCTTGCACTGTACTTTCTTTGTGTGCGGTGGGGCACGCCCAAACTACTGGCGAACCGAAGCGAGTGTTGGTGCTTTATTGGTACAACAAAGACTATCCAGGCAACGTCGCTTTCGATCAGTATTTTCAAGCTATTCTCAAATCTGCGGGTACAGAACATATTGAATACTATCCAGAGTACCTTGAGTCGAACCGATTTCCAGGCGACGAACAGTCCGTCGCACTCCGTGACTATCTCCAGCGCAAATATGCAAACCGCTCCATGGATGTAGTAGTTGCAGTTACCGACCCAGCGCTGGAGTTTCTCCTCAAGCACCGCGATGATATCTTTCCTAAAAGTCCGATCGTTTACATAGGAATCAAGCGACTCACTCCTGAGCAAATCAGCGCGGGACCAGGCATTACGGGTATCTTGGCCGCAAATACTCATCGAGAGACCCTCGACCTGGCACTAAAGTTACACCCGGGTACACAACAGGTGTTTGTCGTAAGCGGGACTCCAGAGCACGACAAGAGATTCGAGGTGATTGCGCGGGAACAATTTCAACCATATGAAAACAGGCTTACCTTTAACTACCTGACTGACCTTCCGCTGGAGGAGTTAATAGCGACAACGAAGAACCTGCCAAAGCACTCAATTATCTTTTACCTGTGGCAGCAGACGCGTAACGAGCGCGGACAGCTTTTGGAAACTTATGAAACGCTCGCAGCGTTTGCGCCGTTTGCATCAGCTCCAATCTACGGGATGGGAACGGGGAACCTGGGTAAAGGTATCGTCGGAGGTTATCTTGGTGGTTCTGAAGCGAACGGTACCAAAGTGGGAGAGATTGCGCTCGAGATCCTTCGTGGCAAACGAGCCCAGGACATCCCGGTGGGCAATGCTCCCGCATTTTATATGTTTGACTGGCGCGAGCTGAAGCGGTGGAAAATCAGCGAGGTCAACCTACCGCCTGGCAGTATCGTAAACTTCCGCGAGTTCACATTCTGGCAGTTGTACAAGTGGCGCATCATCGGGGTCCTCGCGCTGATTGCCTTGCAAACCTTACTAATTGCATTCCTCCTTATTGAGAGGCGACGGCGACGAATCGCAACGGAGGGTCGGCGTCACCTGGCCGCCATCGTCGAGTCTTCTCCCAACGCCATTCTAAGCACGTCTCTGGACGGAAGAGTCCTCAGCTGGAATTCCGGTGCGGAATTGATGTACGGCTACTCGGCTGACGAGATAATTGGCGAGGACGTTTCGAAGCTCGCTGGGGCTGACAAGAAAAAGGAAAGCTCAGCAATTATCGACAGGATCAAGTCCGGTGAGAGCTTCGATCACTTCGAGACTGCACGCATGACAAAGGACGGCCGGCAGATTGAAGTGTCTCTTACGATCTCGGCACTCAGAGATGAGCGTGGGAGGATCGTTGGCGCGTCAAGCATTGCGCTTGACATTACCGAACGCAAGCAAGCAGAAGAGGCTTTGCGTCAGAGTGAAACTCGATTCAGAAATATGGCTGACAATGCACCGGTGATGATCTGGATTTCAGCCACAGACAAACTCACTACTTATGTTAACAAGCAATTGCTGGATTTTACCGGGCGCACTATGGAACAAGAAATCGCGAATGGCTGGACGGAGGGAATTCATCCCGATGATTACATCCGTTGCCTTGATACTTACACCACAAGCTTTGACAGTCGGAAGCGATTCGAAATGGAGTACAGACTGCGCCGTGCAGATGGTGAATATCGCTGGGTTTTTGCTAATGGCACACCACGCTTTGCGTCTGATGGGGAATTCCTGGGTTATATCGGCTCGTGTATCGATATAACAGAGCGCAAGGAATCCGAAGTGGCATTAACCAAAGCCCACGAAGAACTCAGCCGGTTGAAAAACCAACTGGAGGCGGAGAATGTTTACCTGCAGTCAGAGCTGCAACTGAACCAGGCGTTTGGCGAAATCGTGGGACAAAGCGATGCCATCAAGCACGTCCACTTCAAGATCAATCAGGTGGCGGCAACCGACTTGACGGTTCTGATCATGGGTGAAACCGGCACTGGAAAAGAGTTGGTGGCTCGAGCGATTCATGCTGCCAGCAACCGCAAAGATAGGCCGCTGATCAAAGTAGACTGCGCCGCCTTATCAGCTAGCCTGATCGAAAACGAATTATTCGGACACGAGAAGGGCGCGTTTACTGGTGCCGGAACGCGCAAGCTGGGACGCTTTGAACTAGCCAACCAGGGAACGATCTTCCTGGACGAGATTGGTGAGCTGCCGTTGGAGTTACAGGTGAAACTGCTCCGGGTGATCGAGGAAGGCGAACTGGAACGAGTGGGCGGCACGAAAACCGTCAAGATAGACGTTCGCATCATTGCGGCGACGAATCGTCACTTACAACAGGAGGTCGAGAAGGGTACCTTTCGCGAAGATCTCTGGTATCGGCTGAACGTGTTTCCGATAACTGCGCCGCCGCTCAGACATCGAAGAGAAGACATCCCCTTGCTAGTAGAGCACTTCGTGAAGACGGCAGGAAAAAAATTCGGCAAAACGCTAAACTCGATGGCCGCCGGCACAATGCAAAATCTGCAAACTCACTCTTGGCCGGGAAACGTCAGGGAGTTGGCAAACGTCATCGAACGATCTGTGATACACAGTCAGGGAAGCGTTCTTCGAATAGTAGATCGCTTTGAACAGACGCTCGATGAGCCTTCCACGTCGGTTAAAAGTCTTGAGGAAGTTGAGAAGCACCACATCATTCGCGTCCTTGAGCAGACCGGTTGGAAAATCGAAGGGCCTTCCGGTGCGGCCCACCTCCTTGACCTCAAACCCAGTACCCTCCGCGCTCGCATGGCCAAGCTCGGCATACAACGGCAAGTAGTTAGTTTGTCTGAACGTATGCCCACCAAATACGGTGGGTTCCGCAACATTGTGTGACCCGCACTAGCTCAAACCGCTTCTCCGTAAATCTCAAATACAACAAAACCAACCGCTTAGAACCGTATTATAAGGTTGCCCGTTGTTGTGCATACGAATTGCCAAGGCAATTACCTGTCAGCCAAATAAACTAGTTCAATCAGTCAGGTGATTTAGCTCTCAGTCCATAAAGAGAAATCGACCAGAAACTGAGCGAGTCAATAGCGAGGTAGCTTGCCTCCAAATAGGAAACGTGTGTCTCACTAAGGTAAACGTGATCGTCACTACGACATCAATCTCAGTACAGCCCGAGAAACGTCGGGAGCTATTTCAAACGATCAGTGTACTGGTTGATCAGATCAATAGAGCCCATGGCTGCGTGATGTTTCGCCACTACGTAGATGCTTCAGACGAAAACTCGTCATTGTTACTGGCGGGGTGGGAGACAGACTCCGACTTGAACAACTACCTGCGTTCGAATGACTTTGCCATCTTGCGAGGCGCTATAACTATGTTGAGCACTCGCACTACCGATTTCAGAGCCCTGGTCATATCTCGAGAGGGTCACCCTCAACGAATGAAGAGCTAAAGCTTATGAGCAAAACGAAGTCGTCACAGGAGTTCAAATTGTTCCTTCGAGCAGGGAGTCAGCCTTCGCTGCATCAAAACCCTCGAAGGTCGCCCCACTCTGCTATTTCCCTCTGTGGTGCCTTCGAACATTTGTCGCGTCAAAGTGAGACCGCTTTCGGCAACACTGATGAAAATCTGGGTAAGCTCCTGGAAGACGCCGGAATAATAGTGTGGGAAGCAGACGCAGAAAACTTCGAATTCACCTACGTGAGCGAAGAGGTGTTGAAGTTAGTTGGATATGAAACCGAAGAATGGTACCGGCCTGATTTCTTTGCCTCACACATTCATCCCGATGACCGTGAACGAGTCCTGGCTATTCGCTGGAACCATCATCAGCCTGATCATCATTACGACTTTGAATTTCGCATGCTGGCAAAGGATCAACACATCGTCTGGATCCGCACTCTGGTTGAGGTTGTTGCGGAGAATAACAAACCTTGTCGAATGCGGGGCTTCATGATTGACGACACTGATCGAAAGCGGTTGGAAGAAACGTTGCGTGAGCTTGGCGGTCGCCTGATCAGTGCTCAGGAAGAAGAGCGCAGTCGCGTCGCCAGAGAACTGCATGATGACGTGAACCAAAGAATGGCGGTGCTCTCTATCCAGTTGGAGCAGTTCCAGCAGGATCTACATATGTCATTCGATCTTTCTCAGCGCTTCCAGAATGTGCAAGAGCAGGTTCGGGAAATCTCAAGGGATATTCGTGGCCTTTCATACAGGCTTCATCCTTCAAAGTTAGATTATTTGGGGTTGGGAACAGCCGTAGAGAGTTTGTGCGCCGAGCTGAAGGAAAGCGGAAAACTTCAAATCGAATTCCAACAGGCCAGAGTGCCGGAAAGTCTTCCCCAGGATATTACCTTGTGTGTTTTTAGAATAGCGCAGGAGGCCCTGCGCAACTGCGTCAAGCATAGCGGCGCGCGAGCTGTCAAAGTCCTCCTGGAAAAGACCAACAATGAAATTCACCTCTCGGTCTCTGACAATGGATGCGGGTTCGATCCAGAGGCGGAGCTGACCAGAAAAGGGCTCGGGTTCATTAGCATGCGGGAGCGATTACGCCTGGTCGACGGCTCCATTCACATCCACATAAGGCCTTTCCAGGGCACGCGCATTGAAGTCTCGGTACCACTGAGACGCGAGGTTCAGAGGGGTGACCCCCAAGGAATTATTGGTGCCGCGAAGAGAGACTCGTGAGACGAGACCCAAGACAATTACAAACAGTCGCCATATTTTGACGCTTTGGTGGAGGAGTGATGACACGGACACGCGTTGTACTAGCGGATGACCACACTTTATTACTTGAGGCCCTGAAGAACTTGATTGAGCCTGAGTTTGAAGTCGTAGGCATGTTTGCCGATGGCCTCAGGGTCGTTAATGAGGCGCCTCTGCTTAATCCCGACGTGATAGTTCTAGATATCAGAATGCCAACCATGAATGGGCTAAATGCAGGAGAACGTCTGAAGCTGTTAATGCCGTCGGTCAAGCTGGTCTATCTAACACAGGATCAGGATCCCGACATCGCCGCCCAGGCTTTCCGGTTGGGAGCATCTGCATACCTCTTAAAGAACTCTGCTGCTTCAGAGCTAACCCACGCAATACGTTTGGTGATGCGGGGAAGCCCTTATGTGACCCCACTGATGACAAAGGGTATGGTTGGATCTGTGATTCACAGTTTCAAGCGCAGGAAGAGCTCCTCGCGCTTAACTCTGCGTCAGAAAGAGGTTTTACAACTATTAGCAGAAGGTCGCTCGATGAAAGAAGCAGCCTTTATCCTTAAAGTTTCACCGCGAACGGTCGCTTACCACAAATACATTATGATGGAGCACCTTAAAATACACAGTAGCGCTGAACTGATCGAGTATGCCTTGAAGAGTTCGCTGTCTGGTGGCAACCAAATAACAACAGCTGCAGTTTGACCCCGCGTTCGGATCGTCGCCGCAAAAACACCCTGTCATTTTTGCTAGTACTTCTGGCTGTCAGATCTTCTACCATTCCGTAGTTTCCCAAAACGTGGGATTGACTCGCTCCAGGTTTGATAGGCCCAGACACAACTACCGGGAAAGAGGAAAAAGGTGGTGGCTCGCGCTCGTATTCTGTTGGCCGACGATCATAATGAGATACGCAAGATCGTCGTACATCTGCTTGAGCGGCAATTCGAAATCCTTGACGCCGTGGCAGACGGGCGCTCTTTTTTGGAAGCAGCTTCAAAGTTGAAGCCTGATGTGTGCTTGCTCGACATTTCGATGCCGATCATGAACGGCATAGAAGCCGCTAGTCAGCTGAAGGAGCGCGGCTCAACCGCGAAGGTAATATTTCTGACGGTGCACGAAGACCGGGATTTCATTCAGGCAGCACTTCGAATCGGGGCCTCCGGGTATGTATTTAAGCGGCGAATAAGATCGGACCTGAGTCTTGCGGTAAGTGAGGCATTGGCAGACCGCATTTTCATCTCTCCAACTCATGCCTGAGGTGACTGTGTGTTTCACCGATCTAATTAGTCTTTCTCGAATCAGCTAGTCTGTTCTGCCTCGACGACACAGAGCGTGATCGTCCTTCGAAGGAAGACCGTCGGAGAATTGCTCCCAAGGTCTCGATGCGGGCGGTCTATGTAGTGAACTGTCGTCAGCTTGGTTAATCCGAAAAAAAGAGTCATGTTTGCAGGAAACGAAGAAAGGGTTTCACCCCGCCTGCTTTCCCCCCTCAAACGGAACAATCACCAGCCGCAGCGTGAATCCGAGTGAAGTAATCGAAGCTAACAAGGAATTGATGCGCGTAACCGATTTGTGAACTGTATGGTCTCAGTCGCGTCGGTTTCTCGCCAGAGAAATTCCCACGCGTATGGACCATTCTTGCGCTTAGTACATCTGAGATGACCACGTTCCAAATGGTCCAGGTTTGCCACTTTGGCCAGCAGCTACAAGTGGAGATGGAGTTCAGGTGATGCGTATCGACGTCGACTCAGGCGCTGAGGTCGAGAAACATCGATCTCGATATGTGTTTCTGGATCAACTTTCGCCAAAGCAATAGGATGTAGTTTTGCCCTTACATGACCTCCGTGAAAACACGCAAAACGCGCGGTCAAAGCAAGTAGACTGAATAAATGACCGGTTGGGCTGTGCGGCAGGTTCAGGAAAAAGTCTCTAAGATCATCTGACCGCAAGGTCTCAATGAAGATCTTTTCGAATGAGAAAGTGATCTCTTGAGCAGGAGTGTGATCCTGACTCTCGTAATCCGGTCGCGTCTTTAGCGCCGTAACAGAGGCCTCCGATAACGTGTAGCGGACAACCGGTATTCGAGCATCCTTGTCACGCTTCATCTGGGTGATCGTAACGGTCAGACTTTCGCCCGTTGCCGCCGCCAGAAAGAGTTGTGCAGCCGAAGGTCCAATTAGTTTTACAACGCTGATCTGCTTGAGCTCTCCTCTTGGCGGCTCCCTCTGCAGTTGTCCGCCTGTCCTCGACTCAAGTGGAAAAATCGGGGCCAGCCAAAATGCAATTAACTCCATCTCCCCAGCCTCGAGGTGTCGATCACTGAGGAACTGCTGTTGTCGCTCTCCTGTGATATGCATCGAAATTAGCGGAGTTACGTCCACAGGTTCGCTCGCGAACTTGTTTAGCTCTCTCAGGGTCCGCTCGTTGGGTTCAACCAACCCATCGGCCCAGCCGAACTTTCGTTGCTGAAACTTGCAGATCGCGAGAAAGGTCTGCTGATCGAGGATACCCGTGATCGTCAGTCGGTGCGTTGGTCCGCCATCAAGGAGGGGAACCTCATTGAGAAGTTCCTGTACGGTGACCACGTCCTGGGGTCTGTTGGCGGCCAAACGTCCGGCGGAATCCTTGCCTACTGGAGCTGAGATTGTTCTTGCCATATTGGTTCCTTAGTAAACGTCTTAACCACAAACGCGCTAATGTGATGCGACCGCTGTAATCCGACGACACTACCGGGCCACCACCATCGGACAGGCAAACGACATAGTTGTCTCCGTAAACTCTGAACGTAAAGGTGTCTATGTTGCGCTGGTAGTAGTATGGCGTCAGGTTCCATAAATCTTGGAACCCCACAGGCTCGGGAGCCTCCCACACCCGACGAACGCTGGACCCCGGATCGTAGAGCGAAACGGATGAAAGGAAGCTCTTTTGGCCGGCTGAGATTGACATCTGCTTTCTCCTCCCTTTTAAGAGCCTAGACCCTGCGGAGCCATTGCCAAGCTGACAAAGTTAAGCGCGTTCTTCTACTGCCGGCATAGCACAGTTGTGTGTTTATTCTTTGCCCCTCAATTGGGGCAGTTGGAGTAAGTTCGATTGCTAGATGATCCTGCTGCGGAGAGCTTTCGTGACCGCAGCTGATTTTGAATGGACGTGAAGCTTTTCGTAGATGCTGCGAATGTAGTCGCGCACGGTATTGACGCTGATGTAGAGGCGCGTGGCTGAGCCCTGATAGCTGTATCCTTCGGAAAGGAGTTTGAGCAGGCGTTTCTCCTGCGGGGTGAGTTCTACTTCGATCTTTTCTGTAGGACCAGTCTTCTGAAAGAGAGCGATTACTTTGCGTGCGATTTCTGGAGACATGGGAGCGCCGCCGTGGTGAGCTTCACCAATCGCTTCAAGCACTGGCTGGCGCCGTCTCTTTCAACAAATAACCACTCGCGCCGTTGCAGATCGACTCGAAGACCTTGTCCTGCTCCGCATAGACGGTAAACATTAATATCTCCATCGCTGCGCGTTTCTGCTTTAGCGACTTGACACCTTCGGCGCCTGACATTCCCGGCAACTCGATATCCAACATTAGGACATCAGGGGCATCTCTCTATCTTTGAGTTCACAGATTACTCAGCAGAAGCATTCGTAAGGGAACACAATATGGGAGGGCAAAGTTACTTCGTTTATTTCGCTCAGACAATAGCATGAATATGCTATCGACTTCTGAGCTCCCTTGTACCTCAGACCGATCCAGAGCCAGGCTCTTGATCGCATAATCGAATTGGGCATTGCTGATCCAGACCGTTTGGGCGTCATGGGCTACAGCTATGGTGGGTACTCAGTGTTGGCAGTGATTTCTCAGACACCCCGTTTCAAAGTAGCGGTAGCCACT
>Ga0137366_10005018_pt1 | contig 10379 bp, 7 predicted proteins | sample SagtaG_8_FD_104938 | JGI IMG/M metagenome (GOLD analysis project Ga0137366, IMG submission 104938) | Vadose zone soil microbial communities from Sagehorn Ranch, Mendocino, California, USA - Sage1_L_60_16 metaG | ecosystem: Environmental > Terrestrial > Soil > Vadose zone | place: USA: California... | reverse complement strand
GCACGATCTGGCGACCTATGAGCTGGCGGGCGACGACCTGCTGCAATCTTCACTGATTGCCCTGGGCGCGGAGGATCGTGTGTCGTTCATCAAGAACAATGTGGATCATCACACCGGAGCGACCTTTGGCTGTCACGAAAATTATCTGATGAAAAGGGAGGCGCAATTCACGCCTCCAATTCTCGGAACACTGCTAACTTTTCTAGCGACGCGGCAGATCTTTACTGGGTCGGGCCGAGTCGGTCAGTCGAATCCACTCGCGTTCGATTTCGAACCGCCGCAATCGGAGGCCCAGGTGAATTTTCAACTCAGTCAGCGTGCCGATCACATCGTGAATGACATTTATCAGTGGGTGCAATTCAATCGCGCCATCATCAACGCCCGCGACGAACCGCTGGCTGATTACAGAAAATATCGCCGGCTGCATTTGCTTATTGGCGATTCGAACATGAGCCCGTACGCCAACGCGTTAAAAATCGGAACGACTGCCTGCGTTCTATCATTGCTGGAGGAAGGGCGTTTGCCGCGCAACCTTGTCCTGGCTGATGCGGTGCAGAGCACGCGCGACATCTCTCGTGATCCTTCTCAACGATGGATCGTACGTCTTGAGAACGGTAAAACCATGGGCGCGCTCGAAGTGCAGTGGGAATTTCATCATCTCGCACAGAAATATTTGCGCAACACCAGCGCGGAAACCAACTGGTTACTGGAAAACTGGGCATTTGTTCTTGAAGCAATCCCGCACAACCCTCACGCGCTGATCGGCGGCGTTGACTGGATTACAAAGAAATGGTTACTGGAAACATTTGTCGAATCCGAAGGAGTGACCTGGGACGATCCATGGCTCCAAAGCATTGATCTCGAATATCACAACATCGACCCGCGTCGTGGATTATTCTTTGGTGTGACACCCGGCAAACGAATTGCCGAATGGAACAATAGCGTGCGACGTCACAGTGCGACGCACGTTCCTCCGGCTAATACACGCGCATCAGGTCGCGCGCGGGCAGTCGCTTTCTTCCAGAACTGCAATTTCCCATATGTGATCAACTGGGACTCGATCGCTTGTGACAGCCGTGATTTTCTTGTCATGGGCAATCCATTCGAGACCTATAATGACGAAGTGGATTGTTTTTTGGCAAAGCCGCGGACAACGAATGCCGGTAGCGAGGGTGCCGATCGTTAAAGCTCCGGACCGTACGACGCCGGTTGCAGCGAGATTACTGCAGCCTTTGCAGTGAAGAGATGCCGTAGTTCTCTTGAAGGTCCGGCGCTTCGGCGGCAACTTGTGCCGCATCTAGCTCAATCTGTTTTGGGTCTTCTTCTGTCTCGATTTTGATGAAACCCTGCAGCGGCTGCTTTACCGCGGCTGCGAGTTCGTCCAACGATTTGATTTCTTTGCCGTTCACCTTCGTGACTGTCAGGTAAGCCAGATCATCGTAGCCGATGGTGCTGTTGGCAGGGAGGACCTGGCTAAGAATCACGACGCGCCGATCCCTCTGGGGAAAAAGCTCGGATTGGAAATGGTCCAGGTAAACCAAACGCTGGGGAGCTTCGCGTTGCCAGTTTGATCCCCATTCCTTGAGATACTGCCGGGAAAGCTCCTGAAAAATAAGGCCGCCAAGAACAAAATATCGCGGCGGCTGATCCAAATAGTACGGCGGACTCACATAGTCTTTCGCGTCACGATGCTCCAGAGTCACATTTAATTCCATCGACTTTCCATTGCGCTGGATGTGGAAAGGGACAACGTCGCCGGCGTAAGCGTGCGCTGTCAGCAAATTCGTGAATTCGATCTTCCCATAAAGCGGATCGACGTAATTGCCATTTTGGTCGATTTCATTCTTCCCGACCGCTGTTACGACGTCGCCGACCTGGAGACCAGCTTTCATTGCGGGCGTGCCTGGTTCCACATTCGTAATGTAAACGCCGCCGCCTTTCCCTTTCTCTCCGGTGAACTCACGCAGCTGCGGATCGCGCGTCGGAAAAAATGAGAATCCAGCGGAAGGAAAACCACGATAGTTCTGGCTTTCGGCGTCCTTTAAGAAATGTGTAATGACTGGCGCAGGTATTGCATCCAGCAGTTGCGAGCGCGAATCGTAACGCAATAGCAATCCGGCCAGCTTGTTATTTTTAACCAGAGGAACCGTGTAACTGTTCTCCCGATATTGCATCGGGATGCTGACCCGGTAAGTGAGGAATTGCCCAACGTCGACCGGGTAGGGCATCATTTGCACCGTCGTTACCAACCCTTCCGTGGCGAGCAACGCGCCGGTCGGTTCCAATTGCCACGCGGCAAGCCGGTCGCCGACCACCGTATCAGGTGTGATTTCGAGCGGCGTGATTCCATCGAGGAATGTTTTCTCTGTTGGTTCCAAGAGCGCCAGGTTCGCCTCGTAGTCAATCACCTGCACATTGGCTGCCGTTTTCTCGCCCGACTCGGCTCGCTCGAGTTCCACGAAATTTTGGTTTGCAACGAGATCGGCGGTGACAAGGACACGGCCTTTGGACAAAACCGCTCCAAGTGCTCGCTTCGAAAACGGCGCTTTCTTTTGCCATGGGCGAAAATAATCATAGGACTGGCCGGTCACGTTTACGCGAACCAGTGCCAGCTGTTTTTGCTTAGCTGCCGATGGGGAAATGACAGTTTCCTTTTTCGCCAGCGTGCCACTAACGCCGAGGAGAATGATACCGAAAGCGATGAAAGAGTGTCTTAGCATTCTAGGTTTTGTTCGCCTGCTTCGGCGCGCCTGATGCAGGTCGTTCCTCGAGATTTTGCTCTTTCGCTACGTTGTAACGCGTCTTGATGCGTTCCCGAGCAGCTTCGACTTTATTGCGATCAAGCACCAGCGGAGGCCCGTCACCAATCATGCGTATTACCAGCCGGTCCGGTCCCTGAGCCAAAGCAGTCGCCAATTCATCGAGAGTCAGAATTTTCTTGCCGTTTACCTCATCCACAATCGCACCACGATAAGGCGCCAGATAAGTGTTAATCGGGTCCGGCAAGATGTTGCTCAGCACGATTACGTCAGGATGCTGCAAATAAATTTGCTCGAGAATGAAATATTCGAAGAAATGACGGAGGCGCAGGTCTGTCGTCCGATAGGCTTCCAGCATGTCAAGGCTCAGCGGTTGAAAAAGCAAACCGCCGTAAAGGACGTAACGCGGTCGCACATCATAGGTATGGCCCTGAACTGCGTACGGCCAGGGCTTGTATAATTTAATCGTCGCCGTCATCGGTTGCTTATCCCGCAAAATATCGAACTTCACCGAGTCACCCTTGAATTTTCGCTCGACGACCTCTTCGAACTGCGCTCGCTCGCCATCGCCTTCCAGCTCCACATTCGCATCGCTCGCGATGGGATGGCCATCGATTGCAAGAAGGACGTCACCTGGCCGAAGAATTCCATCCGATGGCCCGGCCGCGACGACGGAGCTTACTAGTACGCCACGATCGTCATTTTTTAACCCGAGAAACTTTCTTTGAACGGGATTTTGTAACTTCGCGTACGTGATTGCCAGATCGGGGTATTCATCATAATGCCCATTGCTAATATCCTTTAGAAACCGGTTGATCACCGGTGTGGGAATCATGTAGGCCACGCCCTGGGCGACGTCGCCGCTGTAACCTTGAAATGCCACCCCAACCACTTTGCCATCTTGCATCACAGGGCCGCCGCTGTTGCCGGGATTGATTTGGGCGCTGATCTGGATCGCCAAATGCTGGTCAACGGACGAATGGGTGTAGAGCTGGAAATCAACTCGCGAGACGATTCCAGTCGTAACCGACATTCGTTCGCCGCCAATTGGATACCCATACGCCGAAACGGTGGATTCCAGCGCAGGAATTCCGCCAAATTTCAGTGGTATCATGTTCTTGAGAAAATCCGGAGCCGGCACTGTGATGAGCGCCAAATCGCAATCGTTCGCGATGAATTGAACCGTTGCTGGATATTTGTTCGGATCGCCGTCGCGCTCGACAGTGACATACCGGCTGTTGGCAACCACGTGCGCGTTTGTCATGATCCGATTGCCACTTATAACGAAACCCGCGCCAACGCCGCGCTGAAGCGCTCCTGCGTTCCATGGCGCTCTGTAATCAGGCTCAACTGAAGTCGCTGTGATTCGCACAAGGCTTTTCTGGATCGGCCCGTTTGGCTTGGGTGGCGCCATCGGAACGGGAACCGGAATTGCCTCTTGTGCAGGCGGGCTCGATCTCCGTGGGCCCGGTGCCTGTGGTGCCTGTGGACCTTGCGGCTCCATTGGGGGAGGAGCCGGCGTGCTTTCTTGCGCGTCCAAAATCGGCGTAAGCAGCAAGCCAACAGAAATAGCAATAAAAAGACGCTTCATGGACGGAAGGGCTGGAAACTTCAAACAGCCTAATCGAAAATCAAGATGGGAATGTGAATTTGCAAGTGACCTTTGGCGACATACTGACACGCTACATGCTCCATGCGTTCAAATCTGCTGACGCGCAGAAATCAGTTCTCGTTCGTCAAGGGTGCGAGATCTCCTTTAAATGCCTGCCCGATCGAGAATTGATTTAAGCACCTTTTCTGATTCGAAGAATTCGCGCGCGATTTCGAAAGCAGCCCGGGAATGTTTCGCGTAATCGCGATTGATTGCTTTCACGGCTTCCACAATCTCCCCAAGGGATCGAAAAGCTAACAGTCCTGTTTTCCCGCCATAAATTTTAGTGAAGCCGGTTTCCTGCATGATAACCGGGCGGCCTGCTGCCAGATAGCATGCGCTGCGGTCGCTGAACCAGCCGGTGTTGAGCCGGATGTATTGGTCCTTGGCCACTGTAAACTCACCTTTCGAGCGTTGGACATAATCACGATAGAGCCAGTAATCGACGCTCATTTGCAGCGGGCAGTGCAGACGCCAATCATTTCGTTCAAACTTTTTGCGAGTCGCGCCGTGTTCGATGTTTGTCGCCAGTTCAAATGTTTCTCCGGCCTTTTTAGGCGCGGCAACGAAACGCAGAAACTCACGCGACTTGCTCCAAAGATATTTCCGTCCGCGCCACGAAATATCTTTTAAACCGCTGGTGGACCAGTTTGCCACCGTGGTGAATACCGCGACGCGAGAAGGAGACCGATTTGCTCGCCACAGATCGGTCACTACCGGTTGCCGCGTTGGGAGCCAGTTGAATCCGTGCGTTGGTACGGGGAAGCTTTTCGTCCCAATGTTTTCGCCAAAGGTAAAAAGCGCGCGATGCCGTCTCAGATATTCGATTGTGGATTTTACTCCCTTGTCGATCTTGATTTGCTCAACGCCGGGGTCGCTCTCGATATAAAGAATGCGATCGGAAACGAGCAGGTCGTCATTAAATTCCTGCGTGCCGCAGACATTTAGGATCGCGTCAGCTTCGCGATACAGTTGCCGGATTTTCTTTAATGGCACGCCGGCAGTTGGATTGCCTGGTAAATAGCGTGCGCAAAACGCCCAGCGATTTTTGAAGTCGAATTCTCGCGATAGGCGGCGGAGAAGCCGCGCCGCGTAATCGAATTCATCGGTGACTTCGAAAGTTTCCGGATTGTACGGCAGCCGCGCCGAGTCTTCGATGTAATAAACGTCATGCCCGAGCCGTTGCAGGCCGACGACGTAATGAATGTGCTGCCAGATCACGCCTGCGATCGGCATGGAACCCATGAAACCCATGACTACGATTTTCTTTCGTTTCACATTGCAAAAAGTGAACGGTGATCAGTGAACACAGTGTGTTGGCAATGCATCGGTCTGATCACTGATCACCAATCACTGCCTAATCACAATTGCCGAACTACAACGGCTGGGTTTCCCGCAACGACGGTATTCGGTTCAACGCTCTTTGTAACCACTGAGCCTGCAGCGACAACGGAGTTTTCGCCGATCGTGACACCTTTCAAAATCACTGCGTTCATTCCGATCCAGACGTTGTCCGAAATGTTAACAGGAGCGCTTTTCAGTTTCGGGCGGCTGGGGCGGTCCTTGAAATATGGGGCAAGAGCTTGCGCGTCGATCAGGCGCTGCGCAGGCGCGAGCGGATGAAAATCGGAATCAGCGATACCGACGTTCCATGAAACAAGACAATACGATCCGATTTCGATCTTTTCTTCTGCCATGATAAGCGCGCCATTGAGCAGGGTGAAATCGCCGATCGTGCAATGACCATTCTCGCCGATGGCGAATGAGCAGCCCGCGTAACATGAAACGTGCTTGCCGATAACTACTGCGCGGGGCTCTTTGCTCCGAAGCCTTCGAAAGATCTGGGCGGTCTCGCAATAAAATCCTTCGCCAAATTCAACGTTATCTGGAAGCGGCTCCGGCCACCAATCGGCTTCGACGTGTCGATCTTCTCTAACGTTGCTCACGAAGGAAAATGTCCCGAGCTGTAAAGTTTTGCGTATACCCCGCCGCGCATGACGAGATCCGCGCCGCGGCCTTGTTCAACGATCCGTCCATGTTCGACCACGATGATTTGATCAAGATTATGGATCGTCGCCAGGCGATGAGTTGCGATCAAAGTCGTGCGGCCACGCATTAATTCCTTGATCGTATCCATAATGACAGATTCGGTGGCGGGATCCAGCGCCGAAGTCGGCTCATCGAGCAACAAGATCGGCGCATTTTTCAGAAATGCTCGCGCGATACCAATGCGCTGCCGTTGACCGACGCTAAGATGTCCGCCTCTTTCGCCGACAAGGCTGTCGTATCCCTGAGGCATCTGTCGAATAAACTCGTCGGCCTGTGCCCGACGCGCCGCCTCAATGATTTCGTCTTCGGTCGCGTCCGGCCGGCCATAGGCGATGTTTTCGCGGACCGTTGTCGAGAACAACAACGTGTCCTGTAGCACGATCGCGATCTGCGCTCGCAAACTTTTCTTTGTGATCTGGCGAATATCGCGGCCATCAAGTGTGATCGAACCCGATGTCGCATCGTAAAACCGTGGAACGAGACCGAGGATTGTGCTCTTGCCGGCTCCAGTTCCACCCGCCAGTCCAACGATTTGGTTCGGTTCGATCCGAAGATTGACGTCTCGCAGGATGCACCGATCGGATGTGTAGCCGAAACTCACAGCCTGAAATGCGATCGCGCCTTTAGCCGTCGAAATCGCAACTGCGCCGGGCGAATCAACGACGTCATCCTGCCGATCCAACACTTCAAAGCAGCGTTTTGCGCCTGCAGTAGCGCCTTCCATTGCCCAGGCTGTGTAGGTGAGTGATTCCAGCGGCTGATAAAGCATCAGCAGATATGCGCTGAAAACCAGAAGTGAACCGAGCGTGAGCGTGCCAGCCAGAACATGCAGCGTACCGATATAGTACATCGCCGCCGTGCCGACGACCATTAGCGTGCTAATCACGAGCGCGCTGTTCACGTTAGTTAAAGTCAGGCGTAAGTTGGCTTGTAAACTTTGCCAGGCTTGCTGCTGGAACTGGCGCACCTCAAACTCTTCGCGCCCAAACGCGTGCACCATTCGAATCGAGCTCAGGCCCTCCTGCGCCTGAGCCAGGACGGCGCTTTCGTGTTCCTGAATGGATGTTGATTCACGTCGAATCCGATGCGCAAACAGATAAATGGCGCCGACGACCAACGGGACGATTCCAAGGGAAACCAATGTAAGCTGCCAATCCAGCTGCAACATGATCACGAAAGTTCCGATCAGTGTGATTACCGACCCAAAAATATTGGTGAATCCTTTGTTATAGATCGTCTGGATGGACTGCGAGTCGTATGCCACGCGAAAACTGGAATCACTTGAGCGCCGCGCGTCGTGAAATTTCAGTGAAAGCCGTTGAAGGTGCGAATACAAGTCTGTGCGTAACGTAAGCAACGCCTGTAGGCCAATTTTAACGAATAGATAATTTGTGATCCAATTGATAATTCCCCAAAGAAGCTGAAGACCGATCAGTGCCAGGCAAAGCAACAAAACCCACTTGCGCCAGTCTGCACGTATTGCTGGTCCTGCCCGCAGAAAATCGTCAACGATGATCTTGAATGGCCACGGCTTCAGGAGGTTCAGGCCTATCCCCACAAGCGCCAGGCTCAAGCCGAAGATCGTTTGTCCCAGAAACGGCCGGTAATAACGAAGAACGCGCCGATAGATAGACATGTGATTTTTGAATTGCGGGTTGTGGATTTTAGACTGAACTAGGGCGAATCCATTCGGCTCGACATCGGGAGATTCCTCGACTTGGCTCGGAATGACAATATGCATCATCTACTTGAAACGTGGTTTAGCTGGGTGCTCACCGGCGGTTATCTCGGCATCATCGTCTTGATGGCAATGGAAAGCTCGATCTTCCCGGTGCCCAGCGAAATCGTCATTCCGCCGGCGGCATTCCTTGCGGCCCAAGGCAAGCTGAGCTTTACCGGCGTGGTGCTGGCCGGCACGCTCGGATCGTATCTGGGGTCAGCCATCACCTATTGGGCGTCGCGATTAATCGGCCGGCCACTAATCGTAAGATACGGTCGGTTCGTCTTTGTGAGCCCTAAAAAGCTGGAACAGGCCGAACAATGGCTCGCCCGGTACGAAGCCGGCGGAGTTTTTTTTGCCCGGCTGCTCCCGGTTGTGCGCCATCTGATCTCAATCCCCGCAGGGATCGTTCGAATGAATTTCGGGCTGTTTAGTCTTGTTACAATTGCCGGGTCGGCGCTCTGGTGCTGGATATTGGCATATCTTGGCGACAAAGCGTACCACTTGGAGCCTCAACTTCTGACGAGTCCCGAAGCGCTCGAGCATTTCATCCGCCAGCAATCGAAGGGAATCCTCCTACTCATCGCGGTGTTTGCAGGTCTCTACATGCTGGCGCTGCGACTGATGAAGCCACGCGGAGGCGTGTAGGCAATCAAGGAGCGACGGCTTCCCCGGCCGCCGTGTTTGGATTCCAAGGGCTGCCCCAGCCGTCATTCCCTGCGGTGCGTGCTCCGACTCAAGGCCATTCTGGCCGAGCGCAAACATTCGTGTTTGAAAATTGAACAAAAGTGTCGCTTAACGGTCAGTTCTAAAGTGCACAAGGAGTGAATAACTGTATGGGAATTATGGACGAGATATTCGCAATGGGGAATGGCACCGGAACTGCTTTCGAAAAAAAGCGACGCAATATGAAAAGAAATCGGCAAATTCTAAAGCCGCGCACCAGACTTTCTCTGGGTGATCTGATCTTGGCGGTCAGTTCCTGTACGAACAGCAGCAGGGAGACGGTCGCAACGGTCGCTGACCTTCTTGCCAGCGGCCAGGTGCGCTTGCACGACAACGGGCGTTTCTTGCGCGCCCGCGTTTGTTAGGCCGACGACGGTTCGCCATCCGTCGACCGACCTTAGGCGTAAAGTCGCTAATGCTTTAGCGTCCGCTGTCTCAAGCGGACGTCGCTTACCGGGACGCTGAGGGCAGCGCACGCTTCAGCGCTCGTGTTCAATCGCTAAAGCGCGACGACAACAAAAACAAAACGCTTTTTCCGTCTAGTCAGCCCGTTTATCTTTCGCGAGTGATCGATCGTTATTCCCGGCCGGAGATGAGCAAAATCTGGTCGGACGAGCGTAAGTTTCAGATCTGGTTAGAGATTGAGGTGCTGGCATGCGAGGCGATGGCGGAGCTTTGCCAGATCCCAAAGGAGGACGCCGCGGAAATTCGAAACCGGGCCCGATTTTCAATTCCCGAAATTCTTGAGATCGAAAAGCGAACGAACCACGACGTCATCGCTTTTCTTGAAAACGTTGCCGAATCGGTTGGCCCGGCATCGCGCTGGATCCATCAGGGGTTAACTTCATCGGACATATTGGACACGACTCTTGCTGTCCAGTTAACAGAGTCGTGCAAAATTCTTCTGGACGATCTGGGTTCGCTGCGAACGGCGATCGGGAAACAGGCGCGCCGATTCAAAATGACTCCGATGATCGGTCGCAGCCACGGGGTACACGCCGAGCCCATCACCTTCGGGCTGAAGCTCGCGCTGATGTATGACGAATTTGGGCGCGCCGAGGAACGGCTCACTCAAACGCGCGAGCGCATCCGCGTCGGCAAGATTAGCGGAGCGGTTGGTACCCATGCACACCTCGATCCGAAAATTGAGCGCTCGGTTTGCGAGAAGCTCGGATTAAAGCCGGCAACGCTCTCAACCCAGATCGTGCAGCGCGATCGTCATGCAGAATTTATGACCACACTCGCCGTGATTGCTTCCAGCATTGATCGCTGGGCGACAGAATTTCGGCATCTCCAACGCACGGAAGTTCTCGAAGTGGAAGAATTCTTCGGCGAAGGCCAGAAGGGCAGCTCAGCCATGCCTCACAAGCGCAACCCGATCACGAACGAACGCTTAAGCGGCTTGGCACGCGTCATTCGCGGGAACGCAGTTGTTGCATTGGAGAACGTGGCGCTCTGGCATGAGCGCGACATC